>ENA-UOJS01000522-UOJS01000522.1-human-gut-metagenome-genome-assembly--contig:-C74-NODE-522-length-40821-cov-7.828607_pt1 | contig 40821 bp, 30 predicted proteins | sample MGYA00242355_ERZ723902 | MGnify/ENA metagenome assembly ERZ723902
AATAAACTTGCGAAACTTAAATTATATGATAAAAAATATTTTATTGTTTTTATTTATTGTTTCTCCAATTTGTTTAAGAGGGCAAATGATGTATGGAGATACGACTCGGATAGGTGTGCCTTTCTGTAAGGATCCACATGTTATCTATTTTCAGGGTAGGTATTTAATGTATTATTCATTACCTCCTTATAAGGGAAACCCTGCTTCAGGTTGGAACATTGGGATTGCAGAAAGTCAGGATCTGATTTCTTGGAATAAAGTAGGAGAAATTTTGCCTCAGAGAGGCGAGGAATATGAAAAGAATGGATTGTGCGCGCCGGGAGCTTTGGTAAAGGATGGAAAAGTAAACTTGTTTTATCAGACGTATGGGAATGGCCCGAAAGATGCTATTTGTCATGCTGTTTCGGAAGATGGAATTCATTTTGAGCGTAACCCTACTAATCCTATTTTCCGGCCTGACGGAGACTGGAATTGTGGTCGCGCCATAGATGCTGAAGTTTGTCATTTTAGAGGTCAGTACTATTTGTATTTTGCTACACGCGATAAAGACTTTCGGATACAGATGCAAGGGGTCGCTGTTGCGCCGGAAAATACAAATTTTAATAGGGAAGACTGGAAGCTGGCAGCAGATTCGTCTGTTTTCTATCCTCAACTTGATTGGGAAGGCGAATGTATTGAGGCTGCTTCGGTTGTTGAAAAAAAGGGAAGACTCTATATGTTTTATGCAGGCGGATATAATAATGCTCCTCAGCAGATCGGAGTTGCGGTGAGTGATGATGCTTTGCATTGGAAGCGTTTGTCCGACCAACCATTCTTACCAAATGGAAAACCAGGTGAATGGAATTCGAGTGAATCTGGACATCCGCATATCTTTACTGATGTAGATGGGCGTTATTTCTTGTTTTATCAAGGCAATAATACTTGTGGAGCAACTTGGTATATTACTAATACCGAGATTTTTTGGAATGAAGAAGGGCCTTATTGGCGAAAATAATAAATTAATGTATGAATGGAAGAACAATGAAAAAGACATATTTAGTATGGACTGGGATACTGCTGGTATTGTTACTGGGAAGCTGTACAAATTTGAGAAAGACAATGGGGAATGAAGAGGAGACTTTTACGAATCCTTTGATTTATTCGGATGTGCCTGATGTGGATGTCATTCGGGTAGGAAGTGATTATTATATGGTTAGTACTACTGCTCATATGTCACCTGGGGCACCGATTATGCATTCTAAAGATTTGGTTAATTGGAAAATCATTAGTTACGTTTTTGATGAGATTAAGGAAAGTCCGAAAAACGATCTTGAAGGGGGTAATATTTATAGTCGTGGCCAATGGGCGGCTTCTTTACGTTATCATAATGGCGTATTTTATGTCTTTTTTGGTACGGGTAATAAATCGTATATTTACACAACCAAAGATCCAGCTGGTAAATGGGAACAGAAGCTCGTTATTGATGAATATTTGCATGATGCTTCTATGCTTTTTGATGATGATGGTAAGATCTATTTAGCTTACGGAGCTCGGCATATTCGGATAATAGAATTTAATAAAGATCTAACAGGGATTAATCGTGAGGGGATAGATGTAGAAGTTGTTTCCGGTGAACCTAAGGGGCTGCTGGAAGGAGTGCATTTTTATAAGTTTAATAAGAAATATTATATGACTTTTATCTGGTGGCCTGAAGGAGGTATTCGTACCCAGCTTTGTTTTCGGTCGGATAAAGTAGATGGCCCTTATGAGATGAAAGAAATCCTTTCTGACGATATGGGGTATGCTGGTCATGGAGTGGCACAAGGTTGTTTTATCGATACGGAAGATGGAGAGTGGTATGCTATGTTGTTTCAGGACCATGAAGCTGTTGGACGTGTTCCAATATTAATGCCGTGTCGGTGGGTCGATGGTTGGCCTATGTTGGGGGATGAAAAAGGAAAGGTTCCGCAAATCATGAAAAAGCCTATATTGGGATATGATGGGAAAACGGAGTTAGTCGTAAGTGATGATTTTGATGGGAAAAAGTTGGGACTGACTTGGCAGTGGAATCACAATCCGGATAATACTTTATGGTCCTTGACAGAACGTCCTGGATTTCTTCGTTTAAGGACAGGGAAAGTTGTTAATAATATATTCGAAGCTCGTAATACGTTGACTCAACGTACAGAAGGACCTAAATGTAGCGGAGTTGTAGCTCTGGATATATCTAATATGAAAGATGGTGATTGTGCAGGTTTGGCTGCTTTCTGTTCAGAGCCGGGGACTTTAACTGTAATGCAAGATAAGGGACAGAAGTATTTGTTGATGACTGACCGAGGTATTGAGAAAGCTCGTGTTCTTGTTGAATCTAATAAAATCTATTTGAAAATGGAATGTGATTTTACAACAGATGATGCTTTCTTTTCTTATAGTTTTGATGATAAGAAGTGGGAGGCATTAGGTGAAAAGTTTCATATGATTTTTAGTATGGCTCATTTTACGGGAAATAAATTTGCAATCTTCAATTATGCAACTCAAACAGCCGGTGGATATGTGGATGTAGACTTTTTCCGTTATAATAAATAGTTGTATTTGTTATTAATCCGATAAAATTATGGAATGAAGAAAGAGCTGTTTGGCAAAATGGTTTTAAGGAAATGGTATAATGAAAGTATGATGAAGTAGACATTTACAGCATAATTTGAATATATCGTTCTATTTATTGAATCAAATCTTCTATTCTTAATGAGCAATATTGGATATTTTTGCCTCATTCTTTAGAGAGTTGTTTAAATCTAGAATTGTGTTGTTATTCTGTTTATAAAATAGAGCAGGTATGTTATTCAAAAGAACATTTTGTAGTATGTTATTGCTGGCGGTAGTGCTGGCTTGTGCTTATGGCGTCAATTATACGCCGGAAAGGGTGTGTGCTTATGTTTCATTGAAAACGCCGGGGAATAGTGCTGAACGGTATGCTTTGTCTTTTCGGGATTCTGAGAATCCGTTGTATAAATATCAGCTCATTTCGCCCGAAAAAATGCCATTGCTGATTTATCAGGATGTGGATCAAGCGGAGAAATCTTGTCGGGTAACAGTGTTCATCGTAGCTTTGGATAATGTATATTTTCACTTCGACGAGCAGGTAAAAACGGGCTATCGACACGATGACTGCCTGTTCTATATGCCCGGCTTCTGGTATCGTCGCAATCTGCGTTCACCCAAACAAGCTCCTTCTTTTCATACATCGGATAGCTGGGTGGTACGGGAAGATCGCTTGAGTACACCATTAACGGCTGTATTTAATGAAAAAGAGAAAACAGTAATGTCAGTGATTCGCTTGGACGATTATGAGTCAGATGCGTTGGCTACTCATCAGGAAGGTGAGGTTATACTGTCTGGTTCTACTTCAATTGGCTATACAGGCTTTGAAAATATTTCAGGTGAGACATCCCTTTCTTTTGGTTTCCCTTATAAGGAGGAACCACGAAGCTATGTCCGTAAATTGACTCTGGCTCCTTCGGTTGAAGCTTTTCAACTTCTGAAGAAAGGAGAAACACTTACTTTGAAATGGGAGTTGAAAGAGGTTGATGCAACTGACTTCTCTGAGTGCGTACAACGTACTTGGGAATATTGTTATGATACATATCGTCCTCAACCGGTTGAGACACCTTATTCTTCTGAAGAAATGAAAAGTGTATTGAGCAACTATTTTGTGGAAAGCTTTGTAGATGATACACCGGTAAACTATTTTTCGGGAGTCGAATTACGTACAGCTACCTGCGAATGCAATGATGTAGCTGAGGTAGGTTTTGTGGGACGTACATTACTGAATGCTTTCAACGCTTTGGAATATGGCGAGCAACAGCAAAGAACCGATTTGGCAGGAAACGCCCGTCTTGTTTTTGATTCTTATTTGAAGAATGGCTTTTCGTCTGCAGGTTTCTTTAATGAAGTTATTCATTATAAGCGGGGAGCAATAGAACAGAATCATAGCATCCGTCGTCAGTCGGAAGGAATATACGCAGTGTTGCATTATTTGAATTATGAACGTACCCGTGAGCGGAAACATCCGGAGTGGGAGAAGCGTGTCAGGAAAATGTTAGATATGTTCTTGCTTCTTCAGCAAGCTGATGGCAGTTTCCCACGTAAGTTCAAGGATGATTTATCACTGGTAGATTCGACAGGAGGAAGTACTCCATCTGCTACATTACCGTTGGTGATGGGGTATAAATATTTTAAAGATAAACGTTATTTAGAAGCAGCCCGACGTACGGTAAACTATTTGGAAATGGAGATTATATCCAAATCTGATTATTTCTCGTCTACGCTTGATGCTAATTGCGAGGATAAGGAGGCTTCCTTGTATGCTTCTACTGCAGACTATTATCTTGCTCTGGTTTCGAAAGGAGAAGAACGTGCTCATTATACAGCATTGGCCCGGAAGGCTGCTTATTTTGCTTTGTCGTGGTACTATACGTGGAATGTGCCCTTTGCGCAAGGACAAATGTTGGGTGATATTGGATTAAAAACCCGTGGATGGGGGAATGTTTCGGTCGAGAATAATCATATAGATGTATTTGTCTTTGACTTTGCCGATGTATTGAGATGGTTGGCGAAAGAATATAGTGAGCAACGTTTTGCAGATTTTGCGGAAGTTATATCAACCTCTATGCGTCAATTGTTACCTCATGAAGAGCACATGTGCGGCATTGCCAAAATCGGTTATTATCCCGAAGTGGTTCAGCATACTCATTGGGATTATGGGAAAAACGGCAAGGGATATTATAATACGATTTTTGCTCCAGGATGGACGGTTGCTTCTTTGTGGGAACTCTTTTCGCCAGGGCGTGCTGAAACCTTCCTTCGGTAGCAGATTGTGTACTAAAAAATGCCATTATGAGCGTAAGTAAAAAGCCTATAAATGGAGAATGAAAGAGTTAAGACTTTATTTCTGATTATCTATTCTCTGAGATAGACTTAACTCTTTCATCCAATATTGACCGGGAGTAGTTATTCTTTATGATATAAACTTTTTATATTCAGAGCTTTGTTTTCTGCTTCCTCCATGATTTCCCGTTCGCCGGGGCCTTTGTCGTTGATGCCGCACAAATGGAGAATACCATGAATAATAACACGATGCAATTCCCGATCATAATCGTTGTCGGCAAATTGCTCGGCATTGGTACGTACGGTATCCAGGCTAATGAAAAGGTCACCGTTCAAACGGTTGCCTTCGCAGTAGTCGAAAGTGATGATATCCGTATAATAATCATGTTGCAGATATTGGCGGTTCACTTCCAGAATCTTTTCGTCTGAACAGAAAATGTAGGCTATCTCTCCTACACGTTTTCCATAAGTTGCGGCTACAGCTTTAATCCATTCTGTAGTCTCACGTTTTTTGATGTTGGGCATTTCCACGCCATCTGTTTGGTAACTGATCATAGTCTTATTGATTTGTTTAATTGGTTCTGTAAATAACTAATGTTTATAAGGAGTTGTTTCGCTTGTGCCATACCTTTTTGATGTCTGTGGTGGATACTGATAAATGTAGTTAGTAGTTTATCAGGCAAAGAACAGGTAACTGATAACAATTGCAGCAATAATCCCTGAAAAGTCGGCGATAAGTCCACATGTTACGGCATTGCGGGTACGGCTGATGCCTACACTGCCAAAGTATACAGCCAGAATATAGAATGTGGTATCCGATGCACCACGGGCTATACAACTCATACGGCCTACAAACGAATCAGCTCCGTATTCTTTCATGGTATCTATCATCAGGCCATTGGCTGCGCTTCCACTCAGTGACTTCATCAGGGCAGTGGGCAGGGCACCAACAAAGCTGGTGTCGATGCCGCATAGGCCTACAAGATAACCAATGCCGTTTACCAGCATATCCATTGCACCCGAAGCACGGAATACGGCAATTCCGACAAGGAAAGCTACCAGATAAGGAATGATACGCACGGCAGTGCTGAACCCTTCTTTTGCTCCTTCGATAAAAGCGTCGTAAACGTTGATCTTTTTTCGAAGTCCCCACACGATAAAAAGCAGGATGATACTAAATAGGATTATATTGGCTGCCAGTGTAGAATATGTGCCCATCTCATCACGTCCTACACGGACAAAAAGCCAGATAAGGGCTGAAAAGAAAAGTGCAATGCATCCTACAAGAATAAGTACAGGTTTGCAGAATAGATTTAACCGTTGCGAGATGCTTACTGCTGCAACACCTACAAGGGTCGATATGGTTGTGGTAAGCAGTGTCGGTATGAAAATGTCTGTGGGTTGGACTGCGCCCATCTGTGCACGATACATCATGATGCTGACAGGAATCAGTATCAATCCCGATGTATTCATTACCAGAAACATAATCATCGGATTCGTGGCTGTATCTTTTTTCGGATTCAGTTCCTGAAGTTCTTTCATGGCTTTTAGTCCTAAAGGCGTAGCGGCATTGTCCAGTCCCAGCATATTGGCCGACAGGTTCATGAAGATACTGCCCATTGCGGGGTGCCCTTTGGGTATATCAGGGAAAAGGCGGCAAAACAAGGGGCTCAACCATCGGCTCAGGGAATTGATCATACCGCTGTTTTCGCCGATTTTCATGATTCCTAACCAAAGAGCCAGTACTCCGGTAAGTCCTAATGAGATCTCGAAAGCATTTTTAGAAGAATCAAATGTTGAGTTCACTAATTCCGTGAAGATTTCTGTGTCGCCCATGAACAACAACCGGATAAGAGCTACGATGAAGGCAATAACAAAGAATGCCACCCAAATGTAATTCAGAACCATAGACTAAATGTAATTTTAATTGCAAAAGTAAGCATATCTTTCTACTTGACACGTGAATTTTGGCTATTTTTGTCCCGAACGAGAGGAAAAATTTATCATATTTGAAAGATGTTACAAAAGACCATAGTAATAGAACAGGAACTCCGTCAGTATGTTGATCCTGTAAAGCGTGAATATCTTCCCAAGTTTTTCAAAACAGGGAAGGGGCAATATGGTGAAGGCGACCGCTTTTTGGGTGTTGTCGTTCCTGATACCCGTCAGGTAGCTCGCCGTCACAAAGAGGAACCGTTTGATGTGATGGCTGAGTTGCTACAGAGCGAATGGCACGAATGCCGTCTTTGTGCTTTGCTGATGATGGTAGAACGTTTCAAAAAGTCTGCTCCTGATGGACGGAAGATAATCTTTGATTTCTATCTGACGCAGACTGCCTGTATCAATAATTGGGATTTGGTCGATCTTTCGGCTCCTTATATCGTAGGCGAGTATTTGAAGGATAATCCCCGTGATGTACTTTATCGGCTGGCACAGAGCGACTGGCTTTGGGACCGGCGTATTGCGATTGTTTCGACTCTTGCTTTGATTCGGGATCATGACTTCATTGACACTTTGCGATTGTCGGAATATTTCCTTCAGCCTTATGTGGCCGCTGCTCCATCGCTCCCTGCTGTTCGTATGCACGATCTGATGCAGAAAGCTATTGGCTGGATGCTGCGCGAGGTGGGCAAGCGAGATAAGGATCTGTTGGTACAGTTCCTTGAGAAATATGCCGTCGTAATGCCCCGTACAATGTTACGTTATGCCATTGAGAAGTTCTCGAAAGAGGAACGGCTGGAGTTTATGGCGCGTTGATTATGCACAATAAATAGAAGCAAGTTTTTTGTAAGTTAATGATAATACGTTGGAGTTATGTATAAAGAATTTATAGGCATTCTTTGTTTTCTGTTCAGTGTCTGTCTGCTTCAGGCACAAGATGCCAAAGAGAGGGGATTGCAAAGTATCAATAGAACATCGGCAGAAGCCATTGTCGGTTTTCTGGCCGATGATGAATTGCAAGGACGCGAGGCAGGTATGCACGGCTCGCGGGTGGCAGCACGCTATCTGGCTGCTTTTCTGAAAGACATCGGTGTGGCTCCGCTTGATAGAGAGAGTTATTATCAACCTTTCGAAGCCTGTGCCCGCGAGCGGCAGCAAAAGGGACGTTTTCAGGTTCATCCGGACTCTATTGCTCTCTACAAACAGGGGGCATATCGTTCTTTGCGGCTGAACAATGTACTGGGAATGATTCCCGGTAAGCAGACGGACGAGTATGTAGTGGTAGGTGCCCACTTCGATCATTTGGGCGTGGACGAAACCTTGGCCGGTGATCCGATTTATAATGGAGCTGACGATAACGCTTCCGGTGTTTCGGCTGTCCTTCAGATAGCCCGTGCTTTTGTGGTTTCGGGACAGAAGCCGTTGCGCAATGTCATCATTGCCTTGTGGGATGGCGAGGAGAAAGGATTGCTTGGCTCAAGGTATTTCACTATGTCGTGCCCTTTCATCGGAAAAGTGAAAGGCTATCTTAACTTCGACATGATAGGTCGTAACAACAAGCCCGACTGTCCGCAACACGTAGTCTATTTCTATACCGAATCGCATCCAGCCTTTGGCGAATGGCTGAAGCAGGATATTCGTACGTATGGTCTGGAGCTGAAGCCCGATTACCGTCCTTGGGATCGTCCCGTTGGCGGTAGCGATAATGCTTCGTTTGCTTTACTGGATATTCCCATTATCTGGTATCATACGGACGGACATCCCGATTATCATCAGCCGGGTGACCATGCAGACCGGTTGAACTGGGATAAGCTGACAGACATCACCCGTGCTTCATTCCTGAATGTTTGGAATTTGGCTAATGAACCTGTTTATTGACCTGTATTTATGCTCGGTTTAAAATAATTTGTGTACGATGAGAAATATTACGCTCTGTGGGGTTTTATTGTTGATTTTCTGCACATGTTCTAATCTATACGCTCAACATATCATTTCCAGAAAGCTGCCTTTCTTCTATGAATTGGCTTCTAACGAGATTTTTGATATTTATCAGGATAAAGAAGGGTATTTGTGGATTGGTACGACAAACGGACTGGCGCGCTACGACGGATATCGTTTGCAGTCTTTTCGTTCGGACTATAAGGATTTAAGTTTGCTTACCGACAATACCATTTCTTCCATTACCGATAATGAGCAATATGTTTGGATAGGAACTCGCAAAGGCCTTAACCTGTATGACAAACACATTTGCCGGATTGTGCCTTTCCCGGATGAGAGACTTTTGGACAAGAATATCAATTATATGATTGCCGACCATTCGGGTACGGTTTGGCTGGCTACAGGCAAGAAGATATACAAATGTTCTCCGGATGCCACAAAAGTCGAAGAGTACGAGCTGTTTTCTCGCAAAGATTATCTTGTCAATGCTGTCTATGCAGACAGAGAAGGGAATGTGTGGGCACTTACAAATGGAATTGGGCTTTTCAGATACGATGCTGAAACTGATTCCTTTATCAGCTATCCCCGGTTGGGGGCATCTAATGCTCCTTATACTATGTATCAGGATGCTGCCGGCAATTATTGGATTGGTACATGGGGAGAAGGGTTGTGGCAGTTCTTTCCTGATAAAACGGATGATTGTTATAAAAGACATCACATTATAAACGCAAGAACCGGTTTGTCGGAACCTATCTTTTACAGCATGGTTCAGGATGATACGTTCGGTTATCTGTGGTTACTTTCCTATAATGAACTATATGCGTTGAAGTATACAGAGGATGGCCGGTTAGAGAGTGTCGATATCCACGACAGGGTAGATACGCACATGATGTATACCAAAATCTTAAAAGACCGGGAAGGAAATTTGTGGCTGGGCTCTTATGATATGGCCTATACGATCTTTTTCGATCATTCGAAGATTGATAACTATCCTTTGGAGCAACTGAAAGAACAGATGGGATGGGATGTCAATATATTGAATCTGTGTATGGACAAAGAATCGCTGATGTGGATTAGTCAAGATCGATATGGGCTTTGTCTTTACGATTTACAACGGAATCTGCTGGTCGATAACAAGAATAATGAAGTGTCAGGACTTGGTGAAGTGGAACTGTTGGTGAAGTCACGCGCAAAGGACGGAATTTGGGTTACACCCAGATATGTGCCGAGGGCTGTGCGGGTGGCATATCGGGATATGTCGGTTTGTGTAGAAGAAGATATAAATCTGTCTGGACAAGCGAGCGGGAGCATCAAGAATTTGACAGAAGATAGCGCTGGTAACTTATGGATATTGACAAAATCTGCATTGTTTATCAAACAACCGGATGTTGATAAGCCCGTTGTCTCCGGGCAGAAGTTACCGATGATGCATGCCATGGCTGCCGGTTCGGATGGATATGTCTGGGGGGTAGGTTCGGACAAATGCCTGTATCGGTTGCGTTATTCCAACGGACAGATTGTTTTGGAAGACTGGGTTCCGGTTCAGCTTTTGTCAGAGCAAGAAGAAATTCTGCATATTAGTCTGGATTCTGAAGGCTGCTTGTGGTTGGTATCCTCTTTGGGCAGGATTTTCAGGTCGGACCAGGACAGGAGAACTTTTAAAAATATGCCTTTGGACAGCAGGCTGGATAACTGTTCGGTATTGGGAATGGTTGCCGAGAAAGATTTTGTGTGGATTGCAACCAATAAAAAGGTACTGCAATACAATATCCGCAAAGAAACCTGTGTAGACTATGGAACTACGGATGAAAACATCGAGGTCGATGTATTCCGATACAAGGCAATCAGCCCAGACGGTTTGGGTGGACTGTATGTTGGCGGGCATCACGGATTTGTACATATTCAGTCGGATACGGTTTCTGCAATCGATGTCTCGCGTTTCCGTCCAGTGGCTACAGATGTGCGTTCGGATAACCAAAGTGTACTGTTTGGTGGAAGAAATACGGCCAGTCGGGTGGTACTCGATTCGGATGCCAAGAATATTGAAATCTGTTTTTCTCCTCTACGCTATGCGTTGAATTCGAAAAAGCTCCGGATGGCTTATCGGTTGGAGGGAGCTGATAAGGACTGGATTTATCTGGATTATGGTAAAAGTTCGGCTTTCTACAACCGTTTGAGGAAAGGTACTTATCACTTTAAGGTGAAAATGGAAGACGGACAAGGAGGGTGGACTGCTGGAGAGACCCTGCTGACGCTGGTGAAACTTCCGGCATTCTACGAAACCTGGTGGGCTTACGCATTCTATCTGATAGTCGCTGTTTCGTGTGCTTATTCTATGTTGCGTTTTTATATCAGGCGGATGAAGCTGAAGAATGAAGCAAAACTGAAAGAAGAAATGGTGCGTACGAAGCTGAATTACTTTACAAACGTTTCGCACGAACTGCTGACGCCGCTTACGGTGATTTCCTGCATGTCCGATTATATGGAACAGAAAGTTCCTGCCGTGCGTCAGCAGTGCGATGTGTTGAAGTCGAATGTGGACAGACTAAAGCGCCTGATACAGCAGATTCTCGACTTCAGGAAAGTAGATGTCGGAAAAATGAAGCTGAGTGTGGCAGAAGGGGATGCCGGCGCATTTATACAGACGCTTTGCAATAATAATTTCCGCCCGTTGGCTGCCCAAAAGAATATATCGCTCGAAATCAGTATAGAGCCAGTCGAGATAAAGGCCTGGCTGGATTTTGACAAGCTGGATAAGATTCTGTACAATCTCCTTTCGAATGCTGTTAAATACACTCCGGAAGGGAAAATAATCAGGATTACGGCCTATATTGTACATAAGGAAGGTGATCGTTTTCTGGTACTTAAAGTAGCCGACGAAGGAGTAGGAATTGCTTCGGGCGAGCTTGCCCGGATCTTTACCCGTTTCTACAGCGATCGGAAGAACAAAGGAGTAGAATCGAACGGCATCGGGCTTTCGCTGACAAAGGATCTGGTATGCCTGCATCATGGCAATATTGATGTGGAAAGTACGTTAGGCAGTGGCAGTTGTTTTACGGTAGAGATTCCTGTCGATAAAGAGGCTTATGCGGCCGATGAGAGGGTGGAAGAAGTGTCCGTACTTCCGGCCAGTGAAATCACTTCTGAACCTAACACAGAAGCCGAACCTGTATTGCCGGAAGAAAACACCGACCGGCCGACGTTGCTGCTGATAGATGATAATACGGAACTGCTCTACATTATGCGGGAGCTGTTTAAGGATAGCTATGGGGTGCTGACCGCTGCTGACGGAGGACAGGCATGGGAGCAGCTGACTGCACATACGGTAGACGTGATAATCTGCGATGTAATGTTGCCCGATGTAAGCGGATGGGAACTGTGCAGCCGAATGAAAGCCGATTTGCGTTTCAATCATATTCCGGTGATTATCCTGACTGCCAAGAACGGTGCCGACGACCAGGTGACCAGTTATAATGTAGGAGCCGAAGGTTACATTGCCAAACCGTTCGATATGAAAGTGCTGTCAGCCCGTATCGACAACCTGATTAAAGCTTCGCGAAGAAGACAGGCGGCATTCCGAAAAGAGAAGAATGTCAGTCTGGAGGACCTGGCCTATCCTTCAGCCGACCGTCAGTTCCTGCAAGCTGTGATCGAAAGCATCGAAGCTCATCTGGAGCAGTCGGAGTTCGACCTGGATCAGTTGTCTAAAGAGGTGAACATGTCCAAGTCTACGCTGTATCGCAAAATCAAGTCGATGACCGGACTGACTCCGTTGGACTTTGTGCGCAATGTCAAGATGAAGCGTGCCTGCATGATGTTGTCTTCACATTTGGTAACCATATCCGAGGTTGCTTATGCCGTCGGTTTCAATAATCCCAAGTACTTCACGAAGTGTTTCAAAGAGGAGTTCGGCGTAACTCCTACCGAGTATCAGCAGATGCAGCCGTCTTAACCGGAGCTGTATGCTGTGTGGATTAAGAGGCTTTTCAGGGGGCAAAAATCGTTCATTAGGGGGTAAATTCTTTGCATGCAAGGATTTTACTCCCTATATAATTTGTTTGGATGCCTGTTTTTGTGGAGTAGTTTGCTTCTTTTGCATATTTGAATTAATGCTAATAACATGAAAAAGAAACAGAATTTTGCAGGCCATCGTGCAATAGGTTTTCTGATGGCGTTTATTTTTCTTTGGGGAGTGCTTCCGTATGCGGAAGCCGGTGATGTTCGCAAACAGCTTTTCGATAGTGGCTGGAGGTTTGCTTTGGGTGACAGTACTGCTGCTTCGGCGGCGGCTTACGATGATTCGGCCTGGCGGTCGTTGGACTTGCCGCACGATTGGAGTATTGAGGGAACGATTGCTGCCGATGCACCGATGGGGAACGACGGCGGATATTTCCCCGCGGGAATAGGTTGGTATCGTAAAACCTTCCAGGTTCCTGCCGACTATCGTGACCGCAAAGTAGGAATCTATTTCGAGGGTGTGTATATGAATGCAGAAGTGTTTATCAACGGAACTTCGCTGGGTGTTTGGCCGTATGGTTACTCTTCTTTCTTTTACGACTTGACTCCTCATATCCGTGTAGGCGAGGCGAACGTAGTTGCAGTACGTGTCGACAACTCTCAGCAGAAGAACTGCCGCTGGTATAGTGGCTCGGGCATTTACCGGCACGTCTGGCTGACGGTAACCGACAAGGTGCATATCGACCACTGGGGTATGTTTGTTACGACGCCCGAAGTGAGCAAAGAAAAAGCGACCGTTAAGGTGCAGACAGCTTTGAAGAACGAGACTGCGGCCGACCGTCGCATTACGCTGACCACCACCCTGTTCGATGCCAAGAAGCAGTCGGTAGGCGAAAGCGAAACAACTGTCGACCTGCCTGCCAATTCTTCGAAAGAGGTGTCTTTGTCCATTCCTGTGCTTCAGCCGGCTTTGTGGAGCCCCGACACGCCTTATCTGTACGAGGCTCGCTGTACGGTAGCAGAGTCGGGCGAGGTGAAAGACTGCATGACCGAGAATTTCGGCATCCGTAGCATTGAGTATTCTGCCGAGAAAGGCCTGTTGCTGAACGGCAAGAAGATCATCCTGAACGGTGGTTGTCTGCATCACGACAATGGTTTCCTGGGAGCAGCAGCTTACGACCGTGCCGAGGAGAGGAAGGTAGAGCTGATGAAAGCCGCTGGCTTCAATGCCGCACGTACGGCGCACAACGTGCCCTCAGAAGCTTTCCTGGATGCCTGCGACCGCTTGGGACTGCTGGTTATTGACGAAGCTTTCGACGGCTGGCGTGAAAGCAAGAACAAATACGATTATTCGGTTCACTTTGATAAATGGTGGCAACGCGACCTCGACGCAATGGTGCTCCGCGACCGCAATCACCCTTCCATCTTCTGTTGGAGTATCGGAAACGAGGTGATAGAGCGCAAGAAGATAGAAGTGGTTACGACAGCTAAAAAACTGGGCGACCGCATACGTCAGCTGGACGGTACACGTCCGGTCACTTCGGCTCTGGCTGCCTGGGACAGCGACTGGGAAATCTACGACCCGCTGGCTGCCCAGCACGAGATTGTAGGCTACAATTATATGCTCCATCGTGCACCGGCCGACCACGAGCGCGTGCCTTCGCGTGTCGTTATGCAGACCGAATCGTTCCCGCGCAGCGCATTCGATACCTGGAAACTGGTGACTTCGAATGAATACGTTCTGGGTGATTTCGTGTGGACAGCTCTCGATTATCTGGGTGAGTCGGCTATTGGCCGCTACTATTACGTAGGCGACTCGGAAGGCGAGCATTACGTACGTCCTCATTATCCTTGGCACGGTGCCTATTGTGGCGACATCGACCTGACCGGCTGGCGGAAACCGATTTCTCATTATCGCGACCTGCTCTACAATGCGGACAAGAAACTCTACCTGGCCGTGAAAGAGCCAGACAATTATTACGGTAAAATCAAGGAAACAGCCTGGTCTGTCTGGCCTACGTGGGAAAGTTGGAACTGGCCGGGACACGAAGGAAAGCCCATCGAGGCCGAAGTCTATTCGCGTTATCCGAAGGTTCGCCTGTACCTCAACGACGAGCTGGTAGGCGAGCAGACTGTAGGGGTTGAGCAGCGTTTTATGGCTGTCTTCACCTTGCCTTATCAGCCGGGCACACTGAAAGCTGTAGGTGTAGACGCTGAAGGCCGCGAGGCAGAAGAAAAAGTACTTGTTACGGCAGGTGAGCCGGCAAAAATCCGCTTGACGCCCGACCGCAAGACTTTGAAAGCCGACGGACAGGATCTTTCGTTCGTAACGGTAGAGGTGGTGGACAAAGAAGGCCGCGTAGTGCCCGATGCCGCAAACCGCCTGTCGTTCGAGGTGAAGGGAGCCGGAGTGATTGCTGCTGTGGGCAACGCTAATCTGAGAGATACCGATCCTTATGTAGGCAAAGAGCGGAATGCCTGGAAGGGTAGGGCTATGGTCATCGTGAAGAGTACCGCAAAGAGTGGCACTATCCGGCTGAAAGTTTCTGGCGAGGGACTGGATTCGGCTTCGCTGTCCATTAAGGCTACCCGATAAAGGGCTTTTGAAGGCCTCACAGGGCACTCCTGAAGGGGGATTGTGGGACACTTGCACGGCTCGCGAGCCGTACAAGTGTCCCACAAATGTATTGCAAGTGTCGCTCGCGAGCCGTGCAAGTGTGGCAGAAGGCGGTGGTCTCTGCTTGCGAAAAGCGTCTCCCTTTTTCGGTTATTCCAAAATTAATTAGTTATTTTGCACGTGCCAAGAACGGTGTGCGCCATTAGTGGCATCCCGTGTAGAATGTGGAAATAAAAAATGGAACAGGAAAACTTTGACATACGCAGCCAGCAATTGGCTTCGGGCAAGGAAAAGGACTTTGAGAATGCGCTCCGGCCGCTCAGTTTCGAGGACTTCAGCGGGCAGGACAAGGTGGTAGACAACCTGCGCATTTTCGTCAAGGCAGCCCGCCTGCGCGGCGAGGCTCTTGACCACGTCCTGCTTCACGGCCCTCCCGGACTGGGAAAAACAACACTTTCGAACATCATCGCCAACGAACTGGGCGTGGGCTTCAAGATTACTTCCGGCCCTGTGCTCGACAAGCCGGGCGATCTGGCCGGCATTCTGACCAGTCTGGAGACCAACGATGTGCTTTTCATCGACGAGATACACCGCCTCAGTCCGGTAGTGGAAGAGTACCTTTACTCGGCCATGGAGGATTACCGTATCGATATCATGATCGACAAGGGTCCCTCGGCACGCAGCATACAGATTGATCTGAATCCCTTTACGCTGGTAGGGGCAACGACGCGCAGCGGTCTGCTGACGGCGCCGCTCCGTGCCCGTTTCGGCATCAACCTGCACCTGGAGTATTACGACGACGACGTGCTGGCCGGCATTATCCGCCGTTCGGCGCAGATTCTGAACGTGCCTTGCTCTACCAGAGCCGCGGCCGAAATCGCATCGCGCAGCCGTGGTACGCCCCGTATCGCCAATGCCCTGTTGCGCCGTGTACGCGACTTTGCCCAGGTGAAAGGATCGGGCAGCATCGACACCGAAATTGCCCAGTTTGCCCTCGAAGCCCTGAACATCGACAAGTATGGGCTCGACGAGATAGACAACAAGATTCTGACCACCATCATCGACAAGTTCCGTGGCGGTCCCGTGGGGCTGACTACCATCGCCACCGCATTGGGCGAGGACGCCGGCACCATCGAAGAAGTGTACGAGCCTTTCCTCATCAAAGAAGGTTTCATCAAGCGCACGCCGCGCGGACGCGAGGTGACGGAGCTGGCATACAAACATTTAGGACGAAGTTTGTATAGCAGCGACGGCAGACAGCCGTCTCTGTTTGACTGACGGATTGGCTACAGAAAAATTGTAGAGATGGAAGACCGTATGAACAAACCGGAGTGGCTGCATAAGCGACGGAAGCTTCGCAATGCATTGACACCAGCCGAAGCAACTTTGTGGAGGGTGCTGAAAGAACGGCAGGTCTATGGATTGAAGTTCAGGCGGCAACATAGTGTAGGACCTTATATCCTTGATTTTTATTGTCCGGCATTGAAGCTGGCAATAGAATTGGATGGTGAGTCGCACGCAATGCGTGAAGAGTATGATGAGCAGCGAACAGATTATCTGTTTCGGGTGGCAGGCATTACGGTACTTCGGTTTGAGAATCGTGTGGTGTTTGAAGACCTCGAACGGATTATTGAAGAAATAGGAGAGAAGATAGCTGCCTCCAACACTGATTGAGAGAGTAGCTGAAAGGATACGATAGTACGAAGGCATTCTAAACGGTATGTCAAAACAAAGTGATGTAATTCGACTCCCCTCCTTCTGGAAGGAGGGGTGCCCAAAGGGCGGGGTGGTAGGTGAATACACACACGTAAACACTTGCGTAATCATTCAAAGGTTGCTCCGCAGGACATGCCTACCACCTCCCCCTATCGGGTACTCCTCCTTCCAGAAGGAGGAGAGTTAAAGATACTCCTGTTCTGACATATTCTTTGGAATAACTATGTATTGAATTGATAATGAAGAAAGAATAGAAAGAATGGCAAATTTAAAATCGCTTGCAAAGGAAACAGCCATTTACGGTCTGAGCAGCATCGTAGGGCGTTTTCTGAACTACCTGCTCGTGCCGGTGTACACCCTTGCCATGTCGGCCGAGTCGGGAGGCTATGGGGTAGTGACCAATATATACGCCTGGGTGGCGTTGGCACTGGTACTGCTTACATTCGGCATGGAGACGGGGTTCTTCCGCTTCGCCAATAACGGCAAGGACGACCCGATGCGGGTCTATTCCACAACGCTGTTGGGAGTAGGCGGAGTGGCGCTTACGTTTCTGGTGTTGGGTTTGCTGTTTCTGCAGCCCATTGCCGGCTTGCTGGGTTATGCCGAGCATCCCGAATACGTGGGTATGATGATGGCCGTTGTGGCCATGGACGCATTTCAGAGCATTCCCTTCGCTTATCTTCGCTACAAGAAGCGTCCCATCAAGTTTGCCGCGCTGAAGCTGCTGTTCATCTTCCTGAACATTGCACTCAACCTGGCCTATTACGTGTGGATGAAAGGCAGTGACGTGGGCTATGCCTTCCTGTTCAACCTGATATGTACGTCCACTGTGATGCTTTGCCTGATACCCGAATTGCGCGGCTTCCGCTATGCGCTTGACCGGGCCTTGCTGCGACGCATGCTTTCCTACAGTCTGCCGCTGCTGGTGCTTGGCTTGGCCGGCATTCTGAACCAGGTGGCTGACAAGATAATCTTTCCCTACGTCTATCCCGATAAGGCCGAAGCCACCGTACAGCTGGGCATCTACGGAGCGGCCAGCAAGATAGCTATGATTATGGCCATGCTGACACAAGCCTTCCGCTACGCCTACGAGCCGTTCGTCTTTGGCAAGAGTCGCGACAAGGACAACCGTGAGGTTTATGCGCAGGCCATGAAGTTCTTCATCATCTTCACCCTGCTGGCTTTCCTCGCCGTGATGTTCTACCTCGATTTGCTGAAGTTTATTATTGGTCGCGACTACTGGGCCGGCTTGCGTGTGGTGCCTATTGTGATGGCTGCGGAAATCTTTATGGGCATTTACTTCAACCTATCTTTCTGGTACAAGCTGATCGACGAGACGCGTTGGGGAGCTTACTTCTCGCTGGCGGGATGTACGGTGCTGGTGCTGATGAACGTATTGCTGATTCCCCGCTTCAGCTATATGGCCTGTGCATGGGCCGGCTTTACGGGCTATGGCGTGGCTATGCTGCTGTCGTATTTCGTAGGGCAGAAGAAATATCCCATCCGTTACGACCTGAAAGCGATAGGCGGTTACGTACTGCTGGCGGCAGTGCTTTACGTGGCGGCCGAATATGTTCCCATCGACAACATCTGGCTGCGCCTGGCTTATCGCACAGTGTTGCTGCTGGTGTTTGTAGCTTATGTGGTGAAGAAAGACTTGCCTTTGCGGCATATTCCGGTAGTGAACCGCTTTTTCAGATAACCGTGACTACGGTCCGACAACGATTATATTTACTTAATTAAAGAAACTTATGGAAACAACCGACCCGCACAGAAATACCTTTGCCATCAAGGCGTTTTTGAAAGAGTACCTGGACTTGCGCAAAGACAAGGACAACGAACTCGAAACCGTAGAATCCATCCGTAAGGGAGTGGAGTTCAAGGGAGCCAATTTGTGGATATTGATATTCGCCATCTTTATGGCTTCACTGGGACTGAACGTCAACTCTACGGCCGTAATTATCGGTGCCATGCTTATCTCGCCGCTGATGGGTCCTATCATGGGTGTGGGACTGTCGGTGGGACTGAACGACTTCGAACTGATGAAGCGTTCGTTGAAGAGCTTCCTCATTACAACGCTGTTCAGCGTGGTGACGGCTACGGTTTTCTTCCTCATCAGCCCGGTGGCCGAGGGACAGTCGGAACTGCTGGCACGTACGTCGCCCACCATTTACGACGTATTCATCGCATTGTTGGGCGGTATGGCAGGTGTAGTGGCTCTTTCTACCAAGGAAAAAGGTAACGTGATACCGGGTGTAGCTATTGCCACGGCGCTGATGCCGCCCCTGTGTACGGCCGGATACGGTCTGGCTACAGGCAATCTGATTTACTTTCTGGGGGCTTTTTACCTGTATTTCATCAATTCGGTATTCATCAGTCTGGCTACGTATGTCGGAGTGCGTGTGATGCACTTCCAGCGCAAGGCTTTTGTGGACAAGAACCGTGAGAAGACGGTACGCAAATACATCGTCTGCATTGTGGTGCTGACCATGTGTCCGGCTGTTTATCTGACTGTGGACATCATTCAGAATACATTCTTCGAGAGCGCGGCCAACAAGTTCATCAACGAGCAACTTTCTTTTGAGAATACCCAGGTACTGGACAAGAAGATTGTGAACAAGGGCAAGGAGCGCGAGATACGCGTGGTGCTGATGGGTGACGAAGTGCCCGATGCATCGATAGCCGTGGCGCGTGGCAAGATGAAGGATTACCAGCTGGAGAACACGAAGCTGATTGTCATGCAAGGCATGAACAACGAGTCGATGGATATCTCTTCCATCCGTGCCATGGTGATGGAGGACTTCTACAAGAACAGTGAACAGCGCTTGCAGGAGCAGACACAGAAGATTGCCGAACTCGAAGGCAACCTGCAACGGTATCAATCGTTCGATGAATTGGGCAAGAAAATCATTCCCGAACTAAAAGTTCTCTATCCGTCGGTGAAGTCTGTATCCATTTCGCATGCCATCGAGACAACAGTCGACTCGCTTCGCACCGATACGGTGACGCTGGCTGTGCTGAAGTTTGGCAAGTATCCCGACGCACGAGAGAAGAGTAAGATAACAGACTGGCTGAAGGCACGTACCGGTGCGCGTAAGCTGAGGCTGATAGCAGAATAAAACAACTAACAAACAGAGAGAAAGATATGAAGCTGAGACTGAAGTGGATGACCTTCTGCCTGCTGCTGGCATTGGCAAGCCATGCGGACGAAGGCATGTGGATGCTGGGCAACCTGAACCGGCAGACCCGGAAAGCCATGAAAGAGTTGGGACTGGAAATGCCTGCCAGCCGGTTGTATACCCCCCGTAAACCGTCGCTGAAAGATGCTGTGGTGAGTTTCGGAGGTTTCTGCTCGGGCGTAGTGGTGTCCGAAGACGGGTTGGTGCTGACCAACCATCATTGCGGTTTCAGCAGCGTGCAGCAACACTCGTCCGTCGAGCACGATTACCTGAAAGACGGCTTTGTGGCCCGCAACCGCAGCGAGGAGCTGCCTAATCCTGAACTGTACGTCCGCTTCCTGCTGCGTACCGAGGACGTCACCAAGCGCGTGCTGAAACACGTCACCCCCCGCATGACCGAGGCTGAGCGTTCTTCTGTAGTCGACTCGATGATGCTGGCTATCGGTGCGGAAGTATCGGCCGCGGACTCTACGCTGGTAGGTGTGGTCGATGCTTATTACGGTGGTAACGAGTTCTGGCTCTCGGTCTATCGCGACTTCAACGATGTACGGCTGGTATTTGCCCCTCCTTCGTCCATCGGAAAGTTCGGCTGGGACAACGACAACTGGATGTGGCCGCGCCACACGGGCGACTTCTGCGTCTTCCGCATCTATGCCGACAAGAACAACCGCCCCGCCGACTATTCGCCCGACAACGTGCCCTATCATCCGTCATATGTGGCACCCATTTCGCTCGACGGCTATCGCGAAGGCTCCTTCTGCATGACGCTGGGCTATCCGGGCAGTACGGAGCGCTACTTGTCTTCGTATGGCATCGAGGAGATGACGCAGACTGCCAACCAGGCCCAGATTGACGTACGGGGCATAAAGCAGGCCATCTGGAAGCGCGAAATGGACCGTAACGATTCCATCCGCATCAAGTATGCTTCGAAATACGACGAGAGCTCCAACTACTGGAAAAACAGTATTGGCATGAACCGTGCCGTCCGCAAGCTGAAAGTACTGGAGAAGAAGCGTGCCATGGAGCAGGAACTGCGCCGCTGGATTCAGCAGACGCCCGGTGAACGTGCCGACTTGCTTCAACTGTTTACCGACCTGGAACTTGCCTATAAGAACCGACGCGAGGTGAACCGGGCACAGTCGTACTTTGTGGAAGCCTTTCTGAACGGTCCCGAACTGGTGCAGCAGGCTCTCACCATCCTGAACTTCGACTTCGAAGGCGAACACGACGTCGTAGTGGCCAACCTGAAGAAGATTGTGGAAACATACAAGAATCTGGATGTCGATATCGATAAGGAAGTATTTACAGCCATGCTGAAAGAATACCGCTCGCAGGTCGATTCGGCCTACCTGCCCGAAGTTTACCACACCATTGCCACGCAATACGGGGGCGATGACAGGGCTTTCGTCGACTCGCTCTATGCCCATACCCAACTGGCTACTCCGCGTGGCCTGAAGCGCTTCCTTGAGCGCGATACGACCTATCAGTTGCTCGACGACCCTGCCATCAGTCTGGGCATCGACCTGATCACGAAGGCTTTCGAGCTGAATATGCAGATGCAGGAACCTTCGGTGCAGATAGACCGGGGCGAACGTCTGCTGAATGCGGCCATCCGTCGCTTCTATGCTTCGCGCAATTTCTATCCCGATGCCAACTTCTCCATGCGCCTGAGCTTCGGTACTGTCTGCGGATACGATCCTTTTGACGGGGCACACTACAACTACTACACCACTACCCGTGGAGTACTTGAGAAGGTGCGTGCCCATGAGGGCGATGTCGACTTCAAGGTACAGCCCGAGTTCCTGTCGCTGCTGTCGTCGGGCGATTTCGGCCGGTATGCCGACGAAAACGGCGAAATGAAGGTGTGCTTCATCTCGAACAACGACATCACGGGCGGCAACAGCGGCAGTGCCATGTTCAATGCACGGGGCGAACTCCTTGGCCTGGCCTTTGACGGAAACTGGGAAGCCATGAGCAGCGACATCCTGTACGAGCCCGATATGCAGCGTTGCATCGGGGTAGACATCCGCTACGTGCTTTTCGTTATCGAGAAGTACGGCAAGGCCAGCGAGCTGATACGGGAGCTTAAAATCGGATAAATCTTTTGTTTTTTGCGGGCGGGTTACGGGCCTGTCCGTGCCTTACTGCGAGTGGTGGAGTTGTGTACCGCCCGCTGCACTGTCACTGTACGCTCGCTGCAGCGTTACTGCACACTTGTTGCAGCGTTACTGCACGCCCGTTGCAGAGCTGCTGCACGCCCGTTGCAGCGCTACTGCATCCACGTTTGCAGTGCTGCTGCATCCCTGTTTGCAGTGTCGCTGCAACCTTGTTTGCAGTAACTCTGCAACAAGCATGCAGCGACAGAACTGCCTGTGCTGGGCGGGCAGAGCAGGGGCTGCGGGAAAACGGAACGGCTGTGTTGTCGGCTTCAGACTACCTGCTGTGTGGGTAGGGGAGCCAGCATTTCTTGCGGGACGGAGGCTTGTATTTCCTTTACCAAGGCATCGCGCAGCGTGTGGCGGATGAAGTCTTTGCCCGTCAGCAGGACGATGTGGCGGGCAGGCCTGGGCACGGCAAAGGGACGTACCAGCTGCTGTTGCGCTTCGCTGAGCTGCAACACGGCCAGTTGGGGAATGAAGGTGATGCCTTTCCCGCCCTCGACCATGCGCATGAAGGTCTCCATACTGCCCAGATGGTAGGCAAGCTGGCTGGCCTGTGCCGCCTTCAGCTGGCAGAAGCGCACCAGCTGGTCGCGGAAGCAGTGGCCTTCGTCGAGCAGCCAGAGCTGTTCGCCGCTGAGGTCGGACGTACGTATCAGCGAATGGCTACTGAGGTTGCTTTCGCGCGCTACATAGGCATAAAACTGTTCGTAGAAGAGGCTTGTCTGCTCGTATTCCTCCATGCCTGCCAGACTGGCTACAATACCTGCGTCGATGCTTCCTTCGCGCAAGGCGCACTTGATGTCTGCGGTCTTCATCTCCGTCACCCGTATGTCCAGTCCATCGTACTTCTTCATCAGCTGTGGGAAGAAGCGGGGCAGCAAGTAGGGAGCAATAGTAGGCAGGATGCCCAGATTGAACGTCCCTGTGAAGGAGCCTTTGGCCTCTTCGACCATCGCTTTGATGTGGGCTGCCTGCGCAAGCACCTCCCGGGCCTGGGCAAGGATGTGCAGGCCGATGGGAGTGGGGGCTATGGGCTGGCGACTGCGGTCGAAGATGCGGGTGTCCAGTTCGTCTTCGAGCTTCTGTATCATGGCGCTCAGCGTAGGCTGTGTCACGCGGCAGTGCTCGGCCGCTTTGGCAAAGTGGCGGTACTGCTCTACGGCGAGGATATATTCCAGTTGTTGCAGGGTCATGGTATCGGTTGTAAGGGTTGGCTGTTACTTCTTTTTCTTTTTCGACGGCTTGGCCCATCCCTCTTCGTCGAAGTCGGGTTCGGGACCTTTCAGGTCGTTGTTGTGCTGGAAGAACTGTTTCCAGTCGTCCTTCTTGCCACGGGGCTTGGTGTAGCCACGCTCTTCGCGGCTGGGCTTTTTCTTCTTTTCGGCAATGGGGGCTTCCTGAGCTTTTCCTTTGCCCTTGGCGGCCTCGCGCTTGCCCTTGGAGTCGTCCTTGCGGTTGTTTCTGCGGCCGGTTTCCTTCTCTTCTTCTCCGGCTACCTCTACCACCACTTTGCGACCGTTCCACTTGGTACGGTTCAGGGCTTTCAGCACGTTGCGGGCCTCTTGTTCTTCGACTTCGAAGAACGAGAACTTGGGCATCAGGTCGATGCGTCCCAGCTCTACACGTCCGCGGGTGTTGCTGTTCAGCAGGCTGATGAGCTCGTTGGGGAAGAAGTTGTCCACCTTGCCCAGGTTGATGAAGAGGCGTGTGAAGCCCGGTTCGGCCTGACGGCTGTTGTTTCGTCCGCCTTTTTCGCCCTGTCGCTTGCCGGCTTTCTCGCCCTTGGCGCTGCTATCACCGACGATGGAGATTTCGGGGCGGTCGCGATAGTAGTCCAGAAAGCGGTTGAATTCGTGCGACACCATGCGCTTGATGAGGTCCTCTTTCGACAGCCAGTCCAGCTTGCGATAGACGTCGGGCATGAACGATTCGATTTCTTCTTCGTTCACCTTCACTTTCTCCAGGTCGTCTATTACCTTGAACAGCTGTTTCTCGCAGATTTGTTTACCGGTCGGCATTTCACCGGGCTGGAACTTCTTGCCGATGATGCGCTCTATTTCGCGCATTTTGCCCTTCTCGCGCAGGTTGATGATGGCGATGGAGGTACCTGTCTTTCCGGCACGTCCGGTACGTCCGCTGCGGTGGGTGTAGCTTTCGGTGTCGTCGGGCAGGCCGTAGTTGATGACGTGTGTCAGGTCGTCCACGTCCAGTCCGCGTGCAGCCACGTCGGTAGCTACCAGCAGCTGCAGGTTGCGGATGCGGAACTTCTGCATCACGGCGTCGCGCTGTGCCTGCGACAGTTCGCCGTGCAGCGAGTCGGCGTTGTAGCCTTCCTGCATCAACTTGTCGGCTATTTCCTGCGTCTCCTTGCGGGTGCGGCAGAAGATGATGCCGTATATCTGCGGATAGTAATCGACAATGCGTTTCAGAGTCTCGTATTTGTCCTTGGCATGCACCACGTAAACGATATGTTTTACGTTGGCGGTACCTTCGTTTTTGCGTCCGATGGTGATTTCTTTGGCGTCGTGCAGGTAGTTCTTGGCGATGCGGGCTATCTCGGGGCTCATGGTGGCCGAGAAGAGCAGTGTGTTGCGTTCCTGCGGCACGTCGGCCAGGATAGCGTTGATGCTGTCGGTGAAGCCCATGTTAAGCATTTCGTCGGCTTCGTCCATGACGACGTTCTGTATGGTGGCCAGCGATACGGTTTTGCGCTCCATCAGATCAATCAGTCGTCCGGGTGTGGCCACAATGATGTGCACTCCCTGCTTCAGGGCGCGTATCTGGCTTTCGATGGACGAGCCGCCGTAGACGGGCAGCACGCGCAAGCCTTCGATGTATTTGCTGTAATCAGTCAGGTCGCCTGCAATCTGCAGACACAGTTCGCGTGTGGGGCATAGGATTAGCGACTGTGGAATGCGCCGTGTCACATCGACCTTCTGTATCAGCGGCAGGCCGAAAGCGGCCGTTTTGCCCGTTCCGGTCTGTGCCAGGGCCACGACGTCGTTGTTTTCTCCTAAAAGGTAAGGAATCACTTCTTCTTGTACCGGCATGGGATTCTCATATCCCATCTCTTCGATGGCGCGGCGTATCTCCGGCGACACACCGAGCTCTTCAAATGTCTTCATTCAATATCCTGTATAATAATTCGGTGCAAAGATAAGGCTTTTAGGCGAAGAATGCGGTATGATGAGGCTGATTTGTAGCCCGATGCGCGGTAAATCGAATGTGACAGCTTATTTTTTTATCAAAAGAATACTTTGCAGTTTCTTTATTTCTTCCTTGGTCAGTCCGATGCCTTTCTTCAGGTAGGTATCTACGTCGCCGTACCGTTTCTCTATCTCGTCCTTGGCGGCGTTCAGGAAGTTCTCGCGGGCCGAGTAGATGGCAGTGATGGCTTCCTGCGAACGTACAGGCAAGTCGTAGGCGTATTGCGTGGCAGAAGGTATGTTGAAGAAATAGTTGCTGAGGCGGTAATCGTCCATGATGATGTCGGCATTGACGCCAAGGGTAGCGAGAACAAGGGCGACTGCAATGCCCGTACGTCCCTTGCCCGAAGAGCAATCGATGACCAGTGGGTATTTGGTTTCATCCAGCAGCACGTCGAAAAGCTGGCGGAGCTGACTTGTGTATTTGTTCACAATCTCACGGTTGGCTTGCTCTACGATTTGCAGAACCGAATCTTTTCTGAGTTTGTGCTTTTCCACTTTGTCCAGTACCAGCTCGATGTCGTTTATGGGAATAGCGATGTTCACTACGTCGAAGTTCTTGCGTAAACCGACTTGTGGACCTGTTTCCCGTTGGCTTCGCAGGTCGACGATGGTTTTGATGCCGATGTTCTTCAGTTTTCTGATGGCAAAACAGTTCAGACTGTCTATCTGTGCCGAACGGTAGATCATGCCCCAGCGAACCCGTTTTTTGGTGCCGTACGAGGCATATCCTCCCAAGTCACGGAAATTCTGTACGCCGGGGATGTTGACATTTCGGGCGGCGGTCTTTATCCGGTATTTGTCGTTGAATACCAATGTATAGTAATAACGCTGAGAGGGATCGCTGTTGATGACGGTGGTTGTCTGGTCGGAAATGTTGGCTATGGCCACGGGATTGCTTTCGGGAGCAGATTCTGGCTGGGTCGAGGCATAGACTTTGACGTCCCCCTCGATAAGGGGAGCTGTTTCCCATTTCACAATGCAATTGCCTACATTGTTCTCTTCGCACACGACGGCGATGTGAGGGGTCAGACCGCTGCATGCAGGCAGTAGCACAGACAAAGTAAAACCAATCAAAAGCTTCCTGTACATAATTTGTAATTGTCTCTAAGCGTTTCTACAAATATAGCGTATCCTATACTTCACAAATATATGTAATTTAGTTACAGACGATGCTCGCCGGTTAATTGATTTAGGTTTCTTTTTTGAACTTTAAGCAAATGACGGGAGAGTGTAAAGAAAAAGAATAAACCGATATTCCGCTGTTGCAGTGGGACTGCCATGCGGGATATCGGCTTCTCTCTCTTCTCTTTACCTATATAAATCGTCTTGTTAAAGCGTATGTGCTTCGGCAAACTCCCTCGAAACCGAATTGTTGAAACTGCAGCACACGTCAGCGGCAAACTCGATGCCGCAACGGATGACTTTGTCCCATGTGGCTTCGTCCATCGTGGCGAGGTCATCGTAGCGTACGTTATACTTCAGTAGGCCGAAGATGATACCTGCGTTGAAATTGTCGCCCGCGCCGATGGTGCTGACTGCCTCAAGCGGAGGAATGGGATAGTCTTTGGAAAGGGTAGCCGTGCGTAGTGATACCTGCTGGGCTCCTGCCGTGCAGAGGAAGTTACGACAGTAAAACTTCACCTTATCGCGGTAGATTTTGTCGGCTTCCTTCAGGCCCCACATGTAGAAGAAGTCTTCTTGCGAGCCGCGTACGATGTCGGCATACTCCAGATTCTCGATGATGGTGGGAGCCAGTTTGATGGCTTCTTCCTTGTGCGAGGAGCGGAAGTTGGGGTCGTAGTAGACGATGGCATGCATGTCGTGCGCGCGTTCCAGCAGTTCTACTACCTTGTCGCGCAAGACGGGATTCAGGGCATAGTACGAGCCTACCATCACGATGTCGTCTTCCTGAATTTGCGGATATTCTACGTCGAGTCGCTGTTTGGGGTAGTCTTTGTAGAAGATGTATTCTGCATCACTGTGTTCGTTGAGGAAAGCAAGCGATACGGGTGATTTCCCGTCGGGGAAGACGTTGACGTGGTCGGTAGGAATGTTGTTTTCGCGCATGAAGCGGAGGATGATCTCTCCTACGTGGTCGTTCCCTGTCTCGCTGATGAAACAGATGGGAACACCCACACGTCCCAAAGAGACGATGCCGTTGAATACAGAACCGCCGGGTACAGCTGCTGTGGGCTGTCCGTTGCGGAAGATGATGTCGAGAATAGTCTCACCGATACCTATTACTTTACGCATAATGAACGTGATTTTTCTCCGAGATAGCCGCCGTGGTGGCGTTTTGAATAGTCTTCAATGGTGAATCCGGTCTGTTTCATGGTCTGTACCACCAGGATATCACCGATGACGGTCATGACGGTGGTCGAAGTTGTGGGCGTCATGCCCAGTGCGCATACTTCCTTGGGACTGCCGGTACTGAGGCAGACGGTGGCTTCGCGAGCTAGCGGACTGTCGGGGTTGCCGGTGATGACAATGAATTTCAGACTAGGGTCCAGGTTGTGGGCCAGTTGGGTGAGCTCTACAATTTCACGCGTTTTTCCGGAATTGGAGATGAGCAGCAACAGGTCGTTTTCCTGCAGGATGCCCAAGTCACCGTGTTGGGCTTCGCTGGGATGCAGGAAGACGGCTGGGATGCCTGTCGAGCAAAAGGTAGTAGCAATGTTCATGGCAATCTGCCCTGCCTTTCCCATACCTGAGGTCACGAGTTTACCCTTACGGCGGTGTACGTGTTCCACGATGAGCGACACGGCTTTTTCGTAGGCGTCCGTCACAGGGATGTTCAGTACTGCTTGTGCCTCTTTCTGCAAAAGCTCTTGAATAGATGCTATCATTTCTTTCGGTTTTGGTTATCTAGTTTTGCAAATATCTATAATTTTCCATAAACGGCAATAAGTTTTATTGTATTTTTGTACCTGCAATCAGTTTGAAACGTCAGAATGGAGCATTTGAACGAAACCAACGGGAAATATAGCACATATACACTGGCCAACGGTCTGCGCATCATTCACGAGCCGTTGGCTTCACGGGTGGCTTATTGTGGATTTGCTGTCGATGCAGGCACACGCGATGAGATGCCCGATGAGCAAGGTATGGCTCACTTTGTGGAACATCTCATTTTTAAGGGAACTCACAAACGACGGGCCTGGCACATCCTGAATCGTATGGAGAACGTAGGCGGTGACCTCAATGCCTACACCAACAAGGAAGAGACGGTGATCTACTCTGCTTTCCTTGTCGAGCACTTCAGCCGGGCTTTTGAGCTGTTGGCTGATATTGTATTTCATTCCACTTTTCCGCAACACGAGATTGAAAAGGAGACAGAGGTGATTATCGACGAGATACAGTCGTACGAGGACAACCCTGCTGAACTGATCTTCGACGATTTCGAAGACCTTATTTTCCGCGGTCATCCGCTGGGGCGTAACATTCTGGGCAATCCCGAACAACTCCGCACGTTCCGTACCGAGGATGCCGTAGCTTTTACTCGTCGTTACTATCGGCCGGAGAATGCAATATTCTTTGTATTGGGTGATGTTGATTTCCGCCGGGTTGTCCGCTTGGCCGAGAAGCTGGTGGGCAACGTAGCAGGAGGAACAGCTACCGGCAATCCTTCGGACAACCGACGGATGCCCCCTTTGCCTTATGTGCCCGACCGACTGGTGATGAAAAAAGGTACGAACCAGACACACGTGATGATAGGTGCCCGTGGCTACAATGCCTACGACGAGAAACGTACGGCCCTGTATCTGCTGAACAACCTGCTGGGCGGTCCCGGCATGAACAGCCGCCTGAACGTAGCGTTGCGCGAGCGCCGTGGGTTGGTATATAACGTAGAGTCCAATCTGACTGCTTATACCGATACCGGCACCTTCTGCATCTACTTTGGTTGCGACCCCGATGACGTGGATCTTTGTACACGCCTGGTGTATAAGGAGCTGAGGCGTTTGCGCGACACCCGTTTGACTACTTCGCAACTGGCAGCAGCGCAGAAGCAGTTGATAGGCCAGATAGGTGTGGCGTCGGACAACAACGAAAACAATGCCCTAGGTATGGCCAAGACTTTCCTCCACTATAACCGTTACGAGTCGCAGGAAGCCATTTGCCGCCGCATCAGTCTGCTTACTTCCGACCAGTTGCTCGAAGTAGCCAATGAAATGCTGGGCGAGGATTATCTGTCGGAGTTGGTTTATTTGGGGTAATTTGAAATTAAACTTTTGCTTCGTAAAGAAATTTATGGGGGTTGAAAGATGTGCGTAACTACTATTCTCATTCTGGTAAGTAAGAACTTGATATCATTAGTCTGATTATAAGGAGCTTGTGATAGTGTAAGGCTTCCTTCTACAGATCTTGAATATTACTCGGGTGTAAGTACCAAGTGAACAAATATTTGTTTTGCTAAACTAAAAGTCCGTATTGTGTGTTTAGAAATTATTAATATGTCTAATAAATTAGTAAGAGTATGAAAAGAATTGTAGTATTTCTGTTTGTAGTAATGGCAGCTTTGGCTGCGAAATCGCAAGTCTATGTAGGTGGAAATATCAGCCTTTGGCATAACGATGATGCCGATGCTACAAGTTTTACGTTAGCTCCCGAAGTCGGGTATGAGTTTTCCGATCAGTGGTCGGTGGGTGCCCAGCTTATTTTGTCGCATTCCAAGCATAAAGTAGACGACCACGTAAAAGCCAAATGGACGGGTTTTGCCTTTGCGCCGTATGCTCGTTATTCTTTTTTCGAGAATAAAACGGTTCGTTTCTTCGTTGACGGTTGTATTGGTGTATCATCACAGAAGTATAAGGGTGCCGATTCTGAGGCAGGTTTTGAACTGGGACTGAAACCTGGTTTGGCCCTTAAGGTGACAAATCATTTTAGTCTGATTGCCAAATATGGTTTCCTGGGTTATCGGGATGATTATATGCTGGATACTTCTGATGGCTACGGTTTTAATTTCAGCAGTGAAGACCTGTCGATAGGTTTCCATTATACGTTCTGATAGGGAGTGGTTTTCACTCAATAGTGGGGGTGCCAGGATGAAGAAAGCAGTTACTTCATCTTGGCACACTTTTTTTGTATAACAGACGGTTCGTTTTTTTAGTTTGATATGATTGGTTCCCTCAAAAGACAGTCTTATATGTTTTTTTCTGTCAGTCGTCTCATACTGAATTCGCAACCGCAGTATTGCTGGTTGTAGAAGTCGTACTCGCGCAGTAGCTGGTTGCGGCGTTCCTGCAGGCCGCCTTTGCGCCAGTTCTGTTCCCAGAAGAGGGTACCGGGATAACGTGCGGCAGCACGTCGTCCGGCCTCATTGATTTGCTCCAGGCTCTTCCAGCGCGACGAGGCAAGGGTAGTCGTGAACAGGGTAAAGCCGTGTGTGGCGGCATAGCGTGCCGTCTCGGTGAGGCGCAGGGTGAAGCAGTTTAGGCAACGTACTCCGCGTTCGGGTTCATCCTCCAGTCCTTGCATCAGACTTTTCCAATGCTCGTAATCGTAGTCCGCATCGACAAAATCGAGGCCCTGAGACGTAACAAAACGTATGGCTTCGTTCTTACGTACTTCGTATTCTTCCCGAGGATAGATGTTGGGGTTGCAGTAGAATACTGTAGGTCGTATATTGTTGGCCAGCATACATTCGATAATAGCCGACGAACAAGGAGCACAGCAGGAGTGCAGCAGTACGTGGTTTTCGCCGTTGGGTGGTAGGAGTTTGAGCATACGTGTGTGATGATTGCAATTAGGGTTTGAATATACAAGTATTAGTGTAGCAGAATAGAACTGTTCAGACGCAAATGATACGGATAACATGTTTTTTAGAGAGCTTTTCCCGTATAAATGTCACGCATATTCGGGAGGATAAAGTAGCTCTATGTTATCTGTATCGTCTGCGTCTGAAAATGTATTCAGCTTCGGGCTTTTTTATTTATACAGCGTCTTCGCAATCCCCATTTCCAGTCCGCGAAGTTCAGCCAGTCCGCGCAGGCGGCCGATGCATGAGTAGCCGGGGTTGGTTTTCTTGCGCAGGTCATCCACCATCTGGTGCCCGTGGTCGGGGCGCATGGCGATGGAGACACCGCGACGCTGTTGCAGTTCGAGGAAGGCTTTCATTACGCCGTACATGTCGACGTCGCCTTCCAGGTGGTTGGCTTCGTAGAAGTTGCCTTCGGCATCGCGCTTGGTGGAGCGTAGGTGTACGAAGTTGATGCGGTCGCCGAAGCGGGTCATCATGGCGGCGCAGTCGTTGGCACTGCTCACGCCTAAAGAACCGGTACACAGGCAGAGTCCGTTGCTGGGATTGGGCACGGCGTCGATAAGTGCCTGGAAGTCTTCGGCGCAACTCATGATGCGCGGCAGGCCCAGGATGGACATGGGCGGATCGTCGGGGTGGATGACTAACTTGACGCCTACTTCGTCGGCTACGGGGCAGATTTCGCTCAGGAAGTAGATAAGGTTCTGGCGGAGACGTTCGGGGGTAATGTCTTTGTAACGATCCAGTTCGTGCTGGAATTGTTCCAGCGTGAAGCTTTCTTCCGAGCCGGGCAGGCCAGCTATCATGTTGCGGACGAGTTTCTGCTTGTCTTCTTCGGTCATCTGCTCGAAGCGGGCACGGGCTTTGGCCTTCTCTTCTTCGGTATATTCGGCTTCGGCACCGGGGCGGTGCAGCAGGAAGAGATCGAAAGCTATGAAAGCGGCACGTTCGAAGCGCAGGGCACGGCTGCCGTCGGGCAATTCATAAGCCAGGTCGGTGCGTGTCCAGTCCAGCACGGGCATGAAGTTGTAAGTGACGATGTTTACGCCGCATTTTGCCAGGTTGCGCAGGCTTTCCTTGTAATTGTCGATGTACTTCTGATAGTCGCCTGTCTGCGTCTTGATGTGCTCATGAACGGGTACACTTTCGACAACAGACCACGTGAGGCCTACTTCTTCGATCATCTGCTTGCGCTTCATGATTTCTTCTACAGTCCACACTTCGCCGTTGGGGATGTGGTGTAGGGCATTGACGATGCCGGTAGCTCCGGCCTGCTTGATATCCCATAGGCTGACAGGGTCGTTGGGACCGTACCAGCGCCAGGTTTGTTCGCAAAGTATCATAATGGGTATGTTTTTTATGTTGGAGGAGTTAAGGAGTCAGGAGTTAAGTAGTTAAGCCAAATGATAAGCTCTCAAAAAACAAAAGTATCGGCTTAACTCCTTAATTCCTGTCTCCTTAACTCCTAAGAAAATATTACATAGCAAACACATTGAATCCACCGTCTACTACGGCTACGGTACCTGTTACGAAGCTGGAAGCATCGCTGATGAGGTACTGGATGGTACCGCACAGTTCTTCGGGGCGTCCCATACGGCCGAAAGGAGTCTGACGGATGACGTCTTGTCCGCGTTGCGTCCACGAACCATCGGGGTTGGTCAGCAGGGTGCGGTTCTGTTCGGTCAGGAAGAAGCCCGGAGCGATGGCGTTCACACGGATGCCTTCGCCGAACTTCTTGGCCACTTCGGTAGCCATGAAGGCGGTGTAGTTAGAGATGCCAGCCTTGGCTGCAGCGTAGCCTGCTACGCGGGTCATGGGGCGGAAGGCGGCCATACTGGAGAAGTTGACGATAGCTCCCTTCTTCTGTTCTACCATTGGTTTCAGGAATACCTGTGTAGGCAGTACAGTACCGGTCAGGTTCAGTTCGAGTACGCGTTGGAATTCTTCAATCTTCAGGTCGAAGAAAGTACCGTCGGGTGCGATGGTAGCTCCCGGCATGTTGCCTCCGGCAGCGTTCAGCAAAGCGTCTACCCGTCCGTAGGCTTTCAGGATGTCGGCCAGGTTTTGCTCTAATATTTCACGGTTCATCACGTCGGTGGTCAGGAACATGGCTTCGCCTCCGTTGGCTTTGATACCTTCTACAATGGCGTTTCCTACTTCGGCTTTACGTCCGAGGATAACAACTTTAGCGCCTTCTTCTGCCAAATGAGCGGCGATGGCTCTGCCCAGAATACCGGTTCCACCGGTGATGACTACTACTCTGTCTTTGATGTCGAATAAGTTTTTCATGATGAATTATGTTTTAATAATTAGTTAGAATCTGTTTCTTTTGTTCGGATGTCCTACTTCAACAACAAAGTTACACATTAATTTCATTACAAGTGTTGCACGTTTGTCTCAAATTCTTTCTTCCTGGTTTCATTTATACGCATTTCCGTCCGTTTTTATTCCTGTAAACAGCTTTTTTGAAGTACCAGCAGACTTTCAGGACCCATGTTGAACAACAAGTCGACTATGCTGAGATTGGGCAGGAATCCCAGTTTTTCCTGAAATACCTGATAGTAGGAGCAGGGAGAGAAGGCATCGTCTTCCGTACGGAAATCTTTTTTGGGATGGATGCGTTCGCGGAAGTCGTCTTCGTTGGGACCGAACGAAGTGCGGTATTCGAAAGTACGTGTCAGGTCGGGTTGCAGGTCGATGAGCGAACAGATGAGGCGGCACAAGGCTTCGTTGAAGTCCATCAGGAACTCGTATTTCTTTTCGTAGAAGGGACGGAAATCATCCTTGTAGTACTCGAAGAAGGGAGTATGATTGTAAGCCGATTCCAAGGCATTCCAGTGCAGGTGGCGCCAGTTGCCGTGGTCGGAGATGCGGATATCGCGCATGAAGCATTTGGGTGTATCGGGCTTCACAATGGGTACCGTGAGTGCCAGCGGACCGTCGGGAGCAGCGATGGTGCAGCGGTTGCGGTAGGTTTGCTTCAGGTAATGGTCGTACTGCTCGATGAAGATTTTGTCATACGTCAGCAGTTTGACGTAATATTCTACAGGAGCCAGATAGGCGGAGGACAGAAAGATTGTTTTCATTTTCGTAGAGAATGCTTTTAAATCGTATGGAGCGTATGTACGGAGTTAATGAATCCGCTGTCCGATGCGTTCCCAGCGGTAACCGCTAAAGGGACCGCTATTGTCGCGTTTGGAGCACCATATCAGCGAGGCTTTGCCTATGATGTGGTCTTTGGGAACGAACCCGAAGAGGCGCGAGTCGGACAGGTTGACGGGATTGTTGGATACTACCCAGTAATAGTCTTTGGTGAAGTAGCAGTGCTGTGTGGGCTTGCCGTCGATGAAAAGGGTATCATTCCGGACTTCAGCCTGCCGGTGCTCGTGCATCACGAGCGTGTTGCACAGCAGGGTACGGTTCCAGGGGTATACGCGCAGCACTTTGCCTTTGCCGGGTACAATCAACGGTTTCAAGGCACGGGCAGAGTCGGTCTGGTCCAGCGGTTCTATCCACGGGCAGATGTTGAGCGACTGTTCCAGCAGATAGGCTTCGTAGCGGCTGAAGCTGCGTATGTTACGCACAGAGTCCTGACCCAGTATCGGGCCGGGCTTGATGTTGAGCAACGGTAGCAGTGAGTCGAGCTGCTTTTCGCGGTTGCGCGGATAGGCATAGAGGAACTTCTGGTCGGGAGCATCCTGCTCGGACGATACGACGGAAAAGAGGGAGTCTATTAGCAGCGTGTCACCCGGCGTGCCGATGCAGCGGTTGATGAATACTTCGCGGCGGTCGGCTACGGGTTCCTTCAGATTGGCAGGATTGTTGAAGACGATGATGTCGTCTTTCTGTACGGGTTTATCGCCCCAGCGGTGATAGCCCAGCCAGGCCATGAAGGGCAGGCGGAGGCCATAGCTCCATTTGTTCACCAGTATGCGTTCGCCCCGGTACAGTGAATTTTCCATGCCCGACGAGGGAATTAAGTAAGGAATGGCCACACAACCCCGGAGCAACACTACGACGAGTATTGTTCCTGCTATCAGGCCGATGGTTTTCCATACTTTCATGCTGCGGATGCTTTGCGTTAGGGTTGGAAGGGATGAAAGGACAGAATAGTCTTTACCGCCCTTTCATTCCCTTTCTGTATCATTCATCTTTTACGATTTTGAACAGTCTGTTCCAGCGGATTTTACCGTCGAACCAGCCACGGTCTTTGTCCAGCGACAGCCAGACGACGATAGGGCGGCCTACTACGTGGTCTTCGGGTACAAAGCCCCAGTAGCGGGAGTCAAGCGAGTTGTGACGGTTGTCGCCCATCATCCAGTAGTAATCCATCTGGAAGGTGTATGTATCCGTCTTCTGTCCGTTGATGTAGATGCCGTCGGCCCGGCGCTCCAGCTTGTTGCCTTCGTAGGCTTCGATACATCGTTCGTACAGGGGCAGATTGTCGTCGGTCAGGGTGATGGTAGCACCTTTGGCAGGAATCCAGATGGGGCCGTAGTTGTCGCGGTCCCACTTCGTATAGAGATTCTGCGGGAACATGTCGCCCGAGTAGATGGCAGGCTCCTTGACGATGCGGCTGATCAGCTTCGTGTTTCCAGCCAGTGCGTCGTACATGGCTTGGGTGAGCGGCAGGTGATAGACCGGTGTCAGTCGGCCTTGTGCGTCGCGGCGGTCCAGTCCCATTTCCATCAGTCCCATTTCCCAGTTCAGGTCTTCGGTCATCAGCATCTGGTCGTCCTTGCTGATGCCCAAGTCGCGGAACATTTCATCGGGGATGTACGGTCCGGTGGTCTGCACGAAGTAGTTGAACTGCATGTCCTTGGGGTTCTTGATGGCTTGGCCGTCGATGCATACTTGTCCGTCCACGATTTGCAGGGTGTCGCCGGGCAGGCCTACACAGCGCTTCACGTAGTTCTCACGGCGGTCGACGGGGCGCACTACGACTTTGCCGTACATCTGCGGGTTGGAGAGTATCTTGTTGCGTCCGGCACTATAGTACAGGTCGTAGACGGCTCGCTGTTGCTGGCGTGTCAGGCTGTCCATGTCCACGTGCTTGGGATACAGGCTCTTGCCTTCGCGGTAGGCCAGGGCGTAGAAGTCTTCCATTTGATGGTTGAGTGCGACGGTATCGCCGGCGGGGAAGTTGAAGACGACGATGTCATTCAGTTTCACCTTGCCGAATCCCGGTACGCGTTTGTATTTCCATTGCGGCCATTCGATGTACGACTTGCAGTTGAAGATGGGCAGCGTGTGTTGTGCCAGCGGCATGGAGAGCGGCGTGTTGGGCACACGGGGACCGTAGCTCATCTTGCTGACGTAGAGGAAGTCGCCCACGAGCAACGATTTCTCCAGCGAGGAAGACGGTATCTGGTAGTTCTGGAAGATGTAGAGGTTGACGAAGTAGACGGCCACCAAAGCGAAGACGATGGCGTCCACCCAGCTCATGACGGTGCGTACGGTGGCGTTCTTCGACTTCTTCCACCATCCCCAGGGAATCTTCTTGCTGATGTAGACGTCGAAGATGAAGGGTACGACTATCAGTCCCCACCAGCAGCTTACCCATATCAGGAAGGCCAGATAGAGCAGGGTGACAATACTGAATTTAATCCATTGTGAACGTGTAGCTTTTCTCATGACGATAGTTCTTGTTTATTTCAGAAACGGAAATAAGTCGCTCATCCCCAGGAAACCTTCGTGTGTGGCGGTGTATTCGGCTGCCAGCACGGCGCCCAGGGCGAAGCCGCTACGGTTCTTGGCATCGTGGGTGATGGTGATACTGTCTGCTTCGGAGTCGTAGCGGATGCTGTGGATGCCCGGTACTTCACCTTCGCGGATGGAGCTGACGGGCAGTTCGTCGTTGGCGCAGGCGGTAGTGCCTGTCACGGTGCCGTCGGGGGCCTGAAGCGTTCCTTTCACCCAGCGCGTTTTGCGGTCAAGGTTCTCCAGAATACCTTCGGCCAGGGTGATGGCGGTGCCGCTGGGGGCATCGAGCTTGTGGACGTGGTGCGTCTCGCTCATGCTGACGTCGTAGCCGGGGAACTGGTTCATGATTCGGGCCAGATACTTGTTGACGGCCGAGAAGATGGCTACGCCCAGACTGAAGTTGCTCGACCAGAACAGTGTCTTGCCTCCTTCGGTGCAGAGGCGGCGTACTTCTTCGCCGTGCTCTTCGAGCCAGCCGGTACTACCCGACACCAGTTTTACACCTGCCTCAAAAGCCTTCATGTAGTTGCCGTAGGCTGCTTTGGGGTTGGTGAACTCGATGGCCACGTCGGCCGAGCGGAAGGCTTCGGACCCGAAGTCCTCCTGGTTGTCGATGTCGATGATGCAGACGATTTCGTGTCCGCGGCCGAGGGCAATCTTCTCAATCTCCTTGCCCATTTTTCCATAACCGATAAGTGCTATTTTCATTGTTTTTGCTCTTTTGTTTAGTGTATGTCTCTCTAATTCCCGACAAACATTATTATTAAATGTCGCAAAGATAGGATTTTTCTTACACAAACCGTTACAATTAACTTCTTGTTAACAATGCCGGTGCGGAAGCCGTTGTAAGGAGCTGTTCGCCGGCAGGTATGCTGTCGGTTGCACAGCCAAGGAAGGTTTGCAGGAGTTTTCCCAGTATTCTCCTTTCGTCTCATAAGGGGAGAATAGTTTTCTCACAGTCATGAGAATAATCTTCTCATAACTATGAGAACGGTCTTCTCATAAGCATAAGAATTGTTTTCTCATACTAATGAGAATATTGCTCTCCTATGGGGAAACCGTACAGCGGCTTTTGGGAGTTTGTGCTTTGTCCTTACTTCGCGTAGTTGCGTCGGATGACGGTGCCCTGGAAAGCTTTTCCTCCAGCCTGATAGAGGTCTTCATCATCGAAGGGGCGGAGCTTCCAGTAGAGCATCACGTCGCCCACAGCACAGGCCAGACTGAAGATGCCAAAGGCATAGACCATCTTGTTGCCCGTACAGAAGCCGTGTAGGAAAGGCAGAATGCCCAGTACGATGCCCGGAAACAACAGGAACAGACGGTACCACTTCAAAGGGAGGGGTCGGGTGGAGTAATAGCCTACTCCTGACCAGCTGGAGTCGAAACGGATGTTTTTTGTCTGCCGTCTGTTGTAGAAGTAGAGAAACAGATAGCCGGTCAGGATATTGGCGGCAAAGGCGAGTAAAAGCATTTGCCAGATATAGCCTCTCCAGAAGCTGCCGATGAAGTAGCCTACGTTATAGGCCGAGAACTCTTCCCACACGTAACAGTAGAGCAGGGAGCCGGAGTAGATTAGTAGGAAAAAGATTATCATCGTCCATAGGTTGGCTCTTTTCATATTGAGTTTTACTTCGATGCCTTTGGACATATTTGTGAAATCAGTATTTGCTTCCATTATTTGTTGTTTTATAGATGAATATATGCTTATTTGATATAGTGGCGGCGGATCACGGTATTGAAATAACCAGTCTCCTCCGATTGCAAGAGATCGTCACTGCTGAAAGGACGAAGTTTGAAATATAATGCCGTATTGTTGACGGCATAAATCAAGCCGAACATGCCGAATACATAGATGCTTTTGTTGTCTGTGCAAAGACCGTGCAGGAAGGGCAGTGCGCCTGTCAGGATACCGGGTAGCAACAGATACAATCGAAACCGTTTCAGCAGGACGGGGCGGGTGGAGTAGTAGCCGATGGTTGTTCGGTTGTAATAGCAGCGAATGGCTTTTGTCTGCCGCCCGTTGCAGAAGTAAAGAGTCAGATAGCTTATCAGTAAGTTGGCGGCAAGGGCAAAGACGAACATTGATAAAAGATAACTTGACCAGAAGCCTGTAAGAAGATGAGTGATGTTAAGACAGGGCAAGTCTTCCCACACGTAGCAGTAGACTGGAGGAGCGGCAAAAAACAGAAGCGCATAGATAAAGGCTGTCCATAAGTTGATGCTCCCCTGATATAACGTCACCTTTTCGCCGTTGGGCAGCGTGGCAGGGCTTGGCTTTAGTTGGGTTACAGTTTTCATAATGCGTATATTTTTTAGTTATTGTTTCTGGTTGACGTTGCAAAGATAAGTCCTCCTTGGTAAACGGAAGGTTAACGTTACGTTATCTTTACGTTAACAGTTGGAAGGAAAGGAAAAAGAAACTACTTTTGTCAATGGTTAATGATTAATGGTAAATGCTCAATAAGCGAGGCTGTACCACGTATGGCCTGTCGTTTACCGCTAACCATTTATCATTAACCATTCATCATTAACCATTAAAAAAGATGTCCAAGTCCTTCTACATCCTCCTCACCCTTGCCGCCGCTGCCGTAGCCGTTTTCTTTCTCGGCCGCTGGACGGGTATGAGCTTAGGACTCAACAGCCAGCGTGTGATGCGTACTGTTCACGAAGCCTGGTGCCGCGCCGCCGACCGTCACGCCCTTTGCCCCGAGGCCGGACTGGACTCTCTTTTCCATCAGCAACTGCGTGAAGACGGATTGCGTCGCCTCCGTTTCCGACTGGACACGGTGCCGCTGACGGGCGACTCGACCGTGGTGTTTCGCTCTGCCTTGCATTACTTCGACGACTACGAACGGGAGTTGGAATACCGGCGCACGTTCGTCATTCCGGTAGACAGCCTGTACGGGGTGCGTGCGCAGCTTCTTAACCTTCGTGCCGAGACCGTCGGTGCACAGCTTTATTATCTGTTGGGTACGGTGGTGGGCTTCTTGCTGCTGGCTTATGGCATTGCCAAGCAGGTGGACACCATCCGTCGGCAGGACAAGCTGTCGCAGATGCGCGAGGACTTCTCCTACGCCATGGTGCACGACATGAAGACGCCCATCAGTACCATTCTGATGGCGGCGAGGAATCTGCGTAGCGGTCGCCTGGACGCCAAGCCCGAACGCAAGCGCGAGCACTTCGAACTGCTGGAGAAAGAAGGGTTGCACCTGCTCGACCTGACCAACCGCGTACTGACCCTCTCGAAGATGGAGCATCACCAGCTGTTGCTCGACAAGGACTGGCATCTCCTGCGCCCCATGGTGGACGAATTGATACAGGTGTTCGAGGCCAAGGCGGCGAAGCCCGTCACCTTCAGCACCGACCTTCAGGCCGAGGCGGTCTATGCCGACATGGAGTTTCTGAAGGAAGCCCTTTCCAACCTGATAGACAACGCCCTGAAATACTCCAAAGACACAGTAGAAGTACGCATTGCCTCGCGTCAGGAGGCTGGTTACATTCGTATCAGTGTTCGCGACAACGGCATTGGCATCCCTCTTTCGGCCCAGCGCACTATTTTCGACAAGTTCGAGCGGGTGTTGCCCCGCGACGGCAGTCAGCAGAAAGTTTCCGGCTTCGGCCTGGGCCTGAACTATGTGATGAACGTGGCCCGCGAGCACGACGGATATGTCAGTGTGGAGAGTGTGCAGGGAAGGTTCAGCGAGTTTACGATTTCGTTGCCCGAAAGCCTCTCAAGCCTCACCCCCGGCCCCTCTCCCAAGGAGAGGGGGGAAGGAAT
>ENA-UOJS01000528-UOJS01000528.1-human-gut-metagenome-genome-assembly--contig:-C74-NODE-528-length-40597-cov-15.390780_pt1 | contig 40597 bp, 45 predicted proteins | sample MGYA00242355_ERZ723902 | MGnify/ENA metagenome assembly ERZ723902
GGATTATATCTTTTATAAAGGTTTTTGAAGTCTTTGGAGATTTTTTATTCCACCCAAAGGGTATTATGTATATACACCTTACCCCTTACCCCGGATTAATAAATTCAGTTAGTTAATCATATAAATGGTCTTATTGGGATCGGCATGATATCCGCTTTCTTTTTTGATAATAAACTAGAGGTTAAAATTATTATCGGTTTATCATAAATAATGTTCTTTACTATATCTTAACTGTGCGTATTTTTATAGTTTTCACTTTGCCATAATCAATAAGTTTTAATGTGAGGAAAAATTGTTAAATCATAAATACTCAAATAATCGAAATCCAACGTCATCGCCCATAAGTTATGACCAGATAATGCTTCGTTTAATTTTTTATTTACGAAGTCAAGAACATAATGTGGAGCACTATAATTATTTGGATCTAATAATTCTCTGTAGATAATTGATTCTTCGACAGCAGGGAAAGGATCATCATTAATAGTTCCAATAATTGTACCTTTGGGGTAAATAATTATCCTGTCATCTTCATAATCTTTTAGAAATTCAGTATAGATAATATCATTATACTTTTCGATATGGTGTATGAGGTTGGTTTCATGTGAATTACCCCATGTTACAAAGCGTGAGACACTAAGTACATTAATTTTTTGTTTTCCATTAACAAAACCGAGTTCAGCATAATGAATGAGTCTCTTTATCATTTCATGAATAAAGAATTCTTGGTTTTCATTTAATCCACCAAGCTCTTTAATTTCGTTCATGAGGGAAGAATCAATTGTTATACTCTTAAAACAATTCTCTAATCTTGTTGAACCATAGCCTTTTGCTAAGTCCATAAAGTATTTATTTTTTATTTGTGATATCATTTGTTTAATATATTAATTGTAATTATACATTTGAAATTTATAGACATAGTGATAGCTTGACAGGAAGAATTTTAGTCCTTTCTGCCCATCAATATTGAATGACAAATTTCACATAGGAAGTAAGTGAGGCAGCGCCAAATCCTCACTTAAATGATAATTAGAATCCTGTTGACTTGTAGATATTCTCTTCTGTTACAGGTTCATGGTAGTAGGGGTGATCCTTTAAGAATGAATCCACATGTTCAATTTCAATGGTGTAATCATCAAACTCACCAAAACTTGCAATTGCTATTAACTCATAAGAGAAATATACACCATGGAAAAGGGCTAGTACCTGTGATTTAGGAATTGTTGTTGAAATAACAATGTAATCAGATCCCATACATTGAGCTATGTATGCTACTTTTTCTAGATTTGTAGACCATTTCCAATCAACTCCCAGTTCCCATTCTTCTTCATCATCATCAATTTCCATACAATCCAGAGAAACAGCTTTGTAGACTTTAACTTCATCAGGGATGTTATTCAAATCCTTCAGTTCTGATTCATCCATTAATGACGGTATATCAATATGCTCTAGAATCTCAACAGCTCTCACGTCTGGAGCACTGTGAATCCAGGAAAATTTGAATAGCCGACATAGTTCCTCATTAGAAAAAGAATATTTTTGACAAAACCAACAGAATAAATCCCATCGGTCGTAAGCTGGTATCGATTTCAAATGCTCGATGATAGATTCCGTACTACAGCATTTGCTATTATTCATCAACTTCATCATTTCGTTCTTATATGATTCCCAATATGAATCATTTGATAATTCATAATTTTCCATATATACTGTTTTAAATAGTTTATTAATATTGTCCATTATCCATATTGCATATATTTGTGGATTATGAGCTTGAAATCTTCAATACCCTTGAAAAGGATGTGTACGACTTCGTTTTCATTCAGACCATTTACATGGGCGAAGAAACTTTTCATCGCTTCATCGTAACTGTGTCTTGTTATTCTTTGCGCATCATGAATTTTAGGAGACAGCAATGCTCGTAAAAAGTCAATTTTTCTGGATAACCTTTTCGTGATATTGCCATTCACACTTAAATTCAGCAGTTTTGATTCAAGTTCAAGCGGATAACTGTAGTCGGCATATATTTCCATACCCAGGAATTCATCCAAAGACTTGTGGTCTTTATGGTAATGTCTGTTTACTTTTTCCAGAAGCTCTTTCCGCAAAGAAAAGCGGTCTATTATTTCATTTCTTTTTTTCATATTTATAATAAAAATTTTGTGCTATATTTACTGTCAGGCCTAGCACACCCCTGCGTCTCCAATAAAGACTCAATAAATTATTTAACACTTCATGAGTGTGTACCTGCTCTGCTTGTGCAGTCACAGGGATTAAATTACTATCATTCATAATACTTCCTTTTTATTTACTCATCACGTGAATTAATCCTATTTTTTTCCATGAAAGCATCCAAATCACTTTTCTTCACATAAATCTTTCTACCAAACTGAGAAAATGGTATTCTACGCTCATTACGATATGTCTGCCAAGTTTTTGCAGAAATAGCAAGCCTCCTCCGAACTTCTTTACTATTCAACCACTCATCTTTTTCGCTGCATTCTTGTAAAACAATGGAACTTTTAAGTCCATTTTTAATCTCAGTTATGTCCTTACAAAGTCCTTCCCATATTGAGGTCGGTACTAAACAAAAAGTATTTTCTTTTTCCATATCAATATTTTTTTCGGTGCTAAGTTCTTTAGATTTTTTGAGCCATCAAATAACTACACATCAACTTTTTAAGCACAAAAAAAGCCGACCATCGGATGATGGCGGCTATCGGATTACTGATAATCAAGCATTTATAGAAATAAGAAAAAAAAATGGATTAGTAAGTTCTCCCAAAGTATTATAATAATTAAGTTTACTACATCGGCTTATTGATAATCAAGGAGTTAATAGTCAAAAGCTTTAAACTTCAATAAAATTACTATTAAAACGCAGAACATCTTCATTTGAATTTTTCAATATACAATTAATACAAAAATGAAAAGGTTATAGTCAACAAAGAAAACCTATCTCCCTTAACATGTTCTCCAATTCTTCATGATACTCAGATTTTACGTTTAAAAGCTGACCATTTCCTCCCTCTTTCATTTGTACCGAAAAATCATTAGCCTTAAAGGAATTATTTTTTATTTCAAAACAGCTATTTAGCTTTTTATATTTTGATCCTTCTTTACCGATAATTTCTTCTTGCGTATATTCCAATAAAGTTAAAAAATCAATAAGAGCTGATTTGTTTATTTTTTTATTTTTTACCCCTTTATTTAACTTAATCCATTTTATTGGTTTCATGCTTGTGCGTCCATGTGGCAAAGAAAAAACTGCACAAAAATCATCCAAGCTTGTACCTGAATCTATAAATCCACCATTAATTAATGATGTATGCATTTTCTCCGCCATTATAGGGGAAAATTTCCTCGAAAAAGAATATTCTCTCTGCCCATCAAACATAATTTGATCAATGTTATCCAATTTAGCTACTGCATTATCCCACAATACATTCAATTTATCCAACAAATCTGATTGCTTTTCCTCAACCACTTTATATAAATCATGCCACAATATAGTAAAATCACAGTATGCATCTATAATCTTCTCATCATGAATAAATTGCTCTAATAAGCGCAAATCTCTATTCCAATAAGAAGAACTATATTTCGATTCCAGAGAATCAGGAATTATTGTTTTCCAATAGCAAAGAACAAAAGTTTTAAGAAAACCTGTATTGCTTCTATCTTCCAAAACTTTATTGGAATTTAAGTTTATACAATTATTTATCAATTCACTATACTTCTGGTTATAATTATTTATATTATCAAAAAGTGCATTTTTTTCCGATGCATACTTTAACTTATGAAACTCCCCTTGGGTGAGGAATGATCCAAACAACATATAAGAAGTAGAAAATTTAAAAGGGAGTTGTAATAAATTTATAGCTTCAGATAAAGTGTCCATATATGCAAATAAATTCTTCATAAATAGAGTATTTAAGATTTAATAGGAATTTTTGCCAGTAAATTGCCAGTAGAAAATAAAAAAAGCTTCATAAATCATTGATTTACAAAGCTTTACAAATATTATCTGTACTCGAAGCGGGACTTGAACCCGCACAGCCGCAATGGCCAAGGGATTTTAAGTCCCTCGTGTCTACCGATTCCACCATTCGAGCATCCTTTCAAAGAAAGAGCGGAAAACGAGACTCGAACTCGCGACCCTAACCTTGGCAAGGTTATGCTCTACCAACTGAGCTATTTCCGCGTTTACGGGTGCAAATGTAGGGAGTTTTGCGATATACTCCAAACTTTTCACCCGTTTTCTTTTTAATTTTATGCAATTATCTTCCTAAAAGTGAGTTTTCAGCTTGAACCACTTTCTCAAAGTTGAAGCCACTCACCACTTGCTGCATCAGTTCTTCAATCTTGTCATTGCACAAGTTACCGATACTTCCGGCATGCGTGTGATGTACGGTCTTATCGTGTGAGAAGTTTCCAGCCTCAATGTCCAACCCTACTTTCTTATATGCATCACGGAACGGCATTCCTTCTGAAGCCAGACGGTTCACCTCTTCCACACTGAACATATACAGGTATTTGTCATCATCCAGAATATGTTCGTTGATTTTGATTTTCTCCATGATGTAAGTAGCCATCTGCAAGCAGTCTTCCAGCTCCTCAAAAGCAGGAAGGAACACTTCCTTGATAATCTGAAGGTCACGGAAATAACCGGAAGGAAGGTTGTTCATAATCATCATAATCTGCTGCGGAAGGGCCTGAATCTTGTTGCATTTGGCACGCGTCAACTCAAATACGTCAGGATTCTTCTTGTGCGGCATGATGCTGGAGCCGGTGGTACATTCATCGGGCAACTTCACAAAGCCGAAGTTCTGACAACTGAACATGCAGGCATCGAACGCCATCTTCGACAGCGTACCGGCAATGGAAGCCAGCGCAAACGATACGTTGCGTTCCACCTTGCCACGGCCCATCTGGGCATACACCACATTGTAATTCATTGAATCGAATCCCAACAGACGAGTGGTCATCTCACGGTCCAACGGGAAAGAAGAACCATAACCTGCTGCCGAGCCCAATGGATTACGGTTACAGGTCTTATATGCAGCCTGAAGGAACATCATATCGTCCACCAAGCTTTCTGCATAAGCTCCAAACCACAGGCCGAAAGAGGAAGGCATGGCAATCTGCAGGTGGGTATATCCCGGCATAAGCACATCCTTATAACGGTTGCTCTGAGAAATAAGTACATGGAACAAACGTTCTACAGCTTCTGCCACCGATTTCAACTGAGCACGGATAAACAGCTTCAAGTCGACCAACACCTGGTCATTACGCGAACGTCCACTGTGGATTTTCTTTCCCACATCCCCCAGGCGGCGTGTCAGCATCAGTTCCACCTGTGAATGTACATCCTCTATTCCGTCTTCAATCACAAACTCCCCGCGTTCTACGGAAGCGTATATGTTTTTCAGTTCTTCCAGCAAAATCTTCAGTTCGTCCGAGGTCAGCAGGCCGATACTTTCCAGCATGGTGATATGCGCCATCGAACCCAGCACGTCGTACTTTGCCAGATACATGTCCATTTCGCGGTCACGTCCCACGGTAAAGTGGTCAATTTCCGCATTTACCTGTACATTTTTTTCCCAAAGTTTTTGAGCCATAATTTCAGTTTTTATCTCCGGCATCTGCCGGTCATTTCAATTAATAAGGAAGCATGGCCAGCATGTCAGCCAGTTTCTCTACTCCCTCCTGCAGGGGCTTTGACACCATGGCTTTCATGAACATGTTCACTTCCGCACGGATAGTTACTTTCATTTTAGCCTCTTCCTGTGTCACAGGCAGAATCTGAATCCACAGATTCAAAGGTATGGGCGATTTGTCACCTTCAAACTTGATGCACTTCAAAGGTTCACGCTCAATGATGCGCAATGTAAGACTGATGCCCTGTACTTTCAAGGTAATGGAATCACGGTCGAACGACATATCTTCCAGTTTCCCGTCCAGCTTGTCCTTCACCATGTCCAGGCGTTCCCGAACTCCTTCCAGGTTATTCAGGTCGGACAGTTTGTTATATACTCGTTCCTGACTATAAGGAACATGCTTCACATTGCTTTCAAATTGTACAGCCATATTTTTTCAATCTTCAGGAAAATTCTCCCGTCATCGCATAAAAAAATGTCATCTTGAGCAGAGTGGACTCGCTCAGGATGACATCTCCTATTTACAATCCGAGGCTGCTTTCCCTGTTACAGAATCTATTATTTTCCAGTCCAGTGAGAAGGATCCTCTCTCCATGCCTGCAGCACAGGGATATCCTCTTCATTGATATAATCGGTCTTCAAAGCTGCTTCCAGCACTGCATTGTAGTTGGTCAGTGTAACCAGTTCTACTTTTGCTTTCTTGAAGGCTTCTACTGATACATCGAAACCGTAAGTGAAAGAAGCAATCATTCCAATTACTTCACAACCGTCGCGACGGATAGCTTCTACCGCTTTCAAACTGCTTCCACCGGTTGAAATCAGGTCTTCTACAACAACCACTTTCATACCCGGACGCAATTCACCTTCAATCAAATTTTCCAAGCCATGGTCTTTCGGGCTTGAACGAACATATACGAACGGCAAGTTCAACTCTTCTGCCACCAGCGCACCCTGTGCAATCGCACCTGTAGCTACACCTGCAATGGCGTCTACTTCACCGAATTTTTCAAGAATAACACGACAAATTTCTAACTTTACGAAGTTACGAAGTGCAGGATATGACAACGTCTTACGATTGTCACAATAAATCGGCGATTTCCAACCTGATGCCCAAGTAAACGGGTTAGCCGGCTGAATCTTCACAGCCTTCACCTTCAGCAACTTTTCTGCAAATAATCTTTTCAAAGCTTTCATAACTTTTTAATTCTCTGATAAATGTTTTTGCAAAATTATAGAAATACATCGGGAATAGAAAATTTAAGAGCATTAATTTTACTAAAACCCGTCAGATTGTTTTATTTCGTCCACGCCAGCGTAACAATGCTGATGCTTATTCCCTCAATATCAGCCAATACATCTGCACAGGCACCCAACGTGGCTCCTGTGGTCAGCACATCATCCACCAGCATCACATGTTTGCCTTGCAGCATACGGGTATCGCCAGCCAGATGAAAAAGATGAACCGTGTTTTCCTGCCGCTCCAACACGGATTTATGGGTCTGGGTCTGGTTGTTTCGCACCCGACAGAGCAACCCGTCGCACACCGGAATGCCCGTCTGCTCAGAAATGCCCTCTGCCAGCAGACGACTCTGGTTATATCCCCTGGTACGCAGACGATCGGGATGCAAGGGAACCGGTAACAAATAATCCACTCCCTCAAAGAAACTTGTTGGGAGCAGTTCATGCGCCAACATCTCTCCCATCTGCCGACAAACCTGCCGACGACCACGATATTTCATACCGGCCAATATATGGGCTACTTTCCCTCCACGGGCATAATAAAACAAAGCCGATGCCCGCTGTATCGGGAAACGGCCCCAGAAAATCTTTTCCATTTCATTGCCCGGTGTATTTCCTAAATGCGTATGAGGAAGCTGTGACAGACAATCACAACAAAGTGCCTGTTCAGAAACCTGCAATTTCCGTCCACAAGCCATGCAAAGACGGGGGAACAGAAAATCCCGGATGTCAGTCAAAATATTCATCCGGCTCTACCTGATTGACAAAACGACGTACCTCTTCCAGCGTAAACCCCCGACCTACGGCAAAACGAATCAGCTTCATGCTCCGTTCATAATCATTGGCAGCTTTTATTCCTTTCATTTTCTGCTTCAGCATCTTTTTCAGGATTCCGTCGTATTCTTCGGTATCAATTTCCTCCAGTCCGGCACGGATATCTTCATCCGACAGGCGTTTCATACGGAGCATCTGTGCAATCTTCATCCGCCCCCACTGATTGAAACGGTACTTGTCGCGCACATAAAACCGGCAGAAACGAGCTGCATCCAAGTAGCGTTCTTTCTGCAAATGGGCCATAATCCGTTCTTTCACTTCCTCCGAAGCTCCCCACTTGCGAATTTTCTCCTCCACGTCCGACGGGCAACGCTCCACCGACGAGCAATACACTTCGGCTTTACTCTTTATCTCTACTTCACTATATTCTTTCATGGTCTGATTGCTTTTATCATCCGGTCGTTTCCCGACAAGTCTTTCCGTAATTCAATCTGGCGGTATCCAAGCTCCTCCAGCATCCGCACAGTCTCAGCCCCGTAAGCACGGTTGATTTCAAAATACAATGCTCCTCCTTCCGAAAGCCAGTCAAGTCCTTTCCGGGCTATCCTCCGGTAAAACCGCAACGGATCCGAATCGGGTACAAACAATGCCAATTCAGGTTCCCAGTCGAGTACATTCGCCTCCATATCCGTCCGTTCGCTTTCCGTAATGTAAGGAGGGTTGCTCACCAGTACGTCTACCTTACATTCAGGAAGTTCCTCTTTCAGAATATCGGCACAGAACAAAGTCACCTTATCTCCATAACGCTTTACATTCGCAGCCGCAATGCGCAAAGCCTCGGCCGACACATCGCACGAAGAAACCTGCGCTTCCGGCAACAGCTGCGCCAATGACACGGGAATGCAGCCGCTTCCGGTGCCAATATCCAGAATACGCACCTGACCTGCCTCCCGATAATCGGAGACAATCCATTCCACCAGCTCTTCCGTTTCCGGACGAGGAATCAGTACCCCTTGTTCCACATGAAAAGACATTCCACAAAAAGAGGCTTCTTGCAAAATATACTGTAGGGGTTCTCGCTGCTTCAAGCGCCGAAGAATATCCTCCAGTTCCGCCCACTCTTTCGTGGAAAAATTCATATCTTTGCCTGTATAAAGTTCAAGAGTAGAGAGATGCAGAATATCCGAAGATATCCACTTTGCCATGGCTGAAGCCTCTTCTTCTGCATAAAAAGGACTCAGCTCTTCTTTGATATGTACATAAACCGGATGCATAGTTGCAAAAGTAACGATAAAAAACGAAGAATATGACGATAGACGAAAAATATATGCGGCGCTGCATACAACTGGCCCGAAACGGTATCTGCCATGCAGCTCCCAACCCCATGGTGGGGGCTGTCATTGTACGCGACGGAAAAATCATCGGTGAAGGTTATCACGTGTGCTGCGGGGAAGGCCATGCCGAAGTGAATGCCATCGCCTCGGTCAAAGATGAAAGCCTGCTGAAGGATGCCACCATTTATGTGAGCCTAGAACCCTGTTCTCACTACGGGAAAACCCCTCCCTGTGCCGACTTAATCATACGGAAAGGGATTCCGAGAGTCGTAGTAGGCTGTGTGGACCCGTTTTCTTTGGTAGCCGGAAGAGGAATCCAGAAATTGCGGGATGCCGGTATTGAAGTGACGGTCGGTGTACTGGAAAAAGAATGCCGGGAACTGATTCGTGCTTTCGTGACATTCAACCTGAAAAAGCGTCCTTACATCACCCTGAAATGGGCACAGTCGGCCGACGGTTTTCTGGACATCCGGCGTGAAGACGGAAACGCGGTACGCCTTTCCACTCCTCTCTCCACCTTGGCGGTTCACAAGATGCGGGCCGAACAGAAAGCCATCCTCGTAGGACGACGCACGGCCCTGCTCGACAACCCTTCGCTCACGGTACGCGAATGGTACGGACAGAACCCGCTCCGGCTGGTCATCGACCGACAGCTGACTTTGCCGCCTCATCTGCACCTGTTCGACGGCAGCACTCCTACCCTCGTCTTTACGGAAAAAGAAAAGGCCGCTACCCAGAACCTCACTTACGTGACACTGGATTTCGGCCAGAATATTCTCCCGCAAATCATGCAGGTGCTTTATGAGCAAAAAATACAAACATTACTGGTAGAAGGCGGAAGCCAGACGCTCCAGGCTTTTCTGGAACAAGGGCTATGGGACGAAGCATTCATAGAACATGCCCGCGTGACCTTGCACGACGGTATTCCTGCCCCCCTCCTTCCGCACGGACAAGAAAGCCGTTTCTTTTTCCGTGACGGCGCACTGATTCAGCACTGCCGCCACGCAGAATAAATTCAGAAACGGCAACTGATGCCTGCCATAAAATGAAGACCTTCCACCGGATAACCTGCTTCAGTAGCGTATACCTTATTGAGCAGGTTATTCAGGCGGCCAAACACGTTGATGCAGTTCAGCAACTCATACTCTGCCCCTACAGCCAGGTTATTGATAGCATCCGCACGCCCAAAATCACCCATCTTCTGACGACGTTCGTAGTTGTAGTTCAGCAGGGCATGGCAATTCTTGATCACCTTGGCACGCACACTGAAATCGGCCTTCAATTCGGGCTTCAACTGCAACAAGCCTTCATTGCCTTCCGTCACGTTCCAGCTATAATACGTACCGTTTACAGAAAAGTCTACCCAGTCACGGTAGGCATAGCTCACAGAAACACCTCCATAACCGACTTTTCCCTTATCCTGCAGGATACCTGTATAGAACACATTCTGCTCATCCGTATAAAATCCTCCCGGTACGGCAAACAGTTCATTCTTGGTAATACGGTAACCTCCGTAAAGTTCGAAACCTAATCCGATAACCGGAGAAGCCTTCAAACCGATTTTCGCATCCAGCGGTGTATAGGAAGTACGCATCTGCTGTGCAATTGTCCAGTAAGGTGAGAAGTCATTCAACCGGCGGAAGTCATTCAGACGTGTTCCGCCCAACACATTGAGGTAAGCCACATACGTATCGGCAAACGTATATTCCAGTTTAACATCCGGCGCAGCCTTCAGTCCGCTGCCATAAGCCGTCTGCAAATCCACATGGGCACCCACCCGCAACTTCACGGATTCACCCTGATAGGTGTAATACGGATTCAGCTGCAACAGCGTATAGTCCTGCTGCGACACATCGTGAATCAGGTTGTCCATCTCCAGACCGACGCCCACCTGCTGTTCCTCATTGATATTACCAGCCATGAAACCTTCGGTATGGAAAATATTTTCAGAACCATACGCCATGTAATAATTATCATAACGCAAGCTGAAGCTACGCAAGCCAGTCTGGAAAGCAAACTGTATAGGCAAGTCCTTGTCGCGGGACATCACGCCTACATATCCTTCACCCAATGTATAACGCTGTGTGGTGGGCCAGTTCTCCACCCCTTCATTCATAGACGGCATATAATTAAAGACCTGAGAAGCAAAGGCTCCTCCCAGTTTCAGCGCCACTTTCCGGAAATCATGCCGGTAATCCAGTGACACATCCGTACGGTAAAAACGCGATTTCCACTCCTCTCCTTCCATGAAATGCGGAATATCCCCGTTCAGCCCGTACAAAGAAGCCATGATTCCCAGACGGTCTTTCGAAGAAATATTCCATAGATAACTTCCTTTCAGGTCCACATTATTCAGCGTACCGTAAGCCGCACGGACATAGCCCCTGTCGGCTCCCTTCTGAGCCAGTTCTCTGGACATCGCCTCCATAGGAGTGGCTTTCCAGGCTCCCAACGGACGCAAATCCGTCGCATAATTAATGGCCTGTTTCGGAGCCGCCGGCTCCTCCACCTCGGGCATGACATTCACCTTAAAGGCATCCATCACCTCGGGGTTGTACTGATTTTCCACTACCACCGTCCGGTTCAGTGTAGAATCTTTCTCCCCTCCATTCTGCGCACATACCGTAGCTGCGGGCCACAGACCGGCGCAAACCAATATCGTACTTATGTATTTCATCTTACTTTACACTTTTAAGTTTTTCCAGGCGACTTTCAATCATTCCGGCGATGTCATCATCGGCCTGATAATTCTGCTGCAAAGACAACAAATACTGCTTAGCCTCCATCTTGCGATCCAGCTTCACGTACACATCCGACAGCAGGACGAAGCTTCTTGCCAGCCAGTATGCATGCGGTGTGCTGACTTCGATGTATTCCAGTACTTCCTTCTCCGCCTTGGCAGTTTCTCCCTCATCGAAGTAAGTCTGTGCCACCAGGTATTTGGCTTCTGCTCCGTACACATTACGCGTATCCTTGGCAAGTTCGGTCAAGTCGGCCAGTGCAGCCTTCTTCTGCCCTTCTGCCAACAACGCCTTGGCACGGAAATACAACGCCTCGCTACGTACCTCCGGCGTCAGCTTGCTCTGCTTGAGCAGCGCCGAAGCAGTCGTCACGGTTTCAGCCCGGTCGCCCAACGCACAAGCACTTCGCAAGGCACCCACTTCAGCCTGCAGGCGCTCTTCCTGCACAGCCGAGCGGTCGGCCAAACGCTTGTAGAGGTTCAATGCCTTGGCATATTCCTTCTGATTGTAAGCCATATCGGCACAAAGCGCCAAAGCCTTTCCTTCGTACTTGCTTCCGGAAAAGCGCAACACTTCTTCCAGACGGGCTGCCGCTGCCGCATAATCCTTCTGGTTATAATCAATCAAACCTAAATAATAAGACGCATCCACACTGAAAGCTCCCTGCGGGAACGACTGAAGATAGCGGGTCAGACTGGTCTTCGCTCCGGCAATATCCCCACGCATGTAAGCACGTTCGGCCGCCGTATACGTCAAAGAGTCGCGTTCGCTCACGTTGAAGGTCGCACCGCCCGGCACCGTAGACGCAAACGCCATATAGTCATCCACCTTATTCAAATCCACATAGATGGACTTCAAGTCACGCTGTGCCAAGCGTGCCTCCGCACTACCCGGATACTTCGTAATAACCTGCTTGTAAGCCGCAATGGCTTCCTCGTAGCGGTCGTTCTGATAATAGAGCAGACCTATTTCATTGGCCGCCTTGCGTGAAAGTTCGCTTTCCGGATAACGCTGCACCAGCAACGAATAGCGCTTGATGGCATTCTCACTATCCTCCATCTGCACAAAGGCACGTCCCTGTTCATACAAGGCATCGTCCAGATAAGCCGACGACGGATAGTCCGTAATCAATTTGTTAAGCACCTGAATCTTTCCGGCATAATCACGCTGCAGTCCTTTCACAATACCCTCCTGGAACAACGAATAATCTCCCAGCGAAGGAGAAGTGACGACAGCCTGCGCGTATTGCTGGCGGGCTTCTTCAAAACGGCGCTCATAAAAATAGCAGTCACCGATACGGTTGTACGCATCGCCTGCTACAGAAGCCTCCTGCGTCCGTCCGTTCTGCACACAGCGGACAAACCAGTCGCGTGCGGAATTATATTGTTTCTGCTTGAACAGACTGTATCCCAAGCAATAAAGAGCCAGTCCGTACTCCTGTGAATTTTTGTCGGTAGCAAACTCCAGATACAGCCGCATGTCATTGGCCGCCTCCGGATAACGTTCCAGACGATATTTCGATTCTCCGCGCCAATAATAGGCATCGGCCTTGGTCTTCTGATTATACTGACCCAACTGCAAAGAACGGGTAAAATAATCAATGGCATTCCGATAGTCGGCCTGTGCAAACAGCTGTGTTCCCATACGGAAAAGCAGTTTCTGTTTCGCTTCCAGAATACGGGCACTCGGATGCGTGATTTTCTCGATAGAACGCAACGCCACTTCATAGCTGCGGGTGTTCATATACACCTCTACCAGGTAATCGTTAACCTTTTCAGCATACACCGACGACGGATATTCGTTCAGGAAGCGTTCGAATACCGTTACCGACTCGGCAAAAGGAGAATAAGACGTTTCATGAATGCAGAGTGCATAATTGAACAATGCCTGTTCCTGGATGCTACGGTCGAAGTCCATGCGCGAAGCCTGTTCGAACGCCATACGTGCCTGATTGCGTTCCTTCAGTTGCAGTCCGGCCAATCCCATGTGCAGGTAAGCATTCTGAGCCAGCGCATCCTGTGCACCGGTAGCCTCACCCAAACGCGACAACGCCTTGGAATAGACTCCCGTATTAAAATAACTCATACCCAGCTTATACATGGCCAGACGGGCAGGCACCTCCTCCGCTTCGTGGTAGCGTTCCAGCGACTGGATGGCAGCCGCATAGTCTTTCTGTCCGTAAGCCGCCTCACCGGAGATACGGTTCATCTGAGCCGCATGCTTCTCTTCCGAATACAAGGCCAGATAAGCATCTGCCACTTTACGGGCTTGTGCGTAATTCCCCTTAATCAGGTAAATGTCGGCAATATAATAAGGTGCCAGTTTCTGGAATTTCCGGTCATCCTGCACCTCGCGGAATCCCTGCAAGGCGGTATCATATTTCTGCTGCACGTAATCAATATAAGCCAGGTTGTACACCGCATCGTTATGAAAGTCCTTACTCGTCTCTTTCAACACAGCGAACCAGAAAGCCGCATCCTGCAATTTACCGACTTTCAGGTACGACGTACCCATACGCAGGGCACTGGCATCCCGCTCTTCATCGGATAAAAGAGAAATGTCACAACCTTTCAGCGTAGCAATGGTTTCCATGTATTTCTCTTCCGAAAAATAGCTGGCTCCTATCAGTGCCTGTACCCGATTGCGGTAACGCGACTCCGGATGTGCTTCCAGATAATCCGACAGCACTTCACGACAATCCGGCATTTTCAATTCATAGGCCGTACAAGCCAACATATAGTCCACTTCATCGGCCCAGGCCTTTTCCCCCGCCTGACGGGTATAGCGCACCAAGGTCTGTCGGGCTGCCGCATAATCCTGACGCAAGAACAGCTCCCGTCCCTCGTTGAACAAACGGTCTGCCCCGGTCAGCGGCTCCACCTGCTGCCCGGAAACCGTCAACGGCAAGGCACAACACAGCCCCGCCATCCATATATATTTCTTATATTTACCCATAATCCCTTTTATTTTTTGTTCCGACAGGTTTCCAAAAAGCGTGCGACTCCCTTACGTACAGAGTCGAGCCCGAAATCATCCGGATTCACTTTGTCCAGCGGCATCCACCATGCATCGGCCACATCGTCCATGGCTTTTATCAGATGGTCATCTTCCACCTGACACAAGAAGAACTGGTCGAGTGTATGTACCAGGAAACCGGAGTACAGATACGTGTTGGGCAAGGAAAACAGATATTTCGCTTCCGTCACCACCAGACCCGTTTCCTCTTTTACCTCGCGTGCCACCCCTTCTTCGCCAGTCTCGAACATATCGATAAATCCGCCCGACAAATCCAGCGTGCCCTTGGCAGGTTCCTTTCCCCGCCGGCAAACCAGCAGTTCTCCTTTCCCGTTCAGGATAAAAGCTACTGTAGCCGCACTTGAGTTAAAATAATACACAAACCCGCAGTCCGCACACTTTTTGGACTTCTCATTATGTATTTCAAAATGAGAAGAACCACATACCGGACAAAACTTAAACAATTCCAATGGATGCATAGTTCTTGAGTTTAATAAATAATAAGTCTTACAAAGATAGTGAAAGGCAAGAGAAGTACGAACGAAAAACATGTTTTTCGATTCTACCTTCCAACTACATCCTATCTTCAAGGAATCAAAGATAGTCAAATAGGGCCGAACGACTTACACAATTTACCCACAATTTGTTCTTTCGCCAAAAATAATCACGTTTTTTCGGCAAAATAGCATATAGATAAAAAAGTTTTTCTACATTTGCTTACAATATGATAAAAACAAGAACCATTTAGTAGTATGGAGAAAATTGATAAACTTGACAAACAGATTCTGGAAATCATTTCACAGAATGCCAGAATCCCGTTCAAAGACGTTGCAGCAGAATGTGGCGTGTCACGTGCTGCCATTCACCAACGCGTTCAGCGCCTGATTGACCTTGGCGTAATTATCGGTTCAGGCTACCATGTAAATCCCAAGAGCCTGGGATATAGCACCTGCACATACGTAGGAATCAAGCTGGAAAAAGGCTCTATGTACAAGAGCGTAGTGGCAGAACTGAAGAAGATTCCGGAAATCGTGGAATGTCATTTCACCACTGGTCCGTACACCATGCTGACCAAGCTGTATTCTACCGATAACGAGCATCTGATGGATTTGCTGAACTCCAAAATTCAGGAAATTCCGGGTGTAACTGCTACGGAAACCTTGATTTCACTGGAACAGAGCATCAAGAAAGAAATTCCCATCCGTAAAGACGCTGACGAATAATGGAATGGATTGACAGCCTTCATTGGGAAGGAATCCTCATTGGCATCTGTACATTCCTGATTATCGGTCTGTTTCATCCGGTAGTAGTCAAAGCGGAATATTATTGGGGAACGCGCTGCTGGTGGATTTTTCTGCTATTGGGCATCGCCGGCCTCATCGGTTCCGTACTGGTAAGTCAGATTCTGCTGTCGACCCTGTTGGGAGTTTTCTCATTCTCTTCTTTTTGGACCATCAAGGAGGTCTTCGAACAGCGCGAACGCGTGCTGAAAGGCTGGTTCCCGATGAATCCGAAACGGAAGAAGGAATATGAGCAGTAAATCAATACAGAATTTGAATATTTAAAGGGGTACCTTAACGGTGTCCCTTTTTTCATGCCCTTTATCAGGCTATACCTCTCCTCCACCTGCGAAAAATAACAGAATGCCTTAAAGCCAACGCTTTTTCTTCAAAGCATTTTTTACGTTTCCCTTGCGGGAAACATACAGTTTTCTGCCGTGAACCGTACGGTTCGCATGGCGGAACCATACGGTTTCGGGATGAGAAACATAAAAAAGCATCCAAGGTTTTATGAAAAACAAGAAATAAATTCTGAATCACACTCGTATAATTCACAAAACAGATAACTTTGCGTAATAACCGATTTTTCAATCATTACGAAAATATGGCAACAAGCACACAGCAAAAACAAGAATTATTCAAGACGATATGGGCTACGGCCGAAGACTTACGAAACAGTGTGGACGGATGGGATTTCAAGCAGTATGTGTTAGGCATGCTGTTCTATCGCTTCATTTCGGAAAACATTACCAACTATATCAACAGACTGCAGCGTGAGGCTGGGATGGACGATTTTGACTATGCTTCTTTTCCTGATGAAGAAGCTGAAAATGCACGTGAGATGATTGTGCAGGAAAAAGGGTTCTTTATCCTTCCTTCGGAGTTGTTCTGTAATGTGCGTGCCAGGGCGAAAAACGACCCTAACCTGAACGAAACCCTGCAGGCGGTGTTCGATCACATTGAATCATCGGCTAAAGGAACAGACAGTGAAGACGACCTGAAAGGGCTCTTCGACGACATAGACGTGAACAGCAACAAACTGGGAAACACCGTAACCAAACGTAACGAAACGCTTTGCAAAATATTGAACACTATCGGAGGGCTCGATCTGAAAGGAGATTATGCGGAAAACCAAATTGATGTTTTCGGAGATGCCTACGAGTTCCTGATGACCATGTATGCAGGAAATGCCGGGAAATCGGGTGGTGAATTCTTCACGCCGCAAGAAGTGAGTGAACTGCTAGCCCGCATCACTGTGGTGGGTAAAAAAGAGGTGAACAAGGTGTACGACCCTGCCTGCGGCTCGGGCTCCCTACTGTTGCAGTTTGCCAAAGTATTGGGCAAAGAAAATGTGCGTACCGGATTCTTCGGACAGGAAATCAATATCACCACCTACAACCTCTGCCGTATCAATATGTTCCTTCACGACATCAACTACGAGAAGTTCGACATCCATTGCGGCGATACGCTGACCGAGCCGTATCATTGGGACGACGAGCCTTTCGATGCCATTGTGTCCAATCCACCTTATTCCACCAAATGGGCGGGCGACTCCAATCCGGTGCTCATAAACGACCCGCGTTTTGCACCTGCCGGAGTGTTGGCACCGAAAACCAAGGCCGACCTTGCCTTTACCATGCACATGCTGTCGTGGCTTTCTACCGACGGTACGGCAGCCATCGTAGAGTTTCCCGGTGTGCTCTATCGTGGCGGAGCGGAACAAAAGATTCGCAAATACCTGATTGATAACAACTACGTAGACACAGTTATCCAACTTCCTACCAACCTGTTCTTCGGTGTATCCATTGCTACCTGCATCATTGTGCTGAAAAAGAGCAAGAAGGAAAACAAAACCCTGTTTATTGATGCCAGTGCCGAATTTATCCACGAGGGTAACAAGAACAAGCTCTCGCCTGAAAATATAAATAACATCCTGAATGAGTATATCGACCGTAAGGAAGTGAAGCATTTTTCTGCCTTGGTAGACAATGCGGCCATTGCGGAAAACGACTATAACCTGTCTGTCAGCAGCTATGTGGAGGCAGAAGACACCCGTCCGCAGACCGACATCAAGGAACTGAACGAACGTATCCGCCGTATCGTGGCACGCGAGAACGAGTTGCGCACGGAGATAGACAGGATAGTGGCAGAACTGGAGGAGGACGAGGCATGAGTAAGATACTGGGAAATATAAATAACTTTTACCGTTCTTGCCCAATTGTGAACGCAGTGAGTTCACAAATTGCGTCCACAGTGCAGACGCAATTGGGTGGTGTACAATATTTGCTTGACTTGCAGATGACTAACGAAGTAAATAGAGTGTGTAGTACGGTGGAAGAAGGTCCGAATTTTAAAAACGTGGAGGATGAATAATGAGTAAGTTGCAGGAATTGATAAAGGAACTTTGCCCGGAGGGGGTGGAGTTGAGGAAGTTGGGTGAGGTGTGTGAATATATTAGAGGAATAACATATAATAAAAGTCAAGAAGCAAAGCCTAATGATATTAATACAATTAAAGTTCTAAGGGCTAATAATATATCAGTCTCTACAAATACGTTAAATTTTAGTGATATTAAAGAAGTAATATCTACTGTAAAATATAAAAAAGAACAAAAGCTATACAAGGGGGATATTTTAATTTGTGCAGGAAGTGGAAGTAAGGAACATATAGGTAAGGTCGCTTATATATTTAATGATATAGATTATACTTTTGGTGGTTTTATGGCTGTAGTACGTTGTAGCCCCAACATTACAAGTAGATTTTTATTTCATATTCTTACTTCTAAATCGTTTAATGATTATTTAAATAAAACAATTGATAGCTCTACAATTAATAATTTAAATTCAAGGATAATGGGTAATTTTGAAATACCTCTCCCTCCCCTTGAAATACAAAACGAAATAGTCCGTATCCTCGATGCCTTCACAGCACATACAGCGGAGCTGCAAGCAGAGCTACAAGCAAGAAAAGAACAATATGAGTATTATCGAAATAAGTTATTCACATTTGATGAGAATGATGAGGGGGTGAAGTGGATGAAGTTGGGAGAAATATATGACATGAAAGCAGGGAAAAGTATTCCAGCATCAGAAATTTCATCTGTAAAAACGGAAGAATTTCAATATCCATGCTATGGTGGTAATGGTTTGAGAGGATATGTTTCCATATTTAATCAAGAAGGAGAAAAGGTACTTATTGGACGACAAGGGGCATTATGTGGTAATGTTTGTTTTGCGGAAAATCTTTTTTATGCTACAGAACATGCAGTTGTAGTTTCTGATAAAGGGTATTGCTTGCCGCGTTATTCTTTTTATTTATTAACAATGATGGATCTTAATCAATACAAAACTGCGGGGGCACAACCTGGATTATCAGTTTCTCGCTTAGAAAAAATATCAATCCCTGTTCCCCCTCCCTCCGAACAGAAACGCATCATTTCCATTCTCGACAAATTCGACTCTTTGGTAAACGACTTGTCAGAAGGACTCCCGGCAGAAATTGCCGCCATACAAGAACAGTACGAATATTACCGAAATAAGCTATTGACCTTTAAACGAAAAAGCTAAAAATATGATGGACTTTCAGACATTTAAGGAGCATATAGCCTCACTATAAGTAGTTTATAGTGTAAGAGACAGAGTGCCATACAAGGTATATTCCGTGCAAGGTAATCTGTTGACCATTCAGAGAGAGAAAATACTGGAAACTATGTGGAAGTCAAACTGGATGAATTGTATAATCTCTACTCAAACGAAACTGTATATAATACTAAAATAGCAAGAGAATATATATCTGGACGAGTATATTCCCTGGCTGTAGCTATAATAAAAGAGTTAGTAAAATAATTCTATAAATTAAAATAAGTATGATAAAGCCAAATACACAAATTGAACCACTTCGTGAGGATTTAGGACGTATTATTACTGGATCTTTTTTAACTAGTACTCCATATAAGCGATGGATAGTTTCAAAAAGAAAGAATGAAATTAATAAATTATGGGAGCAATGTCTTCTGGTAGCAAAAAGGGATAATCTAGTCATTGGCTTTAGTTCTGATGAATATGAAGCAAGTAAAGCATTGACCCTTTTACTCAATACTCTTTTTAAGCAGGGTAGCGAAATGTTAGTGTTTTTTTTAAATGATTTGTTACATTTCTATCAAGATGAAACAAAAGAACGCATTGACGTATCTGATCTTCGTCTTGATATGAAAGCTGCTGGTATAGAAGAGGATTTGATAAAACAATTGAATGATATTGGTAAGGATGAAACTGCTACGGAGGAAATAAAGCCTGTTGCTCTTACGGGAGAGCAAAAAGTCCGTCAGTTAGAGGACAATTATAAAGAAGTTTCTAAGGGTGACAGAAACTCACGAAAATCAATTGAAGCGTATTTAGAATGGCATAAAGAAACTTTGTTGTATTTAAGTTGCTATTATTCGGATATGAATAGTGATTTTAAAGAGTTTAAAAACCTTGATAATTCTGGTAATGGTCATTCTTTATATTCAAACTTTAATAAAATCTATGCCAAATATAATCTTTTAATGTCTAAAGTTAATATGGAATCAGAAAATAATCAAAAAAAAGGAAATAGTCCAATGGTATTTATTAGTCATTCCTCAAAGGATAAGGAATTTGCGGAAGCTCTTGTTGATTTGCTTGAAAGCATTGGACTAAATAAAGATACATTGTTTTGTAGTTCGGTTGCAGGATATGGCTTGGGGTTAAGTAAGAATATTTTTGATACTTTACGAGAACTTTTTAAATGTCATGATTTATTTATGATATTTCTCCATTCACCAAGATATTATAAAAGTTCAGTCTCATTAAATGAAATGGGAGCAGCTTGGGTTCTTCGTTCCGATTTTTGTTCAATCTTAACCAAAGATATGGATTTTGAACAAATGAATGGTGTCATTGATGGTAGACTGATTTCGATTAAAGTAGATGCTGAAGATGCAGTGAGTAGATTGAATGAATTATATGAGAAACTACAAGGGATTTTTAATTTAACTCCATTGGAAAGAAATCAATGGGAAAGGAAACGCAATGGATTTTTAAAGATTGTCAACAATTTAGAGTGCAATGAATAAAAGATATGTCAGAGCAATATAAAATGGTGGCGGAAAATCCGCAGAGCACCGTAGTATCGGACTATGAACCAAGATACCGTACCGCCAAGCAATACCAGAGCGAGGCAGAAATGGAAAAGGAGTTTATCGAACAGCTCCACACACAGGCTTATGACTATCTGCCCATCACTTCCGAAAAGGAACTGATAGAGAATCTGCGTCGCCAGTTGGAAAAACTGAACGGCTATCGTTTTACTGACAAAGAATGGACGACCTTCTTTAAGGAAAAGATTGCCAACCAGAACAGTGGTATCGTAGAGAAAACAGCCATCGTGCAGGATGATTACATCCAGTTGCTGACCCGTGAGGACGGTTCCACCAAGAATATTTATCTGCTCGACAAAAAGGACATACACAATAACTACTTGCAGGTTATCAACCAGTATATGCCCGAAGGTGGCAGCCACGAGAACCGTTACGACGTGACTATCTTAGTGAACGGACTGCCACTGGTACACGTGGAGCTGAAACGCAGAGGAGTGGACATAAAAGAGGCCTTTAATCAGATACGGCGCTACAATCGAGAAAGTTTCTGGGCCGGATGCGGACTGTTTGAGTACGTGCAGATATTTGTCATCAGCAACGGTACGCAGACCAAGTACTACAGTAATACTACCCGCGTTTCGCACATTGCAGAACAACAGAAGAAAAATCAGTCGAAAAGCAAGAACCAGACCAGTAACAGCTTTGAGTTTACCAGCTACTGGGCCAGAAGGGATAATCAGATTATTCCGGATTTGGTGGACTTCACGGCTACGTTCTTTGCCAAACATACGCTGCTGAATATCCTGACCAAATATTGTGTGTTTACTTCCGAGAAACTGCTCTTGGTGATGCGGCCTTACCAGATTGCCGCTACAGAAAGTATTCTGCAACAGATACGGGTATCGACCAACTACAAGAAATATGGAACAGTGGAAGGCGGTGGCTTCGTATGGCATACCACTGGAAGCGGCAAGACGCTTACTTCATTTAAGACGGCCCGTCTGGCCAGCAAGATGGAAGGTATCGATAAGGTACTGTTTGTGGTAGACCGCAAGGACCTGGACTACCAGACCATGAAGGAATACGACCGATTTGAGAAAGGTGCTGCCAACAGCAATACCAGCATGGCAATACTGAAAAAGCAACTGGAGAATGACAATGCGCACATCATTATTACCACCATACAGAAGTTGTCGGTATTCATATCCAAGAACCGTACACATGCGGTTTATGGCAAGCATGTGGTGTTGATTTTCGATGAATGCCACCGCAGCCAGTTTGGCGAGATGCACACAGCTATCGTAAAGAAATTCAAGAAATACCATCTGTTCGGTTTTACAGGCACACCGATATTCCCCAACAACTCCAGCACGAGCGGTAAGTTTGATTTGAAGACCACCGAACAGGCCTTCGGCAAGCGGCTGCATATCTACACCATTGTGGATGCCATTGCCGACGGAAACGTACTGCCTTTCCGAGTGGATTACATCAGCACGATGCGTGAACAGGAGAACATCAAGGACGAACAGGTGCGCAACATAGACCGTGAGAGGGCTTTATTGGCTCCCGAACGTATCCGTCATATCGTGACGTATATACTGGAACATTTCAACCAGAAAACCAAACGGAACGGACGGGCGTTCGCTTTCCACAAACTGACAAACATTTCGGAAGTGGCTTCGGCCAAGAAAGGAAAAGGCGAAGTGGAAGAGCGGAAGCAGAAAGTACATCTCCAGGGATTCAACTCTCTGTTTGCCGTGTCGTCCATCGAGGCGGCCAAGCTCTATTATCTGGAGTTCAAGCGGCAAATGGAAGGGCTGCCACCCGACCGGAAACTGAAGGTGGCCACTATTTTCAGCTATGGAGCCAATGAAGCGGAAGAGGATGGCACGGGTAACATAGACGATGAAAACTCTGAAAATACGGATGCACTGGACAAAAGCTCACGTGACTTTCTGGAAAGTGCCATTGAGGACTATAACGAACTGTTCAAAACCCAATACGACACTACCGCCGAAAAATTCCAAAACTACTACAAGGATGTGTCGCTGCGCATGAAGAATCGGGAAATAGACTTGCTCATCGTAGTGAATATGTTCCTGACAGGATTTGATGCTACCACCCTCAATACGCTATGGGTGGACAAGAACCTGCGGATGCACGGCTTGCTGCAAGCCTATTCCAGAACGAACCGTATTCTTAATTCGGTAAAGACATTTGGAAACATTGTCTGCTTTCGCAACCTGGAGCAGGCCACCAACGAAAGTATTGCGCTTTTCGGTGACAAGAAAGCGGGCGGACTGGTGCTGCTCAAGACATTTGACGACTATTACAACGGATATGAAGACAAAAACGGCAAGCATCAGGCGGGCTACAGAGAACTGGTTGATACGCTGTTAGAAAATTATCCACTGGAAAACCGTATCGTAGGAGAAGAAGCAGAAAAGAAGTTTGTACGCTTGTATGGGGCTATACTGAGAGCCACCAATATATTGTCTACCTTTGATCAGTTTGCCGGAAAAGAAATTCTGTCGGAAAGAGATGTGCAGGACTATCACAGTGTGTACCTCGATTTGTACGAAAAATATCGTCCGTCAAAAGGCGATAAGGTAAACGTAAACGATGACATCGTATTTGAAATGGAACTGATCAAGCAGGTGGAAATCAATATCGACTACATACTGTATTTGATAGAACAGATGCACGGCGGCAATGTGGGCGACAAGGAAATCCGTATTTCTATCCAGAAAGCCATCGGTGCCAGTCCGGACCTGAGAAACAAGAAGGAACTGATTGAAAATTTCATAGACCAGCTTACTCCGGACAAAGACGTAAATGAAGAATGGCAACGGTTCGTGAAAGAACAGCAACGCAAGCAATTGGATGAAATTATCTCTGAAGAGAAGCTGAAACCGGAAGAAACGTATCACTTCGTCCGCCAATCTTTTAAAGACGGAGGCATACAAGAATCAGGAACGGGTATCGCTCAAATTTTACCTCCCATGTCTATTTTCGACAAAAGTCGGGAAACCAAAAAGAAAACAGTGCTGGAAAAACTGAAAGCCTTTTTCGAACGGTTCTTTGATATTTCTTCGGGAGGAGAACTATAAGCCTATTATATGCAATAACCAGACTTTCATGACAACATTAAAAGTCTGGTTATTGTATTATTTATCTGATGAAGTTTCGGGCGCATACTCCTGCAACGTCAATTCTCCTCGCAGCACCCCCAAGGCATTCATGGCCAATGCTCCCATTTCATCCTCACCGGGAATTACCACAATCGGAGCCAGGCCTTCCAGCCATTCACGCAACCCCTGGATGCAATAGTCATTGAAAGCGATACCTCCTGTCAGAATCACAGCATCAGTCTGTCCGTGAAGTGCGATGTGCATGGCACCGACCTGCTTGGCTACCGTATAAAGCATGGCATCCAGCACCAGCTTGTGCTTTTCGGCTCCGGCATGTGCCCAACGGATAATACTCTGCACATCAGTAGTACCCAAATGAGCCACCAGACCTCCCCGACCGTTTATCATCTTACGGATTTCGGCATAGGTATATTTCCCGCTGAAACACATATCTACCAACTGACGGGCCGGCAACGTTCCTGCCCGCTCCGGACTGAAAGGCCCCTCTCCATTCAAAGCGTTATTGACATCGACCACCTTCCCATAATGATGGGCACTGACCGAGATGCCTCCTCCCAAATGGGCTACAATCAGATTTAATTCTTCATACTTTCGTCCGATACGGGCTGCATAACTGCGGGAAACAGCCCGACTGTTCAGTGCATGAAAAATGGAGATGCGCGGCAATTCCGGAATACCGGAGATACGGGCCAAATCGCGCAACTCATCAGTCACCACCGGATCGGCCAAATAAGAAGGACAACCGGCACAATGCGCAATCTCATCGGCAATCCAGGCCGCCAGATTCGATGCGTGTTCCATATCGGCATGCCATAAATCATGCTTGATTCGCTCGTTAATCTGATACACTCCTCCGGGAGTAGGTTTCAACAAGCCTCCACGGGCAATCACGGCATCAAAGACAAGTGGAATGCCAGCCTTTTCCAGCGTATCGTGCACACACTTGCGACGGTACTCATATTGTTCATTGATATGGTGAAAGTCGGCCAACTCTTTGGAAGGATGCGCAATGCTTTCACGCCAGATGGGATTCTCATTCTCGTAGACTGCCAGCTTCGTAGAAGTGGAGCCCGGGTTGATGACAAGTATCTTCATAAGGTCTAGTTTTATTCTTTTCGTGTCCCTGCCAGACATGCCAGTACCAGACTGTAGTATTTGGAGTTTCCGGAGTCACTCCGCGAAGGCACTACTACCGGTGCAATGGTACCGGTCAGCATACCTGCCATATTCGCATCGCCAAACAGAGACAGGGTTTTGTAAAACGTATTGCCCGATTCTATATTAGGGAAAATCAGAATATCTGCATTGCCTACCACTGGCGAGGAAAGTCCTTTTATCTCCCCGCTGTGCTTGTCGCAGGCGGTCTTGGCATCCATCGGCCCGTCGATAAAGACTTTTCCGAAACGGCCTTCCTGCGCTTCTTTTTTCAGTTCTACGTAGCTCAGGGTATGGGGAAATTTCTCGTTGATTTTCTCCGTGCAGTGTATCAGTGCCACCCGGGGTTCTTCGCATCCCAACGTACGACACAAAGCCAGGTCGTTGGCGATCATTGAACGGTATTGTTCCAAAGTAGGACGAGGAATTACTGCCGCATCCGAGAAAAACAGCAGTTTATGATACAAAGGTACCTGCGCCACGGCCACATGGCTCAGCACCCCTCCTTCGGGTAACAGTCCCTCTCCTTTTTTCAGGACCGCACGCAGCAGGTTGTCGGTATTGATAAGTCCCTTCATCAGGACTTCCGCCTCGCCCGTGCGCACCAGTTGCACAGCCAGCGCAGCCGCTTCATCCGGTGTTCCAGCTTCGTAAATGCGTACAAAGTCGGGAGAAGCTGCCCGCAAGTCGAGCGCTTCTTTCAAGTGAGCAGAATCTGTGACCAGCAGATATTCAGCAATCTCCTCTCTCAGGCTACGGATAATGACATATTCCGTGTGCGGATCGTTCGGGCAGACCACCGCCACTTTCCGTCGTATACCGCGCGAACGCAGACAGTTGACCATCTGAGAAAGGGTTCGAATCAGTTCCATATCATTAGATTTTAAACAAATATGAGAAAATAATTTGAATAAATATCTATTTGGGATGCTAATTAATGCTATAGAAGCGAAGGAGGAAAAATCCTCCCAACGTCAATTTGTCGATAAAATCCTACGAAGTACATATTATATGCTACAACTGTGCAAGGAGATATGCCTACTTTTGTCAGGAATTATACATAATACTTACCATGAAAAATATCTTTTGCTTATTAACCTTATTGTTCAGTATCTGTGCAAATGCACAAATCACAGAGCGTACATTGCCCACCGAATGGAAAAACCTTATTGATGGAGGGCGGTTTAAAGACCGCTTCCTGCCTATGCCCGACGGGAAGTCCGGCGACAATGTGTGGGGAACCGACTCGGTACGTCTCCGGTACGTTGACAACGGAATTGAAAATCCAGAACTTTCTTTTTGGGGAGGAAACATTCTTAAAGGCAAGGACAATAAATACCATCTCTTTGTCTGCGGATGGCCGGAAAACTCACCTAAGGGGCACATGACATGGCCCAAATCGACCGTATTCCATACGACAAGTGACTATTTGAGCGGACCTTATACTATCTGCGACACGATTGGGAAGGGACATAATCCGGAAGCATTTATACTAAAAGACGGACGTCTCGTGGTGTACGTTATTGACGGGTATTACATTGCAGACAGCCTGAATGGGCCGTGGACGTACAGTCATTTCACCTTCGACAAGAGAAACAGAAAAATCATTGAGGGGCTGTCTAACCTGACCTTTGCCAGAAGAAGTGACGGTTCTTATCTGATGGTATGCCGCGGAGGAGGTGTGTGGATTAGTGAAAATGGTATCTCGCCCTATCAACAGGTAAGTGACAGGAGTGTGTATCCTGACGTAAACGGGGAATTTGAGGACCCGGTTATCTGGAAAGACAGCTTGCAATATCACCTTATCGTCAACGACTGGCTGGGAAGAATTGCCTACTACCAGCGCTCCATCGACGGTATCCACTGGATTACGGAGGAAGGCGAGGCTTATACTCCCGGGATAGCTGCTCACAAGGATGGCTACAAGGAAAACTGGTTTAAGTATGAGCGCATGAAAGTGTTCCAAGATGAATACGGACGCCCCATTCAATCCAACTTTGCCGTTATCGATACCATCAAATGGGAAGATCATCCCAATGACCGGCACAGCTCAAAGAATATATGTATCCCTCTAAACAAAGGATTACGTTTGTCTGTCCTGAACGAAGATACGATTACCGCCCAGACCAAGGAAATCAAGGTACTGGTGAAAGCGGAGGAAGGGGTTGACTTCAAGGATTTCGACATGAAATCGTTGAGATTCGGAAGCTCCTCGGACGTAAATTACGGAAAGGGATGCAAGGCTGTCAAACGTATCGCTTCGGGCAAGGACCTGATTATCGTATTCGATGGTAAAAACAATACCATCAGAAAAGATGAATTTGCTCCCAAACTGCTAGGAAAGACAAAAAAAGGAGATTTGCTGTACGGCTATGCTAGACTGCCTTACGTCAATTACCATCCGGCATGCCTGTCGGCGGCATATCCTATGGCGTATGACAAGCAATTGGAACTGGAAGTGAAGAATTTCGGTTTGTCCACCTCTGAAGAAACAGACCTGACCGTACTGGTTAATGGAGTAAAACTGGCAGAAGGACAAGTGAAAGTGCTTTCACCGTATGAAAGTGTAAAACTTAGCTTGCCTTGCATAAACGCGGCTAAGATTGACAACCGGACTTTATTTACAATTGTGTACAGCCAGCACGGTAAGGAAATCCGCAAAGAGACCATACAGAATTTCGACTGATAACACGTTATCTTATACACACGAACGGGGAATACGAGCTTCTTTTTAGAGGATATTGTATTCCCTTTTTTATGAGACTCTACCTCAATTGTCAATTATTTACTTTATTCCTTCTTTTCTTGTGCACATAATTCGCAAGTTCTCTCTATATTTGCCTTACTTGGTAAACAAAGAAGGAACACATGAAAACAAATTTTTCTTTCGATATGCAGGCCCTCGACGAGGGCATTCACAGCCGCTTCCCCAATCATAAGGAAGCACCGCTTATCGGACTTACCGGGAACTTCAGCGACGGTAATCTGACATTGGCTCCGGGGTATTATCAGTCTATCATTCAGGCCGGAGGGGTGCCGGTGGTCATTCCTCCTTACGAGGATATAAACTTGCTGCTCAATACGCTTGAACAGCTTGACGGACTGTTGCTCACCGGAGGAGGCGACTTGAATCCGTTATTCCTGCACGAAGATCCTATCCGGGAACTTCACAGCATCAATCCGTACCGCGACCGCCAGGAACTGCTTCTGACGCGTCTGGCTGCCAACCGACAGATTCCGATATTAGGTATCTGCCGAGGGATGCAGGTCATCAATGCGGCATTAGGAGGCACACTCTATCAGGACATCTATGCACAGAAGGATACCCCATCGATTAAACACAGTCAGGAGTTGGAGCGGAGTTTCCCATCGCACAGGGTAGAGTTAGCAGAAGGCAGTCTGTTGGCTCGTATCTTAAACGCCAAGGAGGTAGCCGTAAATTCTTTCCATCATCAGGCCGTGAAAGAAGCTGCTCCGGGTTTCCGTGTATCGGCCACGGCACCCGATGGAGTAATAGAGGCAATAGAAAGCACAGAATACAAATCTATTATAGGGGTGCAATGGCATCCGGAATGTTTCATTCTGAATCAGGACAAGTGCATGATGCCGTTGTTCGGATGGCTCGTTCGTGAAGCTGGTTCATTCCAGAAAGCCAAGAAGCTGCATGAGCGTCTGCTGATTCTCGACACGCACTGTGATACTCCGATGTTCTTCGACCAGCACATCCGCTTCCACGCACGAGACCCGAAGATTAAAGTGGACCTACATAAAATGACGGAGGGACGGCAGGATGCAACCATCATGGTGGCTTACCTGGAACAGAAGGAACGTACAGATGAAGCGCTGCTGGCTGCAACGGCCAAGGCAGACCGTCTGCTGAATGAGATTGAGGAGATGGTAGCTATGAACTGTACGGCTGTAGACATCGCTTATTCCCCCAACGACTTATACCGTCTGAAACGGGAAGGAAAGAAGGCCATTATGTTGGGCATTGAAAACGGATATGCCATCGGAAAGGATTTAAGCCGGGTAGCACATTTCCGGAAACGGGGTGTAGTGTATATGACGCTCTGCCACAATGGAAACAACGACATCTGCGGTTCTGCACGCTACAATGAAGAAAACTTAGGAGTTACTCCGTTTGGGGAGCAGGTTATTCAGGAGATGAACCGCCTGGGAATGATGGTGGATTTGTCGCACAGTGGAGAACGGACATTCTACGAGACACTGGACATCAGCAACCAACCGGTAGTTTGTTCGCATTCTTCCAGCCGTGCGCTCTGTGACCACCCCCGTAACCTGACCGATGACCAGCTTCGTGCCATAGCCCGCAAGGGAGGCGTGGTACAGGTATGCTTGTATAGCGGCTTCCTCCGTAAGGAGCGTCCGGCTCACATCTTGGATGCCATCGAACACCTGAATCACATGGTGAACGTGATGGGTATCGAACATGTGGGAATCGGCAGTGACTTTGACGGTGACGGAGGTATTATCGGATGCAACGACTCTTCGGAAATGATCAATCTGACTCGTCAGTTGCTTCATGAACGGTACAGCGAGGAAGACATCCGGCGCATTTGGGGAGGTAATTTCTTGCGTGTCATGCAGCAAGTACAGGAGAATGGCTCCTACAAATAAAGTTTAAAACCCGATTGCCGTTGCAAGGCGTGTACAAAAATAAGTTTACCTTTGCACCACAATCAAAACAAGTGAATTATGATTTCAATAAAGAATCTGCTGGCAGTAACTGCTTTAATGACAGGAGGGGCTTTTATCTCTTGCGGAAACAGTCAGAAGAACAGCCAGCAAATAGAAGAATCTGAAGCGGCTATAGTGCAGGCACCGGCATTCAATGCAGATAGTGCATACGCTTACATTGCCGCACAGGTGCAATTCGGACCTCGTGTTCCTAATACGGAAGCTCACCGGAGATGCGGCGATTACCTGGCCGCACAACTGGAGAAATTCGGTGCGAAGGTGTACAACCAGCATGCGGATTTGGTGGCCTACAATGGTACCATCCTGAAATCGCGTAACATCATCGGGGCTTACCAGCCGGAAAACAAAAAGCGAGTAATGCTGTGTGCGCATTGGGATAGCCGTCCATACGCTGACCAAGATGAAAAATCTAATCACCAGAAACCGATAGATGGAGCCAACGACGGTGCCAGTGGTGTAGGTGTATTGCTCGAAATTGCCCGTCAGATTCAACAGCAGGCACCACAAGTCGGCATCGACTTGATATTCTTCGATTCAGAAGATTACGGCACACCGGATTTCTACGAAGGTACTTACAAACCAGATACCTGGTGTCTGGGTTCGCAGTACTGGGGCCGCATTCCTCACGTACCTGATTACAAGGCTCGGTTTGGCATCTTGCTTGATATGGTAGGGGGAAAGAATGCCACATTCTACTACGAAGCGTTCTCCAAGCAGACAGCGAACAATGCCATGAAGAAAATATGGAAAATGGCAGACCATCTGGGTTACAGCAATTACTTCATCAAGGAAGACGGAGGTCAGGTTACCGACGACCATGTGTATGTCAACCAGTACCGCCAGATTCCGTGCGTAGATATTATTCACTACGATACGCAAAGCAACACTGGCTTTAACCCGACCTGGCACACACTGGACGACAGCTTAGAGAATATTGACAAAGCCACTCTTCAAGCCGTAGGACAAACGGTAATGGGGGTAATTTATAACGAAAAATAATTAAAAACTACCGCAATGAAAACTATCAACGAACTCCAGGACGAAGTAATCGAAGAATTCAGCGACTTCGACGATTGGATGGACAAATATCAGCTGCTGATTGATTTAGGCAATGACCAGCAGCCGCTTGACCCGAAATATAAAACCGAACAGAACTTGATTGACGGCTGTCAGAGTCGCGTTTGGTTACAAGCAGATCTGGTAGACGGCAAGGTGGTATTTCAGGCAGAAAGCGATGCATTAATCGTAAAAGGTATCATATCTTTACTTATCCAAGTGGTATCTGGACACACACCAGACGAAATTCTGGAATCTGACCTTTACTTCATTGAGAAGATTGGACTGAAAGAACACCTCTCACCAACCCGCAGTAATGGTCTGCTTGCCATGGTAAAACAAATGCGCATGTATGCCTTAGCATTCAAAGCCAAAATGCAAGAAGCATAATCTCACAAAAGATTATCAAGGTAATCACATAAAAGGCTCGTGAAGCAGGTTTAAATCTGATTTCACGAGCCTTTTTTATTGACAATGTCTTCCAAGACCTTGATGTTTTTCAGCCCCAATAGAGCATAAAAAAAGGCTATGCAAACGCATAGCCTTTTAAGTATATAGCATGTTACAGAATTATTCAGCTTTAGGGGCTTCCTCTGTAGTAGCTTCAGTTGCAGCAGCTTCAGCAGCCGGTGCTTCTGCAGTTGCAGCTGATTTCTTAGAACGACGAGTACGAGTAGCTTTCTTGGCAGCTGTCTTAGCCATGTTCTCGTTGTAGTCAACCAATTCGATGAAACACATTTCAGCGTTATCACCCAAACGGTGACCAGTCTTGATAATACGAGTGTAACCACCCGGACGATCAGCAACTTTTACAGAGATTTCTTTGAACAGTTCAGTTACAGCATATTTGTCCTGAAGATTGCTAAATACAACACGACGTGAGTTAGTAGTGTCATCTTTAGATCTAGTAATCAGCGGCTCAACGAACTTCTTCAAAGCTTTAGCCTTCGCAACAGTCGTAGTGATTCTTTTGTGCTTGATCAAAGAACATGCCATGTTTGACAACATTGCATTTCTGTGAGAAGCAGTACGACCTAAATGGTTGAATTTCTTATTATGTCTCATTTTTTATTCTTTATCTAATTTATACTTAGAAATATCTGTTCCAAACGACAGATTCAGACTCTCGAGCAAATCATCAAGCTCAGTGAGCGATTTCTTACCGAAGTTACGGAACTTCAGCAGGTCGGTCTTATTGAACTGAACCAAGTCACCCAATGTTTCTACATCGGCAGCCTTCAAACAGTTCAAGGCACGAACTGACAAGTCCATATCAACCAATTTGGTCTTCAGCAACTGACGCATGTGCAATACTTCTTCATCGAATTCTTCATTTCCTTCTGCATCTGATGTTTCAAGAGTAATCTTTTCATCAGAGAACAGCATGAAGTGGTGAATCAAAATTTTTGCAGCTTCTTTCAGTGCTTCCTTCGGGTGAATGGAACCGTCCGTCGTAATTTCCAGTACCAACTTTTCATAGTCAGTCTTCTGTTCTACACGATAGTTTTCTACCGCATATTTCACATTACGAATCGGAGTGTAAATAGAATCGATAGGAATTACATTCACATCGGTGCAGAATTCACGGTTTTCGTCAGCCGGAACATATCCACGACCTTTGTTGATTGTAATGTCTATCTGCATAGTTGCTTTTGAATCTAAATGGCAAATAACCAATTCAGGATTTAACACTTCAAATCCGGTCAAATACTTACCAATATCACCTGCCTTAAATTCAGTAGAATTCTCAACGGTAATGCTTACCTTCTCATTTTCGAATTCCTCAACTACTCGCTTGAATCGAACTTGCTTCAGATTCAAGATAATGTTAGTGACATCTTCTTTCACACCCGGAATTGTAGCAAATTCATGTTCCACACCCTCAATACGGATTGTGTTGATTGCATAACCTTCCAACGAAGAAAGAAGAATACGGCGTAAAGCATTACCTACGGTAATACCGAAACCGGGTTCAAGCGGACGGAATTCGAATTTCCCGAATTTGGAATCCGCTTCCAACATTAATACTTTATCAGGTTTTTGAAATGCTAATATCGCCATGAAATTAATTATTATTTAGAGTACAATTCAACGATCAAGTGTTCTTTAATGTTTTCAGGAATGTCAGCTCTTTCTGGAACATGCAACAATTTACCAGTCTTAGAGTTTTCATCCCATTCCAACCAAGGATATTTGCTGTGGTTAAATCCAGCCAAAGAGTTAGCAATAACTTCCAAAGACTTAGATTTTTCACGAACACCTACCAACTGACCCGGTTTTACAGAGAAAGAAGGAATGTTAACAACCTTACCATCTACTGTAATGTGCTTGTGACCTACAAGCTGACGAGCAGCAGCACGAGTCGGTGCAATACCCAAACGGAACACTACGTTGTCCAAGCGACATTCAAGGCTCTGCAGCAAGATTTCACCTGTAATACCGTTCATACCCGCTGCTTTCTCAAACATGTTACGGAATTGTTTCTCCAACACACCGTAAGTATATTTAGCTTTCTGCTTTTCAGCCAACATGACACCGTATTCAGAAGTTTTTCTGCGACGGTTGTTACCATGTTGTCCAGGAGGATAGTTTTTCTTAGACAAAACTTTATCTGCTCCAAAGATTGCTTCACCGAATTTACGTGCAATTCTAGTTTTTGGTCCAGTATATCTAGCCATTTTCTTACTTTTAAATTTAATTGTTATTAATGAACTTAATTTGTTGCAGCCGCGATTACAGAAAGGAATTGCAATCCATTATTTAACAAAATCAAGTTACATCTAAATAGGTTATCTTTATTATACTCTTCTTCTTTTAGGAGGACGACAACCGTTGTGAGGCAATGGAGTTACGTCAATAATTTCAGTAACTTCAATTCCAGCTCCATGTACAGTTCTGATTGCAGACTCACGTCCGTTTCCAGGACCCTTTACATAAGCCTTTACCTTTCTCAGGCCAAGATCGTATGCCACTTTTGCACAATCCTGGGCAGCCATCTGAGCTGCATAAGGAGTGTTCTTCTTAGAACCTCTAAATCCCATCTTACCTGCAGAAGACCATGCAATAATCTGGCCTTCGCTGTTTGCCAAAGAAACGATAATGTTATTGAATGAAGAATGAACATGCAACTGTCCATTAGCATCAACCTTGACATTTCTTTTTTTAGCTGCGACTGTTTTTTTTGCCATATTAACAATTATTTAGTAGCTTTTTTCTTATTTGCAACTGTTTTCTTTCTTCCCTTACGTGTACGAGCGTTGTTCTTAGTGCTCTGGCCACGAACCGGCAGACCAATACGGTGACGTACACCACGATAGCAACCAATATCCATTAATCGCTTAATGTTCAACTGGATTTCAGAACGAAGATCACCTTCAACCTTGTATTCAGCACCAATGATTTCACGGATCTTAGCAGCCTGATCATCAGTCCAATCCTTTACTTTCAGGTCACGATCTACGCCTGCCTTATCCAAAATTTTTGCTGAACTACTGCGTCCGATACCATATACGTATGTTAACGCAATCTCACCTCTTTTATTCTGAGGCAAATCTACACCAACTATTCTTATAGCCATATACTAAATTATTTTTTTTGCAAAAATAATAAATTATCCTTGACGTTGTTTATACTTAGGATTTTTCTTGTTAATAACATACAAACGGCCATTACGTCTAACGATTTTGCATTCCGGCGTACGTTTCTTTAATGATGCTCTTACTTTCATATCTTATATTTTCTTTTATTTGTATCTAAAAACGATTCTTCCTTTAGATAAGTCATAAGGAGACATCTCGACCCTTACCTTATCTCCGGGTAATATTTTAATGTAATGCATTCTCATTTTACCAGAAATATGAGCTGTAATCTCATGTCCGTTTTCTAGTTCTACGCGAAACATTGCATTAGACAATGCTTCAACGATAACTCCATCTTGTTCTATTGCGGATTGCTTTGCCATATTAAATTGCTTTATCTCCTAAAACTTGTTCTATAAATTCAAATGACGATAATATATCAGCCTTTCCTACTCCCACAGCTACCGTATGTTCAAAATGTGCAGCACATTTACGGTCTCTTGTACGGATGGTCCATCTGTCCTCCTCCATCACAATTTGTCGATTGCCCATCGTTATCATCGGCTCAATCGCAATACACATTCCTTTTTTTAACAAAGTTCCTGTGCCACGCCGACCATAATTAGGAACAGGAGGATCTTCATGCATTTCCTTCCCAATACCATGACCTACAAACTCACGAACCACGCCATAAGAATGTGCTTCACAGTATTCTTGAATCGAGTAACCTATATCACCAAGCCGCTTTCCATGAACTGCATTATCAATTCCCTTATAAAGAGATTCTTTAGTTACCTTCAACAATTTCACGATTTCAGGATCAACTTCACCTACACAGAACGTATAAGCTGAATCACCACAAAAACCATTCATGAAAGTACCACAATCCACAGAAACAATATCACCGTCTTTCAAAGGAATATCATTAGGAATCCCATGAACGACCTGGTCATTAACCGATGTACATAGTGTACCAGGAAAGGGAGAACCGTATGGATTAGGGAAACCTTTAAAAGTAGGTATAGCCCCATGATCGCGAATAAATTCTTCTGCAACCTTATCCAATTGCTTGGTAGTAACTCCCGGTTGTATCATTTTAGCTACTTCAGCCAGAGTTCTCCCGACAAGGAGATTACTCTGACGAAGTAACTCTATTTCATCATCTGTCTTTAAAAATATCATTCGAGACGAGTAGTTTTTAATAAGCAGCTACATTACCGGAACGTCCTTTAATTCTTCCCGAACTCAACAGTCCGTCATAATGACGCATCAACAAATGGCTTTCAACCTGCTGAAGAGTATCCAATACTACCCCTACAAGAATCAGCAAAGATGTACCACCGAAGAACTGAGCAAATTCAGCTTGAACCCCGAAAAGACCGGCAAAAGCAGGCAGAATAGCAATAATAGCCAAGAATATAGAACCCGGCAGTGTAATACGAGACATAATTACATCCAAATATTCTGCAGTGTTCTTACCCGGCTTTATTCCCGGAATAAAACCGTTATTTCTCTTCATATCTTCTGCCATCTGGTTAGTATTGATTGTAATTGCAGTATAGAAATAAGTGAAAAGTATAATCAATGCCGCAAAAACAAAATTGTACCAGAAACTTGTATGGTCAATCAAAGCACGAGTGATGCCGCTTGCATCCTCCATATTGGAGAAACCTACAATAGTGATAGGAATGAACATAATTGCCTGAGCAAAGATGATAGGCATTACGTTCGCCGCATTCACCTTCAAAGGAATGTACTGTCTTGCACCACCATATTGCTTATTACCTACAATACGTTTTGCATACTGTACAGGTACCTTACGCACACCCTGAACCAACAAAATAGCAGCAGCTATCACAGCCAGCAAACAAACAAGTTCAATCAAGAACATGATGATACCTCCTGCACCCGGAGAAGCAAGTCTGGAAACAAACTCACCAGAGAAAGACTGAGGAAGACGAGCAATGATACCCACCATAATGATTAATGAAATACCATTACCAATACCTTTATCAGTGATTCTTTCACCAAGCCACAGAACGAACATACTACCTGCTGCCAGAATGATAGTCGAAGTTATAATAAAGAAAGTCCAATCTAATGAAGCATTAAGGGCAGGCCCTGCTTGCATTTTCAAGTTGATCAGATAAGATGGAGCTTGGAAAATCAAAATAATGATTGTCAGGATACGAGTATACTGATTAATCTTTCGACGCCCGCTTTCACCCTCACGCTGTAATTTCTGGAAATAAGGTACTGCAATAGCCAACAGCTGAATCACGATGGATGCAGAGATGTACGGCATAATTCCAAGTGCAAAAATAGAAGCATTTGAAAAAGCACCACCAGAAAACATATTCAACAAGGCAAGAAGACCTTCACTCGTCTGTTCATGCAATTTAGACAGCATATCCGGATTGATACCTGGCAATACGACATAGGAACCAAATCGATAAATTGCAACAAACAATATAGTAATGAGGATCCGTTTTCTCAGATCCTCAATATTCCATATATTCTTTAATGTTTCAATAGATTTTATCATTGAATCAGAGTTTTACTGCATTACCACCAACGGCTTCGATTGCAGCTACTGCGCTCTTAGAGAAAGCATTTGCTTCTACATCAAGCTTAGTAGTTAAACTACCGTTACCAAGAACTTTCACTAATTGGTTAGAAGAGATGAAACCAGCTTCAATCAAGTCATTAATTCCTACCTTAGACAGATTCTTAGCTTCAGCCAATTTCTGAATAGTGTCAAGATTAATAGCTTTGTATTCAACACGGTTAATATTCTTAAAACCAAATTTCGGAACACGACGTTGAAGCGGCATCTGACCACCTTCAAAACCAATCTTCTTTGAATAGCCAGATCTTGATTTTGCTCCTTTATGTCCTCTTGTTGAAGTACCGCCTAAACCTGAACCAGCACCACGACCAACTCTTTTTCTAGTTTTGACAGAACCTTCTGCAGGACGTAAATTATTTAAATTCATATTGTAAGATCCTTTATTGTTAACAATATATTACTTAACGATTGCTACCAGGTGTTTAACCTTTTCAATCATACCCAGAATTGAAGGAGTCTCTTCGTGTTCAACCACACGATTCAATTTACGGAGACCAAGTGCATCCAAAGTTCTTTTCTGATCAGCCGGAGCACCAATTCTACTCTTTACTTGTTTAATCTTAATAGTTGACATACGATTCCTCCTTATCCTCTAAATACTTTATCCAAACTTACACCTCTGTTCTGAGCAACCATGCGAGCATCTCTCATTTCGCTCAAAGCCAAGATAGTAGCCTTAACCAGGTTGTGAGGGTTAGACGATCCTTTAGACTTAGCCAACACATCTGTCACACCAACACTTTCCAATACAGCACGCATAGCACCACCTGCTACCACTCCTGTACCTGTTGAAGCAGGCTTAATAAATACTTCAGCTCCACCAAATTTAGCAGACTGTTCGTGAGGAACAGTACCTTTTAATACAGGAACACGAGTCAGGTTCTTCTTTGCAGCTTCAACACCTTTAGCAATTGCAGCTGTTACTTCACCTGCTTTACCAAGGCCCCAGCCAATAATACCATCTTCGTTACCTACTACTACAATTGCAGAAAAACTAAAAGTTCTACCACCTTTTGTAACCTTAGTAACGCGGTTGATTGCAACCAATCTATCTTTTAATTCTATATCGTTAGTGATCTTAACTCTATTATTAACTGCCATAATTCATTAAAATTTAAGTCCACCGTTACGAGCAGCATCAGCTACTTCTTTTACTCTCCCATGATACAAGTAACCATTACGGTCGAATACGACAGTCGTAATACCAGCTTCCTGAGCTTTCTTTGCAATCAGCTCACCAACTTTAGCAGCCTGTTCTTTCTTAGGCATAGCTTCCATGCCTAAAGATGAAGCAGCAACCAGTGTCTTACCACTTAAATCGTCGATAACCTGAACATAAATCTGCTTGTTACTTCTAAACACACTCATACGCGGACGTTCAGCAGTACCTGAAATCTTATTGCGTACTCTATATTTAATCTTAATACGTCTTTCTATTTTTGTTGTCATAATTGTACGATTTTATGTGAATTATTTAGCGCCAGCTGACTTACCAGACTTTCTACGAATTTCTTCACCAACAAACTTAATACCTTTTCCTTTATAAGGTTCAGGCTTACGGAAAGAACGTATTTTTGAACAAACCTGACCGAGCAGCTGTTTGTCACAAGATTCCAATATGATAAGAGGGTTCTTATTTCTTTCAGATTTAGTTTCTACCTTGATTTCGGGAGGCAACTGCATAAAGATATTATGAGTATAACCCAAAGCGAAATCAATGATATTACCGTTATTAGAAGCACGGTAACCTACACCGACTAATTCCAATTCTTTCTTGTAACCTTCAGAAACACCTACAACCATGTTGTTAATCAATGCACGATACAAACCATGGAATGCATGACGCTGTTTCAGGTTATCAAGCATAGCTTCTTCGTTTTCCTTCAACACCACGTGTCCGTCTGCAACCTCTACAATGATAGCAGGATTTACAAACTGACTCAACTCACCTTTAGGTCCTTTTACGTTCACAACATTTTCCTTCAGAGTAACTGTTACTCCAGCAGGGATACTAATGGGTAATTTACCAATTCTTGACATTGCTTATCCTCCTAACATTAATATACATAGCAAAGAACTTCACCACCAATCTTCAGTTCAGCAGCTTCTTTGTCTGTCATAACACCTTTGGAAGTAGATATAATAGCAATACCTAATCCATTAATAACTCTCGGCATGTCTTTGTATCCAGTATACTTACGCATACCTGGAGTAGATACTCTTTCAAGTTTCTTGATAGCGTTAACCTTGTTAACTGCATCATACTTCAGAGCCACTTTGATAGTACCCTGAGGACCGTCTTCAACAAACTTGTAGTTCAGGATGTAACCTTTATCAAAAAGGATTTTTGTAATTTCCTTTTTCAAATTTGAAGCAGGTACTTCCACCACTCTGTGCTTAGCACTAATTGCATTTCTCAATCTAGTGAGATAATCTGCGATTGGATCTGTCATAAAAATTAATTGTTAAATTAATCAGGACTACCCTGACAATATTTAATAAAAAAATAAATTACCAGCTTGCTTTCTTAACGCCAGGAATCAAACCGTTTGAAGCCATTTCACGGAACTGAATACGTGAAATACCGAACTGACGGATATAACCTTTAGGACGGCCAGTCAGTTTACAACGATTGTGTAAACGAATAGGATTAGCGTTCTTAGGGATAGCCTGCAACTTCTGAGCTGCTTCAAAAGCTTCTACAGGATCACCAGAATTTACAATCTTCTTCAACGCAGCACGCTTCTCAGCATATTTAGCAACAAGTTTAGCTCTTCTTACTTCACGAGCCTTCATTGATTCTTTTGCCATATCTTATCAATCTTTTTTAGCGTTTTTAAACGGTAATCCGAATTCTTTCAACAAAGCATAACCTTCTTCGTCAGTCTGAGCAGAAGTTACAAAAGTAATGTTCATACCCAAAATCTTGGTGATGCTATCAATGTTGATTTCAGGGAAGATAATCTGTTCCTGGATACCCAATGTATAGTTTCCTCTTCCGTCAAATTTGCTTTCAATACCTTTGAAGTCACGGATACGTGGTAATGCAACACGAACCAGTTTTTCAAGGAATTCATACATTCTTTCACGGCGCAAAGTTACCATCACACCGATAGGCATTTTCTTACGCAACTTAAAGTTAGCGATAT
>ENA-UOJS01000532-UOJS01000532.1-human-gut-metagenome-genome-assembly--contig:-C74-NODE-532-length-40432-cov-17.251950_pt1 | contig 40432 bp, 68 predicted proteins | sample MGYA00242355_ERZ723902 | MGnify/ENA metagenome assembly ERZ723902
GCGCGGTGCCGACCTGCGCGGTGCCAACCTGCGCGGTGCCGACCTGCGCGGTGCCGACCTGCGCGGTGCCGACCTGCGCGGTGCCAACCTGCGCGATGCCAACCTGCGCGGTGCCAGAAATGTTGACAAAGTTGCATGGGATACGCACACAGCCTTTTATCCATTACAGTGTCCTGGGACTGGTTCGTTCATTGGATATAAAAAAGCCGCAGGCAAAATCGTCATGTTGGAGATATGTGCCGATGCTAAGCGTAGCAGCGCTACTTCGCGTAAATGTCGATGCAGTAAAGCAAAGGTGCTGAGCATAACTAATCCAGATGGGTCAGAGAGCGGTTTGGCCGAGGTCGCAAGCAATTATAGCAACGAATTTATTTATCATGTCGGCGAAATCGCAGAGGCCCCAGACTTTGACGAAAACCGTTGGAACGAATGCACCGCGGGTATACATTTTTTCATCACGCGCGGAGAGGCCGTGAAATACTGATGGGCGAAGCAATCAGGACGATAAAGGAGTATCTATGGGAGCATACGTCAACAAGGACTTAAAGGAGCTTATCATCACCCTTGCGTCTGTGATTGGCTTTGGTGACGTGCTGGTCAAGACTGGGCGGCTGCACCAAGAGGACGAGGACGCAGCAAAGCTGATGATGGGCGCGGCCACTACGATATCACAGCACCTTTTGCAGGGGCGGGACGCGGAGCAAATAGAAGCCTTGCAGCGTCAGGCGGGATTTTACGAGATTATCGCTGTGCCTAAGACTTCGGCGCGGATAGACAAAGAATTTTATATCTGCCCGCGCGAAGATTTTGAATCGCTGGTGATAGACGATTTTTCAAACCCTTGCCCGTTTTGTGAGCTGGAGGGCAAGGAGGTGCGCAAATGTGGCCGCCGCAGGGCGTTGATACGGTGCGGCGTGGTCGGAAGCACAGAGGGCGAATGCCCGTATAAGGGAGTATAAAAATAACGGCGAGAAAAAACGCGTAGAAAGGGAGAATTAAAAATGGATTGGATAAGCGTTAAAGACAGACTGCCGGAGCGCGATGGCGAAAGCATATATGTTGAGTGCATCGTAACAATTTGGCATTACAGAACTGATATTTTGGGGGAATCGTATGAGCGATGCTGTACGACTATTGCGCAATTTGACACAACGCAAAAAATCTGGAGTATCGGGATTGACGATATCTCAATGCATCTAAATGCCCTAATCGGGCTTGATGATTTATCATCTGATTCCTCTTACATTTCGCATTGGATGCCTTTGCCTGAACCGCCAAAGGAGGAAGCTAATGGATTGGATAAGCGTTAAAGAGCGGTTGCCGGAGTGTGAAAAAGAAGTGCTGATATGGTGTAACCGCAATGACTATCGTTTTGTTTGTCCAGCGATTTATGAAGATGGGACGATGCTGACGCAAGATAGTACGTGGAATTGGTATGAGATAGACTGTTACGGCACTTATAACGAAGATAATGATGATTATTTCGTCCCGCAAGGTTGGTGGGAGAATCGACAGTTTACACCTGATGACGTATACAACAATCCGGTAGATTGCGAGGTTACTCACTGGATGCCAATGCCAGAGCCGCCGGAGGAGGAAAAGTAATGAGTAAGTATATAGACGTTGACGCATTCGTTGAGAACTTTCGCATGACGCAGCTTTTACTGAAAGTGTGGGCTGGTCCCGATTTAACACCGGAGCAGGAAATAGTTATTCAGAGCGGTGAAGCAATAATTAAAGATTTAATTAAGTTCCCCGCCGCCGATGTTGCCCCGGTGCGGCGCGGACGGTGGATCGAAAAGGATGGCATACAGATTTGCTCAGAATGCGGCGAAGAACACGAATGGGAAGATTACAGAGCGCCGTACTGCGATACCTGCGGAGCAAAGATGAACGAGGAGGACTAACAATGTACATACTTGAACACAAAAAGCTATACATCGTGCCGGAGCCGCTGCGAAAGAACCGTTGCTGCCAGTCTTACCGCTGGGAACAGGTTTGCATGTGCAGTGATAGAGCTGTGCTTGAGGAGGTGATTGCTAAACGGCGAAATCTGAAGGAGTGGAGAATCACAGAAACAGCAAATGATAAAAGAAAAGTATGTGGAGATTGTGGAGCGAAAATGGACGAAACGAAGGAGGGAAGCTAATGGCAAAGTGGGAAGAAATGCGCTTTGATATCCTGCGCGTTTATTACATAGCAGCACAAAGGCGGCTTAAATGGGCGGTGGAAATGGCCGCAAAGGCGGTAAAGGAGGAAGCATGAAAATCGAGATAAAGAAAACGGGAGCAATTTTTCGCGAGGTTGGCAAGGGAGAAGTTTTTATGATGGGGAGCGCCGTATATATGCGGACGACAGCCAAAGAAGATGAACACTTTAACGCTTGGAGCTTTACTCTAAATGATATAGCCCACATTGGGTTAGACGCAAACGTTATAATCCTGCAAAAGGCAACGCTGGAGGTAATACTATGACACAGTACGCAGATGCAGACATGCTGCTTGCAATGTATACGTTTGACGACGAAATTACAAACGAATACGCACAAGTGCCGCTGCCTGTAATACGCAAAACCATTAAGACCTGTATAGTACCGGACGTAGAGAAGAGACTGCAAGACTATGATGTGCTTGCGGGAGTGCTATATATGATGGGTAAGGCTACAAACGCTGTAACCGAGCCAGAACTAAAAAAACTTGTTACGGGGCTAACAGGGAAAGGCGAAGAATTCTATAAGACGGTTGATGACTTTTTTGCAAATGAATGCGAAAGGAGACGCTTGGAGATGGAGGCGGAAAAATGAAACGAGCAATAGCGATGGCAATGTTAGCCCTGCTAATCATATCTGCGTGCGGACGCGCAGACGGAGAAACCACGGAGATTAGTAATAACGGGCGAGTGCAAGTAATCGAGACTGGCGTGACGTATGTAATATATGTTGACACACTAACGGGCGTGCAGTATTTGCGCGTATATAACGGCGGCGTATGCGTGATGGTGGATGCAGACGGCAAGCCGCTGACATGAGCAGAGGAGACGTATGAAAAAAATACAGAAACTGGATGACATTACCGCGGCGGATTGGGAGGATATAAAGCGGCGGCGCGAGGCGGACGCGAGCCTTGACCAAGTGGGCGAACTGTACGGCATAACGGGCGGCGCGCTGGCAAGATACGCCAAGCTGGCAGGCGTGGATATACCAAGGCGCACAGACTATAACCCGCTGCCGTCCATAGAGGATATACAGCGTCTGCGCACGGAGGGCATGAAATGGGCTGACATAGCCGCGAAGTATCATGTATCGCGCGACCGACTACACAGCTACGCGCAAGAGCATGGCATAGATACGCGCTTAGTGCGTAAGCCCACGCAGATACCAGTAGACTGGGACAGCGTGCGTAGGCAACGCGAAGCGGGCAAGACGTGGGATGATATCGCGGAGCCGTATGGCATAAGTGGCCCGACGCTGCAAAAGCGTGCGGGCAGGCGTGGCATTGACATCGGCCCCAGCAGATACGACAGGTTAAATGCCATGCTTGACCCTGACTGGCCAGGCTGGCAAGACGTGAAGCAGATGCGCGAGCAGGGGGGGAAATGGACGGATATTGCCGAGCATATCGGCGTGACTACCGTGACCTTGCGCAGGATGATGGCGCACTTGGCGCTTCGCGCGCCGACAGGCGATGCGCATAAGTATTATGACGGCGCAAGCCCCTGCGAGAAAACCCTATACTCCCAGACACTGTGCTGGTCTTGCGCCAATGCTGTGCCGGACAAGTCGGGCAAGCGCGGGTGCGCATGGAGCAGGAGCTTTAAGCCCGTCAAGGGTTGGGACGCGGACAAGACGCGGCTATACAGCGACAAGCCGACGCAATCGTACCATGTGCGGCAGTGCCCTGAATTTGTGCGGGGATAGACGATGATGCCGCGGCGGGAGGGGGTATCAAAATCCCTACGCCGAGGCGGCCCGTACCGCGGGCCCCTCAACGGGACAAAAAAATTTCGATTTTTGTGAAAAATTAGGTGAGGCATTAGGATGGATATAAGCGCTAACGAAAAGAGACAAAACGACCGCGCGGCAGTGAGGCGGCTGCTGATGTACTGGGGCAACGCGGAACGCACGCGCACGGACAAGGAGCGGCAGCTTGTGACGGTGGATGAAGAGATAGAAAGCCAGTATGACCTTCATCCGCAAAGGCTGACGGGCTTGCCGCACGGGAGCGGGATATCTGATGCCACATACAATGCGGCACTAAAGGCAACGCGCGAGATAAAGAGGCTTGAACGAAAAAAGCAGCGCCTTGAGGCCGAGCTGCAAGAGCTGAATTATCACGCGAGCATGATAGAGTTTGAGGTAATGTGTCTGCCGCCGCTGGAATGCGAGGTGATAAAGCTTAGGTATGTGGAGTATGGTGTAGCTAAAAGCGGGTACTGGGAGAAAGTGGCACAGCGGATGCACGTGTCGCAGGATTGGGCAAAGGCGCTGGAGCGGCACGGCGTGGAGCGGCTTATAAATCGCATTGCCCCATAAAATCAACACGATAAAACACGATTTACGTGATATAATACTACCATCAAAAAGAGGGCTTCCGCAGGGGAGCCTTTTTGCATAGGGGGAAAGAATGGACAGCTTTAAGGAGAAGATGGCGCTTGGCGACCAGATGGAAATGACGGGCGTATATGCCACATTCGTTGAAAAATTCAAGCCGAAGAAAACAACGGATGATTGCTACACGCCTGATAATGTATATGCCGCCGTCCTTGATTGGGCGGTTAAAGAATACGGCTTAGAGGGAGCGCGGATTATACGCCCGTTTTACCCCGGCGGGGATTACAAGAAAGAGGATTACAGCAGGAATTGTGCGGTGATAGACAACCCGCCTTTTTCGATTTTGGCCGAGATTTGCCGCTGGTATAATCAACGCGGCATACGCTTTTTTCTTTTCGGGCCCGCCAAAACGCTTTTTTTAGGCAGCGGCTTGGACGGTATAAATTATGTGATATGCGGGCTATCGATAATGTACGATAACGGCGCGAGCGTAGCCACGAGCTTTATTACAAACATGGGGGAATACAAAATCACCGTTGCTTCCGACCTATATGAAGCAATAAAAGCGGCCGATGATGAAAACCGCAAGAAGGTTACAAAGTCGCTGCCGATATACGATTACCCCGACCATGTTCTGACGGCGGCGAGAATACAGCGCATTGCAAAATACGGGCAGTCATTAAGGATACGCGCCGAGGATTGCGCCTTTATCCGCGCGTTGGATAGTCAAAGGGACGCAGGAAAGACGGTTTTCGGCGGCGGCTTCCTTTTGTCAGAGAAAGCGGCAGCAGAGAAAGCAGCGGCAAAGAAAGCAGCGGCAAAGAAAGCAGCGGCAAAGATATGGGAACTATCGGAGAGGGAGAAGGAAATAATAAGGCGGCTTGGGTGACGTGGATACACACACCCGCCACCTGCAAGGAGTGCAAGCACTATGACAAGGGCAAGCGGCGGTGCGGGGTGAAGGAGTGCCCGTATCCGGCAAGGAGGGGCGGTTAAGCCCCCAATATATCATCAGAGGGCTGACCAGGGTTAGGATATGCCTTGAATAAGTCACATATGCGAGTGGCATATGCCCAAGGGGTGACACCGCGGGCGATGCTGGCGCGCATTGAATCAACTTTGGTCTTATAGGCCGCGTACCACACATAACAGTACAAAGGGTGGTCGCGCGTGATTACAGCGGAATCCATACCGCTATAATCGATATATGCATCGCAAGGCTCCACATTGAAAATGTCGGTGGGCAGCTTACCCGCATCGGCAATAATAATTATGTTGCAGCCGCGCTCGGGGCGATCGATAGGATTGTCAAAGGCATATGTGCAGCGGATGAGTTCGCCGCCGTTGACCTTGATGCCGTCAGGGTAAATCTTAATCGTAGTAGTCATTGTATGGCCTCCCGTTTCTTTATGGCTATATTATACAACCATACTTTTATAATGTCAAGTATTTTTTTATAAAATAAAAAATAACTTGATGGCATGGAAGGCGTGGCATATAAATAAGATGGAGGCAACTATGCCCCCATCATCTCATCGCCGCGCGTGCCGAAAGCCTGTGAACCGTATTTGGTGCGGATATCCGCCATAGATGAGCGCCCGCGATACCATCTATGGCCGTCCTCGGCGTGATGCCAATACCAAAGGGATTTTTGCTTGCTCCAGCGGCAACCGAGAGCCTTTAGAGCGTCCTTGTGTGTACGCGTGTCGCCACCAATCCACAACCAAGAGCCGCACAGCTCTATGCGCAAACCGGACAGGCGCAAAAGGGCGGATATAATATCGATAAATTCAGCGGCGGTCTCGGTCGTCTTGTGGTAATCGTCAGCGGCAGCATTGTGCGCGTCTTTTAGCGCATCGTGCATTTTGGTATATTCGGCATTTATGCGCTGCATGGTCTCTGTATCACCGCCCATATCTGGGTGATGCTGCATAGCGAGCTTGCGGTAAGCGGCCTTTAGGTCGTCAAGGGTGTGTATAGCGTCAAAAAACATAATGTAACCTCCTGAACAAGTGTAACCTTATGCTTTATATTATACACAAATATTTTATAATGTCAACACCGAAAATAAAAAATTAAAAAATAGATTGACAATATAAAAAGTTGCGGTATAATGGATGCATGGAGGTGAGGCCATGAATACAAGGCAAAAAATCGAAATGGCCTTGGGATATGTACATATGTCAAAGGCCGAGCTTGCAAGGCGCATGGGATGGACACCGCAAATGCTGCATGCAAGACTTGCAAGCGGGAAACTGTCTGCCGAGGACTGGCAGAAGATAGGGGAGGCTATAGGCGCGGACATAGACACCGTGATAAGCTTTCCCGATGGCACAAAAATTTGAGGGGGGGGGAGCGAGAATGTATGAAAAACTGAGTTACACTACAAGCGCGGAACTGTGCGAGCAGATGGCGCAGGAGTGCGACACCGCAATCTTGGCATTTAGCTGCGGTAAGGACAGCATAGCGGCATGGCTGCAAATGCGCAAGTATTTTAAGCGCATAGTGCCGTACTACTGCTATACAGTCCCCAACTTAGAGTTTGTGGGAAAAAGTTTGTCATACTACGAGGATTTTTTTGGATGCCATATATATCGGTTACCCCATAGGTCGCTATATCGGCTTTTGAGGGGGATGGTATTCCAGTCGCCGCCGCATGTTACAAAAATAGAATCCCTTGACATACCGGGGGACGAGTACGATGATTACATGATAGGCGAGATAATCCGGCAATCAGAGTGCCTGCCCGCTGGGGCGTATGTTGGCACAGGGGTTAGGATGGCAGATAGCCCGATGCGTAGAATTGGCATAAAGACGCATGGGGCGGTAAATCACAACCAAAAGAAGTTTTACCCTGTATATGACTGGAAAAAGGCTGACCTAATAGCGGCAATCGACGGAGCAGGGGTTAAACTACCTGTGGATTATAAACTGTTTGGCCGCACGTTTGATGGGATAGATTATCGATTTTTGAAGCCAATTAAGGACAATTACCCACAAGATTATGAGCGGATTATCACATGGTATCCGCTGGCTGAACTTGAGTTATTTAGAAGAGGTGAACGAGATGGGCTACTGGGACAAAAAGACCGCTGAAAAGGCGGCAGAAAAGGAAGAAGAGGGGCTGGGCGATTTAAGGCAGCTTGAAGAAAGCACCCTTGAGGAATTGGGCGGCCTTGAGAAAAGCTTCCGCGAACGGATGAAGCAAGAAAACAACCGCTTTAGGGATATGTGCGATACAGAATACTGGGTGTGCGTGTGCTTTACCAGCCGCGCACAGCGCGAGGAATTTATGACAAAGGTGGGGCTGCCGACCGATGAAAAGTATATTGATGGCCGCGAGATGGCGAAAGCATTTAGAAAATCGATTAAGACCCCAGACCTTGAATTTGCACAAATCCAGCCTTTTGGTAAAGAGTATATAGACCGTGCTATGGATTAAGGCAGAACCGCACGACAGCCGCCGCAAGGCGGTTTTTTTATACCCTGTGAAGGGAGGTGAAGCATATGACCGACATGCAGAGGCGGATTAACCGCGTAACTGGCGTATCCGGCAGGGGCGGCAGAGTTACCGCAAGCCGGCGTATACAGAGCGCAATGCGAGCCCGAGCGAGCGCAACCTAAGCCGCGAAGGGGCAGGGAGGTAGAGGGTGGAAGAAAAGAAAAGAAAACCAGGAAGGCCAAAAATAGAGGTTGACCTTGATGATGTCCGCGAGCTTGCAGCAGAGGGCAACACGTGTGCGCATATAGCGGCAGTTTTGGGGTTCAGCAAGGCAACGCTTTTTGCGAGGAAAGATGTACGTGCGGCCTATGATGCAGGCCGCGCTGAGCTGTGTGTAAATCTTAGGCACTGGCAGCTTGAAGCGGCGAAATCAGGGAATACGCAGATGCTTATATGGCTTGGCAAGCAGTACCTTGGACAAAGCGACATAATCCAGAAGGATGATAATGACATTGAAGATCTTACGCCGCTGGCGAATATGCTGAAATAGGAGGGCGGGACGCATGAAAAAGACCGCCACCATACCGTGGCAGCCGTTGAGCGAGAAGCATAAGGCATACATTCTGCGCGGCATGAACGCCCGAATGTGCGTAGCTGAGGGCGCAATCAGAAGCGGAAAGACCATCGACCATTGCATAATGGCGGCGGCATATTTAGAAACGTGTCCCGACAAGATACATTTAGCGTCAGGCAGCACCATAGCCAACGCGAAGCTTAATATTGGGGTGTGCAACGGCTTTGGCCTTGAAAACCTTTTCCGTGGGCGTTGCCGCTGGGGGAAATACAAAGAGAATCAAGCGCTATTCCTTGCCACTCAGACAGGGGAAAAGATTGTCGTTTTCACGGGTGGGAAGAACTCAGACAGCTATAAGCGGATATTGGGTAACTCTTACGGCCTGTGGATTGCCACGGAAATAAACGAACATTATGACAGTGACGATAGCCGCGAGAGCTTTATAAAAGTGGCCAATGGCCGCCAACTTGCAGCCGTGCGGCCTTATACGCTATGGGATATGAACCCATGCAGCCCGCGCCACCCGATATACACGGAGTACATAGACAAGTACCGCGACAACGGCATGAAAGGCTATGTATATGAGCATTTCACAATACGGGATAATCTATCGATAAGCGAGGAACGGCAAGCGGAAATAACCGCGCAGTATGACCCGAAAACCGTATGGTACAGGCGCGACATACTGGGCGAGAGATGCACGGCGGAGGGGCTTGTGTATCCGAGCTTTGCCGATATGCCCGAAAGGTATATCATCGATGCGCCGCCCGCTATCCAGTATGCCAATATTGGCGTGGACTTTGGCGGGACTAAATCCGGCCACGCCTTCACGCTAACGGGCTTCACGCACGGGTATAAAGAAATTGTGGTGCTGGATGAATATTATCACGATAACGCCAAGGACGGCCGCTTCAACCCCGACCAGCTGAACGTGGCCTTTATAGACTTTGTGCGAAGGGCACAGCAGAAATACAAGGTTGCAATCGCCCGATGCGACAGCGCGGAGCAGACGCTTATTGAGGGCTTACGCTCAGCCGCAAGCAAGGCTGGCGTGCCGATAGGCGTTGAAAACGCAATCAAGGGCGCGATAAACGACCGCATAGCCTTTTACAACTCGTTGATGGCGCAGGAGCGGTTTAAGATTATGAGCCATTGCAAAGCGACGATAGAGGCGTTGCAAACGGCCATATATGATGCAGATAAGATAGACGATGAACGCCTCGACAACGGCACAACGAACATAGACAGCCTTGACAGTATGGAATACTCGACAGAGGTTGAGCAGTCGTCGATTATGTATATAAGGAGATAGCATGCAAGCAATAACCGAATATTTGACGCGCAACGGGTACACGGCGGTTGACGATGCCTATTATGCGCAAATCGCCCTGTGGCAATCATGGTATCAGGGCAAGGTGAACAGCTTCCACACTTACACGCAGTACAACGGACAGCGCAAGGTAACGCGGCAGCGCAAGACAATGGGAATGGCTAAACGTTTCTGCGAGGACTGGGCGGCGTTGCTGCTGAACGAAAAGGTGCGCATAAATGTAGGCAACCAGACGGCGCAAACAGCGATTGACGAGATACTAAAAAACAACCGCTTTAGCGTGCGCGGAAATCAGCTCATTGAACTGGCCTTTGCTCTTGGCACGGGCGCGTTTGTCGAATACCTTGATAACGGCGAGGTGGTAATTGATTATGTGCGCGGCAGTATGGTGTATCCGCTGGCGTGGGACAATGGTGTTATAACCGAGTGCGCCTTTGCGTCTGAGCGCAAGCTGGGTGCGGAGAAGTATATATACCTGAATATCCACCGCAAGGACGGGCAAGGGCGGTACGTTGTCGAAAACAAAATGTTCCGCCGTAACGGTGACACCATAAGCCCCGCCGACCTTCCCGAGGGCGTAGCGGACGAGGTGGTGACGGGTTCAGAGATACCGTTCTACCAGATAATCACGCCGAATATCGTCAACAACGCGGACTTATCGTCCCCTATGGGCATATCGGTATACGCCAACGCAATAGACAACCTCCAAAACATAGACCTTGTTTTTGATGCGTATGATAACGAGTTCCGGCTCGGGAAAAAGCGTGTGCTTGTCCCGCTTACACTGACACAGACCACAATGGCCGACAGCGGGGTAACAAAGCCCGTTTTCGATGATAATGACGTTGAATTTTATGTGATTGATACCGGAGAGCAGAACACGCAGAAAATTGAGGAAATGAACGGCGCATTGCGGTATGACGCTTTTGAGGCGGGCATAAAGACCGCTATAAACCTTGCGGCCTATAAATGCGGCTTTGGTGAAAATCGATACCGCTTTGAGGGCGGCACGGCTATGACCGCAACGCAAGTAATATCACAGGACAGCGACCTTTTCCGCAATCTGAAAAAGCACGAGCTTATACTCGATGCGGCCTTGCAGGGGCTTATAAAGGCTATCGCGCAGATGGCGGGCATAGGCATAGGCGAAATAACGATTGAATTTGACGATAGTATCATCGAGGACGAGGACAAAGAGCGGCAACGGTTTATGCAAGAGATACGCGAAGGGCTGAGACAGCCGTGGGAATACCGCGTCAAGTACTTTGGCGAAGATGAAGAGACGGCGAAAGCTATGACAGCAGTAAGCACTATAAATGAAGGGTATAGCGAATAATGCTTACGCCTGAATATATAGACCATGCGCCCGATGAACTTGTCGAACTGTATAGACAGGCCGAAGACGATATATTACGGGATATGGCAAAACGCATTAACAACGCAGACCTATATATCCCGTCCACGCAATGGCAAGAACGGAAGTTACAGGCGATGGGTTTAACCCATCAAGAAATAGTGCGGCGGCTGGCGGCATTAACCCGCAAGAGCAACGCGGAAATAGAGAGCATCATAAGCGATGCAGGAGCGCGGGCGTTAAGCCTTGACGCGGACGTTATGCAGACCTACAAGGGCATATCATCCGCACCATGGGTAAAAACGCTGATTGCAACAGGTGTAACGCGCACGCAAGGCACATTTAGGAATCTTACCCTTACCACGGCAAAAACCGCTACAGCGCAATTTGAGCGGGTTTTAGACCGTGCATACATGCAAGTCAGTACGGGCGCATTTGCGCAGGACAAGGCCATATTGATGGCGGTCAAAGACCTATGTGCGAGGGGCGTTGAGGCTATTACATACCCCACAGGCCGCAAGGAATATGTTGATGTTGCTGTGCGGCGGTCGATAATTACGGGGCTAAACCAAACGGCGGGCGAGGTGTCCGACAGGTTTGCCCGCGAATATGATTACGACCTTGTGGAGGTGTCAGCCCACGCTGGCGCAAGGCCGTCACATGCCGAATGGCAAGGCAAGGTATACAGCCGGAAGGGCAAGACAGAGAAGTATGAGGACTTCTATATCGCCACGGGATACGGCACGGGAGCGGGGTTGTGCGGATGGAATTGCCGCCACTCTTTCAGCGCGTATCAGGAGGGACAGGCGCGGGCGTATACCCCCGAAATGCTGGCCAAGTTCGATGCGAAGGATTACAGCTATAACGGCAAGGCCATGACGGAGTATGAGGCCACGCAGAAGCAGAGATACATTGAGCGGCAGATAAGGCGCTACAAGCGCGAAGCAATGGCCACAAGAGACATAGGGCAGGACGCGGAAGCCGCCGAAGCAAAGGTACATGAATGGCAAAAACGCTTGACCGACTTTTGCCGACAGACAGGACTTAAAAAGAGTTTCCCCCGCGCGGTTGTGCCGGGGTATGGGCGCGATTAACACCGCGCTTTTTCTATGCACAAAATCCCGCAAGGGTTTTGGATATATCACGCGCAAGCGGGCTGACGAGCATTATACGGATTATAGAGCCGACGGGCTTAAAACGGAAAAAGGAGAAAAATGGCAGAAGAAAACAACCAGAACCAGCAGCAGAACCAGCCGAACGCGGAACAGATAGCTAACAGCATTGTGGCCGCGATAGAGGCAAGGAGCAAGCGGACGGAAAACGGCATAGTGAAAAGCTATGCGGAGCAGTACGGTATGACGGAAGCCGAAATCACGCAGATTCTTGATAGCGCGAAGAAGCAGAAGGCGGCACAGCCTACACCGGAGCAGCAAGCCGCAATGGACAAGCGGCTTGAAATGGCAAATGGGCGTTTGATATCTGCCGAGATAAAGGCCGTCGGCGGTTCCCTTGGACTTTTGGACGCAGACGCGGCAAGCACGCTGATGGACAAATCCAAAGTAAAGGTTAAAGACGATGGCACGGTCGAGGGCGTGAAAGAAGCCCTTGAAGCATTGAAGAAGAATAAGCCTTACCTTTTCAATGCCGCGCCCCAAAGGACGGGAATGCGGCAAAACGGGACGGAGGGCAAAGAACCCCCGCACGCGGCAGCCAACGCGGCTTTGCGTGCTTTGTTTACGAAAGGAGAATAAAAACACATGGCAATAATTGACAGAAGCGCGGCAGAAGCCCTTATACAGGAGCAGATTGTAGCGGAGATTTTTCAGAAGCCCGTAGAGGATTCGACCTTCCTGCGGCTTGCACGCCGTATGCCTGATATGACTTCCAACCAGACACGCATAAGGGTACTTGATACCCTGCCCATGGCCTATTGGGTATCGGGCGACACGGGCTTTAAGCAGACCGCCGAACAGGCGTGGGACAACGTATACATCAATGCTGAGGAGCTGGCGGTTATAGTCCCCATCCCCGAAGCTGTACTGGCCGATGCGTCCATAGACATAATGGCACAGGTAACGCCGCGTGTGCGCGAGCAGTTTGCCCGCATGGTTGACCTTGCTACTATCTTTGGTATCAATAAGCCTGCGTCTTGGCGTGCTGACATAATAACCACCGCCCGACAGGCTGGCAACAATGTGGCTGGCGGCACGCTGACCTATGACAAGCTGCTTGGCGAGGGCGGCCTGTTTGAAAAGGTTGAAGCTGGCGGCAATGCTATAAACGGCGTTGTGGCGGCGCTGACTGCGCGTGCCAAACTGCGCGGCATAAAGACTACGGACGGCTTGCCCATATTTAAGGCGGATAGCATGCAGGGCGCGACCAACTACGCCCTTGACGGTGCGCCCGTGTATTTCCCCGTCAACGGCGGCTTTGACCCCTCTGTTGCGCTGATGATAGCGGGCGATTGGAATCAGGCGGTATACGCTATCCGTCAGGACGTAACCGTCAAGATACTCGACCAGGCGATTATACAAGACCCGTCCAGCAAGGCTATTGTCTATAACCTTGCCCAGCAGGACATGATTGCCCTGCGCGTGGTTTTCCGCATGGGCTGGGCACTGCCTAATCCTGTATCCGCGATAGACACCAACCGCACAATGTGCCCGTTTGCCTATATCGAACCCGCCACGGCGGCGACCACGCAGAAAGTTACCTTTACCGTGACCGATGGTGCGACCCAGCCCGTCGCGATAGCTGGCGCGAAGGTCGAGGTTGACGGCGTGCGCAAGATAACCGGCAGCGACGGCAAGGCCGAGTTTAACCTGCGTGCTGGCACTTACGCCTATAAGGTAAGCAAGCAGGGCGCGACCACCGTAAACGGCTCCGTGACCGTTGCGGCGGCTGCCGTCAATGAAGCCGTTACCCTGAAATAATCTTTGAATGCGGCGGGGCTAAAAACCCCGCCGAGTTAAGGAGGCAAAGATGTGCCCGAATATGTATTTGAGCCTACAGGACTATATCCGCTTTGGGGGTAATGTATCCATACACGCGGAAGAATACAGCCGCATTGAATACGCGGCCCGCAGAAGGATTGACCTATACACCTTTGGGCGCGTAAAGCATATGCGGGAAGTGCCCGAAGCCGTAAAGCGGCTAATGTTCGAGCTGATACACCCGCAAGCCACGAGCGCGGCAACCGCGAACAGCACCGCGCCCGTTGCGTCTTTCAGCACGGACGGATATAGCGAAACCTATGTAAACACGCATACCTCCGAATATCTCAGGTATAGCGCTCAGAAGGAGAAAGCGCTCATATACGAGTATTTGGCGGGTGTGACCGATGATAACGGCGTTGCCCTGCTATATAGCGGAGGTGCGTGAAATGCAGTTGTGCAATGATACCGCAAGCCTTTTCAATAAGCTGCCCGATGGTCAGCGCGGGTACACATGGCGAAAGACCCTGCTACGGGGCGTATCATGGTACGCCAAGGACATATCCAGCGTGACCAATGACGGCTTACAGACCGCGCGGCAATTCATAGTCCGCATACCCGACACAACGGGATACGGGGACAAATGGACGCTGCACACGGGTGATTACATGGTAAAGGGGGACGTGGAATACACCCCCGCAATGGCCGAGGCATATGCGCCCGATGTTATGACCGTGACCGCCGTTATCGACAACCGCCGCGCCCCGAACGCCCCGCATATAAAGGTGCTTGGCGCATGATTATAAAGGCTGAATTTAAGTGGAACAAAAGCGTTGAACAGCTTTTGCGCGACCGCAACCTTGAAACCGGCGGCAAAGTGCAAGCGGCGATTGATAATGCCGTTTTGCGGTACATAGACCCATATGTGCCTATGGAGACGGGCGTTTTCAAGAGCAAGGCGCGGCAGGATTCAAGCCCCGGCAAAATCGTGTACAATGACCCACGGGCGCGGTATTTGTACTACGGCGAGGTATACGGCCCCAATATCCCGCGTTTTGAGGGCGGGGAGCTCGTAGGCTTTTTCTCGCCAAAGGGACAGCCAAAGCACCCGACAGGGCGCGAGCTGCACTACCGCGGGGAGCCGATGCGCGGGGCGTTTTGGTTTGAGCGCATGAAAGCCGACCACGGCAAGGACATTTTGAAGGAGGCGCAGGATGCCGCAAATAAACAATATTAGTCAGTTGCGGAGCTGGCTTTCCGGTTGCCCCGCCATACCCAAAAATGCAGCCATATCCATTGATTACATGGACGGCAGCGCGGCTGAGTACGCGATATATTCCGTGCCTTCAAGCATAAGATACCACGAAAACGTTCTCGGCGAATATGTGCCCGATGATATACAAACCGTGGACTATATCTTGTGCTCAAGCGAGAATTACGGCGCGGACATAGAGAGGAACGCGGATAACCTTGGGATATATCAGAAAATTGTGAGCTGGATTATAGCGCAGAATGCGGCGCGGAAATTCCCCAAATGGGCAGACGGGACTATACAAAGCCTTGTCCCGACACTCACGGCAAACCCGACACAGGCGGGCGCGAATGTAGCCCGCTATCAGATAAACATCAAAGTGACTTACAGGAGGCTATAAATGGCAAAGAAACCAAGAAAAGCATTTTTACAGGCCGTGGCATACAGCACGGACGCAACCGTTTCCGTTGAGAAACTTTCGGCGGCGCAGTGGAGCGTGCTCGGCCACGATACGGACGATTTGTCCCATGAGATGAACCCCGACACAAGCACCAGCAAGAATGTCCTCGGCGAATCGCGCTTTGTGCATAACGGCTATGAACCGGAAGTATCCGTTGACACCTTCTACGCCGATGCGGACGAGGCTATCTATGAAACTCTGGTCAAGAACGCCATGACCGAGGATTTCAGCGAGGCAAACAACACGGGCTATTACGCCAAGTGCGAACTCGACACCTTCACCGAAGGAACCACCACGGCCACGGGCACGGCATATGTACAGCGTTGCTGGATAATCCCGCAGTCCATGGGCGGCGATACTTCCGGCTTCCAGATACCCTTCAATGTCAACCCGTTCGGCGCGGTGCAGAAGTTTAACGTGTCCTATAACTGGACTACCTACGCCGTGACCTTTACAACGGCTACCTAAGGCGTTGCAACGGGGCTGTGCGGCGTTTATCCTCCCGCCATGGCATAAATCCCCGCTTGACAACATACCCCCGCAGGGGCGATAATTAGGCCATCAAGTCTGCGGGGGTATCAAACCATGAAATGTAAAAAATGCGGCACGGAATTTGAGGGTAAGTTTTGCCCCAACTGTGGCACAAAGCAGAAACGCAAACACCCTGTATTGCTCGTCGTGCTGGGAATTATTGTAGGACTTATTATTATAGGCTCGATAGGCAACGCGATTGGTGGAGACGGCGAGGCCATAACCACGCCGGATCCGACGCAAAGCCCAATACAGCCCACAAAGGAACCAATACCGGAACCTACTGCGGAGCCTACGCCCGAACCCACGGAAGAACCGACACCAGAACCAACACCGGAACCCACGCCCAACAAACTTACAATGGACAAGTTTAAGGCATTGGAAACCGGAATGACGTATGAACAAGTGGTCGCCGTGCTTGGTATGGAGGGCGAGCTCGGCAGCGTTGTGGACATTGGAGAAGCGCAATTCAAGACCGAAACATACACGTTCCAAAATAGCTTTTTGAATGGCGGCGGCGTTATCATTGTACAAATTCAAGGCGGCGGGCTTGTAACGAAAGCGCAGTCCGGCCTTGATTAGAAAGGATAATATGGCAACACTATCTTTTGAAACTGGCATAAAAACATTTGACATAAACGGCGACCCGAACAGGGTCGTTTCTTTTAACCCTTCTGACTTGAACTTCATACACAGGCTGTATGATGGCTACTTAAAGCTTGACGCTTTGCAGCGCAAGTATAGCCTGCAAGCCGATAAAGCACCGGAAGCAACAAAAATGATGGCCATAGCGCATGAGGCTGACCTTGAAATACGGAAGATTATAGACGGCATTTTTGCCGCGCCCGTATCTGAAATAGTCTTTGAGGGACAAGCCACAAACGCTATCACGGGTGACGGATGCCCGTTGTGGCTTGGCTTTCTGGTTGCAATAATGGCAAACTGTGATGAAACCGTAACGGAGCGCGAGAACGCGAAAAATCCTAAGCTGGAAGCCCTCATTGCCAAATACAATAAATGAATTACACACTCCCAACAAGCGTAAATATTGACGGGGTTGAACACCCCATACGTTCAGATTATCGCGTTATATTGGACATTATATCAGCCTTGAACGACGATGATTTTACCGAAAGAGAAAAAGCCGTGGCTATGATGCGGCTTTTTTTCGTTGATGCTTACGCGGTAACGGATTGGGCTAAAGGTCTTGAAGCGGCTGCAAAATTTATAGCGTGCGGGAGGGACGAGGGCAGCACAAAGCGCCCGCGTGTTATAGATTGGGATAAGGATTTCCCCTATATGGTATCAGCTATAAACAAGGTTGCAGGGCGTGAAATACGCGCCGACGAATATTGCCATTGGTGGACGTTTATAGGGTACTTTGACGCGATAGACGGGGAAAGCACGTTTGCAAACATTGTCAACATACGTCATAAAAAGGCAAAAGGTAAAAAGCTCGAGAAATGGGAACAAGAGTTTTATAACGCGAACCGTGACTTGTGCGACATAAAGAGTAAACAGCACGGGACGAGCAAGGAAAGCCTTGCAGCATTATGTGAAGCCTTTGCAGCAGAGGAGTAAAACAAAATGGCAGACGGTAGCATAATTTTTGATACCGCATTGGACACAAGCGGCTTTGAAAAAGGAGTGCAGCAACTCGACAAAACCAATAAAGCTGCTGCAAATAGTGTGAATGAAACGTCGCGGGCGATAGAAGCACAAGTAAAAAAGGTAGAACGGCTAAAACAAGAATTACTGCTTGCGCAAGATGTATATAAAGAGGCGGGGTTCAGGGGATTCAACACCGAACAAGCCGCCGTTGGCGTATACAATGCGCAGCAAGCGTTATCTAAAGCTACGGCAGAACTGCGGGCGATGCAAAAAGCCGCTGATGATGTAGCCGCGGCTACCGACAAGCTCCCTCCCAGCGCGGAGAAGGCAGCAGAAGCCGCGAAGAAAGCAGCCAAAGAAACCGAGGGAATAGGCAAGGCGGCGAAAAAGTCTGAAAAACAGATGGGCGGCCTTGAGAAACGGCTTGTTAGGCTTGCCCAGCGAGTTTTGGTGTTTAATGTTATCTTGAAAGCCTTAAACGCATTCCGCGACTACTTGGGCAAAGCCCTGAAAACGTCAAAGGAGTTTACGGCGGCATGGAATAATTTTCGCGGGGCATTGCTTACGGCATTCCAGCCGATATGGGAGACCATAATGCCGTGGCTGACAAAATTTATAAATATTCTTGCCAAGGTTATAACGTGGGTTGCCGCGTTTTTCTCGTGGCTCACGGGCAAGAGCCTTGCCGCAAGCTCAAAAAATGCGAAAAACCTATACAAAGAAGCTAACGCGATAGAAGCCACTGGCAAGGCGGCAGACAAGGCCAAACTATCCCTTGCGGCGTTTGACGAGATAAATAACCTATCATCCAACAAGGATACTGGCAGCGGGGGCGGGAGCAGCGGTGTTACAACGCCCACGTTCGAGGTTGATACAAGCTATCTCGAAAAAGTTGAGGGCATAATGAAGAAAATCGGCGGATGGGTGCTTGCCATAGCCGCAGGGCTTGGCGCGTGGAAGATAGCAAGCGCATTTGGCGCTGACCTAAAGAAGTGCATAGGATGGTTTATGACAATATCCGGCCTTGTGCTTGGCATTACCGGCTTTTTAGACGCATGGAATGAAGGACTTAATTGGGATAATTTAATCCAGATACTCACGGGGGCGGCCTTGTTTGCTGGCGGCCTTGCTGTGCTGTTTGGCAAGGTTGGCGGTGCTATCGGGCTTATAATTGACGGCATTGCACTTATTGTAATAGGCATTAAGGAATGGGTTGAACAGGGCGAGCTAACAGACCAAGCATTTGTAGCAATAGAGGCGGGAATAATCGCAATAGGCGCGGCACTTGCATTGCTGATTAGCCCGTGGGCGTTGGTTGTCGCTGCGATCGCCGGTGTTGCGCTTGCCGTATACAAATACTGGGACGAAATATCCGCATTTTTTAAGGGCGTTTGGGAGAAAATAAGCGCCTTTTTTGTCGGCATATGGGAGAAAGTCAAAGATATTTTCGCACCCGTAATACAATGGTTTAGCGACAACATAATAACGCCACTTGTCACATTTTTTGAGGGAATGGGCGAACGCATAGCGGCGGTATTTGAAGGCTGCTGGATAATAATTCAAGCTGTGTGGAAAATCGTTTCGGAGTGGTTTGACCAAAACGTTATCCAGCCCGTTGTGGCTTTTTTCAAGAAGCTTGGCGAGGACATTTCCCGCATATTCAAAGAGGCGTGGGAGGTAATAAAGCCGATATGGAACGCCGTGGCGGGGTGGTTTAACCAACACGTAATACAGCCAATAGTTAAGTTTTTTACCTCCGCATGGGACAAAATCAAAAATGCGTTTGTTACTGCTTTTGAAGCTATTTCGGCATTTGCAAAGAGCATTTTTAACAGCGTTATATCCATGGTAGAGGGTATTGTGAACCGCGTCATTAAAGCTATAAACGGCATAATCGGCGGGTTTAATAAGGTAGTAACGTGGGCGGCTGGGGTTATCGGCAAGGATTGGGGCGGAGTTGCGCTCCTGCCGGAAGTGCATTTGCCGAGATTGGCAGAGGGCACGGTTGTACCCGCAAACCGCGAGTTTTTAGCCATGCTGGGCGATAACAAACGCGAAACCGAAATTGTATCGCCATTATCAACCATGAAGCAAGCGCTGAAAGAGGCGTTAAAGGAAAGCGGCATGGGCGGCAACATGAACGTTCAAGTTTTCCTCGATGGCCAAAAAGTATATGACAGCGTGGTTGACTACTCAAAGCGCGACATACGCCGCACGGGGCGATATCCGATTTTAGGAGAGTGAAGCAATGGCATTTGAAGGATTCTTGATGAAAGCGTTTGAGACAACGTTCCCGCATAAGTATATACAGATATCGACATATCAGACCACGCCGAGCCAACGGCAAGACCTCGACAGCTATCAGGACAGCAAAGGCAATTTGCACCGAACCGTCGTTCCGCATGACCGCTCAAAGATAGTCTTTAAGACGATTGACGACCTAAAGCTTGCTGAAAAGCAGGAAATACAGGCGTTCTTTAATGGGGCAATGACCAACGCGCGGGAACGCAAGGTAACCCTGACGTACTGGAATGACGAGGATAACATATATAAGAGGGGATCCTTTTATATTCCCGATGTTACCTACCCCATAAAGCGGATTATGGGGAACGATATCGTATATGATTCGGTTGAGTATCACCTAATCGAATACTAAGGAGGGCGCATGAAAAGCTGGACTGATACAGCAAAAGCGAAATGGCGGGATAGCGACTCACGCCAAATTAAGGCAGAAATTGAACTTGGGCATTATACATGGGTGCCGCCCCCGCCCGAACCTGACGAACCGGACGTACCCGAACCCGAACCGGGGGAAGTTAAAATAGCTTACAGAATAGAGCCTGGCGAGATTGTAGGGAACTCCACCAAGATAGACGAGGCCATATCCGATGCGGAAACCATCAAATATGGCACGGTACAGCCCGCAGCACTTGAAATGCAGATTGTCGAGGATAGCGAGGAAGTAAGTGAGGTAGAGCGGTATAGCCAACATCTGGACGGATACGTTAAAGGGCGCATCTGGGATTATGCGATAGGCCACAAGATAACGGTATACCTATGGGATACAAGTAATGTGTTTGAAATAGGGTCTCCTTATGTCGCTGAATTTTACATTGCCGGGGTTAAAGGCGAGGGTACGACAAAATTTAAGACTATCACGGCATATGACGCGCTGAGCCTTTTTGACAAAGACGTTTCCGATTGGTACAACGGCCTTGACTTCAACGGGCTTACCCTTAAAGCGTTCCGTGAGAGCCTGTGTACATATTGCGGCGTGGAATTTGAGAGCGTAACACTGCCCAACGACAGCATGACCATAAGCCGCACAATGTCCGCAACGTCCATATCGGGGCGCGATATCCTTTCTGCGTGCTGCGAACTCAACGGCTGCTGGCCTAAGATAGAGCTATGGGCAGACGTACCTCCGGACTGGGATATCTCATTCATGGGAACAATAAACAAACTCCGCTGGGTGACGCTTGGCGGCACATCATGCGAAACGTTTGATTACAGCCAATACGACTACACCTTCCGTCCCGACAGCACCCGCGAGGAATACGACTGCAAGGGCATTAACGCCGTTATCATACGGGCAACCGATGATGATGTAGGAGGGCATTACCCCGCAACCGTGCAGGATAACCCGTATATCATTCAGGGCAATTTCCTATGCTTCGGGAAAAGCACGGCGGAGCTTACCACCATAGCACAAAACATATACAACCAGATAGCGAACAAGCCGTACAGGCCGCACAAAACGGTCATAACGGGGCGGCCATACCTTGAACCCGGTGACAAGGTAACGGTGAAATTCGCCGAGGGCAACGGCGGCACTTTCGACACATACATACTAAAGCGCACAATGACGGGCGAAGCCGCCCTGCTGGATACCTATGAAGCCAAGGGGCAAAAGGAGCATAGGGAGCAGTACGGCATATCCCAACAGATACAGCAGATACAGGGCAGGACAAACGAATTGACCCGAACGGTGGACGAAACCGTAAACACAATTACCCGCATCGAGTACCTCACCCCCGTTTTGTCGAAAACCGACCCGTCAACGGAATGGGCGGACGATGAAAAGGCGGCAAAAGAGGGCTACCAATGGTTTGACGGTACTGACTTGCGCATATGGGACGGTTCGGCATGGAAGCTGACCATATACCCCGACTACAACCAAAGCACACAGCCCAACAACGCCAAGGAAGGGGAATACTGGTATAACCCGACAACGGGCGAAATAAAGAAGCTTGTCGGGGATACTTGGACGGCTGATAGCACGGTATGTATACCCACTACATGGACGCAGACCATGCAGACGCAGCTTAAAATCACCGCCGAGGGCGTACAAAGCACCGTCACAAAGGACAACATTATATCCACCATCAATCAGAGCGCGGAGAGTGTGAGCATAAACGCAAGCAAGATTGATTTGACGGGCTATGTCACCATAAACTCCCTGAAAGCGGGGGGAACTACGCAGATTGACGGCGGGCGCATAACCACGGGTACGGTAGCGGCGGCGCGTATTGACGTTGATAATCTGTACGTTAAGCATCTGAGCGCGGCTGATGGGACTTTTTCGGGGACGCTTAACGCGGCGAACGGTACTTTTTCATCCCTTGACGCTGCGGGTGGGTATGTCCATTTTGGGTATGATTATATATCCGTTTACGGGGTCGAAATAGGGTGGATTCCCCAAATAGCATCACAAATATGCGTAGTCCCCTCCGGCCCAGGGGTGGGCAACGTCGGCATAGGTGATTATTACTGGGACCAAGTTAAAGCCAACAGACATCCAACCGCATCATCACGGCGGTATAAAAAGAACATAATTGCTGCGACCGAGACAGACTTTAGCGACATAAGCAAAGTCAACATTGTGACGTTTAACAACATAAATGGCAGCGATGCAGGGCGGCAGATAGGCGTTATCGCAGAAGAACTGTACAAAGTATTCCCGTATGCTGTGTGCCTAAATGATGCTGGTGAGCCTGACGGCGTGGAATATGGCAAGTTATCATTGCTTGCCATTGAAGCAATACAAAAACTCGAAAAGCGCGTGAAAAAACTTGAAGAAAGGAGACTCATATGAACAAGGCCGAAAAACAGGTCATAGAGAGCATATACGCCACTTTGGAGCAGACCATGCCCGTAATATCATATCGGGACGTTGAAGCTAAGTGCGGTGTGTTGCAATCGCTCAAACGGCTATATAACGGCGAGTTTGAGGACAAAGCGGAAAAGGAGAACGACACATGACCTACAACATCACCCTAACCGCCAACCACCAATCTTTGACCGCCGAATATCTCCCCCTTGCCGCTGAATCCGTACAGTATCTTACCGCAAAGGTGGTATGCGAGACGGAGGACTGGACAGGGCGCGAGATTAAGGCAATGTTTGGGCAGGGCTGCACGGTACACGGGATAACCGTGACAGACGGGGAAATAACCGCTAAGCAGCAGCTTAACCTTACAGCGGGCGACTGGCGAGTATGGCTTGTGGGCAACTCCGCGCGGGACGGCGAAGTAATCCCACGCATTACCACAAACATTGCGCATATCAGCGTAGCCCCGACAGGCGGCACGGAGGGTAATCCCTTCCCCGCAATCCCGCCCACGGTGGAGGAGCAGCTGCGGGCAGACATGGGCGACCTTGCCGACCTGACCACCAAGGACAAGAGCAACCTTGTGGCGGCGATAAACGAGGCGGCAGCGAGCGGGGGCAGTAAAGATGCAGTAACGTATACCCCGCAAACCCTGACGGACAGGCAGAAGTCACAGGCCAGAACGAATATCGGAGCTGAAAAAGCGGGAACGGGGTACACCAAACCCGCATCCGGCATACCCAAAACCGACCTTGCGCAGAGCGTACAGACAAGCCTTGACAAGGCCGATGCAGCTATATCCCTCGGCCTGACCGCCGCCACTCCCGGCCAGATAATCAAGGTAAAGGCCGTGCAGGATGGCAAGCCCACGGAATGGGAGGCGGTGGATATGCCGGGCGGAGGCGAACTGATACTGGAGTATGTCCACGACGAGAGCAAATTCGCGCCCGGGCGTCCGGCGGTATACCCGATAGCTTACGATGCGGATACTAAGATATGGACGTCTGATGGAAGATTAGACCTAACAACCATAGCAGCGGCGGGCGAAACCGTCTCTGGATGGTATCAAATCAATATCATAGAGCCGCTATTGCAGTTGTCCCAAAACTTTGACCAGAAGAAATGGAATCCCGTATCCCAGTTTAGGTTAAAGGTTTTGTCATCCAACACATTCAGCACGAGCGATTATGTGCCGCCCGTAATCGCGAATGATTGGAGCAAATATATTATGATAGCAAACGAAACGGTGTCGATAAATATGCCGTCTAATGCGTCTGATAAGATTCGCATGGTTTTTGACGGGCAATTTTTAGGAGCGACACACTACACAATGTTTGGTATAAATCAATGGTTTGACCCAAATAGTAGTACGACAATTGCGAACGAAATCGGTTATCAACAGCGCAAAGGCATATATAACCATATTGTCTGCGATTTTGACTTGGAAAATGGCAAAATTTACGGGACTACATCACAAACTTTTGTGTCATACGAAAAGATAGGGAGTGCGCAAGGAGCCTATTATCCAACTGATGCGGTTGCGTGGCCGCAGATTGTCTTGTCTCAATATGCGATGTTAGGCTATACTGCAATGCCGTACAAGGGCCGGTTAAGGATATACAATCGGGGGTGATGATATGATTATATACGATGGCAATACACGCGAGGTAAGCTTTGCTGAGGATACGCCATTGACTGCAGAAGAAATAGCCCAGCTTGAAGCGCTTGCGGCAGAACAGCCCACGCCCGAGCCCACAGCGGAAGAAAGAATTGCAACGCTTGAAGAAGCGTTAAATATGCTTTTATCGGGGGCGACGGAATGACGGACGAACTGCGCGAAAAAATCCTTGCTTATAACCGCAGGATAAAGGCTGATCGCGCGGAGCGGGACGAGCTGCAAGCCAAGCTTGACCGTATCCGTGAGGCGGTAGATGGCATGACGGGGCTGCCGAGCGTATCAAAGCTGGCGGCATTTCTGGAGACCGTCAGAGAGATTATAAAGCCAAAGGAAGGCTAAAAAATAATGAAAAGATACTTTGCAATGTTGCTTGCCGTTGTGCTGCTGTGCATATGCACGGGCGCAATGGCTATGGGCTGGGGACGCGCGGACAATCCGCCCCCGACTTATACCGTGACCGTCACTAAGCTGGACAAGGTGGCGACCACAAGCGGCGCGGCCTATACCCCTGCACCGGGCAAGGCTGCTACAGTAGGCACGGTGGTGTACTTTACGGCAAAATTTGTGGATGCCGAAGGCAACCCCGTGCAGGGCACTATCAATCTTACGGATATGGACGTGCTGTATCTTGACGGCGATGTAGTCGCCGCGATAGTCACAGGCGCATACCCCGCCGTGCGGGCGGTATACAAGTATACCACCCCATTGACGGAGCTGACCTATGACGGCAAGCCTGTGACCATAAGCGGGGATACCGTGACCATAGGCGCCCTGACCTTCACCCGCCGCAATGGCGTGGCGGTAGATGTGTCCATAGCGGGCGGCCTTGCCGACCTGACCCGCGAGTTGAACGCGTTGAGTATGACGCTTGACGACATCTACGCGGGCAAGATATACATGGACGATGCCGCGCTTGTGGCGAATCTCGGGCAGCACATCAAAGCCGAGGCCACGGCAGTTTGGGGTGCTGATGGCGTGGTAGTGCGCACGCCCGACTTGCCGCAGACCGGCTCCGCCCCCGTGTATATAGGCTACATAATGATTCTTGCCGCGCTGACCTTGGGAGTAAGAGTATGGGCGAAAAGGTGAAGGAATTTTTGGCTTACCTTGAAAGCCACATCGGGGACGCTTACGTCTGGGGCGCACAGGGCGAAAGGGTAGACAACCGCGTCGACCTTGAAAAATGGGTGCGGCGCAAGGAAACTTCACGCCGCGAAGCCGACCGCGCCATTGCATACATCAAAAAAGCCACCAAAACGCCGCTGTACGCCTTTGATTGCAGCGGCCTTATCATTCATTGGCTGCGTGACATAAAAGGGCTGATTGACGGTGATACAAGTGCCGCAGGACTGTACAGACAATGTACCAAAAAGGGCAAGCTTGCCGCGTGGCAGATGCAAGCGGGGGATTTGGTATTTAGATACAGCTTCGCCAAGGGCAAAATGGGACACGTGGGCGTGTATGTCGGCAACGACATGGTGGTAGAGGCACAAGGCCGTGACGCTGGCGTAGTGATGCGCCACTTGTCTTACGGCGGCTGGACGCATCAGGGCAGACACCCCGCGCTGGCGGAGGATACCGCCCCAACCGTTTTCAGGCTGACCTCGCCCATGATGCGCGGCGAAAATGTGAAGCTTATGCAGACCGCATTGAACGCCTGTGGCTACGATTGCGGCAAGGCCGATGGAATATGCGGCAAGGCCACAATGACGGCTGTAAAAGCCTTTGCAACGGCGCATACGGAGGTTTAGCCCGTGGAATGGTGGGGATGGTGTGCATCAATACTGGGGGCTATCGTGCTTATCGCGCAAGGCATAAAGGCGATAAGGGAAATAATAGCCCCCGCATTATCTATGCGGGAGAAGCTTGACAAGGTGCTTGAGCATGATTCAAACGATTTGAAAAGATTTGATGAAATCAACGTAAAATTTGAGCAGCAGGAAGCCACAAATCAGGCCATTATAACCGGTTTTGTGGCACTGATAAATCACGAGATAGACGGAAACGGAATTGACGGGCTGAAAAATGCCCGTGCAGAACTTTTACAGCACATAATTGAAAGGAGATAAACATGACGAACGAATTTTTTACTTGGGCGGTGCTTTTGACTTACGCGGGGGCGACCCTCGCTACCAGCCTTATCACACAGCTTATAAAGGGTGTGGGCTTCATCGACAAAATACCCACCCGCATTACAAGCTACGCAATCGCGCTTGTGGTGCTTATAGCCGCGACCTTTTTCACGGGCGGCCTGACCCTTGAAGCAGGCGCGCTGTGCGTGATAAATGCCGTGGTTGTGTCCCTTGCCGCGAATGGCGCATATGACGCGATAGCCCGCGACAGGAAGTAAAATTGCCGCCGCCCCTCTGCGACAAAAATTGCCGGAGGTGAAAGGCCGATGAGAAGCCGGCCTGTGTGGTGGACAAAAATATTTTGCAGACCCTATCCCGTGCGGAGTGGGAAGGGATAATCTATCAGCGGATTTTCTGTGAGCGCGACCGCTGGCTTGTGGCGCGGCATTTGCTGGACGGTGTGCCGTATGACAGGCTTACAGCGGAGTATCAGGCGCGGTACACCGATGCGCCGTTAGAGTATGACAAAATCCGCCGCCGATACAAGGCGGCGGAGAGAACCCTTATAAAATATGCCCCCTGATGGGGGCTTTTTTATTTTTTGGGGGCTTGACATATGCCTAATGCTGTGGTATTTTAATAGTGCCATCCGGCAACGGATGAGGATTGAAATATTTGATTTTTCGTTTTTGCGTCCGGGACGCATGCCACCCGCTTGCGGGTGTGGATTGAAACATTTAACTTTAGGTTTTCAGACCGGAAAAGATGCACCGCAGTGCATCTTTTTTCTTTCCCCCGGTTATTTCACCCAACCCCAAAGATTTATCCAGCTTTTGGGACAGATTATCCGGTACATATAGGGCGGATTCCTCCAGTTGAGCCAGTCGAATATCCAGGCATCGCCCCATTCGTCATCGTCCGCCAGTGCATCCAGCTCCGGTATCCGCTCATCTGACACGCAGTACACCCCGTAGCCCTCGTCCGTGATGTAGTGGCGTAAAAATTCCATGTGGTACTTTTCGGCTAAGGCCATCAGCGCGGCCTTGGTTCTCGGCATCCTTGCTTCCATTTTTTCTCTCCTTTGGGGCGGCATTGCCGCCCCTTGCCCTCTGCATCTTAGCGGTTCAGCGTTTCGGCGGCGTGCTTGGCTACTGCCGCGTCATAGGCGGATTCGTAGTCCTCGTAGCTGTCAATGTCTATATCCAGCTCAAAGCACAGCGCCTCGACAAGATTCGGTTCCCACTCGGCATCGTCGTCTATGGCCGCGATAAGCTCATCTGCCGTAGCCGCGCGGACTTCGCTGCGGGGGAAGTCTTTTTCCGCTACCCGCCACATGGGGATAAAATCTTCGCCATATTGCTCATAAGTCTCGGTGCCTTCAATCGCTTTGTAAACCTTCATTTTTAACTCCCTTCGGGGCTTTGGCCCCTTGCTTTATCGTGGCTTTATTATACCATAGGTATATACCTACGTCAAGGGGTTTTTTCAGATTTTTTGATTTTTTATGTCGGCTCGTATCAGGCCCTTGATATATCCTTGCGTGCTGGGCACATCGGCAAGACGGGCGAGGATGTCGCCATCTGTGCCGATGTTAAGCTTAAGGTATATGCCCTTGGTGCTTTTTTTGTCGTAGCGGGCTTGCCGCTCAAATTCTTTTTTCATTTTTTCATCCACTCCACAAGCTTGCTGTACGATGGCCAGGGCTCCCACTCTGCTTCCATGTCCCTGATAGCCTCGGCATAGTCCTCGCTGCGCAAAATCTTTTCCATCGCCCTGCGCCCTGCGGCGCATTTATCTATATCGACACCCCGCGTAAATTCTTCCGCAGCTGAAAATGCGGCCGCGCGAGGATATTTGGATTCTATCTCTGCCATTTTCACGGTAGGCTCTTTCGGCTTTTCACATCCGCAATGGTCTACAAATTGCCAATGCCTGATTGCGGCCTTATAGTCGTCCCATGCTTTTTTTGCTGCACGCACCTCACTCATGCCCTCTATGGCCGCGCTTGACACCTTTAACGCGGCGATTTCGGCTTTTTCTCGTAGCAAGTCCTTATGTACATTGACTACTATGGTATCGGTCTTGCTGTCATAGCTATCGGGCTTAGCTCTGCATGACCAGTAATCAGCGTCGCGCTCTGCGCAGCTCATGCGCACCGGCACAAAATCTCCGCTTGCGCACATCCTACCCCAGCAATCGGGGCAGAATGTGCGGCCTATCAAGTCGCGCATGTGGTCGCGGTCGTCCATCGTGCAATCCACCGTAGTGGTATGCCCACAGGCGTATTCCATTTCGTACTTCATGATTTCCTCCTTTATTTTGCTGCTTTATAGGCGTTAATTACTTCTCGACCCCATTCGCCACGCAGTGACCTATCGCGGTTGTCTATCCAGTATTTCGCGGCGGTGAAGGTCTCTACAATCCATGTGATGCAGCGCATTGCATCATCGTCGGGGCCAAGGGCCATTATGTCGTCTATTTTTTCTTTGCGGATTGTGTTTGCCCATACGACCTGCTTCGGGGTTCCGCTCAGTTCGGGCCACTGTTTTTCCTTGCTTTCCTGCGCCGCCTGTGCGTCAATCGCCTCGCGCTCTGCCTGCTTGCGAGCCTTGTAGCATTCGGGGCATTCGCCGTGCGTCTCGTACCAGCTGATTTTGCGCTCGCGCTCTTTGCCGGGGCCGAACAGATCTATCGTTGCAGTATGGCCGCAAGAAAATGTTACATCGTACTTCATAATTTTTAACTCCCTTCGGGCTTGCCGCCCTTGCTTTACCGTATGACTTATTATACCATAGGTATATACCTACGTCAAGGGGTTTTTGCGGATTTTTTTGAAAAATTATTTTTGCTCATTAAATGCCCGGTAAATTCCCTCCCCGCGCACAGGGCGCGGGGCTAATTTTTTGAGAAAATAAGGCCATAAGGAGGCGATAAAAATGTGGAATCCCAATCCCTTTTTTGGCGGCTATCAGCAGCCCCAACAGTATCAGCAGCCCGTGCGCGCCCAAGTCCCCCAAGTCAATGGCGAGGGCGGGGCGAAGGCATATAGCCTTGCGCCCAATAGCAGCATCCTGCTGCTTGACACCACCGCGCCCATAGTCTGGCACAAGTGTACCGACAGCGCGGGATATCCTACACTGACCCCGTACACTATCACACCGTATCAGCCTGCGCCGCCCGTGGATATCAATGATTTGGCGGCAAGAATATCGAAATTGGAGGACAAATTAAATGCCGAATCCCATACTGCAAGCAATGAAAGCTGGAAGCCAGCAGACCCCGCAAATATCCCCGCAGCTAATCGCCCAAGCGAAAAGCATGATGGGGATGCCCGCGCAAATGCAACAGGTAATGCGGATGCTCGGCGGGCGTGACCCCCAGCAAATGTTTTACAGTCTGTGCCAGCAAAAAGGCATAGACCCTGAAAGCATCTTATCACAGATACGATAAATCACGCGCGATTTATATACCAAAAAACTATGAAGGAGAAAAGACAATGGATAATGTACCCTCTTTGGCGGATATCGCCGCCGTAACGGACAAAAACGACGGCCTTGGCGGCAGCATGGGCGGAGGATTCTGGATATTCGCCCTTATCGTGCTTTTGGCTATGATGGGCGGAGACCTTGGCGGCTTGGGCAACCGTGGCAACGGTGACTACGGCCAGTACGCGACCGCAGCGGCGCAACAGGAAATCCTTTTCGGCCAGCATTTTGGCCAGCTTAATGACCGCTTGACCAACATTGGCAACGGCGTATGCAGCCTTGGCTACGACATGCAGGGCAATATCGGCCAGTTGGGCAAAGAGATGGCCTTGGCGCAGAACGGCACGAATATGACCATAATGCAGTCCGCCAACAGCATACAGAGCCAGATGGCGGAGTGCTGCTGCGCCGTGCAGCGCGGCATGGATGCCATCAACGCCAATATCGACGCAAAATTCGCGGCCCTTGAAAAGGCGCAGCTTGAGCAGCGTATAGCCCAGCTTGAGCAGGCCAATAACCAGATGTTTGTCCGCGAGCAGCTGACGGGCGTGGTACGCTACCCCAACGGCTACACCTACAACGCCGGGAATAGCCCGTTTTGCGGCTCCGGCTGCGGCTGCGGCAATAGCTGCTGCTAAGACATGACACACCATCCGGCATTGCCGTGACTATCGGGGCGGCTTGACCGCCCCTTGATTATGAAAGGAGAAAATTATGGCTTGTAAAAATATATGCCAGCTTTGCCCCCACCTGATTATATCCCAGTCCGTGACATTTGTGGCGGGTACTGGGCTTATTATCAATCTGCCCGCAGGCGTGTACGCCAACGGCGAAAAATATTGCATCGTCGTGGCGCAGAGCATACCGGATACCACCACCATATCCGCGCCCGTATATATCACCATCGGCACAGGCACGGCACAGTATCCCCTTACCAACCGCTGCTGCGCACAGGTGACCGCGTGCAGCATGCGCAAGCGCACCAAATACAGCACCGTGGTATCCACCACCCCCACGGGCGGGACGTTTAAGCTGCTTGGCAACCCGCTTTGTGCGCCGAATAACGACTTGACGGGTCTGACTGGCGGAGCCGTCGCCACCGTGGCGGAGGCGGCGAAAAAATGAAGCTAATTAACGATTTGTCCGACCAGATTTGTGAAGAAATCGCGGACGCTGAAAAGTATGCTAAGTGGGCGCTTGCGGTCAAGGACGATATGCCGACCGTAGCGCAGACCCTGTACACCATATCGGGGCAGGAGCTAACCCACGCATCCATGCTGCACGACCTTGTAGTCCGCGCCATATCGGACTACAAGGCCAAGCATGGCGATCCGCCCGCAGATATGCTGACACTGTATAACTATTTACACGGCAAGCAGATAGACAAGACGGAACGTGTAAAAAGGTATCAGGAGATGTATAAGGCGTAATCGGGTGTTTCACTTAAAATTTCACTTTTACGCTAAAAAACTTAGAGAATTAGCCACTTCAAAAGGGGTTCGAATCCCACCCGCTCCGCCAGAAAAAAAGCCCTGAATATCAGGGCTTTTTGCTTGTTTTGGGCTTATTGTTGCCGAAAAATGTTGCACCAAAAAAGCAAGATATTTCGGCATTTTTGAAAGAAGCCGCAAAGCCATTTCACTTTTTATTTCACTTTTTTGGGGTAAAATTTTTTGTAACATCGTCAAAATAGCTGTCTATAAGCGCATCAACGTTTTTGCGCTCCCGGCTGAACGTTTCCTGATACACGCGCTTCATCGTGGTGTCTGTTTTCCAGCCGCCCCGCTCCATTGCATACTTGTCGGGGACGTTAAGTTGAAGCATTACAGATGCGTTTACATGGCGTAGGTCGTGGAATGTGATATCAACATCGGCTTTTGCACAGAGCCGCCTAAACCGCCCACGGATTGATTCTCCGGACGCGGTAATAATATATCCGTCCCCATCCTGCCACGCGGGCGTGTCCTCTATCAGGCGCATTATATACGGCGGCACGGCAAGGGCGCGGTTGCGGTCGTATTCCTTCCCCGCCGCCTTTGCTAACGGCATACCGCGCACATCAACGACAACCTGATTTATAGTCATAATGCCGTTGTTTATATCACAAACCCGAATACCGCGAACTTCCGACATGGTAAAGGATAGCCACATGGCAAGCATACACGGCAGTTCTATGTCCGTCCCGCGTATGATGCTGTAAATCTCCTGCGGCTCGGGCAGCGTCCGTATGCGCTTACGCTTTGCGGGTATAGTGGGCGAAAAATGCAAGTCATATTGCGCCATAGCAGCAGAAAAAAGGCCGCGCACGTTTGCCATTGTTTTTGGGGTAGGTGTAGTGCCTTGCCGCGTTATCCGCTTTGATTCCGCGTTAAATGCGCTCTGGACAACAAGCTCATTCAAGCTTGACAGCGGCACATCCATAAGCGATTGTAAGTAATTGCGCCTTATTTTTTCATATCCCTCGATTGTTGTTGGGGATAGAACGCCGTCTTTTGATGTTATATAAGCGTCTATGGCCTTACCGACCGTCACACGGCCTACCTCGCGCTTGTGCTGCATTTGCATTTCGAGTGCCGCGTACTCCGCTTCGCGCTTAGTATCACGTGTTATGCTATGCGTTTTGCCGTCATAGTAGACCTGCACGCGCCATTTGCCAGATGCCGTTTTTTTTGCAGTTGCCATTTCATTGCCCCCTTTGTGATTTTATGCTATAATAGGGGCGAGAGATCCTCATTTCTCGCTCCATTTCCTTCGTTCCGCACGGTTGCAGCCGTGCGGAATTTTTATGACCGCCTGAGCCATCCCACGGCGGGGTTAAGCACGTCGTATATACACCCCCCTATCAATAATCCAGTCACGCTTACGCTGTATATCACCGCCCGCCGGAGCCATTTACTAAGCTGCTGTATGCGCCTGTCCTTTTCGGCAAGCAGCAGCCTGACGGCGGTGGTGTACCTCTGTGTAGGCTCTTCGGCCCGCGGCACGGCTCCGTAAATCTCGTCTGTAAATTCATGCATTGTCGCGCCTAAGCCTTGGGTAACAAGTATTTCATATGTCGCCATTGGCGTACCTGTTTCGCCCTGCAAAGTGCGTTTGAGCGTGGATAGCGGGATTTTACTTCTTCGCGCCACGTCCTGAATCGTCACGCCGTGTTTTTCCCGCAGCCTTGCAAAAGCATCGGCATACTTTTGGTTACATTCGGTGATTGTGTCCACATTTTCGCCCTCTTTCTTCTGTTTTCCATTTCTGATACCCAAAAGGCTCATTTCTGATACCCAAAAGGCTCATTTTTTTACCAATATTTTGTCGAAAGGCTCATTTTTAGCCCTGTAAATTGCTTCTGATATGCGGTACGCTTGATATGCGCATAGGGGCGCACCCGGGGGCGGCGCAACCTTACCTTGCTTCTCCGTCGCCCCCCTCCACCCACCATAGATTATATGATGTATGGTGTCTGTGATATGGTATCATATCTTAACAATTTTTTCACGGAGGATAAACAAATGACATCGAAAGAAACCCTGCTCGCCATGCTTGACAGCCTTACCCCCGAAGATATCACTTTAATGCTTTCGCTGCTCGAAACGCGGCGAGAAGAAGCGCGGCCTGTTCCTCAGACATGTTCTCAATCTCTGCTTTAAGCAGAGCCTTGCTTGACGTGTAATCTTTATCTTCTTCCCACCCCATAAGATAGGCGGGGGTGGTGGACAGAGCTTGCGCAAGCTCATCGATACGGGAGAGGGGCAAATTGGTCACAATGCCCTGCTCATACTTACCTATTGTTTGCTTAGTAGTGTGGAGCTTTTCGGCAAGCTCCTGTTGGGTCATGCCTCGCGCCTTGCGCAAGTACCGTATTTTATCGCCTAGAGTCATTATTATCACCTCGCATATCTATTTTACCACGGCACTTGTAAATATACAATATTTTTTTTGAAAAACACTTGACAAGTTGCAAGAAAGCGCATATAATAAAATCACTTGATAAGTTACCGCAAAGGAGGGAGCTAAAATTAACAAGAATTTGTATAGGGCGGCTTTGGCTAAGCGCGGAATGTCCCAACAAGATTTGGCGAAAGAACTTGGAATCGCGGAATCCACATTGATATCAAGGGTCAAAAAAGGCACATTGACCGTAGGCGATGCCAACAAAATGATTGCGCTGCTTGACATTGATAACCCGGCAGAACTTTTTTTTACCCATTAAGTCACTTAACAAGTGACTAATAAAGAAAGGGACATAAGGAGGAAAGAGGAAATGAGGAAATGTGAAAATTGCGGCGCGAACCTTGACAGCGGGGAGCGCTGCGACTGCGAGCGCGACAGGGAGAAGCTTGACAGGGCGTGTGAACTGATAAAAACGGCCATATGTACCATGCAAGCGGCTGATGGTCTGCTGAGGGAGTGCGGGATTGAACTCTGCGGGGCCCTCGACTATGACTACGATATCACGGACATAACGTATGGGCGGCACATCCAGTTCTTATCGGGCAGAAAAGCCTTTGAGCGCATCACCGGGGAGAAGTGGGAGGAAGTGCCGGTGCGCAACAATATGATACGGGCATCGACCATATACCGTGGGCTGAAAGTCATAGAGCTGATAGAGGAGGCCGAGAAGCAATGAGGAAGATTTCGACAAAGGACTACATATATTCAAGGCTCCAACTATACGGCATAAGCCGTGCGGAGCTGGCGGCAGCCCTGTATGTAAGCCCCCGCACACTTGCGAGCCGCATGGCCAACACCGACACGCTTACATTGCGCGAGCTGCGTATTATCGCTAAGAAACTGCATTGCAGCATAGCTGACCTTGCGGGGGAGGGCACATGCGCATGAAGAGTCTGACGAGGAATAGAATATAATTTTTTAGGAAAGAGGAGTAAATCAATGAAAGAAAAACTTAACATGGGCATTGAAATCGACAAAGAACTAATTGAAAGTAATGTAAGCAACGCTGTATGCGTTGCCATAGCAAGCGCACTGGGGGATAAAGACGAGCTAATAGGGAAGGCTGTTAAAGCGGTAATATCATCGTATGTAGACTCAGACGGCAGGCCGTGCAGCTCGGGCTCCTATCGCGCAATACCATATCTTAAGTATTTGGCCGAACAGAGCATTAAGGAATCTGTTAAAAACGAAATAGCTAAAATGGTCGAAGAAAATAAGGAGCAGTTTTCACAAGCTATTCGGACAGAGTTAAACAAGTCGTCTGTCCGGCAACAACTGGCGGCGGCATTCTTAGATGCGGTCATTGGTACGGCACAACAAACCTGGAAAATGCCGATAACAGTCTCTTTTAACCGTCCCGACGACGATTAATAAATAAGGTAAGCCTTAGGCGACCGAGAGGGCACATGAAGAGTCTGACAAGGGCTGAATTTATCGCCCGCGCCGTGGCGGACAGAAGGAAGGACAAACTGCGCGGGCAGAAGGAAGCGTATTGGGTGCGGTCAGCACACATAGACGCAGAAAGGCGTAAGAAAAGATGAACGTATGGTATATCGCATTATGGGTGTATATGCTGGCGGGCGAGGCCATACTGCTGGCGGTTGCTTTTAACATCTGCCGCAAGCAAGTTAAAAAAGCCCCGCAATCGGGCAAAAACAGCCGCCGCAGGGCGTAAAAGCAAGTTAGTCGCAAGTTAGTCGCAAAGCAAGGAGGACAAAATGGAAGCAAAGAAAAGACCCACCGAGGGAGTTAACATCAGCGAGCCAGATAAAGCAGCAGCCGAAGCTGCTACACAGAGTATATCATACCGACTGCCCTACGGTCAAGCCGTGCCATTTGTGGCCTATGAAAAAGTTGCGGGCGGAGCGAAGGGCCTGGTTAGAATCGGGCAGGAGGTTTGCCCGAAGTTTGACAAGAGCAATTACTCAAAGGCCAAGAAGCCGGACGAGACGGGCGTGACGCTGTATAAACCCGTCATCAAGGCATGGCAAGGCGCATACCCCGAAATAGCCGCCAAACAGCCCCGTAGGCATGAGCCGCAGGACAGGCCGCACAAAATCACGCTAAGGGTATCAAAAGACCTGTACAGGCAGTTGCAACAAGCCCAGCAGGGGCGCACGATGCAGAACACAATCGTGGAAATGATTATGGATTGCGTAATGAACCCCGGCAAAACGCGGATGGAGCTTTGGGCAGAGAATACAGTCTTAAAAGCACAGATAATCAAACTAAAGGAGGAAACGGAGAAATGACACTGTATGAAATTGATAAGGACATAAAAGTCCTTATCAACGAGGACGGCGAAATCGAGGACATCGAACGCTTTAACGCGCTGGCGATGGAGCGCGACAAGAAGATTGAAAATGTCGGTTGCTGGGTGAAGAACCTTGACGCAGAAGCGGCGGCCATGCGCGAGGAAGAAAAGACCCTTGCTGAAAGGCGGCGCAGGCTTGAAAGCAAGGCCGAAAGGTTAAGGGCATACCTTGACCACGCGCTTGACGGGCAAAAGTTTGAAAGCCCCCGCGTGGCCATCAGCTATCGTAAGTCAAAGGCCGTGGAGATACAGGACGAGGCAGTATTTAAGGCATGGGCAAAGGACTATGCGCCCGCCCTGCTTAAAGTGACCTACACCATAGATAAGACGGGCGTTAAAAATTACATAGCGGGTGGCGCGGAATGCCCGTGCGCAGTAATAGCCGAACGGCAGTCAATGCAGGTGAAATGACATGGAATGGTGGCTGATGCAGGAGGGCGAATGCCCTGACTACCCCACGGGAACACTGGTCGAGAATTGGGAAGGAGACAGACAATGAATAATTTGGAGCTATATGAAGCCTTCCGCGCCGTCCCTGAGACAGCGCAGAAAACTATAAAGGGCGGGCGGCTTAACGGCATGACGGATATAAGCCCCATGTGGCGTATAAAAACGCTGACCGAGCGTTTCGGCCCGTGCGGGATTGGCTGGAAATACACCATTGACAAGCAGTGGACGGAGCGCGGAGAAGATGAAGCGGCCGCTTTCTGCAATATAACCTTTTGCTACAAGTGGAATGGTGAATGGAGCGAAGGCATACAGGCCACGGGCGGCAGCAAGTTTGTAGCCGCCGAAAAAGGTGGGCTATACACAAGTGACGAGTGCTACAAGATGGCGCTGACGGACGCTATATCGGTCGCTTGTAAGATGCTGGGCATGGGCGCTGATGTGTACTGGTATAAGGACAGGACAAAATACACCGCGCCTACTCCCGAAGCCGAGCCCGACCCTGAGCGGGCGCAGTACCTAAAGGCCATAGCCGCAAGCAGGGTTGATGCACGGCTGATAGATGCATCGTGTATTAAGCGGTACAAAAAACCCCTTGAAAAGCTGACCACAGAGCAGCTTGCCGAAGTCGCCGTGCTGATGGCGCAGAGTGGAGCGGACAATGCGGGCGCGTAATTGCAAGATATCACGTGATTTTACCACGGGGCAATGGTCGGTGTCGTTCGACATCGACCGCCCCGAAGATATCCCGCAGGGCGAGTTGGACTTGACCATAAAGCCGTATAAGCCCAAGCGAAGCCTATCGGCAAACGCCTATATGTGGGTGCTGGTGGGCAAACTGGCAGACGCGACAGGGATTAGCAGCACCGATATATACCGCAACACCGTCAAACAGTTGGGCATATCACAGCTAATCGTAATCAATGCCGCCGCAGTCCCCGCGTTCAAGCGGGTATGGGAGCGGTACGGGCTTGGGTGGTTTGTGGATGATGTGGACGAGGATACGGGCGGCAGCGTGATACTCCGCGCGTACTACGGCAGCAGCACATACAACCGTAAGCAGATGGCGGCATTGATAGACCTTGTGGTGCAGGACTGCAAAGCGGTGGGCATTGAAACGCTAACCCCTGCCGAACTGGCGGGGCTGGTGGACAGATGGGAAGCAGACGCAGGGCACAAGCAGAAAGGATAAAAACATGAATTACGTGAGCATGATAGGGCGACTAACCAAAATCCCCGACATAAAACAGACCAACACCGGGAAAAACGTATGCACCTTCACGTTAGCGGTAAACCGCCGCTACAAGGATGCGCAGGGCAACACTGCGGCAGACTTCTTCCCCGTGCAGGCATGGGAAAAGCTGGCGGAGCTGTGCGCCCGATATCTGGACAAGGGCAGCAAGGTTTTTGTATCGGGTGAGCTGCGTAACCGGAGCTACGAGGCAAAGGACGGCAGCAAGCGGACTGTGACCGAGATAATCGCAGGCGAGGTGGAGTTCCTTTCGCCCAAAACCGAACCCGCAACGCCGCCCGTGGAGGAATGGCAGCAGGTCGAGGACAGCGATTTGCCGTTTTAAGGTGCGACTATGCCGAACAGAATCATAAAGGAGAGCATAACGACAAGCGAAAAGTTAGCATCCCTTTCAGATTTTGAGTTTCGGCTTTGGATAGGATTGATTACACAGGCTGACGATGCAGGGCGCGGGGATGCCCGCCCTGCCGTAATACGAGGCCGCATCTTCCCGTTTCGGGAAAGGTTGACAGTTAAAGACGTTGGATGTTCCCTCCGCGCGTTGGCGGATAAAGGCTGCATCGCCCTCTACGAGATAGACGGGAGACCCTACTTTTATTTCCCAAATTGGAGCAAGCATCAGCGAGTACGAGACTGCAAACCCAAGTACCCCGAACCCACGGAGGACAGTCTGCGGCAAGTTGCGGCGGGTTGCGGCGAAGCGCAGCAAAGCGCGGCTATAATCCAATCCAATCCAATACAATCCGAATCCGAATCCAAATCCAAGAGGGATAACGCGCCCGCGAAGCACGCCTACGGCGAATTTGACAATGTGCTTTTAACGGACACAGAGTTAGACAAACTCAAAACCCGCCTCACAGACTGGGCGGAACGCATAGAGCGGCTATCACAGTACCTCAAAAATAAGCCTAAAAAGCACTATGAGAGCCACTATGCCACAATCCTAACATGGGCGGCAAAAGACGCAAAGGAGGATGCCGAGCGCAAGCAATCCGCCACATCGCGCCCTAACCGCCAGCGGGATTTGTGCAGTAGCCGTGCATACAGCGCGGCAGAGCTTGACAGGATGGGGCACGACCTTTTGGGAGGTGATTAGGTATGCCAACACTTGAAATTATCCAGATAACCAACGGCGCAACGAAGGTTTTGCGCACGGCGAAAAGTTACCCCGAGCTTTACAAGGCGTATCGGCGCATGCAAGCCGAAGGCGCATTTGTCCGGATGCGGATAGACGGCGAGGTGTTGCCGATTTATCAGGCGGACAGCCGCGCGTCGAATGTCGACCGGTCTGCGGCATGGAGGAGGTTATGAAACGCACATACACCCCACCAACCGTGCCGCTTGAGGACGCAGAGCAGCGAATTATTTTTCAATGGGCGGCAATGGAGACCGCCGCCCGCCCCGAACTGGGGCTGCTGTACGCCATACCCAACGGCGGCAAGCGGGCAATCAAGACGGCTATCGCCCTAAAAGCGCAGGGCGTTAAGTCGGGCGTGCCGGATATGTGCTTGCCCGTGGCACGTGGAGGGTATCACGGGCTGTACATCGAGCTAAAGCGGCAAAAGGGTGGCACGGTGAGCGAGACGCAAAAAAGCTGGATAACCGCGCTTGCGGGGCAAGGCTATAAGGCCGTTGTTTGCAGGGGCGCGGAAGAAGCGATAGAAACAATAAAAAACTATTTGGAGGAATGAAAGGCATGAAATTATATTTTTGCACGGACGATTTGTGGGGGTTAGAGCTATGCGTTGCGGCGGAATCACGGAGGAAGGCGAAGCGCATGTACTGCGATTATTACGACCCTTCGCTGGATTTTATCATGGTACACACATACATAATGTGCCACGATTATGAAGGCCCTGCGGGCGCGTATGAGGTGCCAAGTCAGGCGTGCCGCGCTTGCGGAGCAAGGCTATAAGGCCGTTGTTTGCAAGGGAGCGGACGAAGCGATAGGAACGATAAAGGAGTATCTAACATGAACATAAAAATTGTTTTAGAAAAGCATGCAAAATGGTTAAGAGGAGAGGATGGCGGGGAACGCGCCAACCTGCGCGGTGCCGACCTGCGCGGTGCCAACCTGCGCGGTGCCGACCTGC
>ENA-UOJS01000540-UOJS01000540.1-human-gut-metagenome-genome-assembly--contig:-C74-NODE-540-length-39877-cov-9.143388_pt1 | contig 39877 bp, 62 predicted proteins | sample MGYA00242355_ERZ723902 | MGnify/ENA metagenome assembly ERZ723902
ATGGTGTCCCCTGCAGACATCTAGTTGAAGCGGCAGGGGATTGATTGGAATGGTGTTTTTTAGATGTGAGAAATATTTTACCCGCTATTTTACCCATTGGCGCGGCTTAAGAGCTTATTTTTGAATTCACAATGGTCACGATATAACCATCTTGCTCGCCCGTGGATAACTTTGGCTTTTGGCAGGTCGCCGGACTTAATCCGGTCATAGATGAAGGTTTTACCGAAGCCAGTATCGGCCATGATGAATTTCAAATCAACCAGTGAATCAGGCTGTAGTTCGTGTTGCATGAGTGCTATCTCCGAATAGGGAATCGAACCTGCAAATAAGGTAAAAAAACCGCCATCAGGCGGCTTGGTGTTCTTTCAGTTCTTCAATTCGAATGTTGGTTACGTCTGCATGTGCTATCTGCGCCCACAGCATCCAGTGGTCATAGCAGTCGCTGATGTTCTCGGCTTCGATAACTCTGTTGAATGGTTCTCCATTCCATTCACCTGTGACTCGGAAGTGCATTTGTCATCTCCATAAAACAAAACTCGCCGTAGCGAGTTCAGATAAAAGAAATTCATCAATTGGTTAGGGTTTTTGTAATTCTACGAATTATGTTGTTTTTTAGCTTCAGCTTTCCATTCATCAAAGGCAGTGTCTTTGTTCATGGTGCTGATATTGATCTTACGGTCAATATCATATACACGCCACTCACCGTTAGGCCTCTCTTCGCATCTAACTAAGTATGAATTGCCATTAATATCTATGCGTCTGTCTATTTGCATGAATATTTTCAATTTTCGAATCCTCTTTAATATGCATTTTTTTGCTATTTCAGTAGTTTACTATTGATGAGGCGTTATTATACACACTTCATTAATGCAAGCATCTTTATGCTATGCTACTAATTTAGCAATTGATATTCACCTTTATCGCGTATACCTTTACCGGCTTATCACCGAAGTGGTGGTGTGTGATTGTTTTCACTTCATATCCTCCATACGGAACATCAATTCTGCGACTGGAGTCGTCGCGCTTCGGATATCCCTTTGTGATAATCAGGCGGTCATACTCCCGGAACATAATTCGCTTATTCCAATAGTCATTACACAGGCGATACTCTTCCGTTTTCTCTCCGCGAATCATGGCATCGAAGTATTCACCTTTAACGGCAAGTTGCAGGTTAGCCACGGTTAACCTCCTGCGGCGGTTCTGGCAGCGGCATCCAGTGGGTTACGTCATCCAAGATATTTCCTGATAAATATGTGAAAGCTCTATATTTTTTGTAATCAATTGGACTCATTACCCAGTTCCAATATGCTGCCACTATTTGACCTTGACTAAATGCCAGTAACATTTTGGTGTCGTCCGGCATTCGCTCACTACAGCTTATCCAACCATCCGGAGTTACCGGAGAGTTGCCATTTACATCGAAGTTTGGCTCTGCGTCCTGAATCAGGAGGATGTAGCCATTCTTGGCAGTATCAAGTTCTAACGCCTCGGTGACGGTGCCGAAATAGCGATTACCTAAATCAGCATCACAAGTGCTTACATCAATGGAAACCTCCATGCCTTCGATTAATTCTGGCAAGTTGTAAGTTTGGCTTACAGGCTCTGCTTCCAGCGATGCCAGTGCAATTCGTGCCAGTTCTTCCGCTTCTTCTGCTGGCAGTACAACGTTGCTACCCGGTCCGTATGTTTCGCGCCACTGCTTGATTGTCAGCAGTCGTTCTCTGGTAATAGTTGTCATTTGTTATGCCTCAATACACAAAATCTGTTTTAAATTCATGGTTACATTCTGGACAGCATGTTTCGTAACCTTTTATTTCTTCACATGCCTGTTTAGCTCCAGAAAACTCCCAGAAATCTGGATCACAAAGCAGATCGAAATTGTGACCACATTTGGGACATTCGGTATCAAGTGACAGACTCCAGTAGGCAGTGATGTTTTTATCCATATCACTCTCCTTTGATGCGAATGCCAGCGGCGCGGATAGATTTCCATTGTTCCCACATTCGGTTGAAGTCTGTGCCTGATAAGGTTGCGTTACGGTATCCAGTTTCGGTACGCAATCCTTCAAGCGTCGATTTGGAGATACAAATTGAATGCATTACCCATGATTCAAACAAATCACGCTCCCGAGCTTCGCAACTTTGCTTACTCATATATTCGATACGATCAGCCATCGCAGCGCACTCTTCAAAGTTGCTAAATGCCTTTCGCTCCCATTCAGCGCATTGTTTTCTAAGCTCTGCAATCAGCTTGTCTTTGCCTTCCAGCTCAACTCGTAGCTTCCCAACCGTAAGCGCAATATCCTCGTTCTCCTGATCGCGGCTTTTGATGTATTGCAGGTTTCTTTCCCGTTCATCCAGCAGCGCCAGCACGGTTTCTGGTCCGGCCAGAAATTTGAAGGCGTTGAGCGCATCAATATCCACACCGTAATCTTTAAGTTCCTGTTCACTTATCAGATCATCATCAACTGGCAACATTAACAAGCGTTCCATTGCCGGAATTGCACGTTCTGCCGCCTCACGCAGCGCAAGTGTGTCGATGTTGCTCATTGTGCCTCCTCGATTTCGTCCCATTCCACCCAGGCATTCTCTCCATCAGCATCGATTTCACCTTTGTGACCGCATTTGGAACAGACGGCCTCATCACCCGCCCACAAAGAATCTTTGGTTACCGACCATCCTGTTACCTTGGCTTTGCCGTGCTGGCACTTAGGGCAATCATCAAGCCATTCGACTTCGACTGTTGAAGGACCAAATCCATGTTCAGTTCGGATGCTCATAACTGAACTCCTTTGCGAATCTGTTCCGCCCATTCTTCAAGGGATTTCTCCGCATATTCACCGGACAGGCCATCAATCGGGTGCGGTTCATTAGCCAACTCTTCTTTCGCTGACAGAATCATGCGCGTAACGTCGAAAACTTCACGTAAAGACTTATTGATAAATCCGTGGTTGAAAGCAGCAGCAAGACGGCTTGCGGTATAGTTAATCCCCTCGTTGCGAGCCGCCGCACGAATTTCAGCCAGAAAAGCATCGGTGGCTGGCATATTTCCTGTTGCCTTCATGGCCTCCAAAATAACCAGAACGCCATCTCGCCCAACCCCCTCAGCGATAACCTCGGTGTTGTCGCCAACAACATCGCAGAATGCCTGAACTGCCTTACGAGCCAACTCATTCTCCGCTGCCAGCGCCGCGCACTTGACCTCCGCTTCAGCAAATTTACGCACCAGATATTCAGCGTTTGTTTCGTTAACCTTTAAATCTCGTGGGATGCATTTACCTTTCAGAAAACTATCCATCTCAATTAGTGACATTTGTTTCATTTCTTCCCACTCCGCCACATCGCATTCAGATATTTGTTGTCATTAACAGAACCGAAACTATTTCTCTTAAGCAATTCCTCTCTCGATGGCATTGGCTTTACGCGTTTGCGAATAATCATTTCTGCCGGAAGAATGCCGGGATTGTATGCAAGTCCTCTCATGATTTACTCTCAACGAACTGGTCAATAGCCATGCTAAGTGACACACCTAAAGTCTCGATATGCTGCTGAATATCCTGTAGCGTCTGCGCCTGAGATAACAGGATTTCACGGTTGCATAACTCTTTAACCAGATGCTCAAACTTGCTGTAATAACCGATACGACTTAGTGTTTCTTTCCCTGCATTCTCGCCTTCTTTGATAATTCCTCTTTCGCTAAGAATCAGATCGTGTTTGGTTCCGGTAATAACGTATTTGCCGAGGTCGATGTTTAGCTTCATTGTTAATTACTCCATGTTAATTTATTCGTATGCCTGCTCTTTCTTCATCGAGTTTTTTTAGCTTGTATCGCATAGCTCTTACTGAATAAATTGAGCGGCAGGTTGCAATTGCTATTTCTTCTGCGGAGAACTTACCGAAAAGTGATACTTCGGCTCTTGTCCAGCGTCTTCCACGAAGTCGGCTAACAATGTCAGCGCCAATCCTTGTTGCTTTCGCCATTACTGCTTTTTCAGTCCTTTCCAGTTTTTCAGCGATAACTTCAACTGGCATTGTCGCCGCTACTTCGCGCAAGAAATCGACTTCCCATTTCTCCCATGGAGTCTTTTTCATAGGCGATACCGTTATTTGATAATAAGTGAAGGTTTCCCAACTTTGAGTTGAGCGCCGGGGATATTTATTCCTGCTTTTAGTTGGTGTTTGATTGCCAGTTTGTCGGCTTTAATTGTCGTTTCAAACTCAACGTATTCTTGAGGAAGGGCGCTTGAGTCGATGATTTCTACAGTTTCTGACGGTTTGCGGATTGTTACCTGGTGAATACCTGCTCGAATATTTTTCTTGCCAACCATTTCAAGCGATGACGCTATATACGCCATAATGCTGTCAATCTTATTTTGAATTACTGCGGCTCGCTCATTTAGTGACTTTGCCTCTTCCTTGAGGCGTTCAGCATAACCAGATTCATTTTTAATAATGGCAAGAAGTTGCTCTATTTTATCGGTAAATTCTCCTTCCATGCCTTCTATTGTGTCAGCAATCATCTCTGGTTCTAAATCTGAATCCATCAATTTTGCGTATTCATTGGCAATTTCATACAGTTTGCTCACTGGCAACCTCCAGCTTCGCTTTGCATTCTATGTAAATGGCTTGTACGTTCTGCTGCAATTTCATTCCAGATGTCAGGCGATATGCTTCTGCAAAATATCGCTTCAAATCATCCATGTTTTCTGCCTGAGCCATTTCATCGCAAAGAAGTTGTGCTTTATCCATTATTTCCTGCTGGCGTTTCCGTTCATCTTCGCGGATATCTTCCTCTGATTTGTGCGGCATAACTGGTTCCTGATGCATACCTTCATCTTCGTTAAGCAGGTGAATGGCATTATCCAGTCGCTGGGCTTTAGGCCAGTATTTGCTGGCGCGTTTAACTATTGTTTTACGCGCCATCTCTTCCCAGAATGTTTTCCACGGTCCATTCTTTGCCTTGCTCGTTGCTTCCACAGCTTTAATTTCTGCCAGACTCATTTCTTCAGTCAGGTAGTCACCATCTGCTGTTTTAACCGTGCAATAACCTCCAACAATAGAGCCTCGCTCACCAAATGCGTTGTATTTGTGGGTTGGTGCTGAATCAAGGCCATTTGATTCATAGGTGTCGTTTGAGTACACCAGTTTGCATTGCCCCCACTTAATTGATCCTGTCGATTGCGCAAGATGAAGTAATCCCATGTAACTGATATCAAGGCACACCATGCCGTCGCGAGGAACCAGATAAGCCAGTTTGCTGGCCGGGTTTAAGGTGATGCCGATCGCCGCAACATTGATGATGGCGTTCTGTGCGCTGGTTGGATTTGCCAGTGCCGTTTTAGCCAGGTAATCGTTTTTCTGGAAATACTGAATTGCAAACTGGCTTTCCTTAGCCCATGTCACCGTCTGTTCAGTCAATGCTCCGCAGAATAACTGCTCTTGCTGTTTAACGAATTCAACGATATTGCTCATGCTGCTTCTCCAAAAATGTGTCTGCGTTTGAATATTGCGAAGGCATATTCAGCCTTAACTCTTTCGGTTATTGCATCCCAGAACCATTCAGCGGCTTTTTCCTGATAGTTACAGTCATCATCTTCCAGCCAGTCGATAGCGTCCTTAGTGTGTTCATCTGGTTTATATGAGCGAAGCATTTCGCTTATTGGGTCGCAATGTTTGCAGAGGCGATCAACTTCACTGTTGATTCGTTCGTAATCTTCATCAGTAAAACTTGCGATGATTTGCGATATTTCACGCTTATCATTCAGAGTCAGAATCATCATCTTTCTCCTGTTCTTTGTGCTGATTGAGCATTTTGTTCATCTGACGAATGAATTCTTCGTCTGACCAGTTATCTGTAAAACTCATGGACGGCCTTGTTGTTTCAAAATATCCCAAAGCTTTTCGAGCAAACTTTTCATTCTTGGTTGTTTAAAGTCTGCTCCGGTTAAAATATTTTTTCGTGAATGCTGTACCGATAAAATCGGGTTGAAAGGGCGAACCGATGCCGCCCCTGCAATAGCGAACTGTTGCATAGGATGCTCCTTCTGTTTGATTGCATAACGAAAACGCCTCGAGTGAAGCGTTATTGGTATGCATATAAAAAGGCCCTCACACTGGAGGGCAAAGAAGATTTCCAATAATCAGAACAAGTCGGCTCCTGTTTAGTTACGAGCGACATTGCTCCGTGTATTCACTCGTTGGAATGAATACACAGTGCTTATTCGTACTAATAAAATACCCAATTTTCTGTTTCTTGGTTGTGTCCAAAGTTATATTCAATATCTGGTGTTGATGTATCAATATTTTTCATCCCATCAACAAGAGTTGATACAACAGCCAAATCTTGTTTTATTCTCATTAAATGGTATTTCTTCCGGCGCAATAAACTTTCAATAGCAAGTTTCTTCGTTGGGAATGCAAAAGATCTTTCTGCATTTTTTGCTACTTTCTTAATTGCATATCTATTTCTCCTTTGTTTCCATTCCTGTAACCACTGATTTGGTGCTGGTTTAAAATTAACAATCCAATGCGCAGGAACCAACCATGCATAATGCTCTGTCTGATGAAAAGCTATATATTGAAGTGCGAATATTTTGATTCCATCTTCTTCAACTGTCGCCTGGAATCTCCAGAAAACAGGCATTCCATCATGTTCAGTTTCTGATTCAGGAAAAGGTACGCTCCATGATTTTGTCATATCTCACCTCAAATAATTCAGTGCAGTGTTTATTCTCTTGTTTATGCCAAAAATAAAGGCCGACTATGCGGCCTCGGAAGGAAGTCCAATCATCTTATTCAAATCTTCTACCCGTAAAGCAGGAAGTGCTGTACTTGCTTTATCTGCTTCTTTTGGTAGCAATTCTTTGCTTTCAGGCCAAACTTCAATAAGTCGCTTAACTGTTGTGACTGAGTTCAAAGCAGCCCATACATTTGATTCGATATCCTTTTTCTTGGCTTCAAGTTTTTGTTGCAATGCGCAGATTTCATCAAACCTTTTTGTTATTTCGTGTTCTGCGCTAAACATGCATTTATCTTTGGTCGGAGTAGGGAGCAATATATCTTCGCCGTTGCCGTCTTTCCCATATGAATGCCATCCAACCCTTCTGCCAGATACAGTCAGATAAATTGAAGTAGAACTAACATCGTATGAGTAAAATGAACATCCCATCTTTTCAAGTTCTTCACTTATAGCTACCAACTTGGATGATAACTGATCCACTTCCTCAGTTTTCTTTTTACCGCCAAACGCAATAACTCTGGCGTCAAGTGCAAGCTGGTTCTTTAACTTTGTTACTTCTTTAAGTTCAGTGAACACCCCGGACTTAATTAAAGCGTTACGAGCGATTTCCTCTTTCATTCTCGTAGTTAAGCGGATTGATGACATATTAATTCCTCTCAAATAAGTGGTTTGCTGCCTAATTTCATTTTCTGGCGACCAACACAAGTCACACCCATTTCACTGCGTGGCTTGCGGTAGTAAATACGATTCTGTTTACTCTCGACTTCTTCTGCCTTCTTGCAGCGAAGGCTTCCGAGTGATGCTGCTTTGTCTGCTCTGACGCAACCAGAGAGCTTTAGCGCAATCTTTCGCGCCAGTCGCTGTTCTTGCATTGCCTGTTCACGTTGAGCCTGCCTGCGTGCTCTGCGGCGATTTCTGGCGTTATCGTCAGCCAGATATGTAATGACTACTGTCATGTTGACCTCCGATGATTGACTTTGGCGGTGACGCGCCGGGTGCTTATCTTCCGGTTGCCGTCGTGCAGCTGCACTTCACGTCACCCCAAAGCCAACTGCTCTTTGGTTCCCGCATTTCGGCGGGACAATCCCATCAATGTTAAAGAGCCTGCCAAGCTGTTCCGTTTGGCTTCCAGCGTCCTGCTGATGGCTAAAGAATACTGTAGGTATTTTATTGTGTAAATACCCAAGGTATTTATTTTTGGTTAAATAATGATAAGCAAATGAATACAAAGGATATTTATTTTTTCGGTGTCTGCTTGTTCAGTGCTTTTTATGCGGGATATGTGAAGTGGATCCCGATAGCTATTGCTGCCGGGATTATGAGTTAGTCAGCGAAGGTTAAGACGAGAATTACCTTAATGATGTCTGCTACAACAGACACGGCCATAGATAAACCAAAGACGATCCAAGCCATAGAGATGTCTTCACTACCATCGTATAGAGTTCCGTAATCACTGGTGTAAGGCGTAAATGTCGCGCCTTGATACAATAGGTATAAGCTTGATCCATAGAGGATAAATGCAGATATCCCTTGTATTGCGATGATCACCAGAATCATGAAACGAGCTGATCTATGCGCCCAAGCCTGGCTTATTTTTTCTGATAGAGATTTCGCAATAAAAGCATGCGCTAAGCCGTAAATTGTTGAGATTGCCAACATCCCCAAAAAGCTTGCTATAGCGGTTCCAACCATAATCGCCCCTTGCGTGATCAAACCAGCCTTAGTTTTGTCTCAATTGCAACGCCTATAATCTTGCAGTTTCCATTGATTGGCACGAGAGGCCATGCAGGATTAAGTCCCTTGAGGTATTTATTTCCGCCGTCGATTATCAGCTTCTTGAATGTTGCTTCGTTAGAGTCAGAAAGTTTTGCTATGACCAAGCTGCCGTTGATCGCCTCCCTTCCGGTATCGAAAAGAACGAATGTTCCCTCTGGAATGCTTAACCCAACCGGTGCCGTCATTGAATCACCTTCCACTTTAAGCCAGAACGCATTACCTTGAATATGCGCGTCAGACTCAAGCCAAACATCTATGTCTTTAATGGTGTATGGTTCGCATGCTTCACACCACGAGCCAGCCTGGATACTGCTTAACACCGGATACCTCTTTCCTGCTCTGTATTCCCCTGCATACCTTACGTTGGCATCGCTCTTAAGGCTTTCTGCCTGTTCTGCAACCTTGGCAGCAATTGACTGGCTAAAATCAGCAATTGAGACTTGCAACAATCGTGCAAAACCAGATGCAACCTCAACGTTTAGCGCGTTTCTGCCATTAAGATAATGCCCTACCGCTCCTTGGGTGATACCCAGTTCATCAGCGATTGAGTATTGGGTTATTCCCAATTCTTTCTTTTTTGACTCATACAAAGCCTTAAGCCGCTTAGCGTCTTCGAGCTGTTCTGTCGTCAGTGATTTTTTATTTTCCATAGCTTAATTCTAATAGCTAAGGTACTTAAACTAAAAATACCCTGAGTATTGATTGCTTTGAATACCTGTAGTATTCTTTGTTCATGGTTAATAACGGAGAGTGCATATGATTCGAATGACACTTGCCGATTACGCCAAAATCCATGGACAGGCTAAAGCAGCCAGTGACTTTGGTGTAATCCAGTGCGCTATCAGCAAGGCCATTCTGGCAGGCCGTAACATCATTGTTACGGTAAAGCCTGATGGCAGTGTGATTGGAGAGGAAGTTCGTCCTTTCCCAAGCAACAAGAAAAACAAATAGTAACACCGCTCTTTAACAGTCATGGTCCTCATTCCCGCCGAAATGCGGGAATACAACGCGCATAAGTTGATGCGCATAACTTCTTATTTGTTAAGGAAATACTTACATATGCAACTTACAAGTACTCGCAAGAAAGCGAATGCAATTACAAGCAACATCCTGAATCGAATTGCTGTACGTGGTCAGCGAAAGGTTGCCGACGCGTTAGGGATTAATGAATCGCAAATTTCGCGATGGAAAGACAGCTTCATCCCAAAAATGGGAATGCTTCTGGCTGTTCTTGAATGGGGTGTTGAAGACGAGGAGTTGGCGGAACTGGCTAAGAAAGTAGCCAGAATGCTGACAAAAGAAAAAGCCCCGAAGAACGGCGAATTCTTCGAGGCCTGATGTAGAAAGACTGGATCAATCCACAGGAGTAATTATGACAAAACGTCGTAAGAAATACCAGGAAAAAGAAGAGATTCGACACCCTGATTCACCTGAGGGATTAGTGGTAGCCGCAGCAAATAACAGGGCGTTCGCAGAGCGCCTTGTTGGTGTTTACAGACTAGCCAAAGCAGGAGTGAAACATGGGCGTCGTTAAGTTAGCTGATTACAGGCCTCAACTGGAGGTCGTGGAGCATCGCGTGGCAGAACTCGAAGATGGCTACACTCGGACTGCAAACACACTGTTAGAAGCCGCCATGCTTTCTGGACTTACTCTACATCAGTTACTGATTGTTATGGCTGTGTGGCGCAAGACATACGGTTACAACAAAAAAATAGATTGGATCGGAAACGAACAGTTCGCTGAACTCACTGGCATGGCACCAACCAAATGCTCTACCGCCAAAAACGAGCTTATCAGAATGGGAGTTCTCATTCAGGTGGGGCGTCAAGTTGGTATGAATACAAACATTTCCGAGTGGAAAACGAAAGTTAACGGATTCGGTAAAACATTTACCAATTCGGTAAAACAAACCTTCACCAAATCGGTAAAAAGCAATTTACCGAATCAGTCAAACACAAAAGACAATATACAAAAGACAATAAATACAAATACCCCCTTACCCCCTAACGGGGGCGGCGATGGGCAGGTTAAACCTGAACGTCGCAAGGCAGAACGAATCGACTATGAATCCTTCCTGAACGCCTACAACACCGAAGTCGGTGACAGACTGCCACACGCTGTTGCGGTCAACGAGAAACGCAAACGCCGCCTGAAGAAAATCATCCCGCAACTGAAAACGCCAAACGTGGACGGTTTCAGAGCGTATGTCAGGGCGTTTGTGCATCAGGCCAAGCCGTTTTACTTCGGAGACAACGACACTGGCTGGACGGCAGATTTTGATTACCTGCTGAGGGAAGATTCGTTAACGGGAGTTCGGGAAGGGAAGTTTGCAGACAGGGGGATTGCATGAAACAGGATATCGAAGCGAGCGTTATCGGTGGCTTGCTGATTGGTGGATTAACACCAACTGCCAGTGACGTTCTGGCAACGCTTGAGCCGGAAGCGTTTTCAATTCCGCTCTACCGGAAAGCCTTCGAGGTTATCCGCAAGCAGGCGCGAAACAGAAACCTAATCGACGCGCTGATGGTTGCCGAGGCGTGCGGAGAGGAGCATTTCACGTCAATCCTGATGACCAGCAAAAACTGCCCGAGTGCCGCAAACCTGAAGGGATATGCCGGAATGGTCGCGGATAACTATCACCGCCGTCTGGTGCTGGAAATCATGGATGAAATGCGTGAACCAATTCAGAGCGGAACCATCGACGCATCGAGTCAGGCGATGGATGAGCTTGTAAAGCGTCTCTCAGCCATCAGAAAGCCCCGTGACGAGGTAAAACCTGTACGGTTAGGGGAAATCATCACTGACTACACTGACACGCTTGACAGGCGTCTGAGGAACGGAGAAGAGTCAGATACCCTGAAGACCGGAATCGAAGAACTTGATGCCATCACCGGAGGGATGAACGCGGAAGACCTGGTGATAATCGCTGCTCGTCCTGGTATGGGGAAAACCGAACTGGCGCTGAAGATTGCCGAAGGCGTTGCAAGCCGCGTTATTCCTGGTTCTGACGTCCGGCGCGGGGTATTGATTTTCTCAATGGAAATGAGCGCATTGCAGATTGCAGAGCGAAGCATTGCCAACGCCGGGAGGATGTCGGTTAGTGTGCTGCGAAATCCTGCAGCGATGGATGACGAAGGCTGGGCGCGTGTTGCTAACGGCATGAGTCAGCTTGCAGATTTGGATGTATGGGTAGTCGATGCCTCGCGGTTATCGGTCGAAGAAATACGCTCAATCGCAGAACGGCACAAACAGGAAAATCCAAACCTGTCACTCATCATGGCGGATTATCTTGGCCTGATTGAGAAGCCGAAAGCAGATCGCAACGACCTCGCAATTGCTCACATCACCGGAAGTCTAAAAGCGATGGCGAAAGACCTGAAAACGCCTGTTATCTCCCTAAGTCAGCTTTCGCGCGATGTTGAGAAGCGACCAAACAAACGCCCGACAAACGCAGATTTGCGTGATTCAGGAAGCATTGAGCAGGACGCAGACTCAATCATCATGCTCTATCGGGAAGCGGTATATGACGAGAACAGTAGCGCCGCGCCATTTGCTGAAATCATCGTGACGAAAAACCGTTTTGGCTCACTTGGTACGGTTTACCAGCGGTTCTGCAACGGACACTTTGTTGCATGTGACCAGGATGAAGCCAGACAGATTTGCACAGCATCAAATGCACCCGCTGCACGTGGCAGGAGATATGCACAAGGGGCTGACGTATGACCATCTATATCACTGAGCTGATAGCAGGCCTGCTGGTAATCGCAGGCCTTTTTATTTGGGGGAGAGTAAATCGTGGTTGAGTTGATTTTTTCTGCATTGAGGATCCTCGGTGCTATGTGGATGGTGGCGACGTTCATTGTGGTTGCCAGCAGTTTTGTCCGGCTGGTAGGCGAAGGTAAAGACCTGGTTGGTGTGCTTTTCGGTAGCATTTTCCTGTGGGTGATTATCGGTGTTATGCCTGTTGTCGTAGCAAAAGTGGCGTGGCGTTTTGTGAGTTGAGGTAACGATGAAGCAAACAATCTTCCTCCGAACTAAGCAACAACAGCAATCCGCAATCAACGCCATCCTCGCAACACCACTCGATAAAGACAAGCCAGTCACCATCCGCATTACTGACTACAAGCGCAACCTTGACCAGAACGCAAAATTTCACGCGATGCTGGCGGATATCGCACGTCAGGTTAAATGGTGCGATAAGTGGTTAAAACCAGAACAATGGAAGGTTTTGTTGATAAGCGGTCATGCAGTGGCTACAAAGCAGGAAGCTGATGTTTTGCCCGGGCTTGAAGGCGAATACGTCAACATTCGCGAAAGCAGCGCGCAGATGAGTGTGAAGCGTATGGCAAGTCTGATTGAGTACACGACAGCCTGGGCTATTGGTCAGGGTGTCAGATTTACCGACAGGAGGTATGAATGAGGCGACAGCGACGAAGTTTCACCGACATCATCTGCGAAAACTGCAAATACCTTCCAACGAAACGCTCCAGAAATAAACGCAAGCCAATCCCAAAAGAATCTGACGTAAAAACCTTCAACTACACGGCTCACCTGTGGGATATCCGGTGGCTAAGACATCGTGCGAGGAAATGACGATGACTGCGTATTACAACGAAATAGATCCGTATGCAGCGCAATGGCTGCGTAACTTAATTGACGCTGGAGAAATTGCCCCCGGTTATGTAGATGAAAGGAGTATTGAAGATGTCACACCAGGTGATTTGCGAGGATTTACCCAGCACCACTTTTTTGCAGGAATCGGAGTTTGGAGCTATGCACTTAGAAAAGCAGGATGGCCAGACAACAAGAGTATCTGGACAGGAAGTTGCCCATGCCAACCTTTCAGCTCGGCAGGCAAAGGAAAAGGGGTTGATGACGAGCGGCACTTATGGCCGGCATTCTTCTGGCTTATTGAAAAATGCAATCCTGGCATCGTTATTGGCGAACAGGTTGCAAGCGCAGACGGCCTCGCTTGGCTCGACCTTGTACAAACTGACTTGGAAGGTGCGAACTACACCTCTGCAGGTACCGATATTTGCGCTGCGGGCTTCGGTTCTCCGCACATTAGGCAGCGATTGTATTGGGTGGCCTACTCCAACGACAAATATCAACTTTCAGCCAGAGACGCGCAGGGGAATTCAGAACCTATCTGGATGCGTGAGACTAGCGGGATGGCAAACTCCTTTAGCGAACGATGCAACAGGTTCAACGCATTGCTACAGCGGAAAAGACAAGAGCGGAACCCCAAGAATCTGCTTGAAACTTCCCGGGACGGTGAAGCTATGTACCCATTACCGGTTAACGGCTTCTGGAGAGATGCAGACTGGCTTTACTGTAGAGATGAAAAATATCGTCCAGTTAGACCCGGCTCATTCCCGATGGTTAATGGCATTGCCAAAAGCTTGGGACGAGGCAAGTCCACACTGGGAAGAATGGCAAAGCGCAATCAAGATCAGCGAATTATTGGATATGGAAACGCAATCAATGCAGAAGTAGCAACGGCATTCGTGAAAGTTTGTATGGAGGTTGTTAATGCTTAGCCCATCCCAATCCATTCAATACCAGAAAGAAAGCGTCGAGCGGGCTTTAACGTGCGCTAACTGCGGTCAGAAGCTGCATGTGCTGGAAGTTCACGTGTGTGAGCACTGCTGCGCAGAACTGATGAGCGATCCGAATAGCTCAATGTACGAGGAAGAAGACGATGAATGAGTTAATAAATGGCAATGCCATCAAAATGACAAGCATTGAAATCGCTGAGTTGGTGGGAAGTCGTCCAGATAACGTAAAAATATCAATAGAGCGCCTGGCTAAATCTGGAGTTATTCAACTTCCTGCATTGCAGGTTTTCGAAAAAATCAATAACTTAGGGCTGCGCCGTAGTGTCGAGGCTTACGTCTTCGAAGGCGAACAAGGTAAGCGAGACAGCATTATTGTCGTCGCCCAATTGTCGCCGGAATTCACCGCTCGTCTTGTTGACCGTTGGCGAGAGCTTGAAGAAACTGCGGTTAATATCCCCAAAACGCTACCAGAAGCGTTGCGCCTTGCTGCTGATCTTGCTGAGCAGAAAATGCAACTGGAAAACCAGCTCGCGATTGCCGCACCTAAAGTTGAGTTTGCCGATCGCGTTGGCGAGGCCAGCGGAATTTTGATTGGAAACTTTGCAAAGGTTGTTGGAATTGGTCAAAACAAACTGTTTGCGTGGATGCGCGATCACAAAATCCTTATTGCTTCAGGTTCCCGGCGCAATGTGCCAATGCAGGAATATATGGATCGCGGCTATTTCACAGTGAAAGAAACAGCGGTCAATACAAATCACGGAATACAGATATCGTTCACCACAAAAATCACCGGGCGTGGTCAACAGTGGCTGACCAGAAAGCTTCTCGATAACGGAATGCTGAAAGTAACAGGGGAGGCTGCTTAATGGCTAACCTACGTAAAGAAGCGCGCGGCAGAGAATGCCAGGTACGTATTTACGGCGTATGCAATGGCAACCCTGAAACTACAGTTCTGGCACATTACCGGATGGCTGGAATTTGCGGAACGGGAATGAAGCCTGACGACCTGATCGGCGCATGGGCTTGTAGCGCGTGTCACGATGAAATCGACCGACGCACCAATAATCTCGACAACAAAGACGCCAGACTTTACCACCTCGAAGGCGTGATCAGAACGCAGGCGATACTGCTGAAGGAGGGGAAGATTAAGTCATGAAAACCTACCGAATAAAATTGCCGTGGCCTCCTTCAAACAACCGATATTGGCGACACTCAAGAGGGATCCACTACATCAGCGACTGGGGGAAGAGATACCGAAAAGAAGTAATCGAAATAATCCAGCAACAACAGCTAGACATCAAAATCACACCTCGCATCAGAATAACCATCCACGCAGCACCTCCCGATAACCGCAAACGAGATTTGGACAATCTGCCCAAAGCCGTTTTTGACGCACTCACCAGTGCGGGCTTCTGGCTGGATGACGGTCAGATAGACGATATGCGCATCAAGCGCTATCAGGCGATTAAAGGTGGAATGCTTGTGTTGGTTGTGACTGAAACATGCGGGAGTTTGCCAATGATTACAGAGCTACTGGAGGCCGCATGACGTTCTCAGTAAAAACCATTCCAGACATGCTCGTTGAAGCATACGGAAACCAGACAGAAGTAGCACGCAGACTGAAATGTAGTCGCGGCACGGTCAGAAAATACGTTGATGATAAAGACGGGAAAATGCACGCCATCGTCAACGACGTTCTTATGGTTCATCGCGGATGGAGTGAAAGAGATGCGCTATTACGAAAGAATTGATGGCAGCAAATACCGAAATATTTGGGTAGTTGGCGATCTGCACGGATGCTACACGAACCTGATGAAAAAACTGGAGACGATAGGATTCGACACCAAAAAAGGCCTGCTTATCTCGGTTGGCGATTTGGTCGATCGCGGTACAGAGAACGTCGAATGTCTGGAATTAATCACATTCCCCTGGTTCCAAGCTGTACGTGGAAACCATGAGCAAATGATGATTGATGGCTTATCAGAGCGTGGAAACGTCAATCACTGGCTGTTTAATGGCGGTGGCTGGTTCTTTAATCTCGATTACGACAAAGAAATTCTGGCTAAAGCTCTTGCCCATAAAGCAGATGAACTTCCGTTAATCATTGAACTGGTGAGCAAAGGTAAAAAATATGTCATCTGCCACGCCGATTATCCTTGTGACGAATACGAGTTTGGAAAGCCAGTTGATCATCAGCAGGTAATCTGGAACCGCGAACGAATCAGCAACTCACAAGACGGGATCGTGAAAGAAATCAAAGGCGCGGACACGTTCATCTTTGGTCATACGCCAGCAGTGAAACCACTTAAATTTGCCAACCAAATGTATATCGATACCGGCGCAGTGTTCTGCGGAAATCTCACATTGATTCAGGTACAGGGAGAAGGCGCATGAGACTCGAAAGCGTAGCTAAATTTCATTCGCCAAAAAGCCCGATGATGAGCGACTCACCACGGGCTACGGCTTCTGACTATCTTTCCGGTACTGATGTGATGGCTGCTATGGGGATGGCGCAATCACAAGCCGGATTCGGAATGGCTGCATTCTGTGGTAAGCACGAACTCAGCCAGAACGACAAACAAAAGGCTATCAACTATCTGATGCAATTTGCACACAAGGTATCGGGGAAATACCGTGGTGTGGCAAAGCTCGAAGGAAATACTAAGGCAAAGGTACTGCAAGTGCTCGCAACATTCGCTTATGCGGATTATTGCCGTAGTGCTGCGACGCCGGGAGCAAGATGCAGAGATTGCCACGGAACAGGTCAGGCAGTTGATATAGCCAAAACAGAGCAGTGGGGGAGAGTTGTTGAGAAAGAGTGCGGAAGATGCAAAGGCGTCGGCTATTCCAGGATGCCAGCAAGCGCCGCATATCGCGCTGTAACGATGCTAATCCCAAACCTTACTCAACCCACCTGGTCACGCACTGTTAAGCCGCTGTATGACGCTCTGGTAGTGCAATGCCACAAAGAAGAGTCAATCGCAGACAACATTTTGAATGCGGTCACACGTTAGCGGCATGATTGCCACGGATGGCAACATCTTTACGGCATGATATTGACTTTTTGAATAAAGTTGGGTAAATTTGACCCAACGATGGATAAATGCACTCGTTAAATAAAGCCCTGAGTTAATAGCTTGGGGCTTTTTGCGTTACAATCACAAAGGGAAGAGCGTTAGGTGAATCGGCGATACTGCCCCACAAGCCCGTTAATCGATAGAGGTAGACTAGCGCTCTTCCTTTTGTGCTGAATTAAGCGAATGCCGGAAGCAGAACCGGATCACCAAATGCGTACAGGCGTCATCGCCGCCCAGCAACAGCACAACCCAAACTGAGCCGTAGCCACTGGTTATCCTGAACTCATCAGTGATAGTTATGCTGCGGACTTCTACATATGACCTTCGTGAAAGCGGGTGGCAAGAGGCTGCGCTAACAACCTCATGCCGTTTTGCCCGTGCATATCGGTCACGAACAAATCTGATTACTAAACACAGTAGCCTGGATTTGTTCTATCAGTAATCGACCTTATTCCTAATTAAATAGAGCAAATCCCCTTATTGGGGGTAAGACATGAAGATGCCAGAAAAACATGACCTGTTAGCCGCCATTCTCGCGGCAAAGGAACAAGGCATCGGGGCAATCCTTGCGTTTGCAATGGCGTACCTTCGCGGCAGATATAATGGCGGTGCGTTTACAAAAACAGTAATCGACGCAACGATGTGCGCCATTATCGCCTGGTTCATTCGTGACCTTCTCGACTTCGCCGGACTAAGTAGCAATCTCGCTTATATAACGAGCGTATTCATCGGCTACATCGGTACTGACTCGATTGGTTCGCTTATCAAACGCTTCGCTGCTAAAAAAGCCGGAGTAGAAGATGGTGGAAATCAATAATCAACGTAAGGCGTTCCTCGATATGCTGGCGTGGTCAGAGGGAACTGATAATGGACGTCAGAAAACCAGAAATCATGGTTATGACGTCATTGTAGGCGGAGAGCTATTTACCGATTACTCCGATCACCCTCGCAAACTTGTCACGCTAAACCCAAAACTCAAATCAACGGCAGCCGGACGTTACCAGCTTCTTTCCCGTTGGTGGGACGCCTATCGTAAGCAGCTTGGCCTGAAAGACTTCTCTCCGAAAAGCCAGGACGCTGTGGCATTGCAACAGATTAAAGAGCGTGGCGCTTTGCCGATGATTGATAGCGGTGATATTCGTCAGGCTATCGACCGTTGCAGCAATATCTGGGCTTCACTGCCGGGCGCTGGCTATGGCCAGTTCGAGCATAAGGCTGCCAGCCTGATTGCAAAATTCAAAGAAGCGGGCGGAACGGTCAGAGAGATTGAGGTATGAGCAGAGTAACCGCGATTATCTCCGCTCTGGTTATCTGCATCATCGTCTGCCTGTCATGGGCTGTTAATCATTACCGTGATAACGCCATGACCTACAAAGAACAGCGCGATAAAGCCACATCCATCATCGCTGATATGCAGAAGCGTCAACGTGATGTAGCAGAACTCGACGCAAGATATACAAAGGAACTTGCTGATGCTAACGCGACTATCGAAAGTCTCCGTGCTGATGTTTCTGCTGGGCGTAAGCGCCTGCAAGTCGCCGCCACCTGTGCAAAGTCAACGACCGGAGCCAGCAGCATGGGCGATGGAGAAAGCCCAAGACTTACAGCAGATGCTGAACTCAATTATTACCGTCTCCGAAGTGGAATCGACAGGATAACCGCGCAGGTTAACTACCTGCAGGAGTACATCAGGACGCAATGCCTTCGATGATAGCGATAATTCTACTCATCATCCTTCACATCTGGCTCTGTAGACAGGGTGATGAACACTTCTGGAGTGAATCCAGATTAAACATCTCATTGCTGATGCTTGATATTGAGCATCTAGCGCGCGGTAAGGGGCTGCGTTGAGATAAGAGCCAGTCATCACAAACACCAGGATTTAGCCTCGCATTCGCGGGGCTTTTTTATATCTGAATTTCACAGCGCATCTCACGCGCATATTAACGAGAGCCTTTCAGTAAGCGAGCCTGAGAAATGCCGTTATAGGTGGCGACCTCTCTCGGGCGGCTTTTCTGTGAGACAGGCTCACTTTCTAAAAGGTAAAGACGCTATGAATAACTTTGTTGAAATTACCTCAAGAATTGGTCGCATGTACCAAGATTTTCTTATAAGTGGAAAGGGGTCTGGCGACATCATAGGGGAAATTGACAAGCTAAGTGCAGAGCTGAGAAGGAATGGGTGTGTTAATTCTATCTTTTTTGAAACTTTGCTAAAGCAAGGCTTCATGTTTGACATGATTAATTACAACAAAGTCGCACCCAGTGCGTCGCAAAAATCATATGTGTACGTTCTGCATGCTGAAGATAGTGGGCTAACAAAAATAGGGTTTAGTCGCAGGGTTAATAAACGAATTTCAGAGATATCTCGCATGAGTGGTGGGAAGCTAAATCTAATTGCAAAGATTCCGGCCGATAGAGAGCTTGAAACCAAATTGCACCAAAAATATTACAACTATAGGTCGCACGGGGAGTGGTTTAGCCTCAATCGTTGTCATTTGAAAGAGCTAAAAGAAATGCCTGGTAACGAACTGAAATAATCCCCGGACTCACCAATTAACGGCAGTACAGCGAAACAACCCAAGCCAGTAAGTGGGGAAATAACACTGGCAGCCACTGAAAGATGAACCTCCTGCCTTATGGCAAAAAAGATTCTTTGTGGTGGCGGACTGATGGAAAGACATCCTAATCAAGCAACTACTCTACAGGGTCATAATTATGAACGACCAGCAAATCGAAAAAGAAATCGTTGAGAAAGGCAAAACCGCTCCGCGAGTTACCCCGCAGCACATCGAAGACGTGATTAAAAGCGAGCATTACTTTACTGCTTATGATGGACGTAATGGTGCCATTTCCAGCAACGAATATTGTGGCAGAGAAAAACCAGAAGAAGGCGATCGTGATTTATCGCCATTGAAGTTGCTCACTTTCTGCGTACTGGTGCTGAAGAATGGCTTCACCGTCACCGGAGAGAGTGCCTGTGCAAGTCCGGAAAATTTTGATGCAGAAATTGGTCGGAAGATTGCCCGGCAGAATGCTGTAAACAAAATCTGGATGCTCGAAGGTTACTTGCTGAAGCAGAAGCTAAGCGAACAGTAGTTATTACAAAAGCCATTCCTTACTGAGTGGCTTTGACAATGGCTTATACCCTACACGGGATAACTTAACTGATATCCCTTTTAACGGATAAACGGAGCCAACAATGGCAGAGATTATTCCCATGACTGAAGAACAGAAATTCCAGTTAGAGATTTACAAACTGGTCATGAACCAGAACGCAGCAGCCGAGGAAGCATTTCAATTCATTGGTACTGACGAGCTGAAGCTTGAGCTATTCAAAATTCACTTCCAGTCAGGCGGCGCTAATTCAGATATCACGACCCGCACAATCGAAGCGGTGCGTAAATCGAAGGAAGCGTTAGACCTGTTCACTACCGGAACATGATGTGAGCCGCGTAATCAATTTGGGTAAGGAGAAGAAATTCCCAATTACTCAAGAGCTATATGAGCGGCTGGAAAGCGTCATTCATGATTACGATGGTGAAATCAGTTTATGTGAGGCGATTGGCACACTCGAATTGCTGAAGCAGTCACTGATTGAAGGCGCGAAAGAGTCCTCAACCTGAAATGACAACTAAGTGAGATGAATATGGCAGCACCAAAGGGCAACCGATTTTGGGAGGCCCGCAGTAGTCATGGGCGAAACCCTAAATTCGAATCGCCTGAGGCGCTGTGGGCTGCTTGTTGTGAATACTTCGAGTGGGTGGAAGCTAACCCGCTATGGGAGATGAAGGCGTTCTCGTATCAGGGTGAAGTGATACAAGAGCCTATCGCCAAGATGCGAGCGATGACCATTACCGGCCTCACTCTGTTCATTGATGTGACGCTTGAAACATGGCGCACATATCGCCTGCGAGAAGATTTATCTGAAGTCGTTACGCGAGCAGAACAGGTCATCTACGACCAGAAATTCTCTGGCGCTGCCGCTGACCTTCTCAACGCTAACATCATCGCCCGTGATTTGGGCCTCAAAGAGCAGTCGCAAGTTGAAGACGTGACACCTGATAAGGGAGATCGCGATAAGCGGCGCTCTCGTATCAAGGAGCTATTCAACCGTGGAACTGGACGCGATTCTTGATAACCTGAGCGACGAAGAGCAAATCGAATTGCTCGAGCTACTCGAAGAAGAAGAAAACTACCGGAACACACACCTGCTATATGAATTTACGCCATACAGCAAACAGCGTGAGTTCATCGACGCCGGGCATGACTATCCAGAGCGATGTTTTATGGCTGGTAACCAGCTTGGTAAGTCATTTACTGGTGCTGCTGAAGTCGCGTTTCACCTTACCGGGCGTTATCCTGGCACAAAAGGCTATCCTGCTGATGGTAAATATGGCGGTGAGTGGAAAGGTAAGCGTTTCTATGAGCCTGTTGTCTTCTGGATTGGTGGAGAGACAAACGAGACTGTAACCAAAACGACTCAACGCATCCTGTGCGGTCGTATCGAAGAGAATGATGAGCCTGGCTACGGCTCCATACCGAAAGAGGACATCATTAGTTGGAAGAAGTCTCCTTTCTTTCCGAACCTTGTTGATCATCTTCTGGTTAAGCATCACACGGCTGATGGCGTTGAAGATGGCATTTCAATCTGCTACTTCAAGCCATACTCGCAAGGCCGCGCTCGCTGGCAGGGTGACACAATCCACGGCGTGTGGTTTGACGAAGAACCACCATACAGCATTTATGGCGAAGGGCTTACCCGTACCAACAAATACGGGCAATTCTCAATTCTGACGTTTACCCCTCTGATGGGGATGTCTGACGTTGTTACCAAGTTCCTGAAGAATCCCAGCAAGTCGCAGAAAGTGGTCAACATGACCATCTATGACGCTGAGCACTACACCGACGAGCAGAAAGAGCAAATCATCGCATCCTATCCTGAGCATGAGAGAGAGGCGCGTGCTCGCGGTATTCCTACGATGGGTAGCGGTCGAATCTTCCAGATACCGGAAGAGACGATTAAGTGTCAGCCGTTCGAGTGTCCTGATCACTTCTACGTAATTGGCGGTATGGATTTCGGATGGGATCACCCGCAGGCGCAGGTTCAGCTTTGGTGGGATAAGGACGCAGACATAATCTACCTTTCACGCGTGTGGAAGGCGAAAGAAAAGACAGCCGTTCAGGCGTGGGGAGCTGTTAAACCATGGGCGCATAAAGTGCCAACCGCATGGCCTCATGACGGAAACCAGCACGAGAAGGGCGGCGGTGAGCAGCTCAAAGGGCAGTATGCAGATGCTGGTTTTATGATGTTGCAGGAGCATGCGACATGGCCTGATGGCGGTAACGCGGTGGAGCCTGGAATCACTGAATTGCGCGACATGATGCTAGATGGTCGCTTCAAGGTATTCAACACCTGTGAACCATTCTTTGAGGAATTCCGCCTCTATCACCGTGATGAAAACGGGAAAATCGTCAAGCTTAACGACGACGTGCTATCCGCCGTTCGCTATGCATACATGATGCGCCGCTTCGCCAAAATGATGCGCGACATCAAAAAACCAAAAGAGAAAAAGATACCAGCCCCAATCAGGCCCATCGCACGGAGAACTTAAATGGCCGACGAAAACAGACTCAATTCCATTCTGTGTAAGTTTGACGCAGACTGGATGGCGAGCGATGAAGCCAGAACCGAGGCGACAAATGACCTGTATTTTAGCCGAGTGTCGCAATGGGATGACTGGCTATCAAACTACACCACCCTGCAATATCGCGGACAATTCGATGTTGTTCGCCCGGTGGTCAGGAAGCTGGTCGCAGAGATGCGCCGGAACCCTATCGATGTTCTCTTCAGACCAAAAGACGGCGCTAATCCTGATGCTGCCGATGTGCTGATGGGGATGTATCGTACTGATATGCGCCATAATACGGCAAAAATTGCCGTTAACGTTGGCGTTCGTGAGCAGATAGAGTCAGGCGTTGGTGCATGGCGTCTGGTCACGCAGTACGAAGACAACGATCCAACAAGCAACAATCAGGTAATCCGACGCCTGCCAATCCATGAAGCCTGCTCACACGTCATATGGGACGCCAACAGCAAGCAGATGGATAAGAGCGACGCTAAGCACTGCACGGTGATTAACGCCTTGTCACGCAATGGCTGGAAAGAGTTCGCAGAGGATTACGGTATTGATCCGGATACCTTGCCATCTTTCCAGAATCCGAACGACACATGGCTGTTTCCGTGGGTATCGAATGATGTCGTCTACGTCGCTGAGTATTACGAGGTAGAAGAGAAGAAGGAGAAAGTCTTCATCTACCGCGACCCGCTGACAGGTGAGCCGGTCAGCTATTACCAGCAGGATATCAAAGACGTCATCGACGACCTGGCTAATCGTGGATTCATTAAGGTAGCAGAGCGTAAGGTCAAGCGTCGGCGTGTGTATAAGTCGATCATCACCTGCACGCAGATACTGAAAGACCGCGAGAAGATAGCTGGAGAGCATATCCCAATCGTTCCTGTGTACGGCGAATGGTCATTCGCTGGTGACAAGGAGTGCTACGAGGGCGTGGTAAGGCTGACGAAAGACGGTCAACGCCTTCGTAACATGATCATGTCGTTCAACGCCGATATTGTTGCTCGTTCACCGAAGAAGAAGCCTACCTTCTTCCCTGAGCAAATCGAAGGCTACGAATACATGTACGGTGGAAATGATGACTATCCGTACTATCTGCAGAACAGGACTGATGAAAACGGTAACGACCTGCCGATTGGTCCAATCTCCTACATGGAAAACCCTGAAGTGCCGCAAGCCAACGCTTACATGCTTGAGGCTGCCACCAACGCAGTGAAAGAAGTGGCTAGTCTTGGCGTGGATGCGCAGGCGGCAAATGGTCAGGTCGCTTTCGATACCGTCAATCAACTTAACATGCGGGCAGACCTTGAGACATACGTGTTTCAGGATAACCTGGCTACCGCAATGCGACGTGATGGCGAGATTTATGCCTCAATGGTCAACGATATTTATGACGTTCCTCGTCATGTAACGCTGACACTTGAAGATGGAAGCGAGAAAGACATTCAACTCTATGCGCAAGTTGTCGATTACCAGTCCGGCAATGTGGTCACACTCAACGACATTCGCGGTCGCTATGAGTGCTATACAGACGTAGGACCATCCTTCCAGAGTATGAAGGAACAGAACCGCGCAGAGATTCAGGAGTTGCTCACCAAGGTTCCGCAAGGTACTCCAGAGTTCCAGATGCTGATGCTGCAATACTTCACGCTGCTTGACGGTAAAGGCGTCGAGATGATGCGAGAGTACGCGAACAAGCAACTGGTGATGATGGGGCTGAAGAAGCCAGAAACACCTGAAGAAATGGAGATGGTACAGCAGGCTCAACAGCAGCCGCAGCAGCCATCAGCAGAGCAAATTCAGGCGCAGGGTATCCTTCTGCAAGGTCAGGCTGAATTGCTCAAGGCAGAGAACCAACAGGCGCAGATTCAGGTTGAAGCCGCCAAGGTTGAAGCCCAAAACCAACTCAACGCCGCGAAGATTGCAGAAATCTTCAACAATATGGACCTCGACAAGCAGGCAGAACTGCGTGAGTATCTCAAGCTCGTAGGTCAATTCCAGCAACAGCGCAGCAAGGACGCTCGTGCTAACGCTGAGCTGCTTCTTAAAGATGCAGACCAGACTCATTCACAACGCATGGATTTCGCGAATCTTATGCGTCAAGTTCAAATCCCCTCCGGCGGAGTAGCCGAGACACCTCAATAAGAGAGAGTTAATCATGGACCAAGCCACCGACATTCAGGCTTCTGAAGAATTAACCCTGCCCGGCAATCATGCAGCGGCATCTGCTGATGGCTTAGTTGTCGATAATGCCAACGACAACGCAGGTCAGGAAGAAGGCTTCGAGATTGTCCTGAAAGACGATGAGAAACCAAAACAAGACCCGGCAACTAATGCTGAATTTGCCCGTCGCCGCATCGAACGCAAACGACAGCGTGAGCTTGAGCAGCAGATGGAAGCGGTTAAGCGTGGAGAGTTGCCGGAGCACCTGCGGGTGAACCCTGAGTTACCAAAACAACCAGACCCTAACGATTATCTTTCCGAAGACGCACTGGCTAAGTACGACTATGACCAGAGCCGCGCACTGGCGGCCTTCCAGCAGGCAAACAGTGAATGGCAGATCAAGGCTATGGACGCACGAAGCCAGGCTGTCGCCGAGCAGGGTCGCAAAACTCAGGAGTTCACCCAGCAATCAGCGCAATACGTCGAGGCAGCCCGTAAGCACTACGACGCAGCGGAAAAGCTCAATATCCCTGACTATCAGGAGAAAGAGGATGCATTCATGCAACTGGTGCCGCCAGCAGTCGGTGCCGACATCATGCGCCTCTTCCCGGAGAAATCCGCCGCTCTCATGTATCACCTTGGTGCTAATCCTGAGAAAACACGCCAGTTGCTGGCGATGGACGGGCAATCCGCGCTGATTGAACTCACTCGACTGTCAGAACGTTTAACTCTCAAGCCTCGAGCCAAGCCTGTTTCAGAAGCCCCGTTACCTGATGAACCAATTCAGGGACACGCTGTTGCTGCAAATATCTCTGCGATTGAAAAGCAGATGGAAGCGGCAGCAAACAAAGGGGATGTAGAGACATACCGCAAGCTCAAGGCGCAACTGAATAAAGGAATTCGATAATGGCATTAAATGAAGGTCAACTGGTCACGTATGCTCTGGATGAAATCATCGAAACCGTCCAGAACTTGACGCCAATGGCGTCCAAAGTGACAAAATACACCCCTCCGGCAGAATCCATGCAGCGTTCAAGCAACACCGTGTGGATGCCTGTTGAGCAGGAAGCACCAACCCAGACTGGCTGGGATTTAACTGGCAACGCAACCGGGATTCTGGAACTCTCCGTGAAATGCAACATGGGCGATCCGGATAACGATTTCTTCGAGCTTCGTGCAGATGACCTGCGTGATGAGCGTTCTTACCGTCGCCGCATCCAGGCATCCGCCAAAAAACTGGCAAATAACATTGAGTCAGCAATTGCCAAACAGGCAACCGAAATGGGCTCGCTTGTTGTTCACGATACCCGCGCAATTGGTCCATCTACTGGCCTGTCTGGCTGGGATTTTGTGTCTGATGCAGAGCGCCTGATGTTCTCCCGTGAGCTAAACCGCGACATGGGCATCAGTTACTTCCTGAACCCTGACGATTACCGCAAAGCAGGCCGCAACCTGGTAGATGGTGACATCTTTGGGCGCGTTCCTGAAGAAGCGTATCGCAACGGTACTATTCAGCGTCAGATTGCTGGCTTTGATGAAATTCTTCGCTCACCGAAACTTCCGGCAGTTACCAAGTCAACCGCTACTGGTGTAACTGTTTCTGGTGCGCAGAAGTTTAAGCCGCAGGCATACACCCTTGATACCGATGGTAACAAAGAGAACGTCGATAACCGTGTTGCAACGGTGACCGTATCCTCCACCACCGGATTTAAGCGCGGCGACAAAATCAGCTTCACTGGTGTGAAATTCCTGTCTCAGATGGCGAAGAACGTGCTGACTGATGATGCGACTTTCTCAATCACCCGTGTGATCGATGGTACTCACATCGAAATCACGCCGAAGCCGATTGCGCTGGATGACGCGTCACTGACAAAAGAAGAGAAGGCTTACGCTAACGTAAACACCTCTCTTGCTGATAGCACTCCGGTAAACGTTCTGAACGTGGCAACAACCACCGCTAACGTGTTCTGGGCTGATGACTCAATCCGTCTGCTGTCTCAGCCGATCCCGGTAACCCATGAACTGTTTGCTGGCATGAAAACGTCTTCCTTCAGCATTCCTGGTATTGGTGTTAACGGCATCTTCGCAACGCAGGGTGATATCAACACTCTGTCTGGTAAGTGCCGTATTGCTGTGTGGTATTCAGCATGTGCTGTACGACCAGAGGCAATTGGTGTTGGTCTGCCTAACCAGACTGCGTGATAACCAGAGGGAGCTTCGGCTCCCTTTTTTATCTGGAGACAAGCATGACACACATGATCTTTCGTCATGGCGACATGAAGAAGTGGAAAGGCGTTGGCTACGACTTTGAAATCGTGAAAGCCGAAGAGCTTCAGGAATATCTGGATGCTGGTTGGTTTTCACATCCTGATGACCTTTTGAAGGATGTTGCAGAGCCAGAGCCAGAAGAAAAACAGCGTAAACAGCCTGGTCGAAAACCTAAGGCGGCATCAGATGAACCTGACAACGAAGGGTGATTTAGTTCTTGCGGCATTGCGTAAGCTCGGTGTGGCATCAAATGCCACGTTAACCGATGTCGAACCGCAGTCTATGGAAGACGGCGTCAACGACCTTGAAATGATGATGGCTGAATGGCTTGGCGGTGATGTGTCACCAGGTATCAACGTTGGCTACATTTTCGCTGATGCAGATGTCGCTCCAGATCCGGGAGATGAGCACGGTTTATCAAATAACGCTATCAATGCCGTCATTTTCAACCTTGCCTGCCGCATTGCTCCGGATTATGCGCTGGAAGCGTCAGCAAAACTTATAACCACTGCCAGATACGGGAAAGAGCGACTCGTCAAACTGCCTGCAATGGACAGAGCAAAAGCCGCTAAATGTAAGTCCGGTTATCCAAACCGTATGCCTGTTGGTAGCGGTAACCAGTTGGCGAAGTGGAACGGTTGGAATTACTTCCACCGAAAGGAACCTTGCGATAACGGGAGCGAATAATGCCGATTCAGCAACTTCCGCTTATGAAAGGTGTCGGCAAAGACTTTCGAAACGCCGACTATATCGACTATCTGCCAGTGAATATGCTGGCAACCCCCAAAGAAATCCTTAACAGCAGCGGATATCTTCGCTCATTCCCGGGCATTGCCAAACGTTCCGACGTGAACGGCGTATCGCGGGGCGTCGAGTACAACATGGCGCAGAATGCTGTTTATCGTGTGTGTGGTGGCAAGCTCTACAAAGGAGAAAGTGAAGTCGGTGATGTTGCCGGAAGTGGTCGCGTATCAATGGCGCATGGTCGGACATCACAGGCGGTAGGCGTTAATGGTCAACTGGTCGAGTATCGTTATGATGGCACGGTTAAAACCGTCTCAAACTGGCCTACAGACAGCGGATTCACGCAGTATGAGTTAGGTTCGGTTCGTGACATTACTCGCTTACGTGGGCGTTATGCGTGGTCAAAAGACGGTACTGATTCATGGTTCATCACTGACCTTGAAGACGAATCGCATCCTGACCGTTACAGCGCACAATATCGTGCCGAGTCTCAGCCTGACGGCATCATCGGCATCGGAACATGGCGAGACTTCATCGTCTGCTTTGGTTCATCGACGATTGAGTATTTCTCCCTGACTGGCGCAACCACAGTTGGTGCTGCTTTGTATGTCGCACAGCCATCACTGATGGTGCAAAAAGGCATCGCCGGGACTTACTGCAAAACGCCATTCGCTGATTCTTATGCGTTCATCAGCAATCCGGCAACAGGTGCTCCGTCTGTATACATCATCGGCTCCGGTCAGGTATCACCAATCGCCAGCGCGAGCATTGAGAAAATTCTCCGCTCCTACACTGCTGATGAACTGGCTGATGGTGTGATGGAGTCTCTGCGATTTGATGCGCATGAGCTGCTGATTATCCATCTTCCGCGCCATGTTCTGGTGTACGACGCATCTTCAATCTCCAATGGTCCGCAATGGTGTGTACTGAAAACAGGCCTGTATGACGATGTGTACCGCGCTATCGACTTCATTTACGAAGGCAATCAGATAACGTGCGGCGATAAGCTGGAGTCCGTGACCGGGAAATTGCAATTCGATATCAGCAGCCAGTACGACAAGCAACAGGAACACCTGCTGTTTACTCCGTTGTTCAAAGCGGATAACGCCAGAGTGTTCGACCTTGAGGTTGAATCGTCAACTGGCGTTGCGCAGTACGCCGAGCGCCTGTTCCTCTCTGCAACCACTGACGGCATAAATTACGGACGTGAGCAGATGATTGAGCAGAATGAACCGTTCGTTTACGACAAGCGCGTTTTGTGGAAGCGAGTCGGGCGCATCAGGAAAAATGTTGGCTTCAAATTGCGCGTTATCACGAAGTCACCTGTAACTCTGTCTGGCTGCCAGATAAGGATTGAGTAATGGCTGATTCGAATCTCAATGAGCCAGTAATCATCCAGGCTACGCGGCTCGATACATCAGTCCTTCCACGCAATATCTTCTCTCAGTCGTATCTGCTTTACGTTATTGCACAGGGTACTGATGTTGGTAATGTGGCTAACAAGGCCAACGAAGCAGGGAAGGGGGCTTATGATGCACAGGTGAAGAATGATGAGCAGGATGTCACCCTTGCAGACCATGAATCCAGAATTGAAACTGCTGAAGCAACTCTCATCAATCATGAACATAGAATCTCAGCAGCGGAAAGCACTCTTGCAGATCATGAAACAAGGATTACGGCTGCTGAAACAGAGTTGGCTGATCACGAGGCGCGAATTGCTGCTAATGAATCTGAGTTAGCAAACCATGATGTGCGCATTACTCAGAATACAGACGATATCGAAGCACTTGATACCAGGCTCACAGCGGCAGATGGAAGTATTTCGACGCTACAAAGCACAGTTGGTGATCACTCAACAAGAATATCTGCGCTTGAGTATGCCACCACGCGCAAGAAATCAGAGGTTGTTTACTCAGGAGTATCTGTAACCATCCCGACAGCGCAGACCAACCTTGTTAGCCTGCTGAAAACGCTCACGCCGTCATCCGGCACATTGGCACCATTCTTCGACACCGTTAACAACAAGATGGTTGTGTTCAACGAGAACAAAACCCTGTTCTTCAAACTGTCGATCGTCGGGACGTGGCCCAGCGGAACCGCAAACAGGTCAATGCAGCTAACCTTTTCCGGTTCTGTTCCTGACACACTGGTAAGCAGTCGTAACTCGGCGACAACAACCGATAACATCCTGTTAGCTACGTTCTTCAGCGTGGATAAAGATGGCTTTCTTGCCTCAAATGGCAGTACGTTAACCATTCAGTCAAATGGTGCGGCGTTTACTGCCACAACCATCAAGATAATCGCGGAGCAGTGATGATTCAGTTCAAACCAACGCGAAACATCGACCTGATCGAAGCAGTAGGAAATCACCCTGACATTATCGCCGGGAGCAACAACGGCGATGGATACGACTACAAGCCTGAATGCCATTACTTTGAGGTTAACGTGCACGGGCAGTTCGGCGGCATTGTTTACTATCAGGAGATTCAGCCGCTGACATTCGATTGCCACGCCATGTACCTGCCGGAGATTCGAGGCTTCAGCAAGGAAATCGGGCTGGCGTTCTGGCGATACATTCTGACTAACACCACCGTTCAGTGCGTCACATCGTTCGCTGCACGCAAATTCCGCCACGGTCAGATGTACTGCGCAATGATTGGCCTTAAGCGTGTAGGAACCATCAAGAAATACTTCAAAGGCGTGGATGACGTGACATTTTACAGTGCTACACGCGAAGAACTAATCGACTTCCTGAATCACGGGAGATAGCCATGTTATATGCATTTAAGCTGGGCAGAAAACTGCGCGGCGAGGAACCTTATTGCCCTGAAAAAGGCGGGAAAGGTGGCTCCGATAAAAGCGCAAAGTATGCCGCAGAAGCTCAGAAGTATGCCGCAGACCTGCAAAATCAACAGTGGCAGACGATCATGAAAAACCTTGCTCCGTTCACTCCGCTTGCGGAGCAGTATGTTAACCAGCTTCAGAATCTTTCCAGTTTAGAAGGACAGGGGCAGGCACTTAATCAGTATTACAACTCTCAGCAGTATAAAGACCTTGCAGGTCAGGCGCGTTACCAGAGTCTTGCTGCTGCGGAGGCGACGGGGGGACTTGGCTCGACAGCCACAAGCAATCAACTGGCCACGATTGCCCCGACTCTCGGTCAGTCGTGGTTGTCGAACCAGATGAGCAACTACAACAATCTGGCAAACATTGGCCTTGGTGCGCTGCAAGGTCAGGCGAACGCCGGGCAGACATACGCCAACAACATGAGCAGCATTGCGCAGCAAAGCGCAGCACTTGCCGCTGCTAACGCCAATAAACCATCAGGCCTTCAGACGGCAATTAGCGGCGGAGCTTCAGGGGCTATGACTGGCGCTGCTCTTGGCTCTATTGTCCCCGGACTTGGCACTGGATTAGGTGCGGCAATTGGCGGCGGACTTGGCCTGCTTGGCTCGTTGTTTTAAGGGGTAATCATGGCTACTTGGCAAGGAACAAATGGCGGATTGTTGGCTGGTATCGGTGGTGTCAACTCAAACGCTCCGAGCGTAAATGACATCGGCAACACGCTTCAGCTTATCAGGCAGAACAATGATATTGAGCGTTCAGGCGCGAACAATGTTGGGCTGACTGCTTTGCAAGGTCTTTCTGGTATTGCGGGTGTTTTTAAGCAGGAAAAGCAGGCTCAGCGGCAGAAAGAATTTCAGCAGGCGTACGCTAATGCTTATGCGTCTGGTGATCGCGGTGCTTTGCGTCAGTTGGCTACTCAATATCCAGACCAGATTGAATCTGTTCGTAAAGGAATGGGATTCATTGATGAAGACCAGCGCAATTCTATCGGCACCTTAGCGGCTGGCGCACGCCTTGCATCATCATCTCCAGAAGCAATGCAATCCTGGCTGCAAAACAACGCCAAGGAACTGACTCGCGTCGGTGTTGACCCTAATAACGTTGCTCAGATGTATCAGCAGAATCCTTCAGGATTTGGTGAGTTTGTTGATCACCTTGGGATGGCTGCGCTTGGTCCGATTGATTACTTCAATGTTCAGGACAAGATGGCTGGTCGTGAAATTGACCGAGGCAGGCTGGCAGAGACAATCCGCAGCAATCAGGCAGGAGAAGCACTAACAGCTCGAGGTCAGGACATCCAGATACGTGGACAGAACATCAGCGCACAGAATGCTGCTCTTTCCCGAGAAATACAAAGAGCAGAATTACAAGAAAAGGCTCTGGACAGACAGATAGCCAGAGAAAGCAATCAGTTAAAGCTCGAAGAGCTAAAACAGAAACAGGCAGATGTTCGGCAAAAGGCTGACATAGCCCGCGCTGACAGGCAGGCCGCCGCTCAGGGTGCAGTTGATACGTTCAGCACCGCGCTTGATTCTCTCAACGAGATAGAGCAAAGCCCCGGCCTTTCAAAAGCAGTAGGAATTCGCTCAGCGTTTCCGACAGTTCCTGGCTCTGATGCGGCTAACTTTGAAGCAAGGCTCGACACCTTTAAAGCTCAAACATTCCTTCCTATGGTGCAGTCCCTGAAGGGTATGGGCGCTCTTTCAGATGCAGAGGGTAAAAAATTATCCGATGCGGTTGGTGCCCTAAGCCCCAAAATGAGTGAAAAGGCTTTTCGTGACTCTATCGGAAAGATTAGAAATCAGCTTGAAAGCAAGTTGAGCACTGTTAAAAAACAGTTTGATTATCAGGAGCCAGTACAGAATATGCCAGGGCAACAATCTACTACTGGCAGTAACTTTTCTTCACTATGGGGTGATTAATGGCTAAAGCATGGAAAGATGTTATCGCCTCTCCACAGTATCAGGCGTTAGCACCAGAACAAAAAGCGCAGGCTCAGGAGCAATACTTCAATGAAGTCGTGGCCCCGCAAGCCGGAGAAAATGCAGAGCAGGCTAAGCAAGCTTTCTATGCTGCCTATCCATTGCCATCTGTGCAGCCAGTGGAGACACAGCAACCAGTAGCACAGCAACAACCACAGCAAAGTGGATTTATGTCTGATCTTGGTGAAGCAGTAAAAGAGACTGGTCGCGGACTGGTGCAGGCTGGCGTGAACGTGGCAAACATACCTGCATCAGTTGCCGATGCTGTAACAAGCGCGGCGGCTTGGGCTGGCGGTAAACTCGGTATTGGCGATGGTACATATCAACCAGCACCACGAGTAACAACGCAGGGATTAGAGCAGGACTTTGGCCTTCAGCAAGGTGCGCTGACTCCACAAACGACAGAGGGAAGGGTATTTGCTGAAGCATTGCCTTACCTCACTCCTGCTGGCGTTGAGAGAGCGGCGGTACAGGCACCAACACTTGCTGGTCGAATTGCTCAGGGGGCAACTCGCCTTCTAGCAGAAAACGCAGTTGGATCACTTGCTGCAAATAGTGCGAAAGATGATGCGGAAGCACTCGCCACCGATTTAGGCGTTGGTGTACTTGCTGGCGGTGCTATTAACGCTGCCGGACGTGGATTAGGTGCTGCTTATCGTGGCGTTCGTGGTGCTATCGCGCCAGAAGCGCAGCAGGCTATCAGATTTGCAGAGCGTGAAGGAGTTCCTCTGCACACCACAGACCTGTTACAACCAACTTCCCGCGTCGGAAAAATGGCGCAGACTACAGCAGAAAATATCCCTCTGGCTGGCACAAGCGGAATGAGAGCAACGCAACAGGAAGCTAGAAGCCAGTTGGTGCAGAGATTTGCTGATAAATTCGGTGAGTATGATCCAGCGGTTGTTATTGACAGCCTTAAAGCGAAAACATCAGGAATTCGTCGTGCTGCAGGGAATCGTCTTGAGCAGGTTCAGAATGCAATGGCGGGAGTCAATATCCAGTCTGCGCGAGCAATTCAGCAGATTGATACTGAGATATCTAATCTGCAGAAGCTTGGTAAGGTAGCTGATAACGAGACAATTTCAAAACTTCAGTCATATCGTGATGAGCTTGTTCGCAATGCTGGCCCTGATGGTCCGGTAAATCTGGATTTGAAGCAATTAAGCGACCTGCGCAGCCAGTTCAGAATGGACGTGAAGGGTGAGCGACCAGTGTTACCAAACCGTTCCGATGCTGCCATTCAGCGCGTTTACAAGGCAATGACTGACGATATCAATGGTGCCATTGGTCAGAATCTTGGCAACGATACTCTCCGTAAATATCAGCAGGCCAATGCCGTCTACGCTGACGAAGCGGCGAAACTAAAGAATACCAGGCTGAAGAATGTTCTCATGAAAGGCGACCTGACGCCGGAAGTCGTCAACAACATGCTATTCAGCAAGAACAAATCGGAAATTAAGACGCTGTATAACTCAGTTGGTCGTGTTGGCAGGGCGCAAATGCGCAATGGCATCATTGGAAAGGCGATGGAGAAATCTGGCGGATCCCCTGACCAGTTCCTTCGGCAGCTTAACATTCTGCAAAACCAGACTGGCATCACATTTAAGGGGCAGGACGCTGCTTATCTGAAAGGATTAAAAAACTACCTGCAATCCACGCAGCAGGCTGCAAAAGCGGCAGTAACAACACCCACAGGGCAGCAAACTATCCCGTTCATTATTGGGTATGGGACGGCAATGAACCCGGCGACAACTGGCGCAGCAGTAAGCTACGGACTTCTTACTCGCGCCTATGAGAGCGAGCCATTCAGAAATGCAATGCTCCGAATGGCAAACACCCCACGCGGATCAACAGCGTTTGAGAAAGCCATGCAGCAGGCACAAAAGGCAATTAACGCTATGACGCAGGGGGCTAAGTCTGATGCGTTGTCAGAATAGCTTTTCAAACACCAGGAACGTGCAAAAACCAAATATGTAGAACGCGAGGTTTATCGTATCCCTCTGCATAGGCGATACCTTTGCTGATTGTTATCTGATGTTACTGCTACTGTTGCATGTGACTGTATTTCCAAACCCTGAATTGCAGTTTGTGTAAGTGTCAACTCGTGTTGGATAGGGTTGAGTTATAACAGGCTGTCTCGCTTTTTGCTCGAACGCTTGCATTGTGTTTACAGCCTGATAATTCAATAAAGCCTGCTGGAATGCTTGGCTTTGCGCTATTTGTTGGGCTTGTTCTTGGCTTTGTAGTTGAACATAAAGATTCTGAAGCTCAAGTCTTGCCTGCGCGTCACTTATCTTGCCATCATCGACACCTTGCCCGAGCATCTTCGCAGCAAGGACATATAACTTAGGTGTTGGTGCTGATGCCATGCGTGAGTCGTTCTTCACGCTAGCATCAAGGCAATTAGCCATATCGCTAAGCTTTGGATAGCGTTGTTCGCAATTTGCCTGATAGTCGCTAACCTTTGCACACCCTGCCAGCAGAAGCGGGATAATTAACAGTGATTTTTTCATATGATTAACTCTCCTTATCTTTGCCATCATGGCACTGTTGGGTGTAAATGAGTTATTAACTCAATCGACAATATCTTCACGAAAATACTTTTTATTATTAAGATCTTTCTGATTCTAACAAAACGGAAAGTAATATGAAGAGGATTATCGGCGTCGTTGCTGGCGCTATATTGTTATCTGGGTGCGCAACTATTGTTGGTGACGAAACACAGCTTGTGCAAGTGAACAGCAATCCTTCCGGCGCGAGCTTTAAGGTAAAAGACGAATCAGGCGTGATTGTTGCGCAAGGTAAGACCCCGCAAGGAGTAACTCTTGCCAAGTCAGATGGTAGTTATTTTGGCAAAAAGAGCTACCAGATCACTATGGAGAAGGATGGGTACGAACCAGTTACCCTGCCAATCAAAGCCAATGCTAATGGTTGGTATATCGGTGGAAACCTTGTGTTTGGTGGGTTAATTGGTTGGCTTGCTGTAGATCCATTTAATGGCGGGATGTATACCTTGAAGCCTAAAGAGGCAAACGCATCTCTTATACCATCAACAAAGCAAGACTAATAAATAGGACCCACCTTCAGGTGGGTTTTTTGTACAAATCCTTCAGCGTATCAAACACCATCTTCTTAACAAGCTCTGATTGCTCATCAGCGATGCGTTCCGCATCGTCTCGATAGCCTGAAATTTTGGATGGCCTTGATACAGCATCAGCCACTATCTGAACTAATTCTGAATTAAGAGAGCGGCCATTGGATTTGGCTCGCTGTTTTAGTTTTTCCTTTAATTCGTAAGGTAGCCGCAGATTAAATTGCGGGTCATCTCTTCCCATTCTTGATGCCTCGCTCTTGTGAGTGGATCGGCATCTTATTATCTGCTGGTTGCATCCTCAATAAGACCACGGTGGTCGTATTTTTTGATTAATAATGAATCACTGCGGCCATTCCTTGTATCTGGAGCAAATTAAATGACAGACATTACAGCCAATGTTGTAGTGAGCATGCCTTCGCAACTCTTTACTATGGCCCGCTCTTTTAAAGCCGTAGCTAATGGCAAAATTTATATCGGTAAAATTGACACTGACCCAGTAAATCCAGAAAACCAGATTCAGGTTTATGTGGAGAACGAAGACGGCTCTCACGTTCCTGTTTCTCAACCAATCATCATTAACGCTGCTGGTTACCCGGTATATAACGGACAGATTGCCAAGTTCGTAACTGTGCAAGGCCATTCTATGGCTGTTTATGATGCATATGGGGCGCAGCAGTTCAATTTTCCTAATGTGTTGAAGTACGACCCGGATCAGTTTAAATTACTTATTGGCGGTACAGATGGTAGTAAATATATCGGTTTCGGCGCTTCAACGGTTTACGATGCAATCAGGAAAACACCTCAATACTATGGAGCTAAAGCAGATGGATTGACATCAGATTCTGATGCCATTAATGCCGCAGCATTAGCTGCTTTTAATAATGGTGGCGGGGAAATATTTTACCCTCCAGGTGTTTATTTAATAGATTCTCCTATCATTCTTTATACAGGCGTTCATCATAAAGGCTCTGGAAAGAGAGCAACATTTCTGTATGTTAAAAAAGGTAGTAATACAGATGTATTTAAAACACATGGCTTTGGCGTTGTGGAAAATCTGTCTGATGCGCCATATGGATTTAGCATAAAAGATATGACCATTGATGGTAATTATCTTGACTTGCAAAGAGATACAAACTCATGGAGAACTTGCGACACTGTTAACAATGATTATGGAACTGCCATTAAAATATTCGGCAGCATGTACCACATTGACGTTGAGATTAATAATGTTGCAGAACATGCTCTCTATTCAGAGGGGTATGGATCATTTCATGATAATCAGGAACACGCCTCTGAAGTGAGGATAACGGGAAGAATTTCAGGGAGAGAGGGGGTTGTGTTCAGGGGGCCAGGTGATATTAACCTAGATTATATTGTTTTTGGCCTGTGTGGACTTCCTCCTTACAGCGCAAGATTAACAGCAACAAGCCAACAAAGCCTTCTTTATCCAGGAGAACCATGTCATGGAATTGTTCTTGATAATCAGTCTCCTTATACAGGACATGTCGATATAAATTACATCCATGTATATGCTGTGTATTATGGCTATGGATTTAAGACGCTGGGTGTTAACCGATTCAATGCGAGGCACGTGTGTGTTGATAATAGTTTAGGTGGTTACTGGTTTACCAACGGGGCACATGGTGTTGTTGCCATCGCAGAAGCCAGGGCGTGCGGAAGAATGCCAGATAACTACACTGGCGATTCAATTTCTCCTCTCCGCGACATGCTTCTGGATAACGGTACAATCTGGACACTTAACATCAATATAAAAGCACAAAGATATTCACCTTCAATTGATGATGATGGGTATCAGATAGCTATATCAGGCAACAACAATGTAGTTACAATAAACCAAATCGGTCAGTTGCAGAGTGACAATGCCCCTATTAAAGCCTCGCTTCTTTCTGTTACTGGTGACAATAACAATGTTACTTTTACATCCAAGAGGATAAAAGGAAATTTATGTTACTTATCCGGCGGTGGTAATAATATAAGAGGTTCGTGTGATAATTTGTTTTCGGGTTCTGCTCTTATTCGCGATGCAGTAAATTCAACAACAATTTGTTTTGCGAACAGCGTAGATATAACTGCGAAGGGGCTTTCTTCTGATTGCACTGGATTTAACAGCATTGGCACATGTGCATCAGAGAATATAAGATTAATCACTTCAGGCGCAAATGGTTATAATAGGTTTTTAGGTGATAGAATGGCAGCCCTTAACAGGACGTGTACGTGGACGATTATGGCAACAGTTGGAAACTCAATAAATGGGAAATCAACTGACGATTATATTGAGTGGAATATGCCAAACCCAACAGGTAGCGAATCTAACGAGGTTGATATTGAGCATAATTTTCTGTATGCCCCAACACCAAACCAGATTGCTGTGTTGGGGTTTAGACAACCTGCTGGTTCTGCAGAAGGTGCAACTTTAAGTCCAATAGAAATTATCGGAACTCCAAGTGAGTCTTCTTTCAGAATTAGATACCATTGGTCAGGCCCTTTATCTTCTGGCTCTGCTCCAATTGTAATGTTCAGGATTAGATAGAATTAATTGATATTTTAAAAAATTAAATTATTAGTTGATAAATTGTATGCGCAAGGCCTGTAACTTGAGTGCCAGGCCTTGCATGTTTTCATTGATTTTTAAGATGGTTCACTCCACCTTTTCATCAAGCCAGTCCGCCCACCATTGCATCATTTCTCTGCGCTTATCGAGATACTGAGCATGGTTGTAAATTCCACGTACAGATCCGCCGTTGGCATGTGCCAGTTGCACTTCAATGGCGTCGGCAGGCCATTCGTGCTCGTTCATAATCGTGCTGAATTCATGCCTGAATCCGTGACCGCTTTCCAGCCCCTCATAGCCGATTTGTTTGATCACAAGCAATACCGCGTTCTCGCAGATTGGTTTCTTCTTATCGTTGCGCCCGGCAAAAACAAACTCTGAGACTGGTTTGGTGATTGAGCTTAGCGTAGTAAGAAGTTCAACCACTTGGTCTGACATAGGAACCACATGAATTTTGCGTCCCTTCATCACACTGGCGTCGATGGTGATAATCCTGTTTTCAAAATCGACGTTCTTCCATTGCATGGAGCGAAGCTCTTTCGTTCTTAGGGCTGTGTAGCGTAAAACTTTGGTCGCAATGAGCGATACGATACTTCCTGAAAATGTTGCCAGTGCTTTGTTGAATGCCGGGATCTGGTCTGCAGGAAGAAACGGGAAGTTCTTCTTGCGGTATCCCTTCATGGCGTCAGCAAGGTCAGGTGCCGGGTTATATTTAGCCCTACCAGTAACAATAGCGTAACGAAAAACCTCGCCGCATCTTCTGCGGGCTTTGTTGGCTCGCTCCATTGCACCGCGATCTTCAAATCTGCGGATTACTTCCAGCAGTTGCATCGGCTCAATATCCTGAATCTCAAGACCGCCGATGATGGGTAAAATGTCGTCATCAAACATTTTGGCAAGTTCAGTTGCATAGCCTACTGACCAGACTTGCTTCTTGTGCTCGTACCATTCCTTGTAAATCGCACTAAATGAATTGTTGTTAGACGAAGCCTTTTTCGCCTTTACCGGATCGATGCCAACCGAGATGTCTTTCCTCGCAGTCCATGCCTTATCCCTTGCTTCCTGCAAAGTCATAAGCGGATATTTTCCGACGGTCAGGATTTTCTCCTTACCGTCAATCTTGTAGCGAAGCTGCCATACCTTTTTCCCTGACACAGGGACATAAAGGTACAGGCCATTACCATCGAGAAGGCGGTATGGTTTTTCTTTTGGCTTTGCTGCTTCAATCTGCTTAACGGTGAGCATGGGTAAAAATCCGGTGGGTAAAATTATTTTATCCACTTTTTACCCGTCATGGAGTGCGGCTGTCAACGATCTGACGCGAACCATGACGAACTGTGAATCTACGGAAGGCTTGATATTCAGGGAATTTTGCGGACTGGTACGGATGGGAGCGAACTGATAAATGGTGTCCCCTGCAG
>ENA-UOJS01000541-UOJS01000541.1-human-gut-metagenome-genome-assembly--contig:-C74-NODE-541-length-39850-cov-12.836990_pt1 | contig 39850 bp, 25 predicted proteins | sample MGYA00242355_ERZ723902 | MGnify/ENA metagenome assembly ERZ723902
GATGTTATGGTAATTCTGTTCTTGATGTATGCGGTTGATCTCGTCGCGGAACATTTCGAGATGGTGCCGCAGGATATTATCTACATAGGATGTCGCGGTCAGTCGCTCGCCGCCGATTTTTTTCAGGACTTCAAGGATTTTCCGTTTCGTAGGGGCACTGACATAGAGCGAAGCGCGGAGGTCGTAATCCACCCGGGCAAGAAATGTTTTTTTGTAGTCGGGCAAGGTTATCGAACGTCGCCGTCGTATGTCCGGTACGGGAGCACTCTCCGGCTTCACATCCTGCCTTTCGGATACGACCGTTCCGGAAGGCGGAGAGTCGGGCTTTGAAGAATCTTCAGGTGCTGCGACAACGGATGCAGGAGGATTGTCGGCCTCTTTCGATACGGATTTCCTAATGACATTTGTCGAGGGCGGAGTCTGTCCGCTAATCATCTGCCGAACGAGTTCTTCGTCGATCCCGACATTGAGTTTCGTTGCCATCGTTATCGGATTTTAAGTATCGACAGAATTTCACCGGCTAATGCTTCGATCTGTGCTTCCTGGGCAAAAGAACGCTCCGGAGCCAAAAGTGTCGAACGCCCGACGCCCGTACCGTCCGGAAGCAGCTCCTTGTTGAATTTCGAACGATACGGAATATGTGTCTGCAGCAATGACAAGCCGAGTTGACCGATAAGTGTTTCGTATTGTTCATAGAGAGGTGTTCGTTCCCGGCGGTCGAGCATAGTCCAGAAGAGACGGATGTCTTTGAGATGAACGGCCTCATTTTGGACCAGCGACAAATCGAAAGTTCGGGCAAAGGAGAGCGTACTGCCCATAACGACCTTGTCCGCCTTCATGGGAACGAAAAGACAATCCAGAGCCGAGAATATCTCGATGACACCCGCCGTATTGACCGTACCCGGAAGATCGTAGAGAACAATCGCAGGTAGGTAACCGCTGTCCCGGAGAAACCGGGATTCCCGCTCCGGCGCTTCGGCCGGAGTGCAGGCTATGACGGGCCAGAGTTTACGGCCCGTGGCTTTGAATTGGCGGATCAACATCAACTTATAATACTTGCTGTTTTCCAGAACAGATAGTTCCCTCTCGCGCTGCGCATGAACGGACCATTGGGGATAGTCGCAGTCCATGACCAACACGTCATGCCCCAGTGTATAGTGCAGATAACTTGCGAGCAGCACCGTAAGCGAGGATTTGCCTACGCCGCCTTTCTGATTGCAGATTGAAATGCTTGCTGATTCCATCATTTTTTGATATTTAGAGGTTTTTATTGTTTCGCAGAAAGGATAATTTCCATATTTATAGCTATTTATATTCCAATTCAGATTTCTGGAAATCTATATTTTTCTATTTCCGTACATCCCCGGATTTATCGCTGACGATAAAGTTGAAGAAGTTGCCAGAGAGCTATAAATTCAAGTATCCGAATAATGAAAAATTCCTTTCTGCCGCAATATACAACAAGGTAAAACGCTTCCGAACTAATGTCCGCTCTCGACCGCTCCAGTCCGTTCGCCGGGCTTTTTTTCGGCGCCCGACGGTTGTAATATTGCAGTGGGAAATTCCCCGGCTTCAAGACTCTCGCCAGCCGTTTATCAGAATCTTCGATCGAAGTTTTCGGCAGCGGATCTTTCGCCTCACTTGAGGCGAGCGAGCTGTACCTTTGTCCGACAAACTGCGTTTTGTCCGACAAAGGTGCTCGCTCTGCGAGGCAGGGGCGTTCTCCCGAGTCGAACGCCTTTTAACCTGAAACTATGGATACCAACCAAAAAAGAACACAACAGCCCAAAACACCGAGTTATAAGTACTCTTTCCGTCTCAATGAAGAGCAGAATATCCGCTTCAACGAGCTGCTTTGCAAAGCTGGATTGGAACATAACCGCAGCCGGTTTATCGTCAAACGCATCTTCGAGGAGGAGTTCGTCGTCATCAAACGCGACCCCTCGAAAGTACAGTTCGTCGCGCGGCTCAATGACTTTTACTTCCAGTTTCAGAAGCTGGGAAATAACTACAACCAGATCGTAAAAGCCGTCAATGCGCACTTTTCCAACATCACGATCCCGCATCAGATCGCCATGTTGGAACAGCGGACGCGAGAGCTGAAAGCCCTCAGTATCGAAATTCTGAACTTTGCAAAACAGGCTAAGGAGTGGTTGCAAATATAAGGTCGGGCTCCTCGCCCGGCGGGGCTTTACACTACAACAAGGAGAAAGTGGATAAGGATGAGGCCGAAGTGCTCTATTGGCAGAAGATGCTCGAACCGTTCGACAAACACGGGCGAATGGATGTCGACGCCTGCATGGAGAGTTTTCGGCCGTACCTCGAAGCCAACCGCAGGACGACCAATACGGTATTCCATGTCTCGCTGAACCCTTCTCCGGAAGATAAACTGACCGACGAACAGCTTCGGGAGATTGCACGCGAATACATGGAGCGCATGGGTTACGGAGATCAGCCCTATATCGTCTTCAAGCATACGGATATCGACCGACACCACCTCCATATCGTATCGTTGCGCGTCGATGAGAACGGCCGTAAGTTATCCCACGATTATGAAGCCCGGCGGTCGATGGATATCCTGCGCTCGTTGGAGCAGAAATACGGCCTGCATCCGAGTATCAAGGGTCAGGAACAGACGGACAGGGAGGGGGTGCGGAAAGTGAATTATACCGCAGGAAACGTCAAGCAGCAGGTCTCGTCCGTCGTGCGGTCATGCCTGCGCAATTACAAATGCTCCTCCTACGGGGAGTTGCGCACGCTGCTGGAGCGGTTCAATGTCTCTATCGAGGAGCGGACGGGAACCATTGACGGGCGAAGTTATGCCGGCATCGTCTACGGTGCCATGACCGACGACGGTTATGGTGTCGGCACGCCGTTCAAATCGAGCAAGATCGGCAGGGACGTAGGTTATCGGGCTTTGCAGAAATACTATGAGAGGTCGAAGGCTGCATTAAGAGAAAACGATGCCCTCGGGAGGTTGCGGCAGTGCGTCCGGGATGCCATGAGTCCGCATAATACGCGGGACGAGTTCCGGCGACTGTTGAAGGCGGACGGTATCGATGCGATCTTACGCATAAATCCCACAGGCAGAATTTACAGCGTGACGTTTATCGACCATAAGGCCGGTATCGTCGCCAACGGTTCGCTGCTGGGGAAAGGGTTTTCGGCGAACGCATTCAACGAATTATATCCGGCACCGAAAGAGATACGGCAGGTCGCAGAACAACGTCCGGAACAGCGACGAGAACAACGGAGTCACACGGCAAATCCCATTTCGGGAATCGTCGATACAATATTGGATTTGGCCGATGTGCGGGCTTATGAGGAACAGCAAAAAGTTCAACGACAAAAGCGAAGACGGAAACGAGGGCTTAAACTATGATTCGATGTAAATTTTTTGTTTCATAATACATCGAAATCAAATAAAGGATACAACAGATCCAAATCATCTGAACTACTGTTTATTGCAATGATTTTCATAAATTTAATAATACATTGGATTGCTTGATTGAGATTTTCGGAGGATCTGTAGCTATGCTATCCGATCTTCAATAATAATGATTTGATAAACGTTAAAAGGGCTGTTTGACAGATTGGATCTTAAACAGCCCTTTTTTCATTCGTACCGCTATTCGAGAACTTTTCCGAATATGCAATTCTCAGAGAATCAAAAAACTTGTTAATCCCTTTATGGGGATTTTCAGGATTCGCCATGCATATAGAATCGGATATCGGCGCCGTTTTCCAACTCCGAATAACGGAGGAAATACCCGTTGTAAGACTTTCCATCGAAGGTAAGCCGGTCTACATAGCGATTCTCGGGCGCATTCTCCGGGGCCTCGATTACGATGTCGGTTCCGTTTTCGAGGTGTATGGTCGCCCGTTTGAATAGGGGCGAGCCGACGGCGTATTCGTCCGAGCCGGGGCATACTGGATAGAATCCGAGTGCCGAGAAGACATACCATGCCGAAGTCTGCCCGTTGTCCTCGTCGCCGCAGTACCCGTCGGGCTTGGCGGAGTAGAGCCGATCCATCACCTCGCGTACCCAATACTGCGCCTTCCAGGGTTGTCCGATGTAGTTGTAGAGGTAGATCATGTGCTGTGCGGGCTGGTTCCCGTGGGCGTAGTTGCCCATGTTGGCCACCTGCATTTCGGTGATCTCGTGGATGCGCACGCCGTAGTAGCTGTCGTCGTAGATCGGCGGCACGACGAATACCGAATCGAGCATTTTTCCGAATTCGGTTTTGTCTCCCATCAGGTCGATCAGCCCCTCGACATCGTGAAACACCGACCATGTATAGTGCCAGGCGTTACCCTCCGTATATGCGTCGCCCCACTTGTAGGGGCTGAACGGCGACTGGAACGTCCCGTCAGCATTGCGGCCGCGCATCAGGTGGGTTTCGGGATCGAAGAGGTTTTTGTAGTTCTGCGAGGCTTTTTCCAGCCGCCCCGCATCTTCGGTCCGGCCCAGCTTTTTCGCCACTTGGGCGATGCACCAGTCGTCGTAGGCGTATTCCAGCGTCCGGGCGGCACTCTCGTTGATACCCACGTCGTAGGGCACATAGCCCAGCGTGTTGTAATACTCGTGCCCGAGGCGTCCCGTGGAGCTTACAGTAGGATGAACCTTGTCACGTCCTGCGAGCATCGCCTCGTAGAGCGTGGCGATGTCCTCCTGCGGGGTGATACCCTTGAGGATGGCGTCCGACACGACCGATGCCGAGTTGTTGCCCACCATGCAGCCGCGGTATCCCGGCGATGCCCATTCGGGCAGGAAGCCGCTCTCACGGTAGGCGTTGGCCAGTCCGGCCTGAATCTCGGCGTTGACCGACGGATAGACGAGGTTCAGCAGCGGAAATAGACTGCGGAACGTATCCCAGAACCCCGTGTCGGTGTACATATAACCCGGCAACACCTCGCCGTTGTAAGGGCTGTAATGCACGGGGTTGCCGTTTTTGTCCAGTTCGTAGAATTTGCGGGGAAAGAGCGTCGAGCGGTAAAGGCATGAGTAGAAGGTGCGGTATTGATCCGTAGTTCCTCCCGTGACTTCGATACGTCCCAGCACGTCGTCCCAGCGTTCCTGAGCCCGGGCTTTCACCGTTTCGAAATCGTCCTTGCCCAACTCTTCGAGATTCCGGAAAGCCTGTTTCTCGGAGATGAACGACGAGGCTACGCGCGCCGTCACCCGTTCGCCGCGGCGTGTGGTGAAATAGACCGCCGTCAGCGCATGGTTACCTGTCACGGCATCGCCCTCGATCTCCTGTCCGCCGTCGAAAACACGGAAACTCTCGATGGGCTTGTCGAAGCGAATGACAAAATAATTCCTGAAATTCTCCGGAACACCCCCGCTGTTGCGCGTCGTATACCCCGTAACAGTCCGTTTGTCGCGGATTCTCACGCAAGATCCGCGGTTGAAAGCGTCAATCACCACGCCCGACTCGGCGCTCTCGGGGAATGTGAAACGCATCACGGCGGCACGCTCCGTCGGGGTCATTTCGGCCACGACATCATGGTCGGCCAGGTAGACCGAGTAATAATAGGGCTTCGCCGTCTCGGACTGATGCGAGAACCAGCTTTGGCGCGACTCCTCGTCGATCTTGTCGTGTCCGCGCACGGGCATCAGCGAAAACTGCCCGTAGTCGTTGATCCACGGCGAGGGCTGGTGAGTTTGCTTGAACCCCCGGATGGTATGCGCCCCGTAGGTGTAGGCCCACCCGTCGCCCATCTTGCCCGTCTGGGGCGTCCAGAAATTCATGCCCCACGGCAGGGCCACCGCAGGATAGGTGTTGCCCGTCGAGAGCGTGTAGTCCGACTGCGTGCCCACGAGCGTCGAGACGTATTCCGAGGGACGCGGCAGGGGTTCGTCGCAAGGAAGTGCAGCGGAGCGTTCGGTGCGATTCCCGCAACCGCCGCACAGGACGGCGGTAAGTAACAGAAAAGAAACAGGTCTTATCATGGCAGTTTGTTTTTTCGGTTAGTTTATCGAGTTCAGCAAATTTGCTTTTCCTTCGTTTACGAGTTTGAGTATGAGTTCTCCGAAGAGGGTGTTCTGCCAGGCGAACCACGGGCGGGTGTAATCCGCGGCGTCGTGGCGCGAGAAGGACTCGTGCATGAAACCCGTACCGGCATCGGTGGTCATCAGCGAGACGATGCAGTCGCGGATCTCTTCGTCGTCGGTGGAGGTGAAGGCCCGCATCATGATGCTCATGGGCCAGATCATCTCCACGCCGATATGGGGACCTCCGATGCCCTCGCCCGCCGCACCGCGCCAGAAGTAAGGATTGCCGTCGCTCCACACGAAGCGGCGGGTATTTTCATAGATCGGGTCCGTGCGCTCCACATCGCCCAGATAGGGCATCGCCAGCAGCGACGGTACGTTGGCGTCGTCCATCAGCTGTCGTCCGCCGAAACCGTCGACCTCGAAAGCATAGATCTTCCCGAACTCCGGATGTTCGACAACGGCGTATTTTTGCAGCGCCGCAGCCACTTCGTCGGCCAGTGCCGTACACTCCGCGGCGAGCTCCTTCTCATTGTTTACGGTCGCCAGAATTTCGGCTGCTTTGCGCAGCGACGTGACGGCCATGAAGTTCGAAGGTACGAAGAACCCGAAGGTCGTGGCATCGTCCGAGGGCCGGAACGCCGAGGCGATCAGCCCCACGGATTTCACCGGATTGCCGCGACCCACATTGCAGCGCGTGTCGAGCTGCCGGTCGGTCGTGCGCAGGAAGATATAGTCCCCGGGCCCCTCCTTCATCTGCTGTTCGCGCAGCGTGCGGAGAACGGCCCGCATGGCATCGACCCACGCGGCGTCGAAAACCGACGCATCGCCCGTCGTCTTCCAGTAGTGGTGCGCCAGGCGGATGGGATAGCAGTGGGAGTCGATCTCCCATTTGCGCTCGAAGACCATCGGATCGGCCTCGGGGAAATCCGTCTCGTTGTGTACGCCCGTCGGCGCGACGTTGAAGGCGTTGGCGTAGGGGTCGATATTGATGAGTTTCATTTGGCGGCGGACAACCCCCGCGATCATCCGCTGCAACTGCGCGTCCTTACCGCACAGCTGCACGTAGGGCCACACCTGAGCTCCCGAATCGCGCAGCCACATCGCCGCAATATCGCCCGTGTAGACGTACGTGTCGGGATTTCCCGCGGCGTCCTCGCCGTAGTGTACCGTGGTGTCGAGCGTGTTGGGGAAGCAATTGGCGAACATCCACCGCAGGCGTTCGTTGGTCAGAAGACCGCACACGCGCGCGATCTCCTGCTCCACGGCTTCCGATCTGAAAAGCCGCTTCTCTTCGGCCGGGCGCTGGTCGGCATAGGTTTCCGGCTCGTCCGGACAATACCACACCTTCGGCTCGGCGCCCATCTCGAAGCGCAGCTCTCCGCCCGCCATCAGGTCTTCGTGCCATAGATAAGGCTTCGTATAGGGCTGTCCGTCGAGCCAGACGCGCTGAATGTATTTGTTCTCCGCGGAGTTGTTCTCGGCCACGATCGCGAACGTCCCGCCCGGCACCTTCACTTCGGCCCTGTCGAACAGGGGCGATCCGAACCAGTAGCGTCCTCCGGCAGGCTCGACCTCGTACATGCCCAGTGCCGAGAGGACGTACCATGCAGACATCTGCCCCACGTCCTCGTTGCCCGAAAGGCCGTCGGGTTCGGCGCGGTAGAGCGTCGTGAGCACCTCGCGCACCTTGTCGGCCGTCTTCCACGGCTGCCCCAGCATCGTATAGAGGTACAACACGTGGTGGCTCGGCTCGTTGCCGTGGGCGTACTGGCCGATAAGGCCCGAAATGTCGGGCGAAGTCTCGGCGCCCTCGACGACGGAACTTACCGTGAAGAGCGAATCGAGCTTTCCGAGCATCTCCTCGCGGCCGCCGAAACACCCGACGAGCCCCTCGACGTCGTGCGGCACGAGCCACGTGTACTGCCAGGCGTTGCCCTCGCAGTAGTCGTCGGCACGGTGCGTCGAGGCGAAGGGGTTGAACGGCGTGCGCCAGCCTCCCTTCGAGTCGCGGCCCCGCATGAAGCGCGTCGCCGGATCGAAGCAGTTGCGGTAAGAGTGGCTGCGTTCCGTGAAGTAGTTCGCCTCCTCCGTCCGGCCCAGCGCCTCGGCGGCCCGTGCCGCGGCGCCGTCGGCCAGGGCGTACTCCATGTCGTAGGCCACCGCCTCGTTGAACAGGTCGCACGGGATGTAGCCGTACTTCATCCGCAGGCCGTTGCCCCGGTCGGGATTCATGGCCGTCTTTTTGATCGCTTCGAAAGCCTTCTCCCTGTCGAATCCTTCGATGCCCTTCACGATGGCGTCCGCCACGACGGGAATACCCGGGTTGCCCACCATGCAGTCGGTCTCGTTGCCCCACAGGTGCCATACCGGCAGGCGCCCCTGCTCGTCGGCGATAGCCAGCATCGTCCGCACGATGTCGGGCATCCGCTCCGGATGCAGGATCGTCATCAGCGGCATCGCCGCACGGTAGGTGTCCCACAGCGAGAAGGTCGTGTAGTTCGTGAAGCCGGGCACACGGTGGATTTCATAATCCGACCCGCGGTAATCGCCGTTCACGTCGCAGAACACGGAGGGCGCCACCATCGTGTGGTACAGCGCCGTGTAGAAAATCCGCTTCGCCGTCTCGTCCTCCGTCGCGATCTTCACCTTCGACAGCTCGTCGTTCCACGCCTTGTCGGCCGCCGCCGCGGTCGCCTCGAAATCCCATTCGGGAAGCTCCGCGGCGAGGTTCGTCTCGGCGCCCTCGACGCTCACGGGCGACAAGGCCACCTTCACGAGCAGCTGCTCGCCGTCGGTCGTCGAGAACGACGCACGAGCGTATTTGTCCCCGACGGTTTCGAACTTTGCAAAGGGTTTCGAGAACTCCGCCGCGAAATAGACCCGCTGGTCTTTGGCCCAGCCCGTCGAGTAGCGCCATCCGCTGATGCGCGTGCTGTCGTCCGAGAAGCGGAAGCCCGTATCGGTCGCCTTGTCCCAGCAGCCGCCGTTCTCCAAGTCGAAGACCACGGCCGCGGCATCCGACGCCGGGAAGGTGTAGCGATGCAGTCCGACGCGGGACGTGGCCGTCATCTCGGCCGTGACGCCGTAGCGCGTCAGCGGAACCGAGTAGTAGCCCGGCCGGACGATCTCCCGCGTGCGGTCGGCATAGGACCAGAGTCCCGACGACGGATCGTCCTCCGTGCCGCGGGCATAGGTCACCTCGCCCACGACGGGCATCACCGTGACGTCGAACAGGTCGCCGATCCCCGTACCCGAGAGGTGCGTGTGCGAGAAACCGATCACCGTCGAATCCGACCGGTGGTACCCCGAAACCCAGTCCCACTCCTGCGGAATGCTCGTGGGGCCGACCTGCACCATGCCGAACGGCACGTTCGCCCCGACGAAAACGTGGCCGTGGCCGCCCGTGCCGATCTTCGGATCCACGAAGCGGGTGAAATCGCTCTCCGCAGCGGGCTGCGAAGGCGAGCAGGCCGCCGCGAGAAGCAGGGCCGCCGCCGGCAAAAAGCTGTATGTCCGTTTCATAGTCAAGCGTTATTTGTCGTTTTTCAATTCGAATTTCAGTCGTCCGCCCCCGAGCAGCTCGTCGTGCGAGAGGCGGTACTTGCCGAGCGGTTTGCCGCCGAGCGTCATGCGGCCGATGTAACCGGCGCCGTCCGCCGGCCGCTCGGCCTCGATCACCAGCGGGCCCCGCTCCGTCGCGATCTCCACGCGGTCGAACACGGGGGCCGTCAGCGTATAGTACGGCTCGCCCGGGCAGTCCGGATAGAATCCCATCATCGAGAAGACGGCCCAGGCCGACATCGTACCCGTGTCGTCGTTGCCCGGAATGCCGTCCGCGGCGGTCGTAAAGCAGGTGTCCAGCAGACGGCGCACCTCGCGCTGCGTGCGCCACTCCTCGCCCGGAAAGCGGCTGAATAGATAGGCGTAGGCGATGTCGGGTTCGTTCGCAGGGTCATACAGCCCCTCGTCGAAGACCATTTGGAGCTTGTCGACGAACTTCCGCCGGCCTCCCATGAGCTTCGCCAGCCCTTCCACGTCGTGCGGCACGAAGAAGGTGTAGTTCCAGGACGACCCTTCGTGGAATCCCGGCGCAGCCGTGAAGTTCTCGCCCGCCTTCGGGTCAAAGGGTTCGAGGAACGTCCCGTCGTCGTTGATCGGCCGCAGCGTCCCGAACTCCCTGTCGTAGTAGTGTCTGTACCCCAGCGAACGGTCGCGGAACAGACGCGCGTCGTCTCCGTGTCCGAGCGAGTCGGCCAGAAGCGACAGCGCATGGTCGGCGACGTAGTACTCCAACGCGTGCGACACGGAGGTATCGCCCGCGAGGTCCTTGGCGTAGAAACCCAGCGGAATGTAGCCCCGCTCGACATAGGGGTCGATGTCCGGCCGCAGCCGGTTCTGCACTCCGGGCGTCGTGGCCGACTTGCGGAACGCCTCGTAGGCCGTCGCGACGTCGAAGTCGCGCAGCCCCTTCATCCACGTGTCGACGATGACCGGAATGGCCGGGTCGCCCTCCATCGTGAAGGTCTCGCGGCCGTACAGCTCCCACTTGGGCATCCACCCCCACTCCTCGTACATGCCGATCATCGAACGCACCATGTCCGCCTGCCGCTCGGGATAGACCAGCGTCAGCAGCTGGTGCACGTTGCGGTAGGTGTCCCACAACGAAAAGACCGTGTAGCGTTCGCCGTCGGTAACCCCCACCTCTCCCGAACGCTCCATCAGCGGATATTCCCCGTTGACATCGCTCAGGAGGTTCGGGTGGATCAGCGCATGGTACAGCGCCGTATAGAACACGGTCTGCTGCTCCGCCGTGCCGCCCTCGACGCGGATGCGCGAAAGGTCGTCGTTCCACCGCGTGCGGGCCGCCCCGCGGATCGCGTCGAACGATGTTCCGGCGGGCTGTTCGGCGTCGAGGTTCCGGCGGGCGTTCTCCGTGCTCACATAGGAAATGCCCATGCGCACCTCGACCTGTTCGCCAGCCCGCAGGTCGTCGAACGTGAACCAGTAGCCCACGTCGTCGCCCGCCAGTTCGCGGCCGTACTCCGTATAGAGCTTGTATCTGCCGTTGTCGGGCGTCCACTCCGCCTCGACGCCCGTCATCGGGCGCTGTTTCTTCCAGTAGCCCGACGACGACGGGGTTTTCGTCACGCGCAGCACGAAATACACCGGAAACACCTTCTGCGGGTTGTAGCAGAACGTCCCCAGCAGTTTCATGCCCTCGATCTCCGTGGCGCTCACGCGGCGCACCGTAGCGCCCGACTCGTTCGTGAGGCCCTCGCCTAGATTCAGCAGCAGGTGGCCCTCACCCCCGGGAAACGTGTAGCGCTCGGCCGAAGTGCGCGCCGTGGCCGTCGCCTCGGCAAGAATACCGTACTTGTCGAGGCGCACCGAATAATAGCCCGGCGTGGCCCGCTCGTCGCGGTAGGCCGTGCCGTACTCCCGATAATCCACCGTCAGCGGCCCGCTCGTCGCCATCGTCAGCAGCGATCCCATCTCGGGACATCCCACGCCGCTCAGCGCCCCGTGGGCGAAGCCCGTAAAGAATTCGTTATGGTATTCGTAGGGCGTAGACCACCACCGCGCGTCCTTGTCGTAGCGGTTCGTGTCGGAGCCCATGACGTTGAACGGAACCACCGCCATCATGCCGTTCGGGGTGATGGCTCCCGGGTTCGTAGTCCCGAAATTGGTCGTGCCGATAAACGGGTCGACCTTATCGACGGGCTCCTGCGCACGCAGCGGTGCGCAGAAAACGGCTGCGGCGAGCGCCGCAGCAGGAAGCGTTCGTCGCAGTCGCATCAGAGGATCGAGTTTTTCTTCGTAAATTCGACGATCTCCGGAATATAGCCGAAGGCAAGGCCCGTCACCGTGTCGGCGCAGCCGTAGTAGACCGCCACGCGCCCCGTCGCGGGGTCGTGCAGCGCCGCGCACGGGAACGTCACGTTCGGCACGTCGCCCATGCACTCGTACGGCTCGCGCGGCGAGATCAGGTAGGGGCCGCTGCGCGCCGTGACCTTCCACGGTTCGTCCAGATCCAGCAGCGCCGAGCCGAAGGCGTAGACGTAGCCGTTGCACGAGCGAAGCACCCCGTGGTAGAACAGCAGCCACCCCTCCGAGGTCTCGATCGGAACGGGGCCCGCACCGATCTTCATGCACTGCCACGCCGAGACTTCGAACGCCGCGGGCGACATCACGTGACGGTGGCGGCCCCAGAACTCCATATCGGGCGATTCGGAGTAGAAAATATCGCCGAACGCCGTATGGCCGTTGTCGCTCGGGCGCGAGAGCATGGCGAACTTCCCGCCGATCTTGCGCGGGAACAGCACCCCGTTGCGGTTGAACGGGATAAAGGCGTTCTCCAACTGGTGGAACGTCTCGAAATCATCCGTCCACGCGATGCCGATCGTCGGGCCGTGGTAGCCGTTGCACCACGTCACGTAGTACTTGTCGCCGATCTTCGCCACGCGCGGATCGTAGCCGTAGACCCACTCCCCGATCTCGGGGTCGGCGCCCGTCAGGCGGAAGTCGGCCTCGTCGATGTCCCACCTCAGGCCGTCGACCGAGAAACCGACGTGCAGGCGCATGCGGCGGTTCGTGTCGTCGCAGCGGAAAACGCCGGCGTAGTTGTACCTGCCTTTTTTGAACGGCACGACGGCCGAATTGAAAATACTGTTCGAGGTCGACAGGGCATCGCGGCCGATGATCGGGTTCTGCGTGTAACGCCACAAGACCTCTTTCGAACCCGCAGGGCGCTCCTCCCACGGCATATCGGGCAGAGGCTCGCCCGCAATTTTCAGTGCATTCATATTACTTGTCGTTTGATTCGTCGTCATAGGTAAATGGAACCAGCTTTGTGATTACGAAGGCCGGAACGGTGGCCAGCATCACGGCAACAAAGAAAAATTTATAGCTCAGCATATCGCTCAGGAAACCCGAGGCCATGCCCGTGAGCATCACCGAGAGGTTCATGATCCCCGAGGCGAAGGCGTAGTGCGCCATCTGGTGACGGCCGGGGGCAACCTGCTGCATCATGAAGAGCGTGAGGCCCACGAACCCGAAGCCGTAGCCGAAATACTCCACCACGATGCCGCCGCCGACAAGCCACATGCTCGAAGGCTGGAACCACGCCAGCAGGGCGTAGACCGCGAACGGCAGATTGAAGACGCAGCAAAGCGTGAACAGCGTGCGCCGCAGGCCCCGCCGGGCGATGTAGTACCCCGCCAGCAGCGAGCCCAGCAGAAAGGCCGCCGCACCGAACGTACCGTAGTAAAGGCCGATCTGCTGGTTCGTAAGACCCAGACCGCCAGCGGAGACATCGGCTTTGAGGAACAGCGGGACGATCTTCATCACGAACCCCTCGCCCAGCCGATACAGGATGATGAAGGCGATGTAGTACCAGATATGCCGCTTGGTGAAGAATGCCGCGATAACCTCTTTCAGGCCCGAAAGGCCCTCCCGAAGCGAGCGGCGTTCGGCGGCGGCGCCGCCCGAGGGGAGCGCACGCAGGTGGTAGGCCCCCAGAGCGACGAGCGCGCCGCACAGGATGACAAGCACCACCGTCCACGAACGCACGTAAGCGTCAAACGTCGCCGTGCCCTCCGCCGAGAAGCTCTCGTAGAGCCAGCCCGCGAACCACACAAGTCCGCCCGTGGCAAGCAATTTGGCCAGATTGTAGAACGCCCCCTGCCAACCGATATACTTCGCCTGATCCTCCGTCGAGAGTTCAGCCATGTAGACCCCGTCGGCCGCGATGTCGTGCGTGGCGCCGCTGAAAGCCACCACCGCGAACAGCGCGACCGTAACGGCGAAGAACGACGGCAGGTGCAGCGACAAGGCCGCCAAGCCGAACAACACACCGCTGAGAAACTGCGTCGCGACGACCCAGAATTTCTTCGTGCGGTAGAACTCCAAAAACGGACTCCAAAGAAACTTGATCGTCCACGGCCACATGATCAGCGACGTCCAGAAAGCGATCCGAGCGTCCGTGATGCCCAGGTCCTTGAACAGAACCGCCGAGACCATGTTCAGAACGACGAACGGCAGCCCCATCGCGAAATACAGGCTCGGAACCCATTTTAAAGGAGAATGTTTCGGATGAATAAGAGTTTGCATAATACACAAATAAAGGGATGCTTAAAGCATCTATTTCAATTATTTATGTAACCTTACACCCTAATCCCGTAAGAGGGATGAATCAATGATATATTGCAAATATAGAAGAAAAATATCTATTTGAGAAATATCCACCAAAAAAGATTTTATAGAGAGATGGGACTTGCATCGTAATTTTGTACTCTGATAATAACATAAACGAATTGTTTTTTTCTTATATTTGCCATTGAGAGATTTTCCGAACCAAATACAGAGATTATGCAAACTTTGCAATTTAATAGTTCGGCGTAGTCGATTGACATAACCTATAAGGAGTTAACAACTCTTTATACCTTGCAGCAAACATAGGAACCTCTTTCGAGAGGGTTTGACATGGGTATAATAGTTGTCAGTCCTTGTTATGTCCTGCTCAAGATTTGAGCAGGGCTAACTTGGGCGCAGGACAGCTTTCCGTGTCGGGTTTCCTATGACCTGCTGTAAGAGGCTGATACTGCGCCTCTTTTTTTGTGGTATCATAACTTAATTCAGCAGATTCTGCCACATAAATAAGTGAAATTGGAACAGCATGAAACTATGAGAATAGAATCAGAGAGCAGCCTGATAAATTAACGGACAATCGTTATTTTAACACAATTACAATTACGGAAGAGGCTGCTCTCATTTTTATTTATGCCACATATAAGGTAGCAATAGAAATATCGCAAGTAGATAATCGCCTAAATCATCGCGTAATATTTTCAAGCAATATTGCATTCTGCGTGTGACTTGGCGTACAGTCAAATTGTAGTGTCGTGCAATTTCCTCATAGGTTTGTCCTTCAAAGCGATGTGCAATAAAAACTTGTGCAGACAGTTCCGGCATTTCGGACAAAGATTTGCGGAATATCATTTCGATTTCATTCGAAAAAAGTAATTTCGCAAGATCGCATTCTTCAAGAGTTTCTAAGTTAACCAGTATGTCCCTGCATGCACGTTGATAAATATTTTGTTGGGTGCGCAATTTTGATTGCCGTTCTCGAAGAGCATCTATACACTTGTGACGGACGGTAGTAAGAATATAAGCTGGAGCGTCGGATGCTTCGATTCGTATAGTTTCTCTGTTTTCCCAAAAATACACGAAACTGTCAGTTACGAGATCCTCTGCAAGCGCTTTATTTTGAATATAGGCGTTCGCAATTACTATAAACCGTTGCTTGTATTCAGCGTATATACATTCAAAATCGTTTATTCCGATCATCCCGAAATTACATGCAGTGAGAAGTTCGTTTTATTAGTACAAAGTTAATCTATATTCTGTAAAATCAAAATTTGCCTATTATTCTGCATATAACACCGTGGTCATCAGTCAGATATGATATAATTAATTTTTTACGATATTTAATGAAAATATTTATTTGCAGAAAAATGGTAAAATAGGGGGTAAACTACCCTCTGCTTATTCGCTATATAATAAAACGCTAATTATAATGGATGCTAAAATAGTGAATAAAGAAATTTTGTTTAAGTATTTCAAAGGGGAGGCTACTCCCGATGAACAGGAGCGTATCCATGAATGGATCGCTGAATCTCCATTGCACAAGGAAGACTTTAAGATGTACCACCTAATGTTCGATGGAATTGCTTTATATGGCGATAAGTCTCCGATAATTGCACGACAACCGAAACCCCGGATGATAGTACAGAGAATCATACGTTATTCTATTGGTGTTGCAGCTGCAGCTATGTTGATTGCCGGTAGTTATTATGCAAGCAGAGTGCAGTATATCGGCTCTTTGTCCGAGCAGTATACGACAATATCTGTTCCAGCCGGGCAGCAGATGCGATTATCGCTTGCCGATGGATCGCAGGTGCAACTCAACTCCGGAGCAGAAATAGAATACCCCGTTGTATTTTCCAATAAGCATCGCATTGTCAAATTATCAGGCGAAGCGATGTTCGATGTCGAGCACGATGCTAAGCGTCCTTTCATTGTAGAAACTTTTGCAACGAAAATACAGGTCCATGGCACTAAATTCAATGTATTGGCCGATAAATCCCGGAATTATTTTTCAACGACCCTTGTGGAAGGAGCTATTCAAGTTACCAATAGTTCGAATCCACAGGAAACTCTTTTTATGAAGCCTTATGATGTTGTTGTCCTCGCTGATGGGCAACTTTATAAAAAACATACGGACAACCTGCGCGATTTAGGATGGACCGAAGGTCTTATTCATATTAAGAAGATGCCTTTCGATGAATTGATGGCGACATTTGAACGGGTATTTGACGTCAAAATCATAATCAAATGCGAAGAACTACCTGAAATCAATGTTAAAAATGGCGAAATACGAATCTCGGACGGTGTAGAGTATGCGCTTCATGTTCTACAACAGATTTCCAATTTCACTTATGAAAGAGACCTGACATCGAACGTAATTGTAATAAAATAACTTTTGTTTAATCCCAAAAATAGAAAATACGATAGCCTATGAGAAAATAGCAATTAGAAATCAATGATATATGATAGCTTAAAAATGCCTGCGAATGAGCAAGATTCGCAGGCGAAAGATAATAAGCTAAATAAACCTGTAACCTATTACCTAATTCAACAAAAGTATGAAAAAAACAGTATTCTACAAAATTCGGAGACTGTTTAGGTTTACTTTCGTCCTTACTCTAAGTCTGTATTGCCTTGCTGCAAAGGCGCAAGTTGCACGTTTGTCCTTGAATATGCAACAGGTTCCACTTCAACAGGTAATGGATGAGATCAAAAATCAAACCAGATATTTGTTCATCAATCAGAACGTAGAGAATGTCGATCGGAAAGTAAATATTCAAGTCGTTAATAAAACGATTCCTGAAATTCTGGATCAACTTTTTGCTCCTTTTAATATTGGCTACAAGATTGATCAAACAAACATCTATATTTTTGAGAAAAAGAAAGTTAAGAACAATCCTGTTGCAGTAACCGGCAAGGTTCTCGATACAGGTAACAAGCCGATTGTCGGGGCCTCTGTTATCGTCAAAGGCACTACAATCGGTGTAAGCACCGATATCAATGGAGCATTTGCTCTTCAGATACCTGCCCCTGCTACAACAGCCCAGCTGGAAATCAATTATCTGGGATATGATCCCGTTGTCATTACTGTCGGCAATCAGACTTTTTTCAATGTTGTACTCGCAGAAGCAGCATCGGAGATCGAATCGGTGATTGTTACGGCCCTGGGTATCAAACGTGAGGAGAAAGCACTGAGTTACAATGTACAACAAGTTGAGGCCAAAGACATCACGACTGTCAAGGATGCCAACTTCATGAACTCGCTGACAGGTAAGGTCGCTGGCGTTACGATCAACGCTTCGTCGTCGGGCGTAGGCGGCGCGTCGAAGGTTGTGCTGCGCGGTAACAAATCCATTTCGCAGTCATCGAACGCCCTGTATGTCATCGACGGTATTCCGATGTACAACTTCGGCGGAGGCGGAGGTACGGAATTCGATTCGAAAGGCGCTACGGAATCCATCGCGGATATCAATCCCGAAGATATCGAATCCATCTCGGTGCTGACGGGTGCGGCCGCCGCGGCTCTTTACGGTTCGAATGCAGCGAACGGTGCCGTGATGATTACCACGAAAAAGGGACAGGCCGGAGCTTTGAAAGTGACGCTTTCGAGCAATACGGAGTTTCTGTCTCCGTTTATCCTTCCGGAGTTCCAGAATCGCTACGGTACCGGTTTGAACGGAGTCGGCAGCGGTTCGGCCGTATATAGCTGGGGCCAGAAGCTCACCCCGGCAGCCCGCTATGGCTATACCCCGGAAGATTTTCTCGAAACGGGCCATGTCTATACGAATGCCGTGACGATATCGGGCGGTACGGATAAGAATCAGACCTACTTTTCCGCCGCTTCGGTCAATTCGGACGGCATCATCCCCAACAACGAGTACGACCGTTACAATTTCACGTTTCGCAATACCTCGTATTTTCTGAAAGACAAACTGCGTCTCGACGCTTCGGCCAGCTATATCTACCAGCAGGATCAGAACATGACCAATCAGGGCGTCTATTCGAACCCGCTGGTTCCGGCCTACCTCTTCCCGCGAGGCACTAATTTCGACGCATACCGGGTTTTCGAACGTTATAATCCGGCTTCGAAGCTGATGGAGCAATTCTGGTCGGACGATTTGGAAGGCGGAGATCTTAGAATGCAGAACCCTTACTGGATTGCCTATCGGAATCTGCGCAACACGGACAAGAAGCGTTATATGCTCTCCTTCTCGGCGGCATACGACATTCTGCCGTGGCTGAACGTTACGGGGCGGGTACGCATCGACAATGCCAATTCGCTCTATACGCAGAAACTCTACGCTTCATCCAATACGACGATTACCGATGGCGGTAAGAACGGCCACTATACCGAGCAACGGGAATACGATACGCAGACCTATGCCGACGTGATGGCCAATATCAACAAGACGTTCGGCGACGACTGGTCTTTGCAGGCCAACATCGGTGCTTCCATCAACAATATCAAAACCGACATGCTGAGCTACCGGGGCCCGATTCAGGAGAACGGACTGCCGAACGTGTTCAATGTCTTCGACCTGGACGATGCGAAAAAACGTGCCGAAAAATCGGGATGGCAGGAACAGACGCAATCCGTCTTCGCCTCGGTCGAAGTGGGCTGGAAACAGATGCTCTATCTGACCGTTACGGGACGTAACGACTGGGCCTCACAGCTTGCCAACTCGCCGCAATCGTCGTTCTTCTATCCGTCGGTCGGCCTGTCATGGGTTCCTTCGTCGCTCTGGGATATGGGACGTGTCGTCGATTACCTGAAAATTCGCGGCTCCATAGCTTCCGTCGGTATGCCGTTTCCGCGTCATCTGACCGTTCCGACCTATGAGTACGATGCTACGAACAAAGTCTGGGCGGCCAAAACGCATTATCCTATCGGCGACCTCTATCCGGAGCGTACCCGCACGTATGAACTGGGTGTGGACGCCCGTTTCTGGAAACACATCAGCCTGAGCGCATCGTGGTATTGGGCCGATACCTACAACCAGACCTTCGACCCGCAGATTTCCGTATCGTCGGGTTACTCGACGATTTACCTTCAGACGGGACACGTACGCAATACGGGAGTCGAGGCATCGCTCGGTTATCAGAACCAATGGCGCGACTTCGGCTGGTCGTCGAATTTCACCTTCTCATGGAATAAGAACGAAATCGTAGAACTCGTCCATAACTACAAACATCCTGAAACCGGCGAGTACATCACGAAAGAACGTCTGGAAATCAAAGGTCTCGGCAAGGCCAAATACATTCTCAAGCCCGGCGGGACTTTGGGCGACCTTTACACCAATTCCGACCTCGTGTATAACGAAGACGGCTATATCGAGGTGGACAAGAACGGAAATGTAGCCGTCAAGGACGACTATCTGGACGACATTTACCTCGGTTCCGTATTCCCGAAGTACAATCTTGCCTGGCGCAATGATTTCAATTACAAGGGAATCAACCTCGGCGTCCTGCTTACGGCCCGCATCGGCGGCATCTGTTACTCCGCTACGCAGGCGAACATGGACCTTTACGGTGTTTCGGAGGCTTCGGCCGCAGCCCGCGATGCCGGAGGCGTGCTGATTAACGGCCGGGACATGATTGATGCGCAAAAGTGGTATCAGGTCATCGGTTCCCAGTCCGGTCTGCCGCAATATTACATCTATTCTGCGACGAACGTCCGTTTGCAAGAGTTGTCTTTGGGATATACGCTTCCGACGAAGTGGTTCCGCGACAAGATGCGTATGACCGTCTCGTTCGTGGGCCGCAACCTGTGGATGATTTACTGCAAGGCGCCTTTCGACCCTGAAGCCGTGGCCTCGACAGGTCTGAACTATCAGGGTATCGACTATTTTATGATGCCTTCGATGCGCAATCTGGGCTTTAACGTGAAATTCCAATTCTAAAGAACAGCAAGACCATGAAAAAGATGAACAACAAGATGCAGCTGTTGCTGCTTTCGGGAATGCTGCTCGGCCTGGCTGCCTGTACGGGGGATTTCGAGGATATAAACCGCAATCCCAACGAAGTGACCGACGACCAGTTGCAGGCGAACAATTACAAGGTAGGAACGAATATCAAAACCTTGCAGGGTCTCGTCGTTCCGACGGAAGAGCACCGCTTCCAGTTTGTCGAAAGTATCGTCGGTTGTCCGTATGCCGGCTACAACGGCAAGACGGTGGACACGTGGCAGGCGACGTTCGAAAATTACAATCCTTCGGCCGACTGGCGGAAAGTTCCCTTCGTGGATATGATTTCCGACACCTATCCGGCATATCGTGCGATAATCAACGGTACGGACGACGCTGTGGCGCAGGCTTTGGCCAAGTTGTTCCGCATAGCCATTATGCATCGTGTGACGGACAGCTACGGCCCGATTCCCTATACGCAAATCATGGAAAACAAGACCGAATCGCTGGAAGTGGCCTATGACACGCAGGAGCAGGTCTATACGCAGATGTTTGCGGAGATGGATGAAGTAATCGCTGCGTTCAAGGACAACTTGACGCTCCCTTCCGATGCTTTTTCTCGGTACGATGCCGTGTACTACGGAAATGTCTCTCAATGGTTGAAGTTCGCCAATTCGCTCAAACTCCGCATGGCGATGCGCCTGTCGTATGTAGACGAGGCTACGGCCAAGTCGAAAGCTGCGGAAGCGATTGCCGAAGGAGTGATCGAATCCAATGCGGACAACGCCTCCATGCACACGACGGACAACCGCACGACATTGATCTACAACGACTGGGGCGACCACCGCATCGGAGCCGACATCATCAACTACATGAACGGCTATAACGATCCCCGGCGCGAAAAGATGTTCACGACGGTCAAACTGGTCGAAGACGGTCAGGAGGTGCAGGGGTACGCCGGTATCCGTATCGGCATCAATGTCACGAGCAAATCGACCGCTATTTCGTCGTATTCGAACATGCTGGTGACCAGTACCGACCCTTATCTGTGGATGAACGCCGCCGAAGTGACGTTCCTCCGGGCCGAATACGAACTGCGCTGGGGCGCTGCGGAAACGGCGAAGTCGCTCTACGAGCAGGCTATCCGCCTTTCGTTCGAGGAGCGGGGCGCCTCCGGAGCAGATGCCTACGTAGCCGATGCTACGAGCCGGCCGGCAGCCTATAAAGACCCTCTGAACCAGCACTCCGTCGGCACTCCTCAAAGTACGATTACGATTGCGTGGGAAACGGGCGCGGGCGAAGATGTGAAAGAGCGGAACCTCGAACGCATCATCACGCAGAAATGGATCGCTATTTTCCCGTTGGGAACGGAGGCGTGGACGGAACACCGCAGAACGGGTTATCCGTGTCTGCTTCCCGTGGTGGTGAACAACAGCGGCGGAGCCGTGGATTCGGAAAAGGGAGCACGCAGGCTGCCGTATCCGGTGGAAGAGTACACGGAGAATCCCGTCAATTTGCAGGATGCCGTTTCGAAACTCGATTCGGAAGCCTCCGAAGGTTCGGGTGACAACATGGGCACCCGGGTTTGGTGGGATCGTCGCAACTTAAATGAATAAAACAAATATGAAACGTATAAATATCATCGGATTACTCGGTTGCTGTCTGTTGACGTTCTCTGCCGGACTCATGTCGTGCAGCGACTGGACGGATGCGGAGCCGATCGGCCAGAATGTCGAACGTCCCCAGGAGCAGGATCCCGCTTTGTGGGCCAAATATACGGCGGCACTGAGGGAATACAAACAAAGCGAGCATTTTCTGATTTATGCCCGCCTGCACAATTCCCCCGAACCGGCGACCAGTGAGAAAGATTTCATGCGTTGTCTTCCGGACTCGCTCGACTTCGTATCGCTTACCAATGCCGACAATTTTTCGAAGTATGATGCGGAAGATATGTCCGTCATGCGGGAAAAAGGGATAAAAGTTCTTTATCAAGTGGATTATGCCGGTCGTTCCGAGGAGTTGTCGGACGCGACGAAACTCGGGGCCTATCTCGAACAGGTCATCGCCGCTGTCGCTGCCAACGGATTGGACGGTTATTCGTTCACGGGTATTCCCAACGCCTCCGTTCCGGCACGTGCCGAAGCCGCGGCCCTTATCGTGTCGAAGCTGTCGGCGGCGAAAACCGACGGTCAGGTTCTCGTTTTCGAAGGAAATCCGCTGTTCGTTGCGGACGCGGATCGGGCGAAAGTAGATTATTTCGTGCTCGATACGGAGACGACGACTAACGCGACCGAGTTGAAGTTGCAGGTAAGGAATGCCACCGAATATGCCGCCGTCCCGGCGGAGAAACTGCTCCTCGCAGCGGCTGCCGGCGCTCCTCTCAACGATGAGGAGAGCGTAGAACAAGTAGCCATTACGGAGATGGCCGGCCGTGTGGTATCGCTCGGCCCTCTATGCGGACTGGCCGCATACGACATCGACAACGATTATTACGATTTGGACATGAATTACAAGGTCATCCGCAATGCTATTCAGACATTGAATCCCTCTAAATAAGTGAGCCATGAAAATGATGAAACAATATCCGATATTGGCCTGTCTTGCGATATTCTTAGTCCAGACGGCTTGTACGAATTACGACGCCGACGACCACAAATTCGGCAATGTAGTCTATTTCGACATAGCCGAAACGACGGACGTACAAACGACAACGATTAAAAACACCCTCGACGAACTGGACAAGACTTTCTCCGCGACGCTGGCATATCCCTCGGAGCAGGACGTAACGGTGTCCGTTTCGGTGGATCCGGGGCTCGTTGCACGGTACAATGCCCGTTTCGGTACGTCGTGGTCGATGCTGGACGAGAAATATTACGCCCTTTCGACCGAGAGCATTACGATTCCGGCGGGCAAAACGACCTCCGAAACGGTATCCCTGCATTTGCAGGAACTGCTTGGGGAAGGCGAAGAACAGGCCGGAGCTCTGCCTCTCGATGAAACGTATCTGTTGCCCGTAACGATTTCGCAGGCTTCGATTCCCGTTTTGGGAAGCTCCTCGACCATCTATTACCTGGTCAAGCGGTCGTCGAATATCACGACGGCGGCTCAGCTTACGAACAACTGGATTAACTTCCCGACACTCGACACGTACAGCGATCAGAGTATGGCTTTCAACAACCTGACGGCCGTAACCTACGAAGCTTTGATTTACATCGACGAGTTCGCCACTTCGACGGTAACTTCCGACGGCAATACCAATGCTGTGAACATTTCGTCCGTCATGGGTGTCGAAAGCTACCTCCTGCTGCGTATCGGCGACACGAATTTCGAACGCCAGCAGTTGCAGTTCGACGGCTCGGGAAGCGGTTCGTCTTTCGGTAAGTTCCCAGAGAGAGATGCCTCTAAGATCCTGAGTGCAGGACAGTGGTATCATGTTGCGGCCACTTACGACCAGGCTACGCGAAAAGTTTGCATTTATGTCAACGGCGAATTGCAGAGCGAGGGTAAGGATATGGGTATTTCGTCGATGAACGAGGACACCCGAATAAACCTGGCGATGCGGGCCTTGTACGATTTCTACCTGAAAAATCCGACTGATGAGAACGAACAGAAATACGGCGGATGGGCCGATGCCCGCCAGTTCTTCATCAGCTACTCCTACGACGATTACCGGCCTTTGAACGGTAAAATATGCGAAGCCCGTGTCTGGTCGGTAGCCCGCACGCAGGAGCAAATCTGGGAAAACATGTATGAAATCGCCGACCCCGAAAGCGACCCGACACTGTTGGGATATTGGAAATTCAACGAAGGCTCGGGCAATACGATTAAAGATTACTCGCAATATCATAATGACGGCGAGGCTGCGAAGGACATCGTTTGGCCCGATGGTATCGAGATTCCGAAAATTAATGAAACGGAGGAATAAATATGAGACGACTGATAAATATTAAAAATGGAGTAATGACGCTTCTTTCTGCGGCGGTCATCGCGGGCCTTGCGGCCTGCGAGGCCGACCCCGTGGAAACCATACGCGGCAACTTGCCCGACGATGAGTCCCTGGAGAATACGAACGTATTGATTCGCAGTCAGTATTCATCGGTGGAGCGTGCTGTCGTTCGTTTGACGGAAGGCACGGGAACGACCTTCGACCCGATTTACTGCCAACTGACCCGCCCTGCCGAGAAAACGGTAACGGTCAAAGCAGTATCGGACGAATCGAAAGTCGCGGAATACAACTCTACATACGGCACGGAATTCCTGACGATGCCCGCCTCCAATGTGGAAATCGCCGATAACGGACAGTTTTCGATTCCTGCAGGGAATAAAACGTCCGAGAAAATCAAGGTGACATTCAAAGCCGACGGACTGACTGCTGGGAATTATCTGGCGCCTATCAGCATTTCGTCGGAAGAGGTCGCACCGTCCGAGAACGGCGGCACGCTTTTCTACGCTGTCAAGGTTCGGGGACTCGAAGTCGGCGATTACGAACTGGATACCGAAAACACGACGGTATTCTATGTCAATACGTCCGACTATTCGCCGTTGTTGGCCGATGTATGGGTTATTTCGAAAGAAGACGTGATGTCTCCGAATATGCCTACCGTATGGCAGAAGACGTATGGAAATATCGTCAATCTGCGCACCGTACAAATCGGATACGACGAAACTACAGGCCGGGCACGGTTGATTCTGAATTCCGATATCAGCTATGTGCTGGAACATGCCGATTTGCATATCCGGCCTTTGCAGGACAAGGGGCGCAAAGTATGCCTCTCTTTGGAGGGCAACGGCTCGGGCCTCGGGTTCTGCAACCTTACGGACGCCCAAATCGAGGATTTCGTCGCCCAGGTCAAGGCTTGTCTGGATTTATACGAACTGGACGGCGTGAACCTGTTCGACCGGAATGCAGGTTACGGACAGGTCGAAGGTATGCCGGCCATGAATACGACCTCTTATCCCAAACTCATCAAGGCCATGCGCGAAGCGATGCCCGACAAGATGCTGACGCTGGCGGACTACGAGGAACCCACCGAATATTTCTGGGACACCGAGGCGACCGGAGGCATCGAGGTCGGGAAATACCTCGACTACGCATGGTCGGGATACATGAGCGAAAACGAGGATGTGCAGATTCTCGACCCGTGGGGAGTGATAGACCAGAACGAAGGTGAAATGAACGGTATGATGTTCCCCGTGAATAATCATCCGAGGAAACCGATTGCCGGACTGGAGCAGTCGCAATACGGAGCGTTCGCCGTACCCTTTTATTCCGTATCCAGTTCATTCAATACGGAGGGAATCGGTTTGATGAATCTCTGGGTATGGAGAATGTTGGGTTGGAGCGCCAACAATATCCTGATGTTCGGCGACCTTATTACGAACATTCAGGGTGAATACGAAGGACAATGGGGCGCTACGATTGGTGGTGCGTTAATGGTCTATGAGCCCGACGGAATGGACGGTACATATATATATGGCACATATATTTCTCATAACCCGAATGGAAATGTATTTGACCCCAATACTCAAACTTTGTATTATGGAGATTATGCGAAAGATTGGTAATAACGGACTTACATCACAAATATCACAATCTAATCACAACTCAATTACAATCTAACCGCAAACCTTAAATTTTAATTGCTATGAAAAAACAGTTTTTAACTCTGGCGACGGCCCTGTTCGTTGCAGGTGCCATGTTCACATCGTGTGCGAATGATCCGGAAGAGGCTCCGGTTCAGCCCGATGAAACTCAGATTACGACCCGGGCATTCGGCGACAAGTCTCCGATTGTATCGGTTTATGTAGAGATCAATGACAACGACCCGCGTATCGTCACCTCTTACAAAGACGGCGACGGCAAGGCGTTCATCGACCTCGTACATCTCTTCGCCTCGAACATCCACAAGGATGCCGACGGGTATCCCAGCATCTACTTCAACGACAAGATGGCTCCGATGTTCGCCGACTTCCACACCTACCTCGATCCTATCAAGGCCAACGGCACGAAGGTGCTGCTCACCGTGCTGGGTGACTGGCAGGGCATCGGCGTAGCCAATCTGGATGCGGATCAGGCGAACGCATTCGCCGATATTCTGGTGTATATCGTCGACACCTACGGTCTCGACGGCATCAGTTTCGACGATGAATACGCTGACTACTCCTCGCTCAAATCCGGTTCGTTCTCGCACGTCATCAAGGCGCTCCATGCGAAACTCGATGCCAAGTTCGGCGCAGGGGCCAAGCTCATCACCGTATTCCAGTGGGGCAACTATAACCAGATTGATGCCGAGGCCGGCGCGATGATCGACTATGCAGACCACGGAACGTTCAGTCCCAACTACTTTGCTTCGTCGAGCTCTATCAGCGGCATGACGAACTACCGCTGGATGCCGCAGGCTATTCAGTTGGGGCAGTCGTATAATACACTTTATTTGACTCAGATTAGAAATCGCTCTTTACAGGCTGCCAACGGCAATTACGGCGGTATTATGATGTTCAACATGCGTCGTGCCAGCGATGTCAACCCGCTGCCGGTATTCCAGAAGATTGCAGACGGTGCTTTCGGCGGAACGGTAACGTATGACGGTTCGGACTACACGCGCAGTTGGACACCCGATCCGAATGGTTACACAATTACGAAGGATGATGTGCCTGCTTACCAGCCTATTTTCACTGGCAACTGATCACTCTCTTAATGATGTAAGTCCGCATATCGAGTGACCGAGTTGTACCACCGGGCCCGCACGTCATGTTCTGATGTGCGGGCTTTTTATACCACTCAAAGAGTATTCAAATACTGTTTTAATGGGAATTAAGCAACCTGACCACATGAAAAATTATTTTTTTAGATTCCTGTTGTTTTTCCTGACGGCCGAATTCCAGCCAATGAGAGGCGATTGATTACTGTCCGGCAATGGGGTAATTATGGGCAGATCAGTCTCGAGGCCGGGGCTGCGTTCGATTATGCGGATCATGGAAGCTATGGAGCAAATGTATTTTCCACCTCAAGTTATATTGCAGGTATGACCAATGAACGATGGGCTCCGCAGTCAATAGAAATATCAGTGAATTACAATGCTATTTCTCTGACACAGATAAAAAAACGCTCCAAACAGGCAGTTACAGGTAATTACGGTGTTATAATGACTGATGATATGCGCTCGGCAAACGATGTCGATCCACTGAATGTATTTATGAAAATAGCAGAAGGAGCATTTATGGCTAATGCAACGTATAATGGAACAGCTTACGCAAAAGACTGGACTCCGATTGGAAATAAAACCATAATCCCGAGAGGATTTTGTTTTACCGTAAATAAAGAAAGGCTGCCGTAGGAAATAAGAGTCCGCATATCGGGCGATCAAGCTGTACCACCGGCTTAAATATACCCACGTTTTCAAACGGCAGCCTTTTTCACGATTTCAAAGATTATTAAAGGCTATGCAACATTATTGTGGACAACCAAAATATAGCCAATCTCTGCCGCTTACGGTTTTGACCTTTTTTGCAAACGAATAGCATAATGTAATGTGCTTTTGCACGAATTTCACTTTGCCTATCGTTTCAAAACGGCCGAAACTCTCGACGGCGATAACGGAATATGTAATCCGCCTAATAGTGTCTCAATAGATAACGTATCTTTTTCTAACTAAGTATGCTATCCGAAAAAATAACGGGCGGGGCGATGCATTACGCAGAGTAGGTCGTGGAAAACCCGTAAGCAATAACACAAAGCCCACGCCCGTTAAGGTCGCTGCTCTTGAAAATACCTCGCCCCTGCGGGCGCGGGACTGTGAATCTGCCGCTTACTGTAAATTTCCACGTTTACTCTGCAGCAAATGCTGCCCGTCTTCTAACGGATAGCAGTACAAAGATATAAATAAAAAATAGATTCCGAAGAAATCCCAGCATATTTTTCACAATAAACATCACTTAATCACACATATAAGATGAAAACAGGCCATTTTGTATGCCGTAGATGATTCTTTATGCAATGGTCAAGCCATCCCGCCGTCAAAAATACAAATACTGATGGATAGATTGTTACGCACATCCTTATATCGGGCTTTGTTAAAATCGCCGACTCGGAAGGTCGTTTCGGAAAACAGATTGCGGAACTACTTTCACGATTTCGCACAACAGGTCACAGCCATCGGCGACGATACGGATGCTCTATCGGCATTAAGGATCTTGAACTACACGCATGTTCAATTTCACTCCCTTCTTCGCCGGGTTTCCGAGCAGGGCACTCCACCGCCGCATTATCTATCCCGGTTTATCGTCATGACTATCGAATTTATCCGCATGGAAAAGGAATTGTTGTATTATCGCCTCGAACATCCGCAGTATTTCATCTCCGGGTCCGCCCCTCAGTCGCCGCTCTATTGGTCGAAGGAGCATTCTGCGATCAGCGTTTCGGAAATCCTTTGCGGGCTCGATCGGATGACCCCGAAGCCTTTGCTGCTGGCCGACGGTACGGCCGCTCCGTTCAATCTGGTCGTTCGGGTCTTCGAGGATACGTTGCATGTCAAACTCGGCGATCCGACCGATGTCAAACGCCGTGTTCTGGAGCGCAAAAAGGATCGCACGAAATTTACCGAAGCATTGCTTTATTCCTTGAATAGGGAGGAATGATTTTTTCGACTTTTTATATCCGGGCGGATATCCGGATATGCTGTTTCGCATTTAAGAAATTCCCATCTTCGCACATGAAAAACCGACCGAATAACCCGATATGCCCCGAACGATGAAGAACCCGGAAAAAGTTCCGTTTATCGGAATGCTCGAAACCTTTCTCGACCGACGATTGCTGTCCCCGGAGCAGGATGCTCTCGATGCAGCCTATGAGGATTACGTCGATATGCTTCATAGTCTTACCGCTCGATCCCTCCGCCCGCCCCTCGACCTGTTGCACGAACTTGCCCGTCTCCAATCCCGCCTGATGCGGTCGCAAGCGCGGATTGTTGAGAAGAAATCTCCGCAGGCGTCGTTGCTCGAATCGGCGCTTCTGCTGACGAATTTCGAAATCCGCCTGGTCTTCACCCGGCTTCGTTATCCGTCCATCGCCGATCCGGTCTCGGTCGAGGTCCCGAAATCCCCGCTTTATCTGTCGAAGGAGTTTACCCCGACGGATCTGATGGAACTGATCGCAGCGCTGCAAATCTCCGGAGCCGTGCGCCGCATCGACGGTTCTCCGGCCGATTTGCCGACGCTTGTCGATGTCTTGTCGAAGTCCTTCAATGTGCGGATCAACAATCCGGAGCAGTGCCGCCATGCCGTCATAAACCGCAAACTGCGGCTGACACGTTTTCTGGATCTTCTGCGCAACCACCTGATCGAGTGCAGCCGCCGCTGACCGAACACCCCGCAAGGGCGTTTTTCATGCGGGCGGACTGGGCCGGACAGGAACGGACATCGGCAGGATTTCAGGTGAAGAAAGATTACTTTCGCCTTTCAAAATCCTGAATCCATGCAACAAGAAGACGATTTGCGGGCACTCGAAAATATCGTACAGTTCGCCCGCGCCCTCGGCGTATTTTTCCTTATTCTCCATATTTACTGGTTCTGCTATGGATGGCTGTCCGAGTGCGGGCTGACGTGGAGGGCTTTCGACCGCATCCTCCTGAGCATTCAGCGGACGACGTTGCTGTTCTCTCATCCCATAACGACCAAACTTTGCTGCCTCTTGTTCCTCGCCCTTGGCTGCTACGGAACCAAGAGCGTCCGTAATGGCAAGGTTGGCAGACGACATATCGCCGGAACCGTCAGCCTCGGCTTCCCGCTGTTCTTTCTGAACGGCCCGCTGCTGGAGCTGCCTGCCGGAACCGATTTTCGGGCATGGAGCTATATTGCGACCCTTGCTGTGGGGTATCTCTGCCTGCTGGCCGCCGGGGTCTGGCTGCGGCGGCTGATGAAACAGCCTCTTGCCGACGATCCGTTCAATGATGAAAACGAAAGTTTCCTTCAGGAAGAGCGTTGCCTCGGCAATGATTATTCGGTGAACCTTCCTACGCGTTATCGTTATAAATCCCAATGGCGACAGGGATGGATCAATGTCATCAATCCGTTTCGTGCGACGCTGATTTTGGGAACTCCCGGCTCGGGCAAGAGCTACGCCGTGCTGAACAACTATATCAAACAGCACATCGAGAAAGGCTTCTCGATGCTCGTCTACGACTATAAGTTCGACGATCTTACCCGCATCGCCTATAACCATCTGCTGCATCATCTGGATAGATACACCGTCAAACCGAAGTTCTGCGTCATCAACTTCGACAATCCTCGCAAGTCGAACCGTTGCAATCCCATCGACGCCCGCTTCATGGACGACATTTCGGACGCCTATGAAAGCGCCTACGTCACGCTTCTGAACCTCAATAAGACGTGGGTCGATAAACAAGGTGATTTCTTCACCGATTCGGCCGTCATCCTGCTCGCGGCGATTATCTGGTACCTGAAAATCTACGACGGAGGTCGTTACTGCACCTTTCCCCATGCCATCGAGTTCCTGTGCCAGCCTCTCGAGAAGATTTTCCCGATCCTTTCGTCCTATCCGGAGTTGGAAAACTACCTTTCGCCGTTTGTCGACGCATGGAAAAGCAATGCGCAGGACCAGTTGCAGGGGCAGGTGGCATCGGTGAAGATTCCGCTTTCACGGATGATCTCCCCGCAGCTCTACTGGGTGCTCACCGGCGACGACTTCACCCTCGACATCAACAACCCCAAAGAGCCGAAGATCCTCTGTATGGGCAACAACCCCGACCGTCAGAGCATCTACGGCGCAGCGCTCGGGCTTTACAATTCACGTCTTATTCGGCTTATCAATAAAAAGGGGAAATTGAAATCGTCGCTCATCATCGACGAGCTCCCGACGATCTATGTCCGGGGACTGGACAACCTGATCGCCACGGCTCGTTCGAACAAGGTTTCCGTCTGCTTGGGCATTCAGGATTTTTCGCAGCTGGAGCGCGACTACGGGGAGAAGGAGGCGAAGGTCATCATCAACACCGTCGGCAACATCTTCTCCGGACAAGTCGTGGGCGATACGGCCCGCACCTTGTCGGATCGCTTCGGCAAGATCGTCCAGCTGCGCGAGTCGCATTCTGTCTCTAATGAGAACGTCACGACCTCGACCAATACGCAGTTGGAAACACTGATTCCTGCATCGAAGATCTCCAACCTTACGCAGGGTATGTTCGTCGGGTCTGTGGCCGACAATTTCGACGAGCCCATCCCTCAAAAGATTTTCCATGCCGAAATCGTCATCGACAACGAAAAGGTCAAGGCCGAGACGGCGGCCTATGTTCCTATCCCGGATATCTCTTCATTCATCGGAGAAGACGGCGAGGATCACATGGGGGAAATTGTCAACGAGAACTACTACCGGGTCAAGGCCGATGTCGTGGAGATCGTTCGTCGGGAGATTCAGCGCATCGAGGCCGACCCGAAACTCGCGGAGCTTTTGCCAAAGAAAAAATAATCGTTATTTTTGTAATGGCTCATCATAGTCATGCTGCGATGGGTCCTACGAAAAAAGATAATGTGGCGGGGTTAGCCCCTCATACTTTTTATTGAAAAAAATTAAGCCTTATGAAAAAATTCATCAAGACTTGAGGCTGGACAGTCGTTGGAGTCATTCTGAGCGGCTGTGCGAGCCTTTGGCTCCCATGATGGGCCGCTTTACTTATCGACGTGTGTTGGACAACGATAAGTGAAATCAGAGTAACTAAAAAATCCTAAATGGTAAGACCGTGGGGCCACACCTCCATGGTCTTTTTTATTTTCTGCTTCCGACGAAATCCGTCGTATTTTTCTTATAATTTTACCTCGGTGCGGACTGGAGCGGACAGGGGCGGACATCGGCACCGTCCGAGAACCGGCGCCTTTATCTTCGCGGCATGAACCTTTTGTTTCACTAAAAACATTTTACTTTATGTCCGAAGAAAATCAGAATCAACAACCGATTCCGGCACCCGAACAGGCCGATCCCAACTACAAGGAAACACTTCTTCTCTACAACGAGAAGAACGGCGCCATAGAGGCGGTTTCCAAACTCGACAAACAGAACGACCGTTACAAGGTCACTACGACGCAGCCGCTCACGGCCAACAAGCCGGCCTTTTACGACCTGCGCGATTACAGTGCTGCCGCGGCTTTCGTCAAGGGTTTCAAGTCCGTTGAAAGCAATCAGTCGTTCCGTTTTCTCAAGGTCGCTGCCGACAAGGCCAGCGATCTCGCTCAGAAGCTCATCAACCTCGTCAACAACCCGAAAGATCCGGAGGGACTCAAGGCACTGCACGAGCATACGATTACCTCTTACCAACTCGAAAAGGTCAAGTTCAATCCTTCGGACCTCAAACTTCAGGAGTTGAAGGAGCTGGGCATCATCGTCACGCCTAAGGAGCTGGAAGCGATGAAACACGGCCTTCCGTGTACGGAACTGCATGACGTGAACCTCAAGATCGGCAATATGCCCATTGTCGGACAGTTCGCCCTGCATCCCTATAAGGATCAGAACGGCGACGTGCAGGTCGGCCTGACGGGCGCCCTTCCGCGCCCGGAGTTCGAGCGCGAGGAGTACCGGATGATGTTCTCCACGAGCGAAAGAGAGCAGATGATGGCCGGAAAAACTCCCGACCGGCTGTACGAGCTTCCCAACCCGCATACGGGCGAGAAGGAGTGGTGCTTCGCCACACTGAATCCCGCGACGAACCGTCTTGTCACCATCCCGAAACGCGATGTTCCCGAACTGCGTTACTTCAACAGTGTGCGCATGGACGACACCCAGCAGAACGAATTGGCCCTGGGCGGCCGTGTCTTCGTCGAAGGCTGCGCCATGCGCGGCAGCGACATCACCTATTCGGGAAAAGTAGGCTTCGACGTGCTTTCGAACGAATATAAGATGACCGACTACAAGTTCAGCCGCCCCTATATCTCTCCGCAGCTCGACAAGCAGCTCGACGACCGTCAGCGCACGGCCCTGCTGAGTCCCGAAGGTCTGGACTGTTCGAAGGAGAAGGAACATCCCATTCTGGGCAAGAACGGCAAGCCTCTGACCTGTATCCTGCGCATCGACCCCCGCTCGAACAGCGTGGTCTACGATTTCTCGCAGCAGCGCCGTCAGGAGCAGGAAAAGCAGGAGTCGAAGCAGGAGCAGAAAGCCGAGACAGCGCAGGAGCAGGCTCCGGATCAGGGTCAGGGCCGCGGCCGCAAACGCTAATCCGCCCGTGCGATGGAAACCCCCGATGAAAAATGGTTCCGGGAGCGCCTGCGGCATTTCCTCGAAGTGCGCCATCCTCCGCGTCAGTTCCACCGGGCGATGATCGAACGGCGCAGCCGTCTGGCCTTCGAAAGCTACGCACGAAGCGTTGAGTTAGGAGCCACTACCGATTCGGCAGTCCTTGCCGCCGACAAGGTGCTGTTCTGGGGCCTGCTCTTCTCGAAGTACGATACCGTCCACCTGATCCTTGCGACGGACTTTCCGGCCATCCCCGAGAACCAGCGGCAGGAGGTCGCGCTGAAGCTCACCCGCATCTGCGCCCCGGTCTTCCGGGCATACGACCTGAAAGACGACTTCGCCGAGCAGCCGGAGTTCCGGCAGCTCAGGGAAGAACTCCGCACCGACATCCGCCGATGGATCGACGAGAACGGCGTCCCCGGTTACCGCAGTCCGGCACGCAAGGAGCCTTCGCCCGTCCCGTATTTCCGACAGCCGCAATACCGAAAACGCAACAAGCGTAAATAGTTCATTCATTTAATTCCTTAATCACCTCATGAAAAAGATTCTTTTTGCTGCGGCCGCCATGGCGGCCGCCCTGTTCGCCTCGTGCGACAAAGCCGACGAAACAATCGATCCCGTCATTCCCGAAGCTGCGAACGGCGCCCGGATCGCCATCACGCTCACCGGAGCTGACGATGCCGACACCCGCGCCTTCTTCGACTCTTCGGCTAAAGCCGAGACATGGGAATCCTCGCTCTCTACGCTCTCGGTCTTCGCTTTCGATGACGCCGACAACCTTATCATCCGCAGGGACTTCACCTCGTCGGAGCTCGCGGCCAAGTCCGCAACCTTCTCGCTTCCGAAATCCGCCGCCGGCACCGAGTGCTCGTTCTACGCCGTAGCGAACTACGACGCCTCGGCGGCCAAGACCAAGTCGGCCCTTACGGCCCTCGTGGAGAAGTCTGCCGCCGATTATAACGGCACCTTCGCCGAAGTATCCTCGAAGGCCAAGCGTTCGGGGGGCTTCGTGATGTCGGGATCGACGACCAAGACCGTCGGGGCCGTGAACTCCACGACCAATGTCGGCATCACGCTCAAGCGTACCGTGGCGAAGATCGCTCTTCAGACGACCGTCGACCCGTCGTTTGCCGATAAGTATTCTGGTACGCTCTTGATCAATTCCGTCAAGCTCTCCAAAGCCGCCTCGCAGTCGCCCGTCATCGCAGGTACGCCGACGCCCGGTGCCATGACTTTCAGCCACACGCAGACTCCTGCTTCGGCTTCGGATAAGTATAACTCCTTGTTCTACATCTACGAAAACGGAACGCTTGCCGCCGGCAGCCGCGTACTGCTGGAGATCGAAGCGACATACGATATGGATGGCAGCAGTTCGACCACGGACGACCGCTCGGAGGTGACCTATTCGGTCGAGTTGACGGGTAAGGCCGCGGGCGAGATACTGCGCAACGGCTACTACCGCATCGCCGCCAATATCACGGGGCTCGTGGGGCAGGAGTGCGCCGTGTCGGTAACGGTCGCCGACTGGGAGACGCCCGTTACGCAGAGTGTCGAGCTGGGGGCATAGCCCTCTTGTTTTGACAGCTCCCGCCCTCCGGGACGGGGGCTGTTTTCAATTCCTTTTCAGATTTTTCCGACTATGAAAAAATATCTGTTGATATTTACTGCCGCCCTGTTTCTGTGGGGATGTATCGCCGAGGATCGGACAGCGTGTGCAAATCCCCGCGGAACCTCCGTCAGCCTGACGGTACGGCCCGAAAGGATGTCCTCCGTAACCCGTTCTGCGGATGAATACGCCATCCGCGACCTGAACTTCTATCTTTACGACGATAACGGCGAGGTCGTCCTGCACCGTTACCAGACCTCTGCGACACTGCGTTTCGAATGTCTGCCGGGCAACTACCGAATGCGCATCGCCGCCAATCTGAACCGTGATTTGGGCGAAAGTCCGATATCGGAAGATTTTACCGTTACGCATAAAGATGCATACGACGCTCTGCCGATGGCGTGGGACGGCGACGTTACGATTCCGGCTTCGGGCGGTTCGCTGCCCACGGTCGAGATACAGCGTGCCGTGGCGAAAATATCCTACGATATTACGGTTAAGCCATCGGATATCGAGCTGCTTTCCGTACAACTGCTCTCCGTGCCGCGCACGGTGTCGATCTTTGATGTCGAGGCTGCACCTTCGGATGATCCCGACGATTATATGGACTGTCCCGAAACCCATCTTTCGGGGCGCTCGGCTGCGGGAACCTCGTATCTGCTGCCCAACATGCAGGGAACGGTACCCTCGATCACCGACCAGCGGGCTAAGAATGCAGACAATGCCCCCGAAAATGCCTCGTACCTGCTGATCCGGGCCAAACGCGGCGACAAGATACTGACCTACACGGTTTATCTGGGCGAGAACAACACCTCGGGTTTCAACGTCCGGGCCAACGTACATTACCGGTTCGACATCTCGATTTTGGGTGATAATGAAGTAGACACCCGTATATCGTCTTACACCCTTCGGGTATGGGACGATTTCGATGATTATAACTACGGCGGCTACTGCCTGTTGGACGGCACGCGCTATCTGCATGTCGAGGTGGAATGCAACGACGGCACAGCCCCGAGCCGCGGATGTCTGGAGCTGCTGTCCGGCGACCTGAGCGGCTTCGCCTTCGATTACGGCAATAGCGGAGCGATCCATTATTTCGATCTGTACGACATGATGGGCGACAACACCTACGAAATGGAGTATTACATGCCGGGGTACACGGAGGAAAACTCTTTACTGGCTTACCGGATTACGCTGACCGATGCCTATGGATTTTCGCAGACGTATGATTTCGAACACCGCATGGCCAATGCCGCAATTATTCACACCGAAGGCGGCGGGGATATTATCGTTGAAGGAGAACTTCACCACGAGCGGAAAGCGGAAGGCATGGGCGAGCGCATTACGGTCCTTTGCATGGAAGCCTGCGCCCTGACCGCAGAACCCGCCGCAGGCTACACGTTCGACGGCTGGTATCAGGATGCGGGATATGACTACAAGATTACGGACGAACCATCTTACGTGTTCATTCCCTCTGCTCCCTTACGGCATGTCTACGCACTTTTCCTGCCCGGTGAAATACAGCTCGACGCACGCAATACCGCCAACAGCTACATCGCCCCGCAGCTGCTCTGCGACTACTCGTTCGATGCGACGGTGCAGGGCAACGGCTGCGCGACACTGGGTATCACGCCGCAGCCCCTTTCGGGAGCCTATGCGCGGCTGATCTGGGAGAGCGGCACGCAGGCCAACAGCATCATCGCGTCGTTGAGCTATGACGGTCGCAGAATCAGCTTCCGCACCGGAAGCCGACAGGGAAACGCCCTTATCGGGCTGTTCGACGCCTGGGGCAACTGCATTTGGTCATGGCACATCTGGGTTGCGAGTTACAATCCCGACAGCTCCGCGCAGACCTACGCATCCGGAGCCGTATTCATGGATCGCAACCTCGGGGCTATCGGAACCGACTACACGCAGAGCGCAGCCTGCGGACTGTACTATCAGTGGGGGCGCAAAGACCCGTTCCCGTATCCGGCATCCTTCTCGTCGAATCGTCCGGCGCCGTTCGTCTATCACGACCGTTTCAGGTACGAGGTAATCCACCCCGAAAACAGCGATCCGGCAGATGTTATGACGGTGGACTGGGCCGTGAAGAACCCCACCTCCTTCATCCATAAAGCCGACTACGACGTGGAAGAGCCTGAAGAAGACGTGCTCGACTGGCTCCTGCAGCCCCATCATAACCTCTGGGGCAACACGACCCAGCAGGGAAATAACATCAGCAAGGTCTGCCGAAAGACCATCTACGATCCCTGTCCTCCGGGCTGGAGAGTTCCCGACGCCTGCGATTTCGAGGGCATAGAACCGGTCCGCAAGCTGTTGCCCTACTACATAGAGATTATCTACAACGGCACGCGCACGGCCCGTTATCCGGCGGGCGGAACGCTCGGCGGGGACAACTACTCCGGTGTCGGAGCATATGGACAAGCCTACACCAATACGCCGTATTTCTGGAATTTCGACAAAGGACCCGCCTTCTTCGACGGCGTATCCTGCACCTCGATCTACCTGATGACCGACCTACGGACAACGAAGGAGTTCCGATACCAGGCCAATGCCGTGCGCTGCATCCGGGAATAGAAATTCGATAGAATCAGAACCATGAAAAAGATACTTTATACTGCTGTCTGCATGCTGCTTTTTTGCTCTGCCTGTTCGGACTCGGACATCGAGCCTAATCCGTCAAGGCAGGCCAAGCGGCACGTAACCCTGACGTTCAGCCCCGGCCAGGCCCGCACCCGCACGGCCGCAGACGAATCCCGCATCGACGACATCAACCTATACCTCTTTCCCGCCAGCGGCGACACGGCCCGGCATCTGTACCTCTCATCGCAGCGCAGCGTTGTGCTGGAGCTTCCCGAAGGCGACTACGCACTTTACGCCGTCGCCAACGCGGGGGCCGACATGGGCGGGCAGACGCAGGAGTACGTTCGGTCGCTGCGCTTCGAACAAGCTCCCGATGCACTCGCCGACGGGCCGCTTCCCATGTCCGCGGAGCAGACCGTTTCCGTGCGCGGGGATATGCACATCGACGTTACGCTCGTACGTGCCGTGGCGAAGATCGATTTCAGCTGCACTGTAGCCGCGGAGTTCGCCCCCAAGCTGCAAATTAAGTCCGTGCGGATATGCAACGCCCCGTGCCGCGTGTCGCTCTTTGCCCCAAGCCGTGCCACGACATCCGGCGATGTGGCCGACACGACTCCGGATGCAGCTACCGGGCAGACTTTCAGCGCTTCGTATTACCTGCTGGAAAACCGGCAGGGAACGGTCGCGGGCATCGGGGCGCAGGAGGGCAAAAACCAGACCGTCGCCCCGGAGTTTGCAACCTATATCTATATCGAGGGCGAGGCCGACGGTGTGAAAGTCGCATACCGCATCTATCCGGGCGAGAACAACACCACGGACTTCAACATCGTCCGCAACCGTGTTTACAACATCGACGCCCGCATCCTCGGCATGAACACCGTGGACTGGCGCGTATCGACGGCCGAAGTCGCCGTCACGCCCCTTGCCGAGCGTTACACTCCCGGCGCATCCGCTGCCACGACGCTGGAACTCGTGTCCACGAACGACGCAGGCAATGAGTTTTATCTTACTTACCACCTCGACGCAGGACAGGGCATGGTCACCATCGACGGCGAGAGCCGCACGGCAGACACGCCTTATCCGCTGCTCTGCGGCAGCGGCACGGCAACTGCCGAGATCGTCTATACGCAGGACACACCCGGCGACGTGCGCCTGCGACTGGTCGTCACCGACCGATACGGATTCGGCATGGAGCGCGAGCTGACGACGGTTTACAAGAAACCCGAACTCGCCGTGACCTTTACGCAGGAGGGCTATGAGTTGGCCGCAATGGACAGGGCCTATGTTACTTTCACTGTGACGCAGCCCGGATATACGGGCCGGTATAAGGCCCATTTGAGCGGCGAGGGACTGACGTTCTTTCAGGGGCATTACAGCGCGGATATTCCGACGACCGAATTGACGCTCTACGAGGGTAACGGCACTTATGAACTTCGGCTGAAACCCGAAGCCGTAGGCGAAATTCCTTTTACCGTCACGATCACCGACGAGCAGGGGAACAGCACCTCTTTCGAATCTTCGGTGAAAGGGATAAAAACCGTCGCGAATTTCACGCTCGATTTCACACGGTCGGCCGGAGCGCTCTATATCACGATGGAATCCTCCTATCCGGTCAGCGAGGATCTGACGCTGACGGTCACCGCCACCGTGAAGATCGTCTATTCGGGCGGTTATACGACCACGCGCGATTATACGTTCGATGTCTCTTTCGAAGCCGAGCGCTCACGGGGTACGGGCTATGTCTATCTCGACCTGCAAGGACTCTACGATATTTTCATTGAGAAATACACGATGACATCCGACACTCCGGTTTCGCTGAACGGAATGGTCGAATATAAACTGCAATAACTCTCGAACAGAAAACACGATGATGAAAAAGCAACGGATATTCATCACGACGGTCTTGTTGTTCGTAGCACTGTGGGGCAGCCCCCACGGTGCTGCAGCGCAGATCTTCGCCGTGAGGGCCGATGCCCTCGCGGCTCTTACCGGAACGCTCCACCTCGGAGGGGAAGTCTCGGTCGCGGACAAATGGTCGGTCGAAGCCTCCGGCTACTGGAATCCCGTGAAAACCTCGTCGCTCTCGATGAACTTCCACGCCGTGCAAATAGGCAGCCGCTACTGGCTCTACGAATCTTTCGTGGGACACTTCGTCGGCGGGCAGCTCTCCTATGTGGACTACGACCTCGGCAGCCGCACAAAACGTTACGACGGTCGGGCATACGGCATAGGTATCAGCTACGGCTATGCGTGGATGCTCTCGAAGCGGTGGTTCGTGACCCTTGAAGCCGGCGTAGGATTGTACCGCACGAAGGATACGCGCCGCGACCCCACGGTCGGGGACTGGGACGACGAGTATATCTACCATTACC
>ENA-UOJS01000542-UOJS01000542.1-human-gut-metagenome-genome-assembly--contig:-C74-NODE-542-length-39770-cov-8.346796_pt1 | contig 39770 bp, 33 predicted proteins | sample MGYA00242355_ERZ723902 | MGnify/ENA metagenome assembly ERZ723902
CACGGTCGGAATCGAATTTTATAATGCCCAACACCGCAAGCTCGGCAACAACGGCTGTCATTTCGGCAGTGCTCCTCCGGCAAAGGATGCGTGGCTCAATGTCGATTTCAAGGGGGCCGCTTTTTTGGATGAAACCAGCTACGCGATGGTGAAGCTCTATATTCCGTACGGAGTCAAGCAGCTGATCCGGCTTGACGACATCCGGCTTGAAGCGCTGCCCGTCGATCCGGCGGCGCCGCCGTGGGAGCCGCAGTACAAGCTCCGGCCGGAGGAGAAGGCGAAACTGACTCCGGCGGATATTCCGGGGCCGGACGGCATCGTCTACCCGGATTTCACCTATGCCGGAGCGCGGGCCGACGTGCTGAAACAGGCCGGGAAAACCGTCGTCCGGCTGAAGGCGAAAGAGGGCGACGACATCTCCCTGCCGCTGCGCCGGGCCGTCGATTCGCTGCCCGATGACGGCGGCACGGTCGAGATTCCTGCCGGAAATTTCAAAATGAGGAATATGCTGCTCATCACGAAGGATTTTGTGACGCTCAGGGGGGCGGGAAGCGACAGGACCCGGATCGATTTCAACTATGACGCCGGCGACAACCGGGTTGACCTGTACGGGATCAGGAACGGCGACCGGATCGCGCCGAAACAGGCGGTCCACATCTACGCCCGTCCGGCGGGGCTGCGTTCGCTGAAGCTTGAAGTGGACGGCAGGGAGTTCGGTAAATTCACCCGCAGCCTGCACTCCGGCAACGCATCGCTTTACGCGAAGAACCTGCCCGGCTCCGTGAAGCCGGGAAAGCACCGGCTGCGCGGCACCGCCGAATATCAGGACGGCAGGAAGTTCACGGTGGAAGCCGAAGTGACCGTCGACGCCTCGGTCAGGCCGACCCTGCCGGAACAGGCGGCGGGCAGCTTTATCGCGTTTCGCGGCAGGGGATTCACCTACAGGGACTACCGGATTGCGCAGGACGGCGTGCGCGGCGAATCGTCGGTGGTGCTTCAGGATAAGAACCATCCGTTCAAGGCGGGCGATATCGTGGTCCTGCGGGCGTTGGAAACCCCGGAGCGCCGCGCCGTGACCGGCAACGCCTGCAACTGGGGCAATTTCCGCAGCACCCATCTTTTCATCAGGGAGGTGCAGGGGACGAAGCTGACTTTCAACCAGCCGCTGCGGCTCGATTACCCGGTGGCGGATAAATCGTTCGTGCGGAAGTTCGACATCGTGCGCGGCGGCCGGGTTGAGGGGATGACGCTCGAAACGAAATACGACTACTGGCTGAGCAGCGTGACCTTTGAATACGCTTCGGACTGCGTGGCGCGCGACCTCAAGGTGATTCAGTGCGGCCGCAATCCGGTCTATGGAGGCCACGCGAAGTTCTGTTCGATCCTCGACTGCGAATTCGACGGGAGCTGGTTCAACGGCGGCGGCGGAACGGCCTATGTCGGCTGGGACAACTGCTCGGACTGCCTGATCGACGGCGTGGTCGCCCGCCGGATGCGCCATGCGCCGGTGGTGCAGTGGGGGGCCTCCGGCAACGTGATCCGCAACGGCAGGTTTTACAACTGCGATTCGCAATGGCACGCCGGCTGGAGCACCGAAAACCTGTTCGAGAACTGCGTCGTGATCAGCGATACCAAAGAGTTCGGCGGCTACGGGAACGCGTTCTGGGCCTCGGCGCCGGAGGATGGCGCGCACGGTCCGAATGGTCCGCGCAACGTGGTTTACAACTGCGACGGCTATTCGATTTCCGATGCGGTCTACCTCGGCGGCATGAACGAAAACTGGATTTTCGCCTGGAACCGGCTCCGGGCGAAGCAGGGCGTCGGGTTCTTTTTCAAGACCGCCAGTTTCGATCACATCCTGAAAGGCAATGTGGTGATTCTTGAGGATAAAAACTCTCCTTTTATCCTGTTTGCCACGCCTGATTGCGGCGGCGTGGAGCTGATCGGCAACACCTTTTCCGGCGGCAACGGCAAGCTGTTTTCGGGCCTGCACCGGCCGCTGGTGGAAAAGGATAACCGGATCATTCCGCTCGACACGAAACTGCCGCGCCCACGGCCGCAGGTCCCCTCGATCTACGAGTGGCAGCTGAAACATAAACGCTGAAGGAAGGGATTGCCGCCGTAAACCGGAAAACCTGTCGTTCGGGGTGTTGAAAAATTTTGTTTTTCGATTATAGTATTATTAGGATACTTTAATCAAATCCGGAGGCGTCGCGCCTCCGGAACAGCCCCAAGGAGAGAGAGGAGCGATAACATGGTGATGCGGGTGGAACCGGATTATCTGACCCGGGCGGTGGTGAAGACTCCCGCGATTCGCTTGGCGATCGGCAGCTTCAAAGATTTGACTTCGGAAGGTTTGATCCGGCATGACACCGACCCCGTTGCGGGGCGGTTGCTGGCGGGAGCGTTGAGTTCCGCCGCGCTGATGAGCGTGCTGCTTGACGATAAGGAAAAATATTCGATCCGCATCGACTATCCCGGCCCGGTGCGCGGGCTGCTGGTCGATGCCAATGCGGACGGACGTGTCCGCGGGTTGATCCGCAATCCTCATGTAATGGAGTCGGCGGATTCGGTGGAGGTCGCCTGCGGCGACGCCGACGCGACCGTGGCGGTGACCCGTTCCTGCGAGGGGCGCATCCTGAATTCCGGCGAAGTCAGGACCGCATTCATCATGCCGTCCGCCGCGCTCGGCTACTTCCTGTCGGTCAGCGATCAGGTCGAGAGCGAAATCCGCTGTGAAATCCAGCTCCAGCCCGACCCGAAAGCGCCGGTTCGATCCGCGTTCGGCGTGCTGATTCAGGCTTTGCCGGGGTGCGATGCGGAGGAGTTCGACGGAATCCGCAACCGTCTGCTGGCGCCGGAAGCCGGCAAAATCCTGCAGGATGCGATGCTGCTGGCCGATGAAAAGCTCCGCACGTTGCTGATGTGGCTGCTGGCAACCGCCGAAGTGCCGGAGTATGCGGCCTATCCCGTGGCCCCCGCGAAATTCTTGTGCAACTGCAGCCGGGAGCGGATGCGCGATATGGCGCTGCAGATGCTCGGCCGGGACGACCTGCGCAAACTGTTCAGCGAGAATCCAAATCCGGCGGTCCGCTGCCAGTTCTGCCGCAACGAGTATCACCTTTCCGCCGAAGATGTGAAGTAACCGGGGACCGGGGATTTCGAAGCGGTTATTTTGAGAGAGTGGTGGTTTGGCCGGTCACCATCCGGAAGTAATCGGGCAACGTGCCGAAACCGGCTTCCCGACAGAGTTCGCAGCTGTGTTGAGGGGAGAGCGGATATTCTCCTGTTTGCTGCACTTTGGCGTTGATCGCGCCGGCGTGGCGGCGGATGAAGCAGTCGCGGCGGGGTTCGCCGAGAGCGTCGTTCATCCGCCGCCAGACGGTGGAGAGGGCTTCCCGCCGCAGGTTGCCGAAGCTGAGCGGAGTGAAGTCGCAGGGACATACTTCGCCGGCGCTGTCGACGTAGAGGTGCTGGGTTCCGCCGCCGCAGCCGAACAGCTCCGGGCTTTCGATCCGGTTGAAGGCGCAGACCTTGGGACGCGCGCCGCGCCGGTTCATGGTGCAGTGGAAGTCGCGGAGGAGTTCGATTTCGGCATCGGTCAGGAAAGCGCCGGAGTCGGCTCCGCGCATCCGGCCGCACGGCATCGGTTCGACGATCCGCAACTCTTGGACGCCGAGTCCGGCGGAGAGAGCGTGAATCTTTTCATACATGCGTTCTTTGACCAGCTCCGGCGAGGCGACGCAGCAGGTCATGGTGTAGAATTTGTGCCGGACCGCGAGCTTCGCCGCGCGGGTTACCAGATTGAAAGCGTCGGGATGGCCGCGGAATTGATTGAATTCGGCGGGATCGACGTGGTCGAGGCTGAGGCCGAGCGCCCACAGTCCGGCTGCCTTCAGCTCGGCGGCTTTGGCCTCGGTCAGTTCGCTGCCGGAGGTGAAGAGGATGGTGGCGGCGCCGCCGTCGGCGGCGAATTTCACCAACTCCGCCAGATCGTCGCGCATCATCGGTTCGCCTCCGGTAAAGCCGATGATCCCGACATCAAGTTCCAGCAGCTGCGAGATGACCGATTTCCAGAATCCGGTGGGAAGCCGGGCCGTCGGCCGCCCTTTCGCGCTGCAGTGTACGCAATTGAACCGGCACTCCGCGGTGACCGCCAGAAAGGCGGAAACCGGGCTCAGGCGGCGTCCGCTCAGCATCGCTTCAAACATCCGTTCATACGCCCGGGACGGGAAGGGGGGCAAAAAGGAGTTGAGCACCCATCGGCAGTTGTGGCGCGTCAGGTTTTCGCCGTCGAGCCAATGTGCCGCATAACGCAGCGTCCGCAGCCCCGGAATCCCGGCGGCGACCTCCCGGTCCACCTTTTCCGGCAGCCGTCGTTTTCCCGCGCGGCGCAGAGCCGCCAACACCCGCACCGGCACGCGCGTCACCTTCGGATCGGCGGCCAGGCGCAACAGATTGATCCACTGCATCGGACGCATAGGCTTCCCTCCCTCGGTTTTAAGTACGGTTTACCTTAGCACGGATGACACCGGAATGCAATTCCGGCACCGGAAAAGAGGCAAAAAAAACGGACCGGAGAGTATCCGGCCCGTTCGCTTGTTCCCGTTTCACCGGCGCAATTGCGCCGGATGAGCGGAAGATCAGATGCCGAGGTCGATCATCGCGTCGGCGACCTTGCGGAAACCGGCGATGTTCGCGCCCATCACATAGTTGTCCGGCTCGCCGAATTCGGCGGCGGCGTTGCGGGCGGCGTTGTGGATGTTGATCATGATGCCGTGCAGTTTTTCGTCAACTTCTTTGGCGCTCCAGGAGAGGCGCATCGCATTCTGGCTCATTTCGAGGCCGCTGGTGGCGACGCCGCCGGCGTTGGAGGCCTTGCCGGGGGAGAACATCACCTTGTTGCCGAGGAAGTAGGTGGTCGCGTCGAGGGTGGTCGGCATGTTGGCGCCTTCGCAGACGCAGAAACAGCCGCCGGCGACCAGCGCCTTGGCATCGTCGAGGTCAAGTTCATTCTGGGTGGCGCAGGGCATCGCGACGTCGCACTTGGCGAGCTGCCACGGACGCTGGCCTTCATAATATTTCGCGCCGGTGAACTTCGCGGCATATTCCTTGATCCGGCCGCGCTTGACGTTTTTCAGGTCCTGGATGAACGCGAGCTTTTCAGCGTCGATGCCGTCCGGATCGATGATGCTGCCGTTGGAGTCGGAGACCGAAAGCACCTTCGCGCCGAGCTCGGTCGCCTTCTTGACCGCGTACTGCGCGACGTTGCCGGAGCCGGAGATCAGCACCTTGCGGCCCTCGAAGCTCATGCCGCGGGTCTTGAGCATTTCGGCGGCGAAGTAGACGGCGCCGTAGCCGGTCGCTTCCGGGCGGATGAGGCTGCCGCCCCAGTTCAGGCCCTTGCCGGTCAACACGCTGTCGTAGCTGTTCACGATGCGCTTGTACTGGCCGAACAGATAACCGATTTCGCGCGCGCCGACGCCGATATCGCCGGCCGGAACGTCGGTCGAGGGACCGATGTGGCGGTAGAGTTCGCGCATCAGGCTTTGGCAGAACGACATCACTTCGCGGTCGCTCTTGCCTTTCGGATTGAAGTCGGAACCGCCTTTGCCGCCGCCCATCGGGAGCGTGGTCAGGCTGTTTTTGAAGACCTGTTCGAAGCCGAGGAACTTCAGGATGCTGAGGTTCACCGACGGGTGGAAGCGCATGCCGCCTTTGTAGGGGCCGATCGCGCTGTTGAACTGCACGCGGTAGCCGGTGTTGACCTGGATTTCGCCTTTGTCGTCGACCCACGGAATCTGGAAGACGATCGCGCGCTCCGGCACGACCATGCGTTCGAGGATCTTGTTCTTTTCATATTTCGGCTGCGCGTCGAGGAGCTTGCCGAGCGAAGCCAACACTTCGGTTACGCTCTGGATGAATTCCTTTTCATTGCCGTTGGTCTGCTGGAGATTCTCCAGCACGCGCTGTGCGTAGCTGTTCATAGCGGAAACCTTTCTTATCCTATTTGTAAAGTTGGAACATGTCTGAAGACAAAAATCCGTTCCATAAAATCCAGCACAAAGCGTGCCAATCAATTCAATTGCCGGATTGGCAATGGATTAGGAGGATTCACCCGAATGATTCCTGTCGCCGCGAGTTACAAATTTGTTATTTATGGAATCAAAAGTTACATAAATGTAATTTATAAGGTTTCTTTATTTGAATTTTTCGCGAGGAAAATAGATTTTCATTCGGTATTGTTACAATTTTGTAATATCCATTGCCGTACACCCCTCCCGGCTCCATGTCGGCGGGGCGGGAGTGCGGACGGCGGCTGCGCCGGAATTACCGCGGCGGGAAATCGAATTCGTGCTCGAAAAGATCGCCGATCCGGTTGACGGCGGCATCCTCATCGGGGCCTTCCACCCGCAGCACCGCTTTGGAGCCGACCGTAAGGCCGAGCGAAATCAGCGTCAGAATGCTGTTCAGTTCGGTTTCCTGCCCGTCGCTGGTCTCCACCCAGAAGTGATGGTAGGGAAACTCCTTATTGATCGTATTCAGAATCACGCTGGACGGACGACAATGAATTCCCGCTTTGTTACGGACCGTGAAAACTCGCTCCTTCATCAGCATACCCCCTCAATTATCGTGAATATTATCGATTGTTGTTCTCAAAATACCACATATTCCGCAGGAAAGCAAACCCCATGCTCAATATTTTTCGATTTCCCCCTCAAGATCAGCATTGGCTTTTGCGACCGGGATGCCTCCGGCAGCGGGTACGGTTTTGAATTTTTACTGCGTAAAAATTACAAAACCGGGTTTATTATCTATCAGTATTATTTGCTCTATCGGCGGAACTCCGCCCCGGCACGTTGCCGGTCGGGTTGCAAGGGCGAAGCGCCTTGCCCGTCGGAGACACTTTGTGCGCTACTGCGCCCAGCTACCGGAGCCTGATTGAAAATCAGGCCGCGTAGCGCACAAGGTCTGCCGCCCAAAGGGCGGGCAGACCCGCCTGCCTTTAAAACGGCAGGCTTCCCCGGAGGCTTGCCTCCGGCGGCCGGTGGCGCTTCGCCCGCCGGTCCCCCCGACCGGGATGCCTCCGGCGGCCGGTGGCGCTTCGCCCGCCGGTCCCCCCGACCGGGATGCCTCCGGCGGCGGGTACGGTTTTGAATTTTTACTGCGTAAAAATTACAAAACCGGATTTATTATCTATCAGTTTATTTGCTCTATCGGCGGAACTTCGCCCTGGCGGCGGGAGTGTTGCTGTATGGTATTCTGTCTGTAAGGGCCGGGCCGATTGGAAAGCGGAGAGGAATCTCCGTACTCCCAAGACTGTTGCCGCAGTCAGGCGAAACTCTCTTAAATCCCCAGCGACAGCTGACCGTCCGCCTCTGCAATCGGCGCGGAAGCGGGGGACAGCATGGACAGAAATTCGTCGAGCGAAACCACTTTGACGCCGAGTCTGGCGGCCTTTTTGAGTTTGCCGCTGTTTTCGGCGGGATCGGCGGCGACGAGCAGCGACAGCGAGGAGGTTACATCGTCCGCGCTCCGGTAGCCGTGGGCGGTGGCGAGCTTCTCGTAATAGGAACGCTTCTCCGGCATTTTCCCGGTGAAGCAGACGGTCGGGATTTCGGCGGCGGGTGCGGCGGCGTGGATCAGCCGGACCGCGCCGAGCAGTTCGTCGAGGTATTCCGATTGGGCGGCCAGCTCCGAAACCAGGGCTTTGGCGCGTTCCGGGCCGATACCGGGGATGGCGCTGAGCTCCTCCTCCGACATCCGGCGCAGGCCGGCGAAGTCGGTGTGGCTGAAGATCACCTTGGCGACGTTGGCGCCGATGTTCGGGATATTCAATGCGGCAAGAAGCTGGTAGTCGTTGACGATCCGGGCCTTCTGAATCTCCTCGATCAGGTTGGCGGCGGATTTGGCGGCGAAGCCGTCGAGCCTGAGCAGGTCCATCGCGGTCAGCTCGAAGAGGTCGCCGAGGTGGCGGACGCCGGAGTTTTCCATCAGCTTGCGCAAAGTGGGTTCGCCGAGCCGTTCGATGCCAAGGTTGCGGACGGCGGCGGCGAGCCGCTGGAGTTGGGTTTCGGGGCACTCCGGGTTGGGGCAGCAGAGTTCCGGGCCGCGCCGGACCAGCTTCGCGCCGCAGCTCGGACAATCTTCGATCAGCGGGGAGCGGCGCTCCTCGCCGGGGGTGGACGAAACGATGTAGGGGATCACGTCCCCGGCCCGTTCAACGGTCACGGTATCGCCGATCTGCACGCCCAGTTCGAGAATGTTCTGGATGTTGTGCAACGTGGCGCGGCGGATGGTGGTGCCGGAGATTTCGACCGGTTCCAGCTCCGCCACCGGCGTCAGGCAGTTCTTGCCGAAGCTCCACTCCACGCCGATCAGTCTGGTTTCGCGGCGGATGTTGGTGAATTTGAACGCGATTTCGCCGCGCGGATGGTGGGCGGTGTTGCCGAGCGACGCGGAATAGGCGGAGTCGGCCAGCTTGATCACGATGCCGTCCTGCGGATAGGGAAGGGCTTCGAGTTTCCGCCGCAGCTCCTCCCACTTCGCGGCCAGCTCGGAATACTTCACCCGGAACGAAACCAGATTGTAATCCACCAGCGTGATCTTCGCCCCCTGAAGCTCCATTTCGGCGATCTCCTTGAGTCCCATGATCCCGGCGACGGCGTTGCGGGAGTTCTTGTAGACGCCGCCGCCCTTCTTGCGGATATGCGAATAGAGGGTCTTGAAATCGTCGTCGCGGATCACCAGTTCGCCGCGCACCGGCCGGTCCACTTTGCCGGTGTGCCCGGCGGTTTCCAGCTCGACCAGCGGCAGTTTGTCGGTGACGTTTTCGCCGAGTTCGCCGTCGCCGCGCGTGGAGAGAACGCGCCCGTCGAAGTTGGCGGAAATGCCGTCGTATTTCGGCTCGACCAGCAGCTCCTCGTCCTCGCTGCGGGCGAACTTCTTCGCCCACTCCAGCACTTCTTCGAGCGAATAGGCCTTGTCCAGCGACAACATCGGCCGGAGATGCCGCACCTTGCCGGAACCGGCGACGGCCGGGGCGTAGACGCGGGTGACCAGTTCGTGATCCGGTTCGAGCTTCTGCAGTGCGCGGATGAGTTCGTCGTAACGCGCGTCAGGGATTTCAGGCTCCCCCTCGTCCCAGTAGCGCCGGTTGTGGTATTCGATCAGCCGGATCAGTTCGTCGCGGTCCAGCTTTTCGGCGATGAAGTTTTTCGTATCCATGAAAAGAACGCTTTCCGTGCCGTCAGACCGTGACGAGTTCGTAGGAGCGGGTGCCGAGGCCGATCTTCACCGAATGCTCCAGCTGAAGCTCCCAGTTCGTGGAGGGAGAGACATCCCGGAAGTGGTCGTGGTGATGACTGCCGTGCTCCGCGAGCAGGCTGTCGGGATTCGGGGCGCGGCTGTTCACCGCGTCCGCGCAGGCCTGGTCCAGCGCGACCGGGTCGAACGAAGCGAACATGCCGATGTCCGGCACGATCGGCGCGTCGTTTTCCGGGTGGCAGTCGCAGAACGGCGAGACGTCCATCACCAGACTGATGTGGAAATGCGGCCTGCCGTGCACCACCGCCAGCGCGTATTCGGCCATCTTGCGGTCGAGCAGTCCCTCCTGCTGCCCCCAGGAGGGCTGGATGGCATCCTTCGGGCAGACGCCGATGCAGCGGCCGCAGCCGACGCACTTCGCATGGTCGATCTCCGCCTTGCCTTCGGAAAACGTCGGAGCGCCGTGAGCGCAGATGCGGGCGCAGGCCCGGCAGCCGATGCAGAGCGTCCGGTCCACGGTCGGCTTGCCGTCGCAGTGCTGCTCCATCTTGCCGGCGCGCGAACCGCAACCCATGCCGATGTTCTTGATGGCCCCGCCGAAGCCGGTCATCTCATGCCCCTTGAAGTGGGTCAGCGAAATGAAGATGTCGGCGTCCATGATCGCGCGTCCGATCTTCGCTTCGCGCACCAGTTCGCCGTTGGGCACCGGAACTGCGATGTCGTCAGTCCCTTTCAGCCCGTCGCCGATGATCACGTGGCAGCCGGTCGAATACGGGGTGAAGCCGTTGAGGTAGGCGGTCTCGATGTGTTCGAGCGCATGTTTGCGCGAACCGACGTAGAGGGTGTTGCAGTCGGTCAGGAACGGCCTGCCGCCAAGCTTTTTGATCTCGTCGGAGACGGTGCGGGCGAAGTTCGGGCGCAGGAAAGAGAGGTTGCCGGCTTCGCCGAAGTGGATTTTGATCGCGGCGAAGCGGTCCTTGAAGTCGATCGTGTCCATTCCGGCCCGTTTCAGCAGCAGAGCCAGCTTCTGCTGGAGGTTCCGCCCGCCGGGCTTGACTCTCATATCGGTAAAATAAACGTCCGCTTTTTTCATGATGGAATTTTCCTGCAGGTTTCCTGATTCGTTTTACGGAGTAAGAAATATAGCCGCGCCGGCCGTTTCTGTCAAGCGCCGAACAGCGTCGCGGCCCGTTTCATGTTTTCAATCACCGGCACCGCGAAGGGGCACCGCTTCTGGCAGCTGCCGCAGCCGATGCAGTCGGAGCCGTGCTTTTTCAGAGAGCGGTAATGCTGCGCGATGCCGGGCGGGATGTGCGCTTCGTCGAGCCGGGCGATGTCCAGATACTTGTTGACCGCCGCGATGTCGATTCCGGCGGGACAGGGCTGGCAGTGGCTGCAGTAGACGCAGTTCCCCTTGAAGTCGTTGCGGCGGCTGCCGACGACCGGCGCGTAGTCGCGTTCGCTTTCGGAGAGGTCGAGATAGCCGACCGCCTCCGCCACCTGCGCCGCGGACTGGCAGCCGATCAGCGTCGAAACCACCGCCGGGCGGGTCAGCGCGTAGTGGATGCACTGGCCGACGGTCAGCGGTTCGGCAAACGGGGTGTGTTCGCGCGACAGCAGCTTGCCCGCGCCGAGGGTTTTCATTACGGTGATGCCGACGCCGCGCTGTTCGCAGAGCCGGTAGAGGTCGGCGCGGACCGGATTCATGCCGGTCATGGAGCCGGCGGGATCGCCGATCATGGTTTCGAGGTCGGTCTCCGGCGGCATCATATCGAAGGCAGGGTTCACACTGAACATCAGCAGATCGACCACGCCGCTCTCGACGACCCGCCGCGCGGTGACCGGATTGTGGGAACTGGCGCCGATCGCCCGGATCGTGCCTTTGCGCTTGAGCTGCTGCGCGTACTCGAGGAGGTCGGATTCAAAGACGCTGCTGAAATCCTCGGCGGAGTCGATGAAAAAGAGCATCCCGAAGTCGATGTAGTCGGTGTTCAGGCAGCGCAGCAGGTTTTCAAAATATTTCCGGCAGGTCGCGAGGTCGCGGCTGATGTCGTACTGCCGGTTCAGGTCGACCGAGCAGATGTGGCCCTGAATCATCATCCTGTCCCGCCGTCCGGCCAGCGCGCGGCCGATGTTGGAACGCACCTCCTCGCCGGGCATGAAGAGGTCCATCAGGTTGATGCCGTGGTCGAGCGCCGCATGGATGGTCTCCTCCACCGTCGCGTAGGGCTTGTTGTCGAGGTGCTCACTGCCGAGCCCGATGATGCCGGCGGAAAGGCCGGTTCTGCCGATTTCGCGGTATTCCATGGTCTGGTCTCTTTCAGTAGTTCAGGAGGTTATGGCCGGCGCGCACGTCAAGCTCGCGGCCGTTGACGGTCAGCGTGAAGGACCGGTCGGAATCGATCTCGACGGTTCCGCTGCCCTGAGTCAGGAAATCGGCGCGGATGCCGCCGAAGGTGACATTTTTCACTCCGTGGCGTCCGGTGTGCTTGATGCGCCAGGCTGCTTTGCCGTGAGCTCCGTCGAGATCGAGCCCGACCACGTTTTCGATCATCAGGCTGATCGGTCCGAGGGCGGACCAGCCGCAGAAGTCGGTGCGCACCGGTTCGTCCGCTCCGACCACGCGTTTGTTGGTGGCGGGCTTGCATTCGGAGGGCGAGTAGCACTCCCAGATGGTGTGCGGCGTACAGTTGCGGTAGGTTTCAAGCTGGAGCCGGACGGTCTTTTCGGCGGCCTGGTCGGCGATGCCGGTGAAGCCGTACTTTTCCAGCGCCTTGATCGCCATGTAGGAGAGCGGCAGCCAGATGCCGCCGCGCCAGTATTCGCCGAGCGGGTTGTAGGCGGAATCGTTGCGGCTGACCGACGGGAACGGGAAATCGCCTCCGAAAATATTGTGGTCCACCGCGGCCAGCGCGAGTTTCCCGGCCTGTTCGGCGGTGCAGGCTCCGGCCAGCATCGCCCAGTAGACGGCCGGAGTCTTCACCTCGATGAAGCGGTGCGGCGCGGTGCGTTCGATGTCGTAATAGAAACCGTCTTCCCGGTCGTAGTAGCGGGAATTGAGCAAGTTGCAATAGCTGAACCAGAGAGTGCGGAATTTCGCGGCGCTTTCGCCGAGGCCGATCGCTTCGGCCATCTCGAAGATCAGCCGCGCGGAGAGCGCCTGCTGGGCAAGCGCGTCGAACCAGTACATCGTCTCATAGTTGCGGCTGTCGGATTCGTCGGCGGAGACGCCGCCGCGCGGGGTGTTGTCCATCCCGTTCGGATTGCCGCGCCACAGATAGCCGAGCGGTTCGCGCTGAAGCCAGACCGCTTCGCCGCCCCACGCGGGCCGGTCGCCGCGTTTGAAGGCTTCAAAGAGATCGAAATACCGTTGCAGCCAGCGGTGGTCGGCGAGCACCTTTTTCAGCCGTTGCCGGTCGCCGGTGACCCGGAAATTCGCGTATTCGGCCCACGCCGGCAGCGGCGGGTTGTCGGGGTGGTGGACCAGCAGCGTCGAGGGTTCGCCGTCGAGCATCGGGCGATAGAAGTTTTCCAGACTGGCGACGCCGGGAAACGCCTCCGGGGCGTACTTGCAGAAGTGGACCATGAAACTGGTGTCCCAGAGCCAGATCCGTTCCTTGTCGAACCCCTCGTCCATATAGGGGGAGACGGGAGCGCCGGCGCGGGTCAGCACATGTTCCCACGCGAGTTTCCACGCGACATTGTAGAGTTCGACGAAGCCGGGTTCGGAATCGAAGACCAGTTCCGGAAGCCGGGCGGCCGGAAAGGAGTCTGCCGTCATGAATACCTCCAATATTTCCAGGAAAGCTGCCTCTCCTTCCGCGAGGACCGGAACGCCTGCGGGAAAGGCGCGTTCATTCTCTTTACTGCTGTTATTTCATTGTTGCTTTGCAGGAATATAACATCAACCGATGATACTGTCCAACATTTTTTCATCGAAAAACGGGTTGATTTTTCAATTTCCGGCGGTTATATTCGCAACAGGGGGAGAATGCGCAGAGATATTCGGCACAAGGGGGAATGGAATATGAAACGGTATTGGGGACGGTTGGCGTTGGCTCCGATTGCCGGAGCGTTGACGGTCTGGGGGCCGGTGCCGCTGATGGCATGGCGGGGGGCCTTGTGCTTTTTCGTGCTGACGCTCGCGCAATTGCCGTTGTGCGAAAACCCGCAATGGGGACGGCGCTGGTTCTGGCTGTTCGGAGTGGCCGGTGGCCTGGCAGCTGCTTGGACGGTGGGAATCGTGCCGGAGATCAGATTTTATTATATGTCCGAGTTGGCGGTGATTCAGATGCCGTTTCCGGTTTTGACCGGTTGTCTGGTGTATGGAATCGGCTGGAATTTCTGTGAATTTCGTCTGAAAAAACGTTGGTGCGTCATCGCCGGCGTTTATCTGACGGCGTGTGCGGCGCAAGTGATGCGCTTTTCCCTCACTTTCGGTTCCGGGAAATTGGCCGGTCTGCTGAGCTGCATGATATTGGCGCTGCCGGTGACGCTTTTATGGCTGGTGTTGATGGCGGTCGGTGGCGTGTTTGCAAAACAGCGGGCCGGAGAAGTCGCGGAGGAAGTCCGATGATCTGGATTCGCCTGATTCTGGCCGCGTTTCTCGGAGCGGCCTGTTCGCTTGTCGGAGGAGGTGCCGGGATGATCCGCGGCGCGGTGCTCTTTGTGCTGCTGACCTCCGGGATCCGGCTGGTTCACCGCTGCCGGCTGGTCTGGGCGGCGCTGCTTTGCGGAAGCGTGGCCGGCGGAGTCGCCGCCGCCGTTTTCTGCCGGATGCCCGCAGGGGCGGTGGAGATCGGCAATGTTCAGGTGATCGCGGTCTGCCTGCTGTACGGAATCGGCTTCTACTGGGCGGAATACCTGTCGCAGACTTCGCATTTCCCCGGAGCGATTCTGGCGACGCTGGTCGTGGCGGTGGCCGCCCAGCTTGTGCGTTACGGCCTCTGGCAATATGGCGCGGACCAGATGGAGGCCGGAGTGCTGACGCTGTATTTCGCGGTGATGAACGCCGTCGGCGTGGCTGCGGCGTGGTGCGTGACCATGCTCTGCCGGAATCGGGACGGGATGCTGTTGGAAGAGAAAAAGAGAGAATGAATGATGAGGAGAAACGAGATGGAAATTTTATCAGCGGCGTTCATCGGAGCGTTCTGCAGCTTTCTCGGAGGGCCGTCGGCGGCGGCCCGCGGCGCGCTGCTGTTCGGTATTCTGGCTGCCGGCTTGACGGTGACGGAAAGGCTGCGGGGCCGGCGGCCCGTCGCCATCGGCGGACTGTTCGGGGCGGCTGCGGGAGTGGCGGCCGCGTTGATACCGGAGGCGGGCGGATGGCTCGAAAGGGCTGAGATGACCGGGGTATTCCCGCTGAACTGGGGGGCGGTGATCGGCGCGGCGGTTTGCGGCGGCGGCTGGTTTGCGGTGCGGGAGCTGGATCGGCGCTGCACGCTTTCCACGATGGAATCGTTTGTGCTGTGTTATCTGGTCGCGATCGGCGCTTTCATTCTGAAATCGGCGCCGGACTGGTGGTTTCCGGGAGCCTGGCAGAGAGCGGTCGCCGGTTCGGCGGCCAATTCATTGCCGGTGGCGGTCTGCTGGATGGCGGCGGCCGGAATCGGACAACGGAGAAAGAAGCGGCAAATTCAGTTTGTACGCCCCGCCTGCCGTTGGGAGTGGGGCGTGATTCTGGCGGCCCTGCTGCTGGCGGGCGGCGGCGCCTTTTCGTTGCCGGTTCTGATGGAAAACCATATGTTCGACCAGCCGCTGATCCGGTTTGCCCGGACGCGGCATGATCCGGCGGTGTTGCGCGGGCTTTCCGGGATCCTGACCTGCAATGATGCGGGATTTCAGATTCGCGATGGGATTGTGACGGAACTGCCGCAGCAGAGTGTGGAGGCGGCGTACAGGGGAGAAAATCGCACGCCTTATCCGGGCGGGAAACTGGTTTTGCGGGGGAAGAGCGTCTGTTTCCGGCCGGTTGACGGGAAAGAACGCGAATTGTTCCGGCTGCAGCGGCAGTCGCCGCATCACGCAATTGCCGCCACGCGGGACGGGACATTTGTCTTTTATACCGACGATGTCACTTCGGAGCTGGCCCCCTTTTCGGTTCTGGTGGCGCGGTGCATGGCGGATGGCCGGGAGTTCCTGATCGGCCGATGCGGATTCCGGTTTCGGAAAAAAGCACTCAAATGGCGGGAGGTGACAATATGGTCTCATTCGGTTCCATTCTGATCGCGGCATTTTTCGGGGCGCTCAGCAGCCTGCTGGGAGGTCCGGCGGCATGGGGGCGCGGCGCGCTGCTGTTCGCGGCGCTGGCGGCGGGTTTCCCGCTGGTGAAGCGTTTGAAGCTGTGGCAGGCGGCGGGGGCGGGAGCCGGAACGGGCGCCGCCGCCGGATTGCTGATGCTGCTGTGTCCGGATTGGGGCGGTCGCTATTCGTTTTCCGCGGCGGCGGGGGCGTCGGTCATGGTTGTGGCCGGAGCCGCCGCATACGGGGCGGGCTTCTATGCGGCCTGCGGATGGATTCGGAGGAGGAAATTCACGAACCTCCAGCGGTTCACCCTGTTCTGGCTGGCGGCGGGCGCCGCGTATCTGGTGAAGATGCTGGCGGAGTGGGGCTTCTCCGGAATCTGGCTGGCCGGGGCCTTCGGCGCGGTGGCCAACTCATTGCCGGTGGCGCTGTTGTGGCAGTTCTGGTTTCTGATCGCGACTGAGGCGGACGAACTGCCGGAACGGAGGCCGCCGGAACACCCGTGGATTCTGAACACGGTTTCAACTCTATTGGTTCTGGGAACCGTCCCGTCGTTTTTCGGCCTGATGAACTACAGTCTGCACGAGCCGGCCTGGCGTTTTCAGGCCGGGCACTCTGACCCGGAGGTGCTGCAGGGAGTGACCGGCACACTTTGCGTTGAAACGGCAAACCGGCAGATCAGAAGATTTCGGATTGAGGATGGCGAGGTGCGGGAACTGGAGACCTTGCCGCCTCCTTTCGCGGCGCTTTCGCCCGACGGCAGCCGGGAGGCGCGCTGGGAGAAAGACCGGCTGCTGGTGACGCCCGCCGGCAGACCGGATGAGATCAGCGAAGAGTGGGGATGGGAGGGAAAGGCCGGTTACAAGGATATCCAATGGTCTGCGGATGGCCGCGAACTCTGCTGGCCGGGAGCCGATGATACTTTGTTCCGCTTTGCGTTGGAGGGGATGGAGGAGCCGGAACCGTTCGGCTTCGGCAGGACGCTGTGCCGCTATCCCGGCGGCTGGCTGACGCTGCGGGAACAGACGGTGTGCGCGCTTGCATCGGGACAGGAGCGGGAGCTGTTCCGGCTGCGCCGGTATTATCCCGCTTCACTTGCCGCGACCGCCGACGGCAAAGTGGTGTTCCATACCGACGGGATCGGCTCCGAAATTTCCCCGAACGGCGGGGCGGTGATCGCCCGGCGGCTCTCCGACGGCAAAGAATATGTGGTCGCCCTGCTCGGATATGCGTTCGGCAAGTACCCGCTCGACTGGCGGGAAGCGGGAGGTGCGGGAAGATGAGTTCGGGAGAGCGGCTGTTCGGGAGCGTGATGCTGGGAGCTGTCTGCGGTGCGCCGGGCGGACTGGGTTCTGCTTTGCGCAGCGCGGTCCTGATCGCTTTCCTGACGACGGGTACGATGCTGTGGAAGCCGCGCACGGCAGGCGCTGCCGCCCTTTGGGGAGGCGGTGCGGGGCTGCTGGCCGGTTATCTGGGAGGGGTGTTATCTTATGGGACTTTCCGGCCGGTGGCGTGGGGCGTGGCGCTGGCCGGGGCAGGCTACGGCGCGGGGTGGTATTGGTTGCTCGATTATGTGAAACGGCAGCCGCTTTCCAGAGGAAGCTATTTCCTGTTGTGCTGGTTGACAGCCGCCGCTTCATTCTGCCTGACGGCGCTTCCATTCCTGTACGACGGGCGCTATTCGCTGCTCGCTGTGGGGGCCGCCCCGATGAACTCGCTGCCGGCGACGGCGCTCTGGTACTGGCTGACGCATGACCGGCTGCTCCCGGCGGCCCCCCGGAAACGTTCATGGGCGGCGCTGGCCGGAATTGCCGGGTTGGTGGCGGTGACGGCCTGTTCTTTCGTGTTCTGCCTCGGTTACGGCATACGGAAGCCGGTGATTGATTTCAAGCTCCGGCATCACAATCCGGAAGTGGTGGCGGGACTTGACGGCGTATTGTCGAATCGGGCGTTCCAGCTTCACTTCCGGCCCGGAAAGGAGGCGGAACTTGGCAGCGGGAAAGTGAACAGCGTGCTTTCCCCGGATGGGAGCGGAAACATGCTGTGCGCGGAGAAAACCAGCCCGCAGACGGTCTGGGCCGAAGACGGCAGGTCTTTCTATACGGGCGGGAACGGAGATCACAGATTTATCCGGTGGAGCTTTCCGGACCGCGTCGAGCTGGAAACTTTGGAGGCGGAGGCGCTGGCCCGGATTCCCGGTGCGCTGGTGCTGATCCGTAAGGACCGGGTGCTGAAGCGGTTGCCGGACGGCTCCGAAACGGAACTGTTCCGCATTCCCCGCAAAGGGAGATGGGTGGCGCTGGCCGCTTCATCCGACGGCAGCGTCCTTTTCTACCGCACGGCGATCAGGCCGGATATTGAAGGCGGCGCGGTGGTGGTCGCCCGCCGTCTGGCCGACGGGCGGGAGCATTTCCTGCTCAGCGGTATGAACCTTGTATTTTCCCGGGAGCTTTACTGGGAAGATTCCGAAACGGTCAGCAATCAACAACAGGAGGATTCCAGATGAGCAAGTATGTGATGTATGCGGCAGTTGCCGTGGTTGCGCTGTGCAACGCCGCTTTTTCGTGTTCTGATGGAAAACCATATGTTCGACCCACCACTGATCCGGTTTGCCCGGACACGGCGTGATCCGGCGGCGTTGCGCGGGCTTTCCGGGATCCTGACCTGCAATGATGTGGGATTTTACCATATTGTCGTGGAGAGTTTCAAGATAGACACATAAGACTGCAGAACAGACAGGGGGGCAGTCGGAAAAAAGCCGAGTGCCCTTGTTGAACAGAGATGGGAAAAGGCGAAGCATGATAGAATGAGAACACCAAATTGGAATTTGAGGAAGATAGCATATAATGAAAAATCAGTATATACAACTTGTGCCAGCAGACCTATCTCTTGCAAAACAGGTAGTTGATTACTATAAGAGAAACAGGGATTTTTTAGAAGCCTTTGAACCGGTACGAAGCGAGGAGTTTTTTTCACTGCAATATCAGCAAGCAACATTAAAAAAAGAAATGGATGAGTATAAGGCGAAGACAGCATTTCGCTTTTATATTATGTCATTGGAACAATCCTCAAAAATTATAGGAATAATTGGCTTGAACAATGTGGTATGGGGAGCCTTTTATTCTGCTTTTTTAGGATATAAATTAGATAAATATTTTATCAATAAGGGATATATGTCTGTTGCAGTAGAAATGTTGACAAAATATGCGTTTGAAGAACTGGGGTTACATCGGATAGAAGCGAATGTAATGCCAAAAAACAAAGCATCTTTAAGGGTTTTAGAAAAAAATCAGTTTATAAATGAGGGTATTTCAAAATATTATCTAAATATCAATGGAATTTGGGAAGACCATATTCACATGGTAAAGATAAACTACGCGATGCACTAAATCCCAGTTTGACGCTTTGAAAACGCTTTATGCAACAGGCGGTTTAAAATGTTTATTCCACAAGGCTTTTTAAGTGTCAAAATCGCAAAGGCGATATTTTTATATCTAGACCTCCCACCGAAGCCGCAGACCGTCAAGCGGAAAATCGGAAAGGCTGCCTGCGAATTATCGCTCCATTTCATTCAGGCAAGTACAGAGTGCATGAGCGATAAAGTCATGCGGTTACAGGAAAGCAATCTGTCCGCAAAGAAATGAGGAAAACTTTTCTCTATGTCATTAACAAACAGACCGAAAAACGGTCAGCAATCAACAACAACAGGAGGAGTCCAGATGAGCAAGTATGTGATGTATGCCGCAGTCGCCGTGATTGCGCTGTGCTGCGCCGGATGCGGCCCGATCTGATGGGACGCTACCGCAACTGCCTGAAGCTGAACTGGCGGATGCTGGGGCACCTGCTCGCCGGGCGGCTGCTTTCGGGAAAGGAGGTGGCCGCGGGATATGACCGGCTGGCCGCCGGATACGCCGAAAACTGGCTGTCGCGGCTCCGGCCGGTGACGGAGGAGATGTTCGCACTGCTGCCGGAACGGGTGGCGGGGAATATCCTCGACCTCGGCTGCGGCACCGGTTTCACCACGGCGGAGCTGGAACGCCGTTATCCGGCAGCGCCGGTCCGGGCGGTCGATATTTCCGCCGGAATGGTCGCGGAGGCGGAGCGGCTGTGCCGCCGGAGCAATTTCACGGTCGGGGATATGCTCGAATTTCTGTACCGGGAACCGGACGGCTCCGCGGGGCTGATCGTGTCGGCGTGGGCGCTCGGTTACAGCGACCCGCCCCGGTTGATCCGGGAAGCGGCGCGGGTGCTTTCGCGCGGCGGCGATCTGGTGTTCGTGGTCAACACCCGTGAAACGTTGCCGGCGGTGTTCCATGCGTTCCGGCGCACGATGGCGCGTTTCCCGGAGCGGACCGGCTGCGCATTGTTCCCGAAATTTCCGAAAGGCGGGGCCGAATTGGCGGCGATGCTGGCGAAGGCCGGATTCCGGATCGGTTTCGCGCGGGAGGCCGCCTTTGACGTGGCGCCGCCGGAAGGTGTGCCGGTTCTGGAGTGGCTGCTCAAAACCGGAATCCTGGCCGGTTTCGACGCAGTGCTGCCGCTCGGGCGCGATGCGGAGGTGGATGGGTATTTCACCCGGGAGCTGGAACAATGCGGCCTGCCGCTTGCTCATCATTACGTGATGATGGCGGCTAAAAGGGTGGATTGACGCGCCCGAAGAAACGTGCCAGCGCCTTGCATCTGGTGATCACGGCGGCGTCGAGGATTGCCATGATGCCGCGCGCCGAGTAACCGGCGAGCGCGATCGCGGCGGTGCGGAGGTTGTCGCTGGCGATGTACTCCTGTCCGAGCCAGTGTGCGAGAAATCCGGCAAAGACGGCGATCAGGACTTCCGTGACGCCGGTTTTGAGGTTGTACGGTTCATGGCGCGCCTTGCCGACGAGGGTGCGGATGAAGCCGCCGAAACCGGCGATGCAGGCGACTCCGGCGAGGTCCCGGATCAACTGTTTCATGCTTTTTCCCTCCTGATGATTTCGGCGGCGTATTCGCGTGCGTGGGCGATCAGACGGTATCCGTCGGACCAGTCCAGCAGCGAAGAGGGAAAGGGGGGCGGCTGGATCACGGTGACGTTGGGGAGCAGATGCCAACCGGATTCGTAGAGCTGGGTGACTTCGCGGTCCATGGTGGCGAATGCGGCGGAAAGGGCGCGTCCGAGCCTGCCGCGCGGCGGTGCGCCGGTGACGTCGTCGTTGCAGAGCAGGATGTAGATATGCCGGTAATCGGCGATCTCCCCGATGCGCGGAGTCGGTACGAGATTTTTCACTCCCCCGTCGACGAAATGGTCCGGCCCGATCTTCACCGGCTCGAACACCTGCGGAATGGCGGCGGAAGCCATTACGGTGACGGCGGTCGCATCGCACATCATCGGGGCGTAATCGGGCAGGCGGGTCACGGCGACACGGACGCGGCGGCGGGCTTCGGTGGTGAGGCTGCGCCGCAGGATGCCGTACATTCCGGCGGGATCGAACAGGTGGTCGACGCGCATTCCGAACAGTGCGAGCAGCTGATGGCCGATGCAGGGGCGGAACAGCTGTTCGACCGGAGTGTTCCGGATCAATTTTTCCAGCCCGGCGCCGGAAAGCCCCGATGCGTGAAGAGCGGCGACACACGCTCCGGCGCTGCAGGCGTTGTAACGGTCGATCCGGATTCCGGCAGCTTCGAGCGCCTGAAGCATGCCGGTGGCGGCTTCGATCTGGCGGCATCCGCCGCCCGCGATCACGGCGAGAACTGGATTGGACATGATAAATTCTCCTGTTGAACTGAATGAACTCCGTTTGAACTCCGGCAGTTCTGTTCTCCGCAGTCATACTGATCGCCGGGAATGGAGCTGCCATAGGGAGATGGTTTGTCAACATTTTCAAAAGCCGGAGCCGGAGAACTGCGCAGCGGCTGTAAAAAATCTCAAAAAAGCGAAGAAAAAGATGGAATTTTTCGCAAAGATGGATTATTTTTAGAGCACGGCAGTGTCCATACTGCCGTTAACCCCGTGGTGTAATGGTAGCACAACTGGTTTTGGTCCAGTTAGTCTAAGTTCGAATCTTGGCGGGGTTGCCAGACTTGTCGGTTAGCAGAACTCCATTTGGAGATGATTTTGAACATACCTTTTTCCTCTGCCAGGATGTAATCGACATTGGCAATCAGGAGTTGCCGCTGGATTTCAAAATGATTTGGATTCCCGGCAAGGAGTCGGGAAAGATTGGGGATTTCATCGGTAACCGGTGTACTTCGTCAAAAACGGCCCGTAAAGCAGGGAGGGACGCCGGCATGCCGCTTGAATTTAGAAAAATCAGTGAGTTTCGGCGGGGAACGCTCGCCGCGCTGCTGACCGATGCGTATTCTTTCGATTGCCGTTGTGCGCAGTACTGGAGTGCGGACTGGCGGGAGTTCGACGATTTTTTCTTCGAGCATTTACAGATTGCGGACCGGTACGGATTTATTACCGTGCTTGACGGAGAAGCGATCGGATTGGCTTCCTGGGATCCGAGGCTCAGGCCGGAATACGTGGAAATCGGCCATAACTGTATTGCCGCAAAGTATAAGGGGCATGGGTACGGCAAGGTACAGCTTCAGGAAGCGGTTGACAGAATTTCCCGGTATGATAACTTGGGTAAGATCATTGTGACCACAAACGGTTTACTGCTTCCCGCGCAGCGGATGTATGAGCGGGTGGGGTTCCGGGAAGTCCGGCGGCGCCGGAGTGACGGTTTCTCCGGAGAATTCATCGATTATGAATATTCCTGACAACCGTCGGAAAGAGCTGCCCGCCTTCGGATTTGAGGAGCCGGACGGCGGGCTGAGCAGATGAATTGATTACTTTTTCTTTTTCGCAGCGGTCTTGACGGGTTGCGCTTTGGCCGCCGGAGTCTTTGCGGTCTTGGCCGGCTGCGCCTTTACGGCTTTGGCCGGTTTTGTCTTCACTGCCGCTGTTTTGGCCGGCTGGGATTTGACTGTCGCCGCCTTTTCTGATTTGGCGGCCCTCTTCGCCGGTTGCGATTTGACTGCCGCTGCTTTTTTGGGCTGCGCCTTGGGAGCTTTTGCCGCTTTGAGCAGCGCCTGTTGTTCTGCTTGCTGCTGTTGCTTTTTCTGCAATCTTTTCTGCCGCTGTTTCTCGTTCCGCTCCTGCCGCTTGCGTTCCTCTTCCTGCAGCGCGGCCTTGCGGGCTTCCGCGGCAAGCTTGCGGCAATTGATATGAATGCCACAAACTTCGCGCGCCCTGACCCAGCTGCCGTCGCCCAGTTTCTTCATGCCGGAAGCCAGCAGATACTGGTACTTATTCCGCATGTAGGTATAGGAGAGGCTTTCCCCCCTCTGATAGAGGCGCCGGATCTCTTCCTTGAGCTCTTCCGGAGTCTGGAGACGGCGCAAACGTATGCGGCGGTATTCCAGACCCGCCGCGCGGATTGCGTTGCCCCAGTTGCCGAAGCGTTTCAGGGCCGCCATGTAGAGAGGGCGGTGGTCGGTCTGGACGAATTTCGAGGAGAGCGGAGAGTGGACCTCGCTGAGCTTGCGGATCTCATTGAGAACGCGTTCCCGGTTCCAGGTGCGGTATTTGCGAATCTCCTGATAGGAGAAACCGCAACTTTCCAGCGTGTTGCACCAGGAGCCGAAAAAGCGCTCCGCCGCGGCGTAGACATCCGGATACGTGGTGGCGTAGTAATGTGAGTTCAGGGGCTCCACCCCTTCGCGTGCAAGGATATGGCTGATGATTTTCTCAGAAGTCCAGCGCCTTTGGAACATGATATTTCTCCCGATCTCGTATCAAAACATGAATTTCTCAATTGAAAAGAGGGCCGATGTACTTTTCCATCAATACAATGGCACACTATACAAGTAGCATTTATTTTCATCCAATTCAATCCGGAAAACCGAATATTTCATAAATTTTTCCTGTTTCCTCCGGAAGTGAAACCGGATCTCCTCCATAGAGCAATTTTAATTGAGGAATATTTGGAAAATATAATTATTTGCCGGTACTCTCCGCCGGAGCCGGTTTCCCGTCGACTTGCGATACCTCCGCCGCCGTTGCCGGAGCATCGAGGTATTTCAGGAATTCGGCCCGCAGGATACGCTTGTAGCTGATCACGGTAGAATTGTCGTTCGGAGTGCCGCGCACGCTGCCGTAAGTCAGGTCCACATCGCGGTAAATCTGCGCCCAGCTGCGGGTCGAATCGTCATAGTCGAAGGAATTGGCGAATTGCGGATTGCCGTTTTTCTGGATTTCACCCGGCACCACCTGCTGCTCCGTGATCAGGATCGCGTCGGCTCCGCTTTTTTCGGCTTCGCTTTCGAGTTTGGCCAGAAGGCGGTCGCGGCTGACGTCCTGCGAGTCGCCGGAAGCGGTCGCCTGGCCGAGCACCCGGTAGGGCTGTCTGATCCTGGTCGCGTCGGTGTAGACCTTCACATGGGTGGTCGGCTCGGCCTCCCGGACCCCTTCATACTGGTACGAGATGCACCCTGCCGCCAGAAACAGCACGGCGAAACATAAAAGAGCGAAATGCTTCATTGAGAATTCTCCTCTGTTCGATCATCGATACAAGTCCATCCTTTAAATTAGCCGGGCAACCGGTTTTTTTCAAATCAAATCATGGAAAACATATTGATTTTACGGTCGTTTCGCATTATCTTATAAAGGAATGGATACCGTATGTTTCAACCACGGGGAGCCGTACCGGGCCGTCCCCGAATTTTTCGGAGTTTGACAAAATGATGGAATTCAAAGGCGTTTACACGGCGTTGATCACCCCTTTCCGCAACGGAGAGATCGATTGGGATGCGCTGCGTAAGATTGTCGAACTGCAGGTCGCCGGGCGTGTGGCCGGGCTGGTGCCGGTCGGCACCACCGGGGAGTCGCCGACCCTGAGCTGCAAAGAACATCTCGAAGTGATCCGCCGGGTGGTCGAATTCGCCGCCGGCCGCTGCCGGATCATCGCCGGAACCGGCGCCAACTCCACGGCGGAAGCCGTCGAGCTGACCCGCGAGGCGAAGGAACTCGGCGCGGATGCGACGCTTCAGGTTACGCCTTACTACAACAAGCCCACCCAGGAAGGCATTTACCGCCATTTTTCCACGGTCGCGGATAAAGTGGGATTGCCGGTGGTGCTCTACAACGTGCCGGGACGCAGCGGCGTGCCGATCGCCGAAGCGACCGTCGCGCGGCTGGCGAAGAATCCGGTGATCGCCGCCGTCAAGGAGGCCGCGGGCAGCGTGGACCGGGTTTCGATGCTCAAGGATATCTGCGATATCACCGTGCTGAGCGGCGACGATTCCCTGGCGCTGCCGATGGTTTCGGTCGGCGCGGCGGGGGTGATCAGCGTTTCGTCGAATATCATCCCGGCCGAGATGTCCGAAATGCTCGACCTTGCGCTGGCCGGTGATTTCAAGGGGGCGCTCAAGCTCCATCAGAAGTACTATTGTCTGTTCCGCGACCAGTTCGTCGAGACCAACCCGATTCCGATCAAGGCGGCGATGGCGATGGCGGGCATGATTGCGGAGGAATACCGGCTGCCGCTCTGCGAACTCAGCCCCGAACACCGGGAAAAGCTGGCCGCCAGCCTGAAGCGGTGCGGCATCCTGAAGTAATCCGCTGAAGGAATGCAGTTGAACAGGGTATTTTCGCTCCGGCGGGAATATCCTGTATTTTTTTTGAGGTGAGGCGATGGCGAAAAACGACAAGACCAATGTGATGCGGATTCTCGATCAGGCGAAAATCCCCTATTCCCATTACACCTATGAACACCGGGAAGGCGAGGCGGTGGACGGCCTGACGGTTGCGGCTTCGATGAACCAGCCGCCGGAGCGGGTGTTCAAGACGCTGGTGACGCGGGGCGCGGGCCGGGATTTCTTTGTTTTCGTGATTCCGGTGGCGTGCGAACTTGACCTGAAGGCGGCGGCGCACGCGGTCGGCGAGAAGTCGGTCGAGATGATCCATGTCGCGGAAATCAACAAGGTCACCGGCTATATCCGGGGCGGCTGCTCGCCGATCGGGATGAAGAAGCAGTTCCGCACGGTCGTGGACCGTTCCGCACTGGAACAGCGGACGATCATTTTCAGCGCCGGGCGCATCGGTTTTCAGGTGGAGGTGGCTCCGGCGGATCTTGAGAAGCTGATCCGGTGCAGCTTTGCCGGAATCGTCCGGCGTGACTCCTGACCGGAGAGCGGTTTCAATCAAATATTACAGTTTTAAGGATGGCGGATCATGGTGGTTGGGGAGAAGGCGAAAAACAGCGCACGGAATTTCATTGAGAACGAAAAGCCCTTTCATCTGGGCTTCCTGCCCACGGAGCAGTCGAATCCGTTGACGGCGACGCTGGAGACGGATTTCCGGCGTTCGAGCCGGGCCGGGGTGGAAACGCTGCTGAAGCCGGACCGGGACGTTGCAGAGATGGCGAAACGGGTTCTGGCGGGCGGAGAGTTCCGCAGACTGGCCGAGGCCGGGGAGCGGGCGCTGGAGCGGGGCGGGCGGCTGGTCTTTTCCGGTTGCGGCGCGACCGGGCGGCTCGCGATCCTGCTGGAAAGCATGTGGCGGAACGGCTGCATCGAAGCCGGCCTGCCGGAGCTGGCCGACCGCGCGGCGAGCATCATGACCGGCGGCGATTATGCGCTGGTGAAATCGGTGGAGTTCTTTGAGGATTTTGCGAGCTTCGGGCGCCGCCAGTGCCGCGATCTCGGAGTCGGGGCGAAGGATTGCTTCGTCGCGATCACGGAGGGCGGCGAGACCAGCTCCGTGCTGGGGACGCTGGCGGAGGCGGCGGAACGGGGGGCGGAATGTTTTCTGCTGTTCAACAACCCTGCCGGACTGCTGGCGGAGAAACTGGAACGGTCGCGCAATGCGATCCGGGACCCGCGCGTGACGGTGCTGGACCTCTTCTGCGGGCCGATGGCGCTGGCCGGTTCGACCCGGATGCAGGCGACCACCTCGGAGATGCTGATCGCCGGGGTGGCGCTGGAGATTCTGCTGTGCCGCCGTTCCGGGAAAACTCCGGCGGATTTCACCGCCGGATTTGAAGCGGTGCTGGATCAGCTGACTGCGCCGGAGGCGCTTGCCGAACTGGCCCGCTACATCGATTTTGAGGCGGAGCTTTACGCGAAAGGCGGCGGCGTGACCTATTTCGCGAACGATTATGCGCTGGATATCTTCACGGACACCACGGAGCGCTCCCCGACTTTCATGCTGCCGGGATTCATCCGGGCGGATGACCGGATTTCTCCGGCGCCGTGGGCGCGGGTGGCCGATCCGGCGTTGTCGACGCCGGAGGTATGGGCGCGGATTTTCCGCCGCGCGCCGCGCTGCCTGAACTGGACTCCTGACGATTACCGGGCGATGGGGGCGCCGGAATCGGTCTGTGCAAAGCCGCCGGTGATCGGCGATGAGGCGTTCTACGCGTTTCCGGTGGGGCGCGAGGTGCTGGAGGTTCCGGCACGGCGTTCGCCGTCGTTCGCGGTCGGTTTCCTGGCCGGGCCGGAAGCCGGAAATCCGGCTTTGAAACGGCGGATCGCGGAGGCCGGGCAACGGTTCGACGGCTGCCGGCTGCTGACGATCGGCGGCGGGGAGGGGGATTTCATGATCCCGTGCGCGGCGGAGCCGACGCCGCTGCGGCTCCTGGAGCATCTGGCGGTCAAACTGGCATTGAACGCCATTTCGACCGGCACGATGGTGAAGCTGGGGCGGGTTTCAGGCAACTGGATGAGTTTTGTGGCGACCAGCAACAAGAAGCTGATCGACCGGGCGATCCGGCTGATCGCTGAACTGGGCCGCCTTGAGTACGCCGACGCCGCGGAACGGATCTTTCAGGCGATGGAGGAGGTTGCGGCGCTGCCGCCGGATGCGGCCCGGCCCTCGGCGGTTCAGGTGGTGCTGGCCGATCTGAAGCGGCAGCCGGGAGAAAAATAATGGAGAATGCAACTGCTGTCGGAGCGGGTGTGCAGGCCTGCGGCTGGCTTTCCTCCCACCGCTGGGTGCTGTTTGCCGCCTGCGGGCTGTTCCTCTGCTTTGTTCCGTGGGGAGTGGACCCGCATCATGACGGACTGATGTTGAAGTCGGCGATGGATGTTGCGGCCGGCCGGGTGGTCTTCCGGGATTCTTTCAACCAATACGGGTTGCTGACGTCGCTGCTGCAGGGGGCCGCGGTCTGGTTTTTCGGGGCTGAGATTATAGTGCTGCGGTTGTTGACCGTGCTGTTTTACGCGTTGTCGGCGATGGAACTGGACCGGCTGTGGTGCCGGTTCCTGTCGGAGCCGTTCCGCTGGCTGACATTCGGACTGTTTCTCGGGCTGGCTCCGTTCTACGTCTGGATCATGTTGTCATGGTCTTCGGTTTACGCGCTCTACTTCATGTTGCTGGGCGGAACGCTGATGGTTCGTTATCTGGAAGGCGGCGGCCTGCGGCTGTTGTTCGGCTGCGGTGTGGCGGCGGGAATCGCTTTCGGATTCCGGCAGCCGTGCGGTATTGTGATGGTGCCGGCCGGCATCCTGACGCTCGGATTGGAGGTGTGGACCCGGCGGCTGAAGTTCCGGGAGGCGCTGTACCGGTTCGGCATATGGAGCGGCGGCGTGCTGGTGTTCCCGGCGTTTCTGGCATTGTACCTGACCGTATTCGGTGCATGGCGGGACTACTGGCGGCAGTGCTGGGTCAATACGGCCCGTTTCAGTCAGGACGCGGGAGGAGACCGGATCACGGACCTGCTGAGCTGCCTTTTCCCGGCCGACTCCGTATTTTTGCTGTTTCCGCTGGCGGCGCTGGGCTGTTTCGGATGGATGGTGTGGCGGCTGTGGCGGCGGCGGAGCGGGGAGTGGCAGTTGCCGTTCTGCGCCGCTTTGCTGGTCGGGCTGGCTTCATGGCACCAGTATTATCCGGTTCCGTGCCTGCGGCATTGTTATTGGGGGGCGATTCCGATGTTCGGGGCACTGGCTTTTGTCGCGGAACAGTGGTGGCGCAGCCGGAGAGGGCGCAACCTGCGGATTGCCGGGCTGATCGTGCTGCTGGCCTGGCCGGCGGCCGCCGCGGGATGGAGGATCGGGAGCGCCGTTCTGAATTTCAGCCGTATCGATCAGAGGGCGGTGGAGGCGCCCGGTTTCAGCGGCTTGAGGGTGAATGCTTCCGAAGGAAGACTTTTCCAGCGGTTTGCCGCCGATTGCAGAGCAGTGCCGGAGCGGCTGCGGGAGCGGCCGTGGCTGAATCTGACCCGGGATGCGCTGTATTGCCGTTTCTTCCCGGAACAGCCGAATTTTCACCCGATGTTCGTGAACTGGGGATATCAGGTGTACCCGGATTATCCGGGTTGGGCCGGTAATTTCGTGCGCAGTTATCAGCCGGTGGTGATAACGGAAAATCCGTCGCCGTTTCCCGGCTACCGGACCGTTTGCGGTTTTACATACCGGGACCGGAAAATCTACCTGTCGCTGCCGCCGCTTTGAATTCCTTTCAGGTGAAGAGGGGGGCTTCGTACAATCGTTTTTCCGATATTTTCAAAAAAAATTTGCTTTTATACTTGTTTTTGCATTGGCTTTGATTCATAATATATGTATCGAAAATATTATGGATGGAAGATACAAGTGTATGAGTGCCGATAAAATTTACCAGCAGGTTGCAGCATACCTGAAACAGAGCATCGCTTCGGGGGAGCTGAAGATCGGGGATGCGATCTATTCGGAAAACCTGCTTTGCGAGAAGCTCGGGGTTTCGCGGACTTCGGTGCGCAAGGCGATCCGGCTGATGATCGAGGAGAATATTCTGGTCAGCCGTCAGGGAAAGGGAACTTTCGTCAAGGGGAACGGCGGCGGAGTGCTGCACAATGCGCTCTGTCTGGTCAATCATTATACCCGGGCGATGCGTTACGATGTGACGGACCATTACTATACCGACATCATCTATTCGACGGAGCGCGCGACCCGAGAACATGAGATGGAGTTCCAGATTTTCAGCCGGGTGATCCGCACGGCGGAGGAGGCGCTGGAGCGGTTCAGCAAATTGAAGTTCGACGGGCTGCTGGTGGACGGCTATTTCCAGAACCACTTTGAAGAGCTTGATTTCTTCCGCCGGATTTCTCCGAATCTGGTGGTGGTGGATGGGCATCCCGGCGAAACCGGACTGCCGGTTGCCGCCCCGGATACGAAAGAGGGTTTCCGGCTGCTGCTCGGAGAGGCGGTAAGGCGGGGAGGGCCGGTGGCTTTCCTGTACCACGACCAGCAGTCGCTGCACCGCTGGCGCGCGGATGGATTCCGGGCGGCAGCGGAGGAGCTTGGAGTGCGTGCGGAGTGGCTGAATTACGGGCAGAATATCACCGCCGACAATTTCCTGAATCTCGACCATTATCTGTTGATCCATGATACGCTGCGCCCATGGCTGGCTCCGGAACATTTCGGCGGGACGATTTTCTGTTCCTGCGACTACGGAGCGGCGAAAGCTCTGCAGGTGTTGAAACGGTACGGTTATCACGCGCCGGAGGATTTCGCGGTGGCCGGTTTCGGCGGAGTGGGATTTTCCTGCTATACCGAGCCGGAGATCACCACGGTGAAAGTCGACTCCGACCGGCTCGGCCAGAAGGCGGTGGAACTGCTGATCGATCAGATCAACGGCGCGGTTCCGCCGGGGAAGGATTTCCTGCTTCCGGTCGGGCTGCTGAAGCGGGGTTCCCTGTGATGCGGAATACATGGAATAAGTGAGTGAAAGGGAGAGGACAATGGGAAAGAATCGGAATTTTACGCTGATTGAGCTGCTCGTCGTGATTGCCATTATCGCAATTCTGGCGGCGATGCTGCTGCCGGCGCTGAACCGGGCGCGGGAAACGGCGAAGACCTCCAGTTGCCGGAACAACCTGAAACAGATGGGAACCTTCATCCTGCTCTATGCGGACAGTCATGACGGCCGTCTGATCCGCTATATGCCGAATGGGGGCTTATGGACCAAAACCAACCGGGGAGAGCTGTTTCTGGCCGGCACGATCGATAAGGCGATGGCGGCGAAGCTGCTGAAATGTCCTTCCGACCCGGAACCTTTTGCGAATGCTGGTGATACTTCGATGGTGAAATCAAGTTATGGGCTGAATGCGCTGATCGGCGGCAAGCGGCAGAGCTTTACGGCGCATCCCTCACGGATCTGCGTACTGGCGGATACGGCGGCGGGCAATCCGGATGACGGAACGCCGATCCGGATGGACCCCAATGTCGCCAAACAGCGCAACCATCTGCTGTACGGGGCATTGCGCCATGCAAATTCGGTGAATGTGCTGTTTCTGGACTGGCATGTCGCCTCGAAAAGTAATGTGGCGGAGCTGGCGGCGGCGTCGGCAGGGGTGAAACTGTTCTGGGGATTGGAATGATGAAAACGCTGATTGGTGCGGCTTTGTCAGCTGTTGCGATCATCGCGGCAGCGGTGGAAACGGAGTTGTGGAAACCGGGCGGTGAGCCGTTCGCGGTCAACGAGTTTCGGGATGGCGTGCTGCATCTGAAGGACGATGCCGACGGCAGGTCGAACAATCGGCTGTACCGTCGTTTCACGGGAAAGGAGTTGACGCCGTACCGGGGCAGGCGGGTGGTGTTTTCCGCCCGGATCCGGCAGTTGGCGGCGTCGCGGGCGAACTCGGTCGGCTTGACGCTGGATGTGAAGGCGCGCGACGGCAGAACCGTCTACCGGAGTGCGCGTGTCCCGGTGCGCGGCGCGACGGAGTGGATGCCGTACAGCGTGACCGCCGACATACCGCCGGACGCCGCCGCATTCGGTGCTTCGCTTGACTGTGCAAACGGTTACGGCAGCACGGCGGAGGTCCTGTTTGCGGAGGTGCGGCTGGAACCTGCCGGGGAGGAGGCGGCCTGGAATACCGGGACGGGCCGGTTGATCCGTTTGGAGCGCAATCCGCTTTTCTGGCGCTGGAACGCCGCTCCGGGTGTCCGGGCGGAGCTGGACAAAACGGGATTGGCGATCGCTTCGCCGGGACGGGTTGTACTGGCTCCGGCCGACGGCAAGCCGGTACTGCTGGCCGGTTCCACGCCGGATCGGGCGGAACTGAAAGTGGAGGTTGCGGAAGCGGTTCCTTTCCGGGTGGAGTTCCTGAGTTTCGGCAAAAGCAACCGTACTGTGGAGGTGGTGCCGTCCGCCGATAAGACCGGAGGCGGGCGGGCCGTGATCCCGTTGGAGCGGTTCGGGCCGTTTCACGATCTGGCGAGCTGGGATGGGCTGGCGGTGATCGCGGATGCGCCGCTGACGATCCGGTCGGTCACGCTGAGCGGGCTGGACCGGGCCGCCGAAGTCGTCAACCTGTTGCCTGATCCGAGTTTCGAGGAGGGAACGGAGCCGGCGGTGAATTTTAACCTGTGGGGTGATTACCGGCCGGAAATCACCGGAAAAGGCTTCCGGTACGACGGCAATGCGTTTCACGGCAAACGGTCGCTGCGGATTGAACCGGGCGGATTTTTCAGTTGGTTCGCACATGATATGCGCGGCAAAGGCGCGGTGTTCTCGGCGTGGCTGCGCGGCGAACGCGCCGGGAAAGCGGAGCTGCTGCTTCAGAATATGGTGATGGATCACCACGGCGCGGCAGCCGCTCCGGTGGTGCGCGGCAGCGTGACGGTTGGAACGAGTTGGGAGCGGCGATCGGTCCACTGCCCTCTGGCCGGGAAGATGTCCGCAGTCGACTTCGACCTCTATCGGGCGGAAATTCGCAACACCGGCACGGAACCGATCTGGATCGACGCGGTGCAGTTGGAGCAGGATTTTGCGGAACCGCGCCCGTTTTCGCCGGTTCGCGGCTCGAAATATCACTATAAAATCGCCGAGACGGTTTCACTCGAGCAGTATCCGGGAATGCGCATCTCTGCGAATACCCGGCAGGGAGAGGTGGTTCTCAAGGTTGCGCCGCCGCCTCCGCAAGCAGTGCCGGTGCGGGGCGGTGTGCCGTTTCCGGCCGGAGAGTTTTTCGACGCGTCCGAAGCGGAGCTGCTGGACCGGAACGGGAAGACGGTTCCGGCACAGTTCACCGTGCTGGCCCGCCGGCCGCGCGACGGCAGCATCCTGGCGCTGGCGGTGGATTTTCAGGCTGCGGACGCCGGGCCTTTCCGCCTCCGTTACGGCCGGGGGATCGTCCCGGCGGCGAAGCGCAGGCCGCTGGCGGAGGAGCGGGAGGGCCGGATCAGGATCGACACCGGGGCGCTGCAATTGACGCTGACCCCGGACAAACCCTCTTTTCTGGAGAACGGCGATGCTTTCTTCGCGGTGAAGACGCCGGACGGCAAAATCCATCGCTCCGCTGCGACGCTGGTGAAACTTGAGGAGAACGGGCCGGAACGCTGTACCGTATTCCTGCGCGGCGACGCGTTTCTGGCGTGGGAACTGCGGCTGACCGCATTCCGGAGTCAGCCCTATCTGGAGATCGACTGCTCGTTTGAAAACAACTTCACCGAAAAAGACCCGCTTTACAGACTGGTGCGTTCCATCTACCTGCAGTTGCCGGGAGGGGCCCGATACCAACTGGACGGTGAAAGCGGCGCCGCACCCGCCGAATTCGTGCAGCGGCTGGCCCGGACTGGCCGCTTCACCGCCGATGTCGCGGTCCGCCGGGACGGGCGTGAGGCCATACTGCCCGGCCGCCGCCTCTCCGGCGAAGCCCGGAGCGGCAAGGCCCGTTTGCGGATCGACGAACTCTACGAGCAGTCGCCGCGCGGTTTCGGCTTTGAGCCGGGCGCGGTGAAGCTGATGCTGTGGCCGGAGACGGGAGTGAATCCGCTGGATGTCGCCGCCGGACTCTCCGGCACGATGCGGAGCTGGTACGCGCCGGATGGCGGCGCGCTGCCTCCGGCCCGCCGGCCGCTGCTGCAGCCTGCCGCCGACTGGATTCGTAAAAGCGGAGTATTCGGGGACTTTCTGACCCGGGAAGAGGCGGCGGCCTTCCCGCGTTCCGCCGCGATGATCGACCGGGTGTTCGATGCGGCCCGCAATCACGCCGCCGTGACCGGAATGTTCGGCTTCGCGGATTACGGCGATTTCGGTACGCGCAACTTCTACCGCAACCATGAAACCTCCAGTGTGCGGAACCTCTGGACCCGCTATTTGTCTTCCGGCGATCCGCGGGATTTCGCGCTGGCGGAGAGCCACAGCCGCCACATGCGCGATATCGACCAGTGCCATATCCGGCGCGGAGCCACGGCGGTTCATCCGCACAACTCCTGGAGCAACCTGACCTATAATTTCCACACCGGCCACTTCTGGATCACCGGCGTGGTCTGGCACTATCTGTTGACCGGCGACCGCCGTTCGCTGGAAAGCGCGCTCTCCAGCGCCGCGGTGCTGGTCCAGAAGTCGGCGATCCGGTACAAGGCGGGGCGGGAACGGCACCGGATGATTTTCCATCTGGCCGAACTTTACGAACTTTCCGGCGATCCGCAGCTGCGCGCCGCGTTTGAACGCCAGTACGGCTGGGGCGGCGCTTCCGACGCGGACAGCTACTACGGCGGTATTGCCCATGAGGCGCTCGCCAAATTGTACGAAGTCACCGGAGATACACGGTATCTTGAACGGCTGGACCGCGAAGCCGCGGAATTCCGCCGGATCAACAGCAAAGAAACGGCGCCGATGCCTCCGGACCGCACTGCGCGGCCGACCCGGTCGGGAAGCGCCAACGAGGGGCGGGCCGCGATGATGCTTTTCGCGGGGGCGATGATGGCGCGGTGCAGCGGCGATCCGGGATATCTGACCTATTTGAACCGGGGCGACGGCGATCCGCTGCTATGGCATCTGCTGGCCGGGAGTTCGCGCGACAATTCGCTGGCATGGGCTTTGCCTTATCTGGCGGCGATGCGGCAGTTCGGCCTGCGGGAGAAGCCGGCCATGCCGGAACGCTACGGCGACCTGAACCGGCTGGCCGGCCGGATGCAGATCGGAGGCGACCGGCCGTTTGAGCTGGAGCTGACGCCGGGGCCGGACGGGATGGCGGTGCTGGATCTTTACCGGATCCGCAGCTTCCGCTACTGGCAGTTCAAGCGCACCGACGACCGGCTCTCCGTGGTGGTCACGGACCGGGCCGGCCGGAAGCTGGCCGGTCAGACGCTTTACGCCAACGACGTCGCCGAACACCGCCGGATCACGGTGCCGGCTCCGGGCGGAGAACCGGTCCTTGCCCGGATGACGTTTCACAATGACTGCTGGGGCGGCGTCGGCAGCCCGAATCCTTACCGCATCCGTGCCGACCGCTGGTTCGGGACGCGCACCACGGTGATGGTGCCGCTGGTCTTTACGATCCGCGCGCCGGAATCCGGGCGACTGGCGGTGGATTGGCGGTGGAAAAACGCGCGCAACTCCCGTTCCGGCGAACCGCTGGCGGTCAGTCTGGAAACGCCGGAAGGAGAGCCGGTCGTCCGGGAAATCCATATCCTTGAAGCCGAACAGCCGGAGACGAACGGCAATTCCTTCCGGCGGACCGAATTGGAAATACCCGCGGAATTCCGCGGGAAGCTCCTGCGCCTGTCGCTGCCCGACCTGAAGTGGATCGAGTGGAAGCTGGACGGGCTGGACGACCCGTATTTCTATGAATAAGGCCGCCCTCTCCAGGCGTTCTTACGGTTCGCGGATGGCTTCGTCGAGCGATTTGATCAGCGGGTGGATCACATATTCGATCACCCGGCGGCGGCCGACCCGGATCTCCACCTGCGCCTCCATGCCCGGAATCAGTCGGAAATTCTCCGGCACGCCGCGCAGTTTGACCTTGTCGTCGATGTCGATGCGGGCGCGGTAGTAGGTGCGGGTGGCTCCCGCCTCGCCCTGCTGCCGCTGGAAAGTGTCCTCCGAAATATTGCGTATCGTCCCCTCCAGCGTGCCGTGCTTCTGGAACGGAAACGCATTGAGCTTGATCCGGCAGCTGGAATCGGTATGGACCTTCGCGATGTCCTTGGGTTCGATTTCAGCCTCCAGCTCGATTTTGCTGTCCAGCGGCACCAGCGTGATCAGCGCCTCCGCTTCACGAACCGCCGAACCGACCGAAAAGGCGGCGATTTCATGCACCACCGCGTCGCACGGCGAGCGGAGCCGGTCGTAGGAGTTCAGCTGCACCGCCTTCTCGTAGGATTTCTGGTTGCTGGTCAGCTCGCGCTGCACCTTGACCAGCTCTTCGGAGATGGAGTTGCGCCACTCCTCGATATAGGAGTTCTTGCTGGCGACGGCGGTCTGCTCCTGATGCTTCTGTTCGACCAGGGAGTTGCGCAGCTTGTCCACTTCGCTCTCCATCTCCATGCGGGTGATCTGGATTTCGAGGGTTTCTTTCAGTGAGATGGCCTTCTTGTCCAGCAGCTTGGTGTAGATCTGCTCGATCTACTTGACAGCTTCAAGCCGTTCGGTCTGTTTTTCGAGGCTCTCCTCGGTGCTGTGCTGCGAGGCCTTGATCTGGGCAATGCTCTGGTCGTAATAGCGGATTTTCTCGTCGTAGAACTTGCGGCGCTGCTTGTAGATCGCCAGCTGCCACTCGACGTCCTCGTTGGCGGTGTCGCCCGGCTGGTAGGGCTGGCTCTTGAATTCGGCGAGCAGGCGGTTGAACTGCGCGGTCAGCGTCGAAACCTCCGATTCGAGCCGGGCGATTTCGGCGAGGTTGTTGACCGGGTCGAAGTGCATCAGCACCTGATCCTTCTTGACCACGTCGCCGACTTTCACGTCGATGCTTTTGATCACGGTCCGTTCCAGCGGCTTGATCACCACCGGCGGAGTGTCGGTGACCAGCTTGCCGGTGGCCCCGACGATCACGTCCACCTGCGATACGCAGGCCCAGATCACGGCTCCGGCCAGAAAGAAGAAGGCGCTGAATACGCCGACCCGCGCGGGCCACGGCAGCCGTTCGTTCTTGATCTCCAGCGCGTCCGGCTGGAATTCGATCGCTTTGGAATTGAGGCGCTCCTGTTTGGGCTGGCTCATCTTGCAAGGTTCCTTTCCATCTGCTGGCGCCAGAAATCGCGGTAGATGCCGTCGTGCGACAGCAGTTCGCGGTGCGGCGCGAAATCGGTGCGCACGCCTTTATCCAGCACCAGGATTTTATCCGCGCCGCTGACGATGCTCAGGCGGTGTGAAATGATCAGCACGGTGCGCCCCTTGGCGATGGCGCCGAGGTTTTCCTGAATCACGTTTTCGCTTTCCGGGTCGAGCGCGCTGGTCGCTTCGTCGAAAATCAGGATCGACGGATTGGTTAAGAGAGCGCGGGCGATCGCGAGGCGCTGCTTCTGGCCGCCGGAGAGGTTCGAGGCGTTTTCCTCAAGCATGGTGTCGTACCCTTTGGGCAGCGTCTGCACGAAGTCGTGGGCGCCGGCGAGCCGGGCCGCGTAGATGATCTCCTCAAGCGTCGCGTTGCGCTTGGTCAGGCAGATGTTTTCGCGGACGGTGCCGTTGAAGAAGTAGTTCTCCTGCAGCACCACGCCGATGCTGGAGCGCAGGTGGGATTTGTCGATTTCGCGCAGGTCGATGCCGTCGATCTTGATCAGGCCGGACTGCACCGGATACAGCCCCTGCAGCAGCTTGGTCAGCGTGGTCTTGCCCGAACCGGAGCGCCCGACGATGCCGATGGTCGAACCGACCGGCACGTCGAGGTCGAGGTTCCTGATCACCTGCGGAGTGTCGGGACGGTACTGGAAGGTCACGTTTTCAAACGAGATATTGCCCTTGAGCGGGTTGCGGACGCCTCCGCCGGCGGGTTCGACCGGGGTGTTCATCACCACGCCGAGCATCCGCACGGAAAGCGCGACCTGCTGGTATTCGTGGATCAGCCCGACCAGCCGCACCAGCGGGCCGGTCACGCGGCCGGAAAGCATCTGGAACGCGATCAGCGCGCCGATGCTCAGCACATGGTCGAACACCAGCGACGCGCCGAGCCAGATCACCGAAACCGTCATCAGCATTTCAAGCATCTGGCTGATGGTGCGGGCGGTCATCGAAATCTTGCCGACCCGGAAGTAGGACTTGATCGCGTAGGCGGTCGAATCGTTCCACGCCTTCTCCTCGACCGGTTCGATCGCGAGCGACTTCACGGTGCGGATGCCGTGGATGGACTCGACCAGCATGCTCTGGCGCTTGCCCTCCGCCTGGTAAAGCTCGTTCAGGCGGATCTGGAAAGGCTTGATCAGCGTGGCGATCACCAGCGCCATCAATACCGAATACCCCAGCACCACCAGCGTCAGCTCCACGCTGTAGAGCAGCAGGAACGGGATGAACACCACCAGGCTGAACAACTCCAGCACCGTGAAAAAGAGGTTCCCCGACAGGAAGCCGCGGATCTTCTCGGTCTGCTGCATGTGCTTGAGCAGCACCCCGGACGGCACCCGCTCGAAAAATTCGATCGGCAGCCGCATCAGGTGCTTGAAGGTCTTGGTCGCGGTCGCGATGTCGATCTTGTTGGTCGCGAAAAGCAGCAGGTAGTTGCGCAGATATTCGAGCACCGCGTTGAAGAGGATCGCCGCGACGATGCCGATGCCGAGCACGTTCAGCGTGTTGTAGCTGTTGTTGACCAGCACTTTGTCCACTACGATCTGGAAGAACAGCGGCGTGATCAGCGCGATCGCGTTGATCATCAGCACCGCCAGCGCGATCTGGCCGAAGATGCCCTTGAGTTTCAGGAATTCCGGGATGAACCAGCGCAGTCCGAAAGGCTGGTCCTCGTCGGCGAGTTTGTAGACGCGCTTGAGCAAGATGCCGCTGCCGGAGCTGGTTTCCTCGAACTCTTTTTGCGCCATGAAGTTGAACTGCTGGCCGGGGTGTTCGGCCTGCCAGGCGGGATCGACCACCGCGAGGTCGTCGCCCTCCTCCCGGCGGCGCATGCCGCAGATCACCCGGCGGGTGCCGTCCTTCTTGAGGTCGATCAGCGGGAACGCCTGCCCCATTCCGGCGAAATCCTTCCAGCGCAGCCGGACCTTTTTGGCTTTTAGCTGATAGTCTCCGGCAATCTCCAGCAGTTGCGGCACCGAAACCTCCTGCTCGCCCGCCGCATAATCATGCAGCAGCCGCCGGATGTCCATCGGCACGTTGTGGTGGCGGCCGATCGCGGTCAGCGCGAAAAGCCCGCTGTGCTTGCGGTTGTCCACCGCCTGAAGTGTTCGGAAGATGATCACCGCGTCGCCCAGACGGGGACGCAGCTGTTCGGTCGGCACGTTGAGCATGCCGCCCTTGCCCTGTGCCAGCGGGTCGAAGAGGGTGACTCCCGGCCCTTTGAGCTGCTGCAGGTTCACCGCGCAGACCCAGCTGCCGCTCTGAAGCAGCAGCAGGGCGGGACCCGCATAGGTTTCCGCCAGGTCGGCGGCGTTCTTATGCTGTTCCGGACTCAACTGCAGCGCGGCGGCGAGTTTCATCAGTCCGGAGGACTGGTCCGCCGCGAACTCCTTCTGCAGCTCCGGCGTGATCAGCGCGTCGAAGTTGATGTCGCGTTTGAGGTTGGCTGAAAGGTAGCGCAGACATGCGATACCGGTTACGTTCACTGGTTCCACTGGATATTCCTTTCTGGAGGCGTTCCTGACCGGTGCGGAGAGGAGCTACTGCAAGGCGGTCCGGGCGTCGTTCAAGTCGCCGCAGATGGTGAAAATCGTCGAAAAGCCGCTGATGTCGAGGACTTCGCGCACTCCCGGCGCCGGCTCCGCCAGCGCCAGTTTGCCGCCAGCGGCCCGCAACCGCTTGGCCATCAGCAGAAATACCCGCAAACCGGCGCTGCTCACGTATTCCAGATCCCGCATAAGGACGATCCAGCTGCCGCCGCGGGAGAGTTCCTCGGAAATTTTCTGTTCGGCCGGGCCGCTGGTTGCGGAATCCAGCCGTCCCGACATGGTCAGCACGGTTACGCCGTTTTCGGATTTGAAATCAAGTTCCATGTTCCTACCTGTTCGTTTTATTCTTTGTCGATGCAGATCGACAGCACGTTTCTGTTCTCTTTGCGTTCGTATTCCATCGACCTGACCAGATTGCGGGTCAGGTAGATGCCCATGCCGCCGATATCGCGCTCTTCGATCCCGGCTTCCGCCGGAGCCTGCGCTTCGAGCGGATTGAATTCGTGCCCGTCGTCGCTCAATACCAGCCGCAGGTCCTTCTGATTGAACCCCACCGAGATTTCGATCGTCCTGGTGCCCGGTTCGTCGTAACCGTATTTGATGATATTGGTCGCCATCTCCTCCAGAGCGAGATCGAGCACATACTGCGTTTTGGGACTCAGGTCCCCATATTCCTTCAACTGCCGGATTTCCGCCGCCAGCTGCATCAGCTTGCCGATATCGTTGGGCAGATGAAACAAAAATTCTTTATACATTGACAATTCTCC
>ENA-UOJS01000544-UOJS01000544.1-human-gut-metagenome-genome-assembly--contig:-C74-NODE-544-length-39660-cov-10.194193_pt1 | contig 39660 bp, 45 predicted proteins | sample MGYA00242355_ERZ723902 | MGnify/ENA metagenome assembly ERZ723902
AATCAGTTCTAGGTCAGTACAGGGAGCTTGCATAAATTTATTAACAAAATAATTCCAATCCAGTATGATTTTCCGCATGGACCGTCCATATTTTTCGGAAAGGTAAAATGATATGTTTATGAATTTTAACCAATCTTCTGCTGAATAAGAAGGCGCGGCGTACTTCTCTTTTGTAAAACCGGTAAGAATAATATTGACTGATGGGATATAATTCCGTGGATCTAGGTCAAATTTCATTCGATACAGAGAACAAATGTAAGAAATGTAGTTGTTTAATTTTTCTTTGGTTACAAAGCAATAAGGATCATCGGTAAATAGTTTTATCATAAAATCCGAGGTAGTTGACCTGCTGTTAGGTGGAAGTATTGAATGTCGAGAGATGTTATCCTCCCATTGAAAAGAATAAGTCTTTTTTCCATCTTTTACCGAAGTCCAAATCGCTGTAATTTTCCAATCAGAATCATCTAAAACACTAGATAACGTTTGATTACAGGGTGGGTATTTTTTTAAAATTTCTTTGATTTTAAAAAATGCTTGTTTTGTAGAAAGGTTTTCACCGTGATAATATCTGATTATCGCCGGTAAATTTTCTTTTACACAATCATAATCATATTCCAGAACAGTGGAATAGTATGCACAGACGAGATATATCATGAAATCTCGTTGTGAAATTAGTTTTTTGACCTGATTTCTCTGTTTTTCGTCTTGAATGATAGAAAAAGGATCATCCAACAAAAAAGCATCACGTAATGCTTGAGATACCGCCGAAGGCGATTGAGTACCAATAGGAATTGTTTCTTTGGAAGAACGCTGAAGATTCGGATCAAATTTCCAAGGATCGCTGCTTATACTTAAAAAATCCGCACTCATACTATGATAAGAATAACATAGCATGAAGAATGCAATTAAAATGATTTTACTCAAGAATTTCATTTCTTGAATGGGAATCCTATCTTTTTGAGTTTAACCGATCTTCTGGTTTGCGGCGGGGGCCAGGTCGTCGCTTTTGGTCGCGGTCTGCCGTGACAGGTACACGATCAGATTCAACTTCTCCTTTTGAGTCATTGCATGGAACAGCTCAAGCAGAGTCGAATCCATATCGTCCTCTTCTACTGCCGGGTCCAGTTGAATCTTTGCTTTCGGAAACAGACGCAGGAAGTTGCCGAGTGAAACATCGGCAAAGTCGCGAGTGCCGTTCAGGAGTTTACAGATATGGCCCCGCGATAAACCACTGCAATCAGCGATTTCTTGTTGGGTCATACCAGTTTCATATTTGCGACGAAGTGCGTTCCGGATTTCATCGAAAGTATTCATAATTTCCTTTCGTTACGTCCCCTTCCATTATCTCTAAAATATTGCTTATTTATAAAAAAATCAAAATATTTTTAGAAATACTCTTGATTTTGTTCATATAGGCAACTATATTGAATATCAAAAGGAGGTCACTATGGCAGATGAATGGAAGTTTCTCGGCTTTCAAGCCAACTCGGATGAACAGCTTGCGGTAGAAAGAAATAGAAGATTGCGCGGTATGCGGACAGTTTCCGAATATCTGCGTTATCTGATACGAGAGGATGATCAAAAAAATTTTGGCGCAAATGTTCACATAGGCAACAATAAGTTGACCAAAGAACAGACTGCGGCCCGGTGAGGCGGGCACGGACTGGCACGGACGGACACGGAAAAAAGGTAGATGGCCCGGTGAGGCGGGCGGAGTAATGGAAGGGAGCGGAAAGATGAAAGAGATGAAGTTGCAGGGAGCGGAATTATTTCTCCGTTATCTTCTCTTTGCACCTCGGACAGATTCGGACAGGACCAGTACAGGGAACCAGTTCGATGCACAAGCCGCGCTGATGCGCGCAAAACGCACAGTACAATCTCCCCTCCCCGTCATGAAGTGCGGGAAAGGTGTCGTGCGGAACAAGGCCATCCGTATTATGAGCGGCCATATCTGCGCGAACATAGCCGTATTGCACCCTGAAAGCCTCTTCCCGCGCTGCACGGGCGCTCTCGCGCTGCTCCTTGCGCTCTTCGTATTTCAACCGCAAGTATTCGGTACAGAGGTTCCAGAGGGATTTCCCCAAAAACGTTCCGGCAGTGAAGCCTATTATACTTCCTATAATCAATCCCTGTATCCGGGGATCGTCACAGAAAAAAGCCAGAACGGAATCCCAGGTTCCCATAGCAACACCCCCAAAAATTGGCTATTGAAGTTTATGACCGCGGGCGGAATCGGTTTCTTCGCCGCCTTACTCTTTGTCATCGGATTAAATCTTCCATTTCTTATTATAACTTTGTTTTGGAAATAAGTCAAGCTCAAGGAGCAACAGAAATGACACTGCAGGAACTTAAAAAACGTACCCCCAAGAAGTATTGGGCATGCTTCGACTGGAACTCTGTCTGGATCGCTGACGGAGTTATCAATGTGGCGTTGGCAGAAGGGTATGTAGATCGACTTACCGAAGCTCATTCGATATCGGCGGAAAACCTGACCGAATGGCGAATGGCGATTACCAGCATTGAAAGGGAACACAACTAAAAGCTCTGCCGGAGACATAAACGAGCATGAACGGAATACGGAAGAACACGGAAGGAGCGGGAAGATGAAAGAGATCGATTCGGCGGCGGGCGTTGCGGCTTATCTGCAATGTTCGGAACGGTATTTGCAGGAATTGCGCGTCAAAGGCGAAGGGCCTTTGTACTTCAAGGTCGGGCGGAATCCCATGTACCGCAAGTTCGACGTGGACAAGTGGATCGATTCGCAAATCTGCGGATCGACCTTCGAACACAAGCGCGCCAAGAAGTTTCCGGAGTTCCGGGGAGAGATGCGCAAGCAGCGCATCGGGTGAGGTTTCCATGCGTTATACCGCCAGATACATTGAAGATTTGATCGGACTACCCGCCGCCGTCTGCCGCGCCCGGCTCAACCCCGTCAGCAGTTACAATGGCCTCGTCCATTACGATCTCGACGAAGCGCGCAAGCTGCTCGACGTCTACCGCGCCGAACGCCGCGCCCGCATCGACGCCCGCCGCGCCCGGCAGGCCGCCGGTCTCTGCGTCCGCTGCGGAGCTCCGCGCGCCGTCCCCGGCTGGCCATACTGTGCTGAACATCTGCCGCCCTCCGTCCGCGCCCGGCTCGGCAGGAAAGGCGGTGCATAATGGCGTGTGTCTCCCCGATCAGCAGCACAGACCTGAAACGAATCCTCGCCAGCCGCGCCTTTTCGCGCGTCGGCGAACCGAAGCGCAACCGGGCGATCTTCGCAATGCAGCTCTGTCTCGGCCCCCGCATCCACGAGCTGCTCGCGTTGCGCTGCGGCGACGTCTTGTATTCGACCGGCGCGTTGCGTCCGACCATCTATTTTCGCAAGACCAAAACTGCCGTTCCCAGGCGGATCGAGGCCAACAATCCGCTGCTGATCCGCTACTTGCAGCCGTGGATTTTTCGCCTCGACCAGCTCGGAATCCTGCACGCCGGAACATGGCTTTTCCCCGGACGCAGCTGGGACAGGCCGCTGACCCGGCAGCAGGTCTATGCAATTTACAAGGCCGCGTACCGGGAACTCGGCCTTGTCCGGCTCGGCACCCATTCGCCGCGCAAGACGTGGGCCGTCGCCACTTACGACTACTGGCTCCGCCAGCAGCGCGCCGGGCGGCCGGTCGATCCCCTTGTGATGACACAGCGCATCGGCGGATGGAAGTCCCTCGAAAGCTGTTCGCGCTATCTCGGATTCACCCGCCGCGACGGCGCGGAATCGCAGTTTCATCTTTATCAGGAGGCCGGGTTGTAATGAAAAGAAAGCATCCGGCCGCCCCGCTTCCGGCAACCTGTTCCGCCGTTGAAGCAGCTGCTTATTTACAGTGCAGTCCGAAAAGCATTGTCAAAATGATCCGCGCCGGGATCATCCCCGGCGCTTTCATCTGCCGGAAATGGGTCATTCCGGTAGATGCGTTGACCGCCTATTACGCAGGGAAAATTGAGGTTTCCCGCAAGAGATAGGAGATTTCGCCCTTCGGGCGACCAGCGCTTTCGCCGCTGGACCACGACCGGCAAGGTGCCGGTGCCGGGTACGGTTTTGAATCGGGAAGAAAGAACGAAAGGAACTGAACATGGAAGAGTTGGTCAAGGGAGGCTGCGGCCACAGTGCCGCCGCCGTCGTCGGAGCCGCCGCAAGCACTGTCTTCTGCGGCGTCATGTTGATCGTAATCGGGTTGGCGATGGTCGCCGCCGGGATCATGCAGTTTTACAAATAGGTGAGGAAGATGTATCACGAGGTCGGGACTACATTTGAGTTCAAGGGCATGAAGTTGAGGGTCTATGCAATCCGGGGCGAATCCTGCCTCGGCTGCGCGCTGAACGGTAAAGACTGCCTCGTTCCGCAGATGGCCTGCACCTCCCGGAACCGTCCCGACCGGCGCAACGTGATCTTCAAGAGGGTGAAGTGATGTTTACTATCCGGGTTACAGCCGCAGCCAGAGAATTGATCATGCGCGCCGTCCGGCGGAATCCGGGCTGTTCAGTCAGTCAGGCCGTCCGCTGCGCGGCACGCCGGCATCTCGCCGGAACGCTGCCCGATATACCGGAAGCAGAAATCGAAAAGTATATCAACAGTGTTCTTGACGAAATGATTCCGGTCAAGAATCCGGGTTGCGCGGTGGACGTTCCAAAAGATGAATTGCGCGTCGCGCTGGTCAAGGTCGCCATCGGCGAACTGGCGAAGCCGTTGCCGTATCGCCCCCGGATTTCGGAAGTTGAGGGCGTGGATTGGATTCGGGAGGGAGAGGATCATGGATGATCTGTTTGACTTAAAGCCGAGCCGCCGCCGGGCCAGCAATGCGGAACGCCGGGCGGCCTATCAGGTATTGCGGTTCATTTTGCGCGGAGATTGCGAGCCGCCGCGCGGCAGGACATTGGAAATGGCATGGTCGTTTGCACAGAAAATCAAAGTGTTGAGGAAGAATCAAAAATGAACTTCATCGAATTAATGCAGCAGCAGGAAAGCAGTGTCGCATTGGATGCTTGCAATATCGTGGCGGATCGGGCTGAATTGCTGGCCTCTTTAAGCAGGATTGCCGCCGGGGTTGATAAGAAGAACCGCAGTCGGCTGCCGGTTTTATCGCATGTCCTGTTAGTATGTGAAAGTGACAAACTGACACTAACCACCTGCAATCTGGAATTGCGGTTGGAAACCTCCGTATCCGCTCAGATTGTGAAATCATGCAGATTTTTGCTGCCTTATGCTGCCTTGTACCGGTTTATCAGAACAGTACGCGCCCCGAAAGTCGGTTTTGAAGTAGAGGAAGCTAAGGTGATAGCCCGCTGCGGTACAGCCTCTATGTCGTTGAAAACACTTGCCGCAGCGGAGTTCCCGGATAAAGAAGAGCTTGAGCAGACAACACAGGGAGAAATCCCGGATTCACTGTATTTTCTGGAAAACCTGAAACGCGTTGCAAAATGCGTTTCCGTTGATGACAGCCGCAGGGTGTTAACCGGCGTGATGGTGGAGTGCCGCGAAAAACAGCTTACCTGTATCGCGACTGACGGAAAGCGCCTGATCGTCGCCAAGTCCGGAACCTGCAAGGCAAAACACGATTTGCCGGATTTTATTCTGCCGCCCTTGGCCGTCCGCGCGTTGCAAACCATGTTTGCCGGAGCTGATGAAACGATGAAAATTTCCGTTTCCGCCAAATGGGTTATTTTGTCCGGGTGCAATGGGGGGGCTTATTTGAAGCTCATTCAAGGTTCATATCCCAACTGGCGAGCTGTCATTCCTGCGAATTTCGCGTATGAAATCAAATTTTCCGGCTTCTTGCTTCGCTGGGCTACGGGCAGTTTTCCGAAAGGAATTTCAGAACAATACTGTACTTTCACAGTCCAGAAAGAACAATTGAAACTGGAATTCATTGATGATTACACAGCAATCCATTACGATGTGACAATTCCCGCTGATACTCATGATATCCCGGAAGATGCAGTGATCAGATTCAAATCGGCTTTTCTTGCCGATGCCACCATCGTTGGAGAAGATATCGTAATGCGCTGGACTACTCCGATAAATCCCGTCATCCTTTGCGCGGGAAACATAACCTATGTCATAATGCCGGTCCGCATACGCTAGGAGGTTTGAGATGAGCGAAGAGAAGTATCAGAAGTGCTGGAATGGGGAGTATCCGCTTTTTATCGAGTGGGACGAATCCATGCAGATGGAGTTTGTCGAAGATGAGGAAGCGTTGGTGGCGTTTTGTGCCTCTCATCGGCTTAATCCACGCGATCTTCGGTATTATGGCGCCAACCCCATGTATGCCTGGGAAGGTGTTCATATTGACACTGAGGAATTGGAGAATGATGACGGTGAACTGGATAAAGAGGTTCTGGAACTTATTGAAGAGTTCGAGCGGAAGCTCCGGGAAATTAAGTGTCCTGTCATATATTGGGCTTCTGATAGTCCATTTAAAGTTTCCAAATCTCAGTTGGAATCGTGGTGTGCGAAAGTGAAAGGGACTTTAGCATGAGCGAATTAAAACCATGTCCCAAATGCTCCCTAAATGGCGCTCCGTTGCGTCGCATTGGCGAAATGGATGAATATAGGGTCGAGTGCGTCGAATGTTATACTGTCAAAACTCCTTGGTTTAAGACGCTCAAAGAAGCGGAAGCCTATTGGAACGCATTCGCGGAAGGCATGAAGCAGCAGGCCGCCCGGATCGCGGAGCTGGAACAGAAATTGGAACAGATGAGGACAGTCGCGCTTGGCTATTGTGAACTGGCACGACGGCTTCAGGAGTCTCTGGATGAAAGCAATCGATATTGGGACAAGGCATTAGTGGAAGCCCGCAAACTAACAGAAAGCTCGGAAGGTGACTGAGATGAGTGAAGATCACACAGAGAAAACGGTGATGCCTGATATTGCACGCCATTTGTTGGATACTGTACCCGTAAGCCCGTTGTCGCTTAGGATCATAGATTATAATCAACCGGAATGGCTGGCTGAATTCAATCTGCGCGGCGAACGAATTGCGGAGCTGGAAAAAGAAAAAAGCGAATTGCTTGCGAAATGCGAAAAATATGAATGTGAGATCGGACTGGCCAAACAACAGATAGCGGCGCTGGAATCGAAAAGCAATATGTACATCGATTTATCGGTAGCAATGGCTTCTACTGCGCGTAAGGTTGACGGTTTAGAGAAAGAGCGCGACCAGCTGCGGAAAGCACTGCGGGGACTGATGCAGGCCGTGGACGGTTGTTTGACTCCTCACGAGGCGCTGCTGTGGAAAAAGTGCGAAGAAGCGATGAGAAGATCAGAAATCGGCCAGCGTGGCGGGAAAACCCATTGGCTGGTGTTCATGAAAGGAGCGGAGAATGACCAAGTTTGAAAGGAACGGAGCAGGAGGTGGAATGATGAGCAAAAAGAAGTACGAATTGACGCCAGAGGAGGAAGCTGAACTCGAACAGGAGATTGAGCGCACGCGCCTATATCTCGAAACCGTCCGTATGTTCAGCCCCGGCGGGGAGGAGTACGAGCTGCATATGAAGCTGGCCCGAACGGCGGCCCGGTCGCGGATCATCGCGCGTCGGAAGCGGCGGGAAGCGAAAGCCGCCCGGATCAAAAGCGAACGCTATGCAAAAAGACATGCCTCCATTGCGAATCTGATTTCGCAAACTTACGACATATTGTTCCCCCCGGAGGACGATCCCGTCGTCACGCCGGAGGAGCGACTGCTCCAAGCGATTTTCGGCCGTGAAAACAATGTGCCTATGGCAGAGGAGGTGGCATTTGTGGATACAGTTACGAATATGGCTGAAACGCTGGTGCGAAAGTATCACGCCAGCACAAGCCAGCAGGAGGGAAAATGAGCGTTTGAAAACGGACGAACACGGACAAGCACAGATTATTGAAAGGCGCGAATCAGGCGCAAACAGCAACGGAATTGGAAATGGCCAGATATTATGACATTTGCGAGCAGGGTGATGTACTGCTGGCGCTCTCGGACAAAGAACTGGGCGCGCTGCTGCGGGCAGTCATTCAGTATCGCCGCGGCCTGCCGGTCGGAGAATTGCCTTACAACGTAAAGTGCTTCTTTGCCGGTGAAAAGGTTAGAATCGATTCCGACGCCGCCCACCGGAGGCAGGTCAGCGAAAGCCGGCGCAGCGCAATCCGGCAGCGTTGGGACCGTTCAAATGAATACAATTCTATTCAAATGAATACAAATGTAAACAAATGTAAAAAACTTCCCCCCTTATCAACCCCTATAACGGTTCCCCCCGATTTCCCCCCTACGGGGGAAAATACGCCCCCCAAGGGGCTTCCTCTTGGCACCTCCCCCCGGAAAGCTGCGAAAAAGTTCGTGAAGCCGAGCGTCACCGAGGTCAAAGCCTACTGTCTGGAGCGGGGCAACTCCGTGAACGCCGAGGATTTCTGCAACTTCTACGAAGCCAAGGGATGGGTGGTCGGCAAGGCTCCGATGAAGGATTGGAAAGCCGCCGTCCGCACCTGGGAGAGCAAGAGCCGTCAGGACAGCAAGGGGCAGGATTTCCGGGAAATTGAGAGGATGCCATTGTGAGAGACGACAAAACCATCGACCGCATCATCGTCACCATCAACGACCGCATGAATTTCTGCTGCGGCCGGAAGATGATCGAAATTTCCAATCAGGATTGGCGAAATTTCGTCTGCGATGAAGCATTTGACTACAAACTTTTCTGCGAGATTATCCGCCGGTACGGCGAGGGAGGCGGCGCCACCGAGCTGGACAAGGCTATTCCGCGCATCAAGGCAGCTTACTTCCGGGCGCTCTCCGAAGAACGCCGCCCGGCGGCAAAGCAAAGCGCCCTGCCCTGCGGCGGCTGCGACGGTGCCCGGCTGGTCTGGATCGCCACGGAGATGGAAACCCGCCGGATCGTAGATTTCCGGCATGAGCCGTGGAACTGGGATATCTGCATCGGCACCGCCCCCTGTCCGCTCTGTCAGGGCATGAAGTATTCCGAAGCCGTCCGCCGGAAGGTGACGAACGCCTACATGCCGTTGCAAGTTCCGCCCAACAGCAGCTGGTATCCGAAGGAAGCCGGAGATGTGGAAATTTCGGGAGAGGTCGCGATCAAATATTACTTTGCCCGGCAAAACCAGTCAAAATAGCCCCGGCGCGAATTGACAAAATTATCAAAAAACTTTTCGCGCCGGGAGTTTCCGGTATTTGCCGTTCAGTTTCCGGCGGCGTTTGCTCGCGTTCCTGTCAATTCCGGTGAGATAAGCAAAGAAAAAGCGGTATCAGGTACGCCGCTTTTTGATCGGTAAGGTTTGCAAAGGAGCGGCGGAAAAGCGGGGGCGGCGGTTGATATACCTTTGGCGTTCTTAAAATGGTATATCGAGAAAATCGCAAAAAAGTACGTTTTGCGACTTGTCAATTTTTTTTCCCGTATTCCGATAAGTGCGGAAAGGAATCGTTACGCACTATGGAATTCGACCCGACAACCGTGGACGGCTGGAGCGCTCTCAATGAACGCCAGCAAAAATTCTGCATGGCTTATCTTGCCGACGGTAACGGCAGGGCCGCCGCCATCGCGGCAGGATATTCCGAGAAGTGCGCCGAAGTGACCGCTTCCAAACTCAAGCATGACAAAAAGGTCGCGGCTGTGCTTTACGCGCTCCGGCGCGCCAGATTCGCGCAGGATGCGCTTTCGCTTGAGGAAGCGCAATCCATCCTCGCCGGAATCGCGCGCGGCAGGCTCGGCAAATTCCTGCGTTCCGGCGGCTCGGTCGATATCGAAGCGATCCGGCAGGGCGGCGCGGAGGTCGATTCCTACAGCCGCACCGACGGCGACAAATCCAGCTCGGAGAAAATCAAGCTGCGCGATCCGGTCGGCGCGGTGAAGCTCTACGCCCAGCTCGCCGGATGGACGGAGAAGAAGGATTCGCAGGTCGCGACGGTCGGCCCGATCAATTATTTCATCGGTTTCAAGCGGGAGGCGCAATGATGGATATCGTCTACGAGCCGGAGCCGACGCTGCTCAAGTTTCACCAGTCCAACAAGTTCTTCCGGGGCATCCGGGGGCCGATCGGCTCCGGGAAATCCGTCGGCTGCGTGATGGAGATTTACAGTCGATGCCTCGAAATGCCGCCCGATGCGCGCGGACGGCGGCGCTCCCGCTGGGCGATCATCCGCAACACCAATGCCCAGTTGCGCGACACCACCCTCAAAACGTGGCGTGAATGGATTCCCGATGAGGTCTGCCGGATCACCATGTCCCCGCGCATCACTGGCCGGATCGATATGCCGCTCGCCGACGGCACCCGCCTCGATGTCGAAGTGATCTTCATGGCGATGGACAATCTCAAGGCCGAGCGCGATCTGCTTTCACTGGAGTTGACCGGCGTCTGGTTCAATGAGGCGCGGGAGCTGCCGCTGGTGTTCATCACCGCCGGACTGTCCCGCTGCGGGCGTTTCCCGCGCCAGTCCGATGTGCCGCGCTACTGGACCGGCGGCATCGCCGACACCAACAGCCCGGATATGCACCACTGGTGGTTCAAGCGCGCCGTCGAACACACCCCGGAAAACTGGGAGTTCTTCGACCAGCCGCCCGCGCTGCTGCTCGAAGATGGCCACTATTACCCGAATCCGGTCGCGGAGAACATCCGACACCATTCCAAAGGGTTCCGCTACTATCTCGACATGATCGACGGCGCTGATCCCGACTGGATCGCGGTGATGGTGCTCTGTCAGTACAAAAGCCTCTTCACCGGCAAGCCAGTCTATTCGCCGGTCTGGAACGATAACTTTCACGCCTCGAAAACTCCGCTCGCAGTGCTGCCGGATCAGCCTTTGTATCTTGCTTTCGACTTCGGGCTTACCCCCGCCTGCGTCGCCGGGCAGCTTGCCGCGAACGGGCAGCTGCGCATCCTGCGCGAATGGTGTTCGGAGGAGATGGGAATCCGGCAGCTGGTGCGCGATGCGATCCTGCCGGACCTCGCCCGCGATTTCCGCAATCTGCGCTACATCGTGACCGGCGACCCCGCCGGAACCCAGCGCAGCCAGGTCGACAAGGATGATTCCTGTTTCGAGGAGCTGGCGCGCAACGGACTGCCCGGCACCCCCGCCCGCACCAACGACTTCGAGCCGCGCCGCCGGGCGGTGATCAACCGCCTGACCTATCTCGCCGCCGGAGAGCCGGGGTATCTGCTCGACCCGCGCTGCACGATGCTCCGTGAAGGATTTCTCGGCGGTTATCAGTTCGAGTTGATCCAGACGCTCGGCGACGGCGGTTTGCAGCGGTATAAGGAGGTTCCGGCCAAGAACATGTTCAGCCATATTCACGACGCCAACCAGTATCTCTGTCTTGCGTTGCAGCCGGAAACGCGCGCGCAGAGCGAAGCCGTCCAGAAGAATATCGCGCGGATGCAGCAGCTCAACCGCATGCGCGCCCGCAACCGCACCGGATTGGAGTAACGGTAAGGTGCCGCAGGAAGGAATTGAAAATGGAATTTCATATTGCAACGGAAAAAGAACTGAAATACTGCTGCCGACGGCTCCGGGAGCTGGGGCGGTGGTCGCAGATGTATCCCGACGGCTGGACATGTTCCGAAGCGGAGTTCGCCGCGTGGATGCTGCGTTATAACTTCCCGGTGACTGTCGCCCGCGACGACGGCACGCCGGTGGTGCTCTGTTATCTGCATGACTTCGAGGGGCATACCGGCTGCATCAGCTACTTCGCGGTGGAACGCCTGCCGCATGATACGCCGTATGTATTCCGGGCAGTGGTGCGCAGCTACTTCGAGCGGTCGGAACTGGTCGCGCTCTTCGGCCACATCAACGGTTCCAACCGCGTGGCGCTGCACATCGCGCGCCGGGTCGGTTTCCGGGAGGCAGTGAAGATTCCGGCCGGGGCCGCCGACGGCTCCGACCTTTACTATATGATCGTAACACATGAGGATTTGAAAGATGGGTAAAAAAGGCGGCGGCGGAGGCAGCATGAGTATTCCGGAAGTGCAGCCCGCTCCCCCCGTTCCCCCGGCCAATCCCCCGATCACCGAATCGGCGGCGGAGGTCGCGGCGGCGGCGGCGGACGAAAAGCGCAAACTTCGCAATGCGTTCGGCAGTTCCAAGACGGTGATCGCGGGCGGCAACGGCCTCGGTTCCGGCGGGAACACAACTGAAAATACGCAGAACACCAAGCTCGGAGGCGTCTGACATGGAGTATTCCGCGCTGGATATCATCAACAACTTCAACAACCTCAAGGGCCGCCGGGCGGTGCTCAACAAACAGCTGGAGGACGCCGCGATGTACGCGGCCCCGGCCAAGTACGGCACCATGTTCGACAGCAAAGAAGGAAGTTCCAAGCAGGAGGGCGCGAAGGAGCGGCCGGTCTACATCGTTTCCGACTTCGCGCAGGAGGCGGCGAACACCTTCACGCGCGGCCTTTTCAGCAACCTCTTCCCGCCGTCGGTGCGCTGGTTCAGCTACGCCGTCGGCCAGACCGGGGATCAGAACGTTCCTGAAACGGTCAAGGAGTTCTTCAGCAAGGCTTCGCAGCGGGTCTATGAAGTGCTCTACGCGACCAACTGGACCACCGAAATGTCCGAAGTCTGCGAGGATGCGCCCGTCACCGGCACCATGACGCTGTCGGTCGAATTCGACCCGGCCCGGCTGCTGCTCTTCAAATCCCACTACATCAGCCGGATTTACTGCACCAAGTCCGCCGACGCCGAAATCGACACCGTCTACGAGGAGCTGAATCTGACCGCGACGCAGGCGCTCAACATCTTCAGTCTGCCCGGCGACAAGCTCTCCAAAAAGCTGGCCGAGGACGCGAACAGCAAGGAAACCGCCCGTTCCGAAAAAATCTATCGTATCATCCACTTCGTCGCACCGAACCGCGACCGGAAGTTCAGAACCGTCGAACGCGACGGCGCGGTATTCAGCGAACCGGTTCCCGGCCCCGCCGGGCGGCGTTTCCTGTCGTATTACGTCGAAATCGAAGAAAAAAGCCTGATCCGTCAGGGCGGTTACGACCACAACCCCTACACCGTCGCCCGGATCGACAACACCATCGACGGCGTCTACGGTTACAGCCCCGCGCTGCGGGCGCTGCGCACCATGAAGCTGCTGAACAAGGTCTATGCGCGGTACATCGACGCGCTGGACGGCGCGATCCGCCCGTCGGTGATGGTCGACCTCGCCGCCTATTCCGATCTGGTCCCGGAGTTCTTCTTCGAGCCGGGGAGCGTGAACGTCTTTGACAGCAAGGGAGGCAAGTTCAGCCCGCCCCAGTTCTATGTCCCGCCCTCCAACCTGCCCGGCGGCATGGACTTCATCGACCGGACGCGGCAATTGCTCGACCGCTTCTTTTTCCGCGACCTCTTCACGATCATCCAGCAGATGAACGAGCAGTCCGGCCGCCAGCGGACCGCGCGCGAAATCTCCGAACTCGTGAACGAAAAGAACTCCCAGATTCTGCCGCTGGTCGCCCGGTTCCTCGACGAAATGGTCTCGCCGGTGCTGAAAAAGGTGTTCTTTCTGCTCTACGAGCGCGGCTTCTTCGGAGAACCTCCGGCCGGGCTGGAGGAGTATCTGGTCAACGGCAAACTCAATCTGCAATATTTCAGCCCGCTCGCGCTGGCGGCGAAGCAGACCCGGATTCAGGGGACGCTCGCGGCCATCGAGGACATCGCCCCCTTTGTACAGGCCCGGCCGGACATCCTCGACGTGATCAACTTCGACGCCCTCGTGCGCGACAGTCTCGACGTGCGCGGCGCGAATCCGGATCACATCAACTCCAAACAGGCGATCGCGAAAATCCGCGAAGCGCGGCAGCAGGCCGAGCAGCAGGCGGCCATGCAGGAACAGGCCATGAAGCTCGCCGGAAGCCAGAATTTGAACGAACGTCCCGCCGACGGCAGCGCCGCCGCCGCGCTGATCAACGGAGGATTCTAATGGATATCAAACAACAGCGCATCCAGCAGCAGGAGGAGACCATCGAGGAGCTGATCGCGGTCCGCCGCATCCTCGGCACCGCCGACGGCAGGCTGCTGCGGCGCGCGCTCCGCAGGCTCTGCAGCGCGGACCGGCGCGGCTGGCGCGACACCCCGCACGCCCTCGCCTACGCCGCCGGAATGCGCGACGCCGCCATCCGCTTCGATGAGTTCGCCGATCTCTCGGTTGAAAAACTCCATGAAATTCACCAACTCACCCTCAAACAGAAGGAAAATCAAAATGCCCGTGACCTACTCGATTGAAGGAAACGACGTGTTCCGCGACGGCGTGAAGATCGCCGCGATCAAGTTCGACCGCACCATCGACTTCGTCGATGACGACGCCCGTGCATTCGCCCTGCCCCTGACCAAATTTCTCGCTGAACAGGAACGGTACAACCGCGAAACCGGCGAAGCCGTCTATCTGATGCCGGAGGGCGAAAAACAAGCGGAAGAAACCGAAGAAACGGAAGAAGCCGGGACGGAGTTGTTGCAAAATACGCAACAACAGCCGAAGCCGCCGGAAAATTTCGGCGAGATCGCCTCGGTCGCCGAGCTGGTCGGCGCGATGCAGCCGCATATCGAAGAACCCGCCCCGGCCATGTCCCCCGTTTTCGGCGACAACACCCCCGAACTGTGGCGCTGGATTCACAGTCACGGCGACGTCGTCGCTCTGCTGAAACAGGCCCACCGCTTCACCGGCTCGCTCGCGGCCAGAAAGGATATCTGAAATGGAAGAGGAAGTCAGCACCACCGAAAACGCCGCGCCGGAACAGTCGGCGCAGCAGTCTGCTGCCGAAGCCCCCGGAACGCTCTTCGGAGCCGCGCTATCCGAAACTACGCAGGCGCAGGAACAGGCCGCCGCCGGAACGGAAACGCCGGAAAAAGGAGAACAACCGCAAGCGGGCGGGGAGTTCCAGCTGCCGGAGGAGTTCCGCAACGACCCGGCTTTCGCAAACTTCAAGAACCTTGAGGACCTGTGCAAGTCCTACCGCTTCGCCAAGCAGACCATCGGCAAAAAGACCATCGGCATGATCACCGACCAGTCCACCCCGGAGGAGGTCGAAAACTTCTACCGCCAGCTCGGCAAGCCGGAATCTCCGGACGGATACCAGGCGAAGTTCTCCGACAAGATGCCGGAAATATTCCGCCAGCCGGAGGTGTTCGGCAAGTACCTCGCCAGCTTCGCAAAGAACAACATCACCGAGAAACAGGCCGCCGGGCTGCTCGCCGATCTCGAAGCCGATGTGGTCGCGCAGCTGGCCGAGCAGGACACCGCCCGGCAGCGCGCGCTCCAGCAGTCGCTCGCCTCGCTGAAATCCGACTGGGGCGACAACTACAACGTGAACCTCAACAAGGCGCAGGAGGTGTGGCAGAAGCTCCGGCCTGACTGGGATATCAGGACCCATCCGCTCGGCGACAATATGGACGTGATCCGGCTGATGGCCGACATCTACCCCTTGATCGCCGACGACACGATGGTCAAAGACGGCCAGTCCCCCGCCGCCACAGTCGCGAACATCGAAGCGGAAATGGCGCAAATCCGCAACAATCCGGCCTATTGGGATCAGGGGCCGGAGCATGACCGGCTGATGAAGCGCATGGAGGAGCTGAGCAGCCGCCAGCGGCGGTTGAAGCAGACCCCGTCCAGCTTATAAAACCGCTTCGCACGGCTCCGGGCTGCTCGCTTCAAACAGCAGTTCCGGGGCCATGTCGATATCCTCGGTCCAGCCGACGGAATCCCCCTCCACGTGAGCCAGCGCAAACAGCGCCCTGTTCCGCAGCGGACGCCACGGAAATTCATCCAGATACGGCTTCATGTCGAAGATACGGCAGTCGCCGTTCTCAAAAAACAACCGGAGCCGGTAATCCTCCAGCGCTTCCACCTTGCGCACAATCCAGTCTGGCCGTTTCATAATACACCTACCTCGTTTCAGCGCAGGGGTTCGATCCGGAACAGCTGTTCCCGGCTCTGCGCCAGTTTCCAGTTCGCCCGCAGTTCGTCGCGGTGAATCTCCATCCATGCTTCCACCATCCGGCGCTGCGCTTTCGGCAGTTCCCCTTCGGAGAGTTCGCCGGTCTCAATATCAAACGTCGCCACCGCATCGCCGTATCTGGCGTGGATGTGCGGCGGCACGTGATCCTGATAGTACATCGCAATGATGATTCCGAAAAACATACTGATCGTCGGCATTGGCTTTCCTTTCGTTGTCCTATTCATTAATATAAGGGAAAATCCCGGAAAAACAACCCGGAGTTGATATACCTTTTCCGTTATCCGTCAGGTATATCAAAAAAAATCCGAAAAAAGATTGATTTCGCACTTGTCAATTTTTTTTCCCGTATTTTCTTGAAGAGTGGTGACAGGTTCCTTTCGTTCACCGGTTCTTCCGACCCGCCCCGGCGGCGGCCTCAAACGCCGCCGGGGTCCTTTCCCCGGAAGGCCGACCGGAAGGCCGCTCCCAACCCCTCGGACCCGAATCGCTGCGAGGCTTAGAGTTCACCGGCGCAATGCCGACCTCGATTGCAAGCAGGCGGATGGACTACCCGAAAAAGCAAGTTCGTTCACTGTTTACAATCTATGGAGGCATTATGCTTTACATCGACCCCGCGTGGATTGATACCTACGAAGGTAACTTCCGCCATCTCTACCAGCAGAAACAAAGCGTTCTCTCCCCGTACATTCAGCGCGGCACCATGGAGGGAAAGAAAAAGCGTTTCACCTACATCGGCAAGGCCGACATGGTCGAACGTCAGGGCAAGAACACCGACACCAAGTGGCAGGACCTCGAATTCTACAACCGGTGGATCTCCCGCCGCGTATTCGACTACGCGCTGCTGATCGACGAATTTGACGACATCAAGTCCGCCCTGACCGATCCGACCAGTTCCGCGATTCAGGGCGCGCTGATGGCCGCCAACCGCCGCAAGGACCGCGTGATCGTTGAAGCCTTCGGCGCGACGGCCTACACCGGCGAAAACGCCGACATCGCCGTCCCCTTCCCGTCGGAAAACATCCTCGACGTTCAGCTCGGCTCCGCCTCCACCAGGGAAAACCAGCCGCTGAACCTCGCCAAGCTCAAGGAACTCGCCGCCCGCATGGATGAGGGCGACGTGCCCGAAACCGACCGCCGCATCCTCGTATGCACTCAGCGGCAGCTCAACTCGCTCCTCGACGACGACCATGTCAGCAGCGCCGACTACAACTCGGTCAAGGCGCTGGTTTCCGGCACCATCGACAGCTTCTACGGCTTCAAGTTCGTGAAGTACAACGGCCTGCCGCTCGAAAACGATGTGCGGACCTGCTGGGCGTTCTCCTCGAGCTCCATGCAGCTCGCGGTTTCGCTCGACACCCGCATCAAGGGGCCGGTCGAAATCCCGCAGAAGCATTTCCAGCCCGGCTTCGAGGTCACGATGGCGCTGGACGCCGTCCGCCTCTACGATGCCGGCGTCTATCAGGTCCCCTGCAAGGAAGTCAAGTAGGCAGATGCCTCCGGCGGCCGGGGGCGCTTCGCCCCCCGGTCCCCCAGACCGGCAAGGTGCCGGTGCCGGGTAACGGTTTTGAATTTTTACTGTGTAAAAATTGCAAAACCGGAGGTTTATGAATTGTGAGAAAAGGAGAAAGTTATCATGGCGAAAACCGTCAATTCCAATCTGATCCCGGCGGGCGGCCCGAACGCCGCCCCCGTGAACGGCCTCAAATCCAACGGTCATCTGCGCTGCGCGACCGCAACCTTCAAGGCGACCGAGGCGCTCGCCGCCGGTGACGTGATCCAGCTTTTCGAGCTGCCCCCGGCGGTCGAACTGGTTCCGGCGCTCTGCACCGTCCACGGTCAGGGAGCCGCCAGCGCCACCGTCACGCTGAAAGCCGGAGGCGTCGCCTTCAGCTCCGCGATCCCCATCGCCAACGCCGCCAAGGGCGTGATCGATTACGCGGCGGTCAAGTCGGTGGAGATCAGCTCCGAAGCGCAGATGATCACCGCCGAACTCGGCACCGCCGGTATGGCCGTCGGCAACGAGCTGGTGGTCAACATCGTGTACAAAAGTAACGCTTAAAAAGAAACAACCTGCGGGCAGCTGTTCCGGAGTTGTCCGCAGGCTGACCGGGAGGCCCGAATGTTCACGCGGATCGATATTTACAATATGGCGCTGGACCGGCTCGGCTCCAGCGAACCGGTCAAGTCCGACGGCGACACCTCGCTCGAAAAGCGGCTCTGCGAACGGGAGTATCCCGGCGCGCTCGAAAAGGTGCTGGCCGCCTATCCGTGGAGCTGTGCGCGCAAGCGCGCCACGCTCGCCCGGCTCGCCGACGATCCGCCTTTCGGCTGGTCGCACGCCTACCGGCTGCCCGCCGACTTCCTGTCGCTCGTGCGTATCGACAACAACGACTGCCCGCGCCGGAAGTACGAAATCGAAGGCCCGGCGCTGCTCTGCGACCTCGAACGCTGCAATATCATCTATGTCGTCAATGAAATCGATGCAAGCCAACTCCCCGCCCATGTGCGCGATCTGGTTTCCATCGAACTTGCCCGCCGCATCGAACCGGGGCTGCGAAACGCCGGAATCCAGGTTTCCGCCCAGATGATTCAGGAGTTCTGGCAGCACGAGTGGCCGCTGGCGACGGCCGCCGAACTGCGCAGCGCCTTCTCGCGCAACCGGAACGAACGCCTGATCGATTACAACCGTCCGCCCGTGGAGTTCATGCAGTGAGCTATCTGGTCAACAACTTCAACGGCGGCGAATGGGGGCCGCGTCTGCGCTACCGCGCCGACCTCGCCAAATACCGCAACAGTTGCGCGGTGCTGGAAAACTTCCTGCCGATGCCGTGGGGCGGCGTTGAAAACCGTCCCGGAACTCTTCATATCGCCGTCGCCGCGACCGCCGGAAGCGTGCGGCTGATCGCGTTTCAGTACAACGTCGAAACCGCCTATCTGATCGAGGCGGGCGAAGCGTATTTCCGCATCTACCGCGACGGCGTCTATATCGGGAAGGACGTGGCGACGCCGTATCTCGCGGACGAACTTGGTGCGCTCAGTTTCACCCAGTCCAACGACGTGCTGTTCATCGCCCACGCCAACCACCCGCCCGCGATGCTCAAACGCATCACCGAAACCGAATTCCAGTATGAGGTCATGAAAATTCGGGGCGGCCCCTATCAGGATGAGGACGCCCGCGAAATCGAACTGACCAGCTCCGCCGCGACCGGTTCCGTGACCGTCACCGCCGACACCACGGATGAGATTTTCAAAGCTGGAATGGAGGGCACGCGCATCCGCTGGGCCGTCCCCGTTTCCAGCAACGCGATCAACGAAACCTTTAAAAAGGACGGCACCGGCAAGGAGAAGCTCCGGGTGCGCGGCTCGTGGAAGGTCACCACCGGCGGAAGCTGGGTCGGCACCCTTCATCTGGAACGCTCCGAGGACGGCGAAACCTTCGAGGAGTACCGCATCTACACCGTCAACGCCGACCGCAACATCGAGGATTCCGGCTATGAGGAGAACCATGTCTGGTACCGGTTCCGCTTCACCGACTGGCAGAATCCCCCCTCCGGCGTGCTCTACGAGTGCCGCGCCAGCCTCGGCATCGAGAGTTTCGAGGCCTACGGGGTGTTGGAGCTGACCGCGATCACCGACGCGCGCACCGCAACCGCGACCGTGATCGAGGAGCTGCCCGGCCTGAAATCGAAAACGTGGAGCCTCTCCGCCTGGGACAAGTTCCACGGCTACCCGGCGCTGGTGCAGTTCTACGCAGGCGACAGGCTGGTATTCGCACGTACCCGGAAGGAGCCTACCCGCCTCTGGCTCTCCGCGACCGGCGACTATCTCGACTTCAACGCCGACGTGCTCGCCAATTCCTCGCTGCTCTACACCGTCAAGACCGGCAACGGACAAGGCGGCGTGACCGGCAACGCCATCGCCTTCATCGCGAACCGCAAAGAACTGGTCGTCGGCAGCTGGGCCGAAATCGGCAGCCTGACCCCGAACGATGAAAACCAGCCGCTCGCCCCGGACAACAAGAAGTACCGCAGCGAAACCAGCCCCGGCAGTGAGGATTTTCCGCCGATTCAGGTCAACGACGTGCTGCTTTTCGTGCGGCGCGGCGGGGAAAATCTGCTTGAACTGGCCTACAACTACATGACCGACGGTTACGATGCGCCCGACATGACGCTGATGCGGCCGGAAATCCTCGCTGCCGGAGGCGGCATCAAGGAGATGGCCTACGTACAGCTCCCCTACCCCGTGGTCTACTGTCTGCGCCATGACGGCGTGCTCGCCTCCTTCACCTACAACCGGGCCGAGGAGGTCACCGCCTGGGCGCGGCAGGTCACGGACGGGAAAATCGAATCGGTCACGGTGCTGCAGGACCGTTCCGGCTACGACATCATCTATCTCGCGGTACGGCGCGGCGACGCGGTCCACATCGAGCAGTTCGCCCGGCGCGACGACAGCGCCACCGGCAGCGGCGTATTCCTCGACGACGCGAAGGTGTTCGACTTCGACGAACCCGCCGAAGTGCTGACCGGCCTCGAACACCTCGAAGGCCGAAGCGTCACCGCCGTGATCGACGGCACCGGTTTCGCAGGGCTGAAAGTCGAAGGCGGCAGGGTCGAACTCCCCCGCGCCGGATCGCGCATCACCGTCGGAATCCCCTACACATCGACCGTGGAGACGCTGCCGCTCGACCTCGCGCAGGGGCCGGATTCGACGTTCGACCGGCGCAAGCGCAACCCGCGCACTTATCTCAAGTATTACCGTTCGCTCGGCGGCGAAATCTACAACTCCGGAGTGAACGGGTCAACCCTGATCTTCCGGATCATGTCGGACGTCGCCAACGGGCCGATCAAACTCAAGACCGGCAGCAACGAACTGGCGCTGCCCGACCGCTACGGAGTGGAGAAAACCGTGACCGTGATCCAGCACGATCCCTTCCCGATCACCGTGCTGGCGCTGGTCAATACGCTGGAGGTGTCGTAATGGAAGCGAAGTGCGAACTCTATGAATACGAAAAGCATTATTCGATGCTGGCGGCGTGGTGGCGGGCCCACCGGCTCCCGCCGGTCCCGCGCGACCAGCTCTCCCGGCTCGGCGCGGTCGCGTATCTCGACCGGGTGCCGCGCGCGGCGATATGGGCCTACAAGGGCGAGGACGTGCCGCTCGGCTGGCTCGGCTTCGCGCTGACGAATCCGGCCAACACGCCGCGCCAGAGCGCCGCAGCCCTCGAAATCGCAATGGAGGCCGCGACTTATCTGCTCGCGCAGGCCGGAGTGCGGATCATTCAGGCCGGATACGGCACGCGCGGCTTGTCGAACATCCTTGAAAAACAGGGATTCATCTGCGCCGCCGAGGGCGTCCGCGAAATGATCAAAGTCGTAACCAGAGAGGAGGTGCAGTAATGGGAATGGTCGCCACCATCGTCGGAGGCGTGGTCGGAAGTCTGGTCGGCATCGCCAGCGGTATCGCCGGAGGCGTCGCCGATTATTACAACAATCAGGCGCAGGAGGACATGGCCCGATTCAATCAGCAGATGGCCGAACGCAACGCCGCGCAGGAGAACATCAATGCCGCTGCGGCACAGGCCCGCGCCAACGCCGCCGCCGAAGCCGAAGCCGCCGAGTATGCCCGCAAGGAGCAGCTTGAGCGGGAGAAGAACGCCAAGTTGCGCGGCTACAATCTCGCGGTGCAGGGATACTCCGGCATGGCATCTGATCAGGGGTCCAGTCTGCTGGTCAACATCGACAACGCGGTCAACGCCGAACTCGGCGCGCTGGACATCCGCCGCATCGGGGAAAACGCCGTGAACAACATCCGGTATGAGGGAGAACTGAACGCCTTCCAGCACCGTTTGAACGCGACGCAGTACCTCGGCGAAGCCGCCAACTACAAGTTGCAGCGCAATAATCTTCGCGCCAACAAATACGGCAGCCTGATGAAGAATATCTTCATCGATACCCCTGCCGCCGGATTTGAGGGGATGACTTCCGGCGCATCGTTAGGTTCCTCCATCGGCAGCATGGGAGGCGGCGGAGGCGGCACCGTGACCACCGCCGCCTTGAATCAGACCAATTTCACCAAACAACCGGCCGGGACCAGCCATTGGTTCAAATTGAAATGAACGAAATCAGAATCGACAAATCATTCAATCCGCAAAGCCACGCCGCCGAAGCGAACCTGTATCCGCGCGGCGTCACGCGCATCCGCCAGACTCAACCGGCCCGGAGCGAAATCGGCGAAGCGCTCGGCTCGCTTTCCGCCGGTCTCGGCACCGTCAATAAGATTCTCGGAAAAAGCGCCGATTTCGCCGAAGGCATCCGGTACAAGGAGGAGCGAAAGCAAAAAGAGCGCGAACGGCTCGCCGCATCGCTCGCCGCCGCCGCCCGTGAATCCCGTCAGGCCGCCGATCAGGTCGAGTTGACCAAACTCAACAATTTCGCCCGAGAGCAGGTGCTGCGTCTGGACGGCGTCACCAACGAAAGGATGCTGGAGGAAAAAGCGCAGGGATTCCGCGAAACCTTTGCGCAGATGATTTCCGACAACCAGAACCTCAGCGACGACGGCCGCAAGCAGGCGAACATCATGCTGGAAAAATCGGTTGGGGCCTACCGGCTGGAGGGTGTCGCGCAAATCAACCGCTACTGGAAAAATCAGCAGCAAATGCAGGCGGCCGATTCTCTCAATCAGGCGGTGGCGGCAGGCGATCTGCCCGGGGCGCTCAACTGGTTCGACCGTTCACTCGAACTGGGCGTCACGCCGAAGGCTTCCCGCGAAACGGTCGAAAGCATGACGTTCCGCAACAACCTCGTGAACGGTTATCTTTCCAAGCTCGGCATCGGCGCGCTGCGCGAAGAGCAAAAGAAGCTCGACGAAATCAACCCCGACGGCAGTTTCAGGGAGTTCCCGATGATCAAGGCCCCGGAGGCGGCGGAGCTGCGGGGATGGATTCGCAACCGGATCAACATCATGACCAACGCCGGGCAGGACACCCTTGACGAAATGACCGCCAAAGGGACGCTGACGCCTGAATCGCTCCGCGAACTTCACGAACAGGGCGAAATCAGCCCCGCCCAGTGGCGGGCCGGGCTGGCCCGGATCGAGAAAAACCGTCAGGCCACCGAGCAGATCATCTCCGCCGCCCGGAAAGAGCGCATCCAGCAGACTTCCAACCGGATCAGCCGGGAGATGTTCGAGGCCTACGACCAGCTCGGCACGGCTTCCCCCCAGCGGCTCGCCGCATTTAAAGCCCGGTTCAATGAAGCGATCACCAAGGCGGAAGCCGAAGGGAAGCTCGACGATTCGCATATTACCGCCCTGAAAAAGACATTGCGGGAGTACGGCAGCGACATCAGCAGGGCGGACGGCGGGATCAAGAGCAGCGACAATTATCAGGCCGGTCTGCGCTATATCGAGCAGATGAAGCTCGAAGGGAAGCTGATGGTTTCAGACGCCGGGAAAAAACAAAAGGAAGGCGCTGCGGCTTTTGTCGAAGATTCCCTGAAGCGGGCGCTCTACGATGCCTGCAAAGCGAATCCCGGCGCGACAGCCGAACAGCTTCAGCTCTTTCTCAGTTCGTCGGCCGCCTCGTTTCAGCAAACCGAAATCGGCAAACTGGCGGAAACGGCGTTCAACGTCGGCAATTACGCAAAATCAAAAGACAATGTGCTCATTCCCCGCCGGGTGGTGAGATACGGAACGGTAGACGGCAGAAAGGTCGCGGAGTACACCGATGGAACAATCAGCTTTGTTGACTGACGAACAGAAAAACCGGATCGTATGGGAGCCGGAACCGGCGGAGAACGCCGGGCAGTCCCGGAACGCTCTCTCCGATGAGCAGTTCGGCCGGATCGTATGGGATTCGGAACCGGCCATTGAGCCGGGGCAGTATACTCCGACGCAGCGGCAGTGGGGCAGTTTCTTCTCGGCGTTCAGCGAGGACCCGCTGCTGGTGATTCCCGACGGAATCGCCCGCGAAGCGCTCCGGCGCGGAGTAGCCGCGCTGCCCGATCCTGAACAGGAAAAGAAGAAAATCGCGCTGGCGGCCTATTATACGCAGGGAAATCCCGACAATTTCCGCTTCACGCTCGGAAACCTCGACGGTTTCATCGAGCGTTATCACGGACGGAAACTCTCGCCCGACGCCGCTTTCGGCGAAGTGGCCGCCATCCTCGCCGGAGAGCAGGCCGAAGCCTCGAAGGGAGCGTTGAAGAAAACCGGAGAGGCCGTCGCCGGAATGGGACAGAACGCATGGTACGGCTTCGGCTCTTTTCTGCTCAAGGCCGGACACGGAATCCGCGAACCCCTGATGCCGCTTGTCGAAGGACACTTCAATCTCGACAAGATCGGCCGCATCAGCCGGGAGCGCGAACGTGAAAAGTTCGCCGCCACCACCCGCGACGCATGGCTCCGGGGGCAGCAGACTGCGCTCAACCGCTTCTACGAGAACCTCGAACCGTGGAGCCGCCGGCAGCTCAAGGCGCACTATGACCAGCGGATCGCGGAACTCGAACGGCAGCGGCACGCCATGGCCGGAGAAACGAAAGGAAGGCTGGAACGGCTGGACGCCGACGACGCCACCACCTGGTCGGAGGATTACCGCAACCGGTGGAAAACCGTATTCGACGGTCTGGAGGAGAAAGCCGCCGAGGCGCAGCGCAAGTATCATACCGACAAGACGATCGCGGAACACTTCGCCGACGGAGAGTTCGGCGGCGCTCTGCTCGAATCGCTGGCGGTCGCCGTCGATCAGGTCGGGCAGTCCGTCATCCCGCAGGCCGCCGCGTTTCTGGCCGGAGGCCCCGCCGCTTCCGTCACCGCGCTGGCGGCGTCCAGCATGGGCGAACGCTCCAATCAGCTCACCGGGCTTGGAAAGAACAGTCCCGAAGTACTCGCTTCGGCAACCATCTATGCCGCCGCCGAAGCGATCCCCGAATATTTCCTCGGCCTTGTCCCGATCTTCAAGATGTTCAAGGGAACCGGCAAAAAAGCGACGGCGGAAGCAGTCACCGGAGTCCGCCGCAAAATCGGGCGCTTCCTGAAGGATTTCGCCGGAAGCGGCGCCAGCGACACCACCGGGGAACTGATCACTTTCACGGCGGAGAAATTGCAGGATTTCATTGAAGGGGTCAACACGCCGGACAATAAGCGGCTGTGGGAGATGTCACGCTCCGAAATCGTCGAATTCTCTCTCGAAGGGCTGCCGGAAACGATCGTGGGCTCCTTTCTGACCGCCGGGCCGCTCGGCGCGGTCGGTGCGATTCAGGAACGGCGCGCCCTGATCGAGATGGACCGGCAGCGGCAGGAGGCGTTGCGCACGGTAAAGAACCGGCGCGACGAACTGCTCAACAAGAAGAATCCAACCGGAGAGGAGGTCCGGGAAATTCAACAGTTGAATACCGTGCTCGACGCCGGTAACATCAACAAGAGCGCCAAACTGGTCGAGGAGGTGCAGGCCGTCACCGAACTAAAAGCCGCCGATGAAGCGCAGCAGCCGGTCGATCCCGACAGCGAAATGGATGTGCAGGAACTCGCCGACGAAGCCGAGGCGGAATACTGGACCCGGCAGCGGACGCTCGCCCACAATCCGGCGGACACCGCCAACCAGGTGCGGGAACTGGCCGCGCTGTATCCCGGCGTCAACACCGAGGTCGTGGATGATCCGGTCATGTTCAGCGACGCCGCCAGAACCGAAGCCGCCCGGCGCGAAATCGACCTTGACAATGTGCGCGGCTTCTATGATCCCGCCACCAATACGATGGTGGTCAACGCCGCCCGTGTCCGCCCGTCGGAAGTCCCGGCGCTGGCACTGCATGAAATCGTCGGACACGCCGGCCTCAGGCGGGTGCTCGGCGACGCCTACGACCAGATGCTCGACGGCGTGATCCGCGACCACCGCGACGATCTCGGCACCATCCCCTTACGCTACAACCTCGACCTCGACACGGTCAAGGGACAGCGGGAGGCCGCCGAAGAGTACATCGCCCATATCGCCGAGAGTAATCCGGACCTCAAGCCGTCGTGGTGGCGGGAGTTCCTCCAGCAGATCAAGATGCTGCTGCGCCGGGTGCCGGGGCTGGAAAACCTGCGATACACAGACCGCGAAATCGAAGTGATGCTCGCCCGGTCCGCCCGCGCCATGCGCCGGAGCGGCAGGAGCGGACAAGCACGGACAGGCACGGAAGCGGGAATGCGCTTTGCGGTCAATGAGAACGGCGAAACGCTCTTCGGCGTGCCCGGGCGTGACGGCAATCTGACCGCGCGCCAGATCATCGATGACCGAAGCATCCGGCCCGATGAGCCGGTATCGACTTCCGACGGCTCCGACGTGTGGGGAGAAATCACCCCGGAAATGGCCGCCGCTGCCCCGGAACTCGGTCTGGAGGCACTGCCGATCAAACTGTTGAAAGGTCGCCATACCGGACCGCACACCGGCTATGGGCTGGCCCATGTCTACAAACAGCACGGCGCGGAACTGGAAGCAAGGGGCTATGATCTTGCTGAATATCTGATCGGAATTTTCAGCAGGCCCCACCAGATTTACGCATCATCCCAAGGAGGAAACATCCGGCTGGAGCTGGTCAATAAATCCAAACCACGCGATATCGGCGTACTGGAACTGCGGAAAGAAGATGGATTCTACTCCGTGATTACGGCTTTTCCACAGGATTTTGCCCACTATAAAATGAGAGGGGAATTGGTTTGGAGATACACCGGGAGTAAGCCAAACAAGATTTCTCAAGAAGGTTCCTCTGTAATATCAGCCGGCAAGCAGCGAACCAGCCCCCTTGAACCGCTCAGCGCCGAAAATGCCGCAGGCACCGCTAGAGTTACTAGGCCCAAACCTGATTCTAATATAAACGATTCCGGCGAAAAGTCAAGCACTTCCGACGACGACGGCATCCGTTTTTCGATCGCGCCGGTCTGGACCGGCAGCGCCGCCGATTACGATCGGCCAAGTCTGCACTACATCGGCACCGGCGAAGGCGCGCAGGCCTACGGCTGGGGGCTGTACGGTTCAAGCGACCGGGGAATTGCAACCGGTTATGCGGAACGCGATGTGAAAAATAAATTCAAGCAGCCGTCCATGAAAATAAACGGGGAAACCTTTACGCAGGGAAACTCCGCTGCTCTAACCGGCAAGGAAGAGTGGTTCGGCGTTTTGCTGCAACATCTGTACTCCGTCAACGGGAGCAGGAAGCAGGCCGCCAAAAACATCCGGGACGGAATCAGGCGGCTTCGGAATCTGGCAAAAAGCGAAACGGACGGCAAGGAGCTTGAATTTTATCAAGCCATGATTTCCGATCTGAAGCGGGCGGCGGATTTTCTGGCGGATGAGGGCAACACCGTGGAATACGACGGCGGCAGGAATATTTACAAACAGACTTTCTGGCCGGACAAAGAAGAAAACCTGCTCGACTGGGATGAGCCGGTTCCGCCCGAACAGATGCAGCAGATTGCCGATCAGGCGGTAAAAGAACAATTGCCTTTCGGATATACGGAAGATGGAAAAAACTTTTTCAACGGAAGCGGCACAAGCGGGGAACTCCTGTACAAAGACCTCGCGAAATCCTTTAATCTCGGCTCTCCCAAAGCCGTCAGCGAATTTCTTTACCGGGCCGGGATCGACGGGATCACCTACATCGGCGACACTTCCGGGGTCCGGAATTATGTCGCATTCTCCGATCAGGATATCCGTGTGGATGAACATCTGCGCTTTTCCGTGTCCGAATACTCCGATCAGGACATGGAAACGTTTGCGACGATCCTGCGGCCTTTCGTCGGCCTCGCGATGGACAAGACCGATGCGGAGTATCTCGCCTATTTGCAGGAAAAAAATCTGCCGGTCCATTCCGAGGAGTGGGCGCATGCGTTTGCAGTAATGGCAAATGAGATGAATCGGGAGGCGCAAAAGCGTGCTCAGGAAGAGAAGAGATTCAACTGGCTCTATGAAAACATCCCCTTCTACCGCTACGCGGTGGACGCCGCCGGGACCCACGATTTCAAAATCGTGCCGAGCCACCGCTTCGCCGGAGAGGAGTTCACCGGAACTTTCATCGCCGAAGCATGGCGCAAGTTCTCCGGCAAGGAAAAGGCCGAGGGCAAGACCGGCGCACGCCGCAAGAAAAAGCTCGAAGAGGCCGCCGGAATCCGCAGCGACGCACTCGCCGAAACCATCGCCCGCGACATCGGCGGCGATGCGATCCAGATTGAAAACGACCTGATCGATTTCTTCCGCGACCTCGACAAGCGCAAGCTCGGCAGTAAATACAGCGATTACCGCAAGGAAAGCGCCTTTCACGACAAGGAGCAGGAACGGGAAGCACGGCAGGAGTTTGAGGCGCTCCGCCGCGAAGAAGAGCGCAACCGGATCGAGGAGGAGGTGTATTCCATTTTCACCGAAGGCCGCGAGATCACCGAGGAGTACCGCAAGGCGGAACCTGAAGTCGTCAAGCTCGTGCGTGACCGGCTGCTCGGTGAACAGGCCAAGCAGTACACCAATCAACAGGAGCTGGAGGCGATCAACGCCGCGATCCGGCAGGAAGCCGGTAATGCCGCGACGTATGCGCGGGCGTACCGCGACGCGCGGGAAAAAGCGTGGCAGGAGTACAATGAGCGTTACCGGCAGTTGCGTAACCGGGTCATGGAGAGCAAGGCGGACGCCCTGAAGCTCCAGCGCGAAGCCGCGGCGTTCGCGGAGAAGTATCTGCCGCCGGAGGCGCGCGGCGAGTTCAGCCGCCGGATCATCGGGCTGCTGGAGTATTCGACGCTGCCCAACAAGAAGTATCCCGAAGGGCGGCGCAAGGCGGAGTTCGACCGGTTGCAACAGGATATTTTGAACCGCAGCGGCGAAGTCAACAAAACCAAGCTGCTCGGCGAGATCAAGGAGCTGCTCGACGCCAACAAAACCCGACGCAATTACAAGGGAATCCCGACCAGCGCCGCACCGGCGACGCAGCAGCAGATCGACCGGATTCGCTTCATCGCTTCCATGAACCTCCCCGCTGCCGCCGCCGCCATCGAGGCAAACAATACGCGGATCGCAGAACTGGAAGAAGCCGGCGACGCGGAAACGGCAATCGCGGATTTGCGGCTGGACAACACACTGCTCTCCACCTTCGCCGGTTTGGACGAACGCCCGGTCGAAGCGGTCCGCGAAGCCCGGCGGCTGCTCGGCAGTGTGATCCTGCATGGGCGCGCCATCCTCAAAGAACAGTTGGCGGCTCGGCAGGAACGGCTCCGGCGGATGCGCGCAGACGTAATCGCCGACCTGACCGACGGCGGCATGGAAGTACAGGGCAACAAAGACGGCAACCAGCATGCCGCCTACCCGCTGCGGCTGAACAGCATCAGCGGCACTTTGAAACTGCTCTCCGGCCGCAGCATCGAGGATCTCGCCAACACAGTTTCCGGTGGGTTCCTGCGACGGATCGAAGATGCCAGTTGGAACGAATCCACCGAAATCCGCCGCGTGGACGATGCCCTGATGCAGGCTTATCAGACTATCGCCAGGACTGAAAATGTATTCCAGCGTGCGAAATTCATCCGTAAGGTTTACACCGAGGTCGAACACTCCGGCGTATTCCGCAATGTGTATGCGCAAACCCGCGAGATCGCCAAGAACCGGTATATCCTCCGGGTCGGAAAACGTGAGCTGCTCCGGCGCAATATCCCGGTGGAACAGGCGCGCGACCTGCTGCGCCGGATCGATGCCGGGGAAAAGGTCGAACTGTATCAGGATATACCGCTCACCGAAGCCGGGCTGCACTTTCTGCGGCTGCAACTGGCCGACTACGACGCAGGGCTGAAACCGGCCTACGAAATTTTCGGCGACGAACAGGATGACGCACAGTTCAACCGGATGCTGGAAAGCGAGGCGAAAAACGCCAACCTTCAACTGTTTGCCCCGGATCAGGGCGAAGCACCGCCGGTGCGGCAGGAAGAAAAGCTGTCGCCGGGCGCGGCGCTGCAAATCCTGCTGACATGGGAGCAGCCGCACTACCGGCCCGGCATGGAGTGGAACGGCTGGACAGAGGAAAGCATGGAGCAAATCCGCAAATTCATCGGACCGGAGGTGTTGCAGTTCGGCTACTGGATGCGGGATTTCATCCGCAGCCGCCAGAAGCAGCTCGACCGCGCGGTTTACGAACGGTACGGCGCGCACCTGCCGGAGAATCCGAACTATTTCCCGGCCAGTTTCCGGGAAAGCGTGAAGTCGAAGGTCAAAGAGGACCGGGGCGGCATGGGGCGCGGCGTCGGCACGATGTCGGTAAATCCCAATTTCCTGATCGCGCGGAAATTCCATCTGAAGCCGGTGGACACCTCCGTCAACGCCTTTGAAGTATTTCTGAACAACCAGCTTGAAACCATTCATTTCCTGAACTGGAGCGAAACGGTACGCGATATGCGCAGCGTTTACAGCAACCGGGATGTGCAGGAAGCCATCGACAACCGGCTCGGCAGGAACGTCAAGGACAAACTTTTCGAGGGGATCAACGCGCTGGCGCAGAACGGAGTACCCGGAGGCGACGCCGGGGTAAAGGCGATCAACAAGCTGATCCGTCTGTGGGTGCCCTCCAATATCGCGATCAATCCCGGAAGCTGGATCAAGCAGATGCTCGGCGCTATCGCTTACTCCAACAATATGCCGTTGACCGAATGGGCGAAGTATTCCAGCCGGGCGGCATTCTGGAACGCAGATTTCAGAGAGTTTGCCGAACTTGCCGGGAACAGCGACTACATGAAGAACCGGATGCACGGCTCGCTGAACAAGGAACTGCAATTCATGCTCAGCCGCAGCCGCAGCGCAGAACACTACAACCCGCTGCTCGACAGCATGATGGAGTATGCGACGTGGGGAACGCGCGCCACCGACTACTGGGCCAGCATCCACGGCGGTTATGCGATTTACGCCTACAACCGCGACAAGGCGCTTGCCGAAGGGCGCAGCACAGCCGAAGCCGCCGCTATCGGCCTGCGCCAGTGGCAGCGCGCCACCGACCAGACGCAGCAGTCTGCTTACATCAAGGATCAGAACAGCTACCAGCTCAATCAGGGCTTGTACCGGTTCCTGACTATCTACCAGTCGAATCCGATGCAGATTCTCGGCCTTCAGCTCGACAACCTGAACCGGCTGCGGTACGGCGACAAAAAGGCGGCGCGCAAGGAGTTGGCCAAGATGATCTTCATCAATCATCTGGTGATTCCGCCGCTGATGCTCGCGGTCAATGAAATCCTGCGCAACGGCTTCGACTTCGAGGAGTGGGACTGGGAAGATTTCTTTATCGCGGCGGCGTTCGGCAACCTTTCCAGCGCTTTCCTGTGGGGGCAGTTCCTTTTCAACGCCAGCAATGCGGCGGCGGATAAGCTGCTTCACCGGCCGATGTGGCGTACCAGTGACTACTCAGCGCTGCCGATGCTGGACGATGCCACCAATTCACTCACGCAGTTGATCGGTCTCGTCGACAAAGACGAAATTACTGAAAAGGATATGCTCAGCAGCATGCAGAGCATCGGCAATCTGATGATGACGACGGCACCGTTTCCCGGTGCGGCGGGAGCAATTTCCAAAGCCGGAGCCGTTATGAAGTTCACCACTACGCAGGCCAAGCGAATCTACAACCTTTTCGCGGAAAAATAAAGGAGGTCAACATGTCCGTAAGCAACATCGAACCATTGATCCGGTACAAGGGGGACGGCGCTCAGACCGTTTTCCCGATTCCGTACCGGTTTCTGGAGCCGGAACACATCCGGGTCGAAACCGGCCGCAGCGGCGTCACTCTGCTGCTGGCCTATCTTGCCGATTACACCGTCAACGAAAGCAACGTCGTGACCAAAGTGCCGCCCGCCGCCGGGGATATCGTCGCCATCAGCCGCGAAACTCCGCAGGAACGCGCCGGCGACTACGACGAAACCGGCAGCGTCCCCGGTTCCAGCCTCAACGACAACTACGACCGCGCGATCCTGATGATTCAGGAACTCGCCAGCAAGCTCAAGCGCGCCGTCCTGATGCCGCCGACCGGCGAAAGCGACGCCACCATCCAAGACCTGATGGATATGCTCTCCGAAATGCTCAAGCAGGTCACTGACTGGGTCACGGAAGCCGAAGAAGCGATGAAGATTCTCGCTGGAATAGATTTCGATTCGCTCGCCCGGCTGGATTCGCCGCACTTCACCGGAGCGCCCACCGCGCCGACTGCGGGCAAGGGCACCAGCACAGACCAGATCGCCACCACCAAGTTCGTGCAGAACGAAGTGGCGGATTTTCTGTCGCCCAATCAGAGTTCCTTCGTCGCTTCGCAATGGCTTCTGGATCAGGCGTCCAGCAAATACTATCACCGGATCGTCACCGACGCGCGGGATATCTCGCACGTCTACAAAAACGAGGACGGCGGATTCATGGTGTTCGATGACACAGTTGAAATCCATGTCGTCGACGAGGGCTACATCAAACTGGTGGCGGCGGCTGGTTTCGACGGCCACATCGTCACGTTGTCGAAGCGACTGCCGGTCGTTTACAGCTACACCCCGGTCACGGATGAATCCGGGCAGATCGTTTCGCTGACGCTGACCGGCATCGCCTCCAACCCTGGCAACATCACGGACCTTGACATCCCCAGCTCGGCGGAGTATGAAGGCGCGACTTATCCGGTGAAGAAGATCGGATACCGTGCGTTCAACGGCAGCAGAATCACTTCGGTCAACATCGGCGAAGGCATCGAGGAAATCGACGCGGAAGCCTTTTATGTGACCGGGCAGCTGGTCAAGGTGGTTTTCCCCGGCACGCTCAAAACAATCGGCGTCGGCGCATTCTATTTGTCTGGGATCGCGGAGTTCAATTTGCCGGACGGCCTGCTGGCGATCAAAAGAAGTGCGTTGGACACAGCGAAGCTCACTTCGCTGCACATCCCCGCCAGCGTCCAGGAGATCGGGGACCCCCCGGCCCGCACGAGCACCGCGCTTACCGCGATCACGGTTGACTCCGGCAACCTGAACTACACCGCACAGGATGGGGTGCTGTATACCAAGGATATGAAAACGCTGGTAAGTTATCCGAGAGGGAAAACCGGCGCCACCTTTGCCATTCCGAGCGGCGTGGAAGAGTTGGGGCGCATGGCTTTTTACGGAGTGTGGAACCTGACCGGCGTCACTCTTCCGGCCGGACTGCTGACAATCGGCAATGAGTGCTTTCAAGGGGCGCGCTGCATCACCGCAATCACCATCCCGGCAAGCGTTCAGGAGATCGGGGAAATCGCATTCGGCACAATGACCGAGCTCACCACGATCACGGTTGACTCCGGCAATCAGAATTACACCGCGCAGGACGGCGTCCTTTACACTAAGGATATGAAAACGCTGGTGCAGTATCCCAACGGAAAGACCGGTACTACGTTCACGGTTCCGAGCGGTGTGGAAACGATCGGAGTCGGCGCGTTTCAGGAAGACCCCGGCCTGACCAGCGTCACCCTGCCGGAGGGGCTGCTTCATCTCAGGATCAGAGCCTTTTCGGGAGCGAGAAAATTACAGACGGTCGCCATCCCGGCAAGTGTTCAGGAAGTCGGCGGACAGGCATTGGCGCGCTGCCCGCTGCTCACCGCGATCACGGTTGACTCCGGCAATCAGAACTTCACCGCGCAGGACGGTGTCCTTTATACCAAGGACATGAAAACGCTGGTGCAGTATCCCAACGGAAAGACCGGCACCACGTTCACCGTCCCGGCCGGGGTGGAAACGATCGGACCGTCGGCGTTTTATGATTCCAAGCTGACCGGCGTCACCCTGCCGGAGGGGCTGCTGGCGATCGAAAGTCAGGCTTTTCAGAGCGCCGGACTGACAGCGGCCAGCTTTCCCGCCAGTCTGGAAACAATTGCAAGCTCCTGTTATTACGGAAATCTTGAACTGACTGAAATCACCTTCCGCAATCCGGGCAAGTGGACGATGGACAATCCGTTTCCCAACTGTCCGAAGCTGTTCACCGTGTGGGGCTATCCCGGCAGCACCGCCGAGGACTACGCCAAGCGGTTCAATTATCTCTTCAAATCTCTGGAGGAAGCATGAAGATCATCAAAGATGAAAACGGCCTGATCGTCAACAAGGCGTGGCCCATCGAAACGGTCCGGGCGGAAGCAGTGCTGGCGGCGATGGTCGAGGAGCAATCCCGCCAAACAGCGGTGCGGGCGATCCCGCTGGATGACGACAAAACCGCGCTGACGGTCGCGCCAGCCTGCCCGGAATGGGCGGCGGGCACACATTACGAAGCGGGCGATATCGTGAACCGGCTCGGCCAGCCGTACCGGGTGATTCAGGCGGTCACGGCACAGGAACACCAGCCGCCGGAGAACGCCGGAATGCTCGCGATCTACCGGCCCATCGAAGTGACGCACGACGGAAGTTTCGACGACCCGATCCCATACGTCGACGGCATGGATGTCGAAACCGGCAAATACTACACTTACAACGGCTTGCTCTATCAGGCGCAGGCGGATATGAAACCGTGCGTCTGGCCCCCGGATACTCCGGGCCTTTGGCAGTGGCGACCGGTAACTGAATAACCATAAAAAGGGAAAAATCATGATCGTGGATTGTTTTGGAAGAAGAGCAGGAAGCGCGGAGTTTCGCAGCGTTGTGGAGCCGCTGCCGTATTTGTACGATGCCGGGGATGGCTCCGGCCCGGCTTATGTCTGTTTCGATGAATCGGAAAAGCGGGCCATTCACCGGATCACCACCGGAAGCGACGGAGTGAAAAAAGTGGAGTTCGCTTACGGCGCATGGGCCAACCGGGCGACCTTGACGTATCAGCCGGTGAACGGCGTCAACGGCAAGTTGGAGGTGACCGAATGAGTTACAGAGAGTTTCTGAACAAGCTGCTGCTCGGCAATGAGGGCAGTTCGGGCGGTGCGTCCAGTTGGGACGAAATCTCCGGCAAGCCATCCGCATTCCCGCCATCGGCGCACACTCACGCGCAGGCGGACGTGGCCGGTCTCACAGATATCGCAGCCAAAGCGCACACCCACGCCAACAAAACGACGCTGGACAAGTTCGGCGAAACCAACGGCAAGCCCACCTTCGACGGCGCGGAGATCGGCGGAGGCGGCGACGTGGACGAGTCGCGGCTGCTGCCCGCATTGGATTCCGTGCCGGTCGACCGAAGCGGCAATCCGGTCGTATTCAAGGCGGTTTCCGAGGGGATGGATGAGCATACATTGCTTTACTGCCCATTTGACGCGGATTTTAATGATCATTCCAGCTATGCGCGAACCGTGACGCATGACACAAGTCGCGCAGGCCTGTCGATTTCACTGGAACGCAATAAGTTTGGAACCGGCTCCCTGCAGGGGACTGGATACACGACTGCGGGGGCTGTCTATGTGCAGATGCCGACGCCGATCGGTGCGGCAGATTTTACAATCCACAAGTGGATTTATGTTACTTCTGCTGCTGACAGGTTTGGCATTTTTTCGACCTACGGTGAAGCTGGATCAGGCACGGGAACTCCAGGTTATGGCGTAGACGGGCTTGCGTGCTGGATCGACACAGATGGTACGTTGAAGCTGTACAAAGCATCAGCCCATTTCAGCAGCTATTGGTATGATGACGATAGCGGCAATAAGCTGGCTGAAGCAGCGATGCCTTCAGACTATCTGAACCGCTGGGTGCATATCGCGGTTGCGCGATCGGGAAATATCTGGATGTTGTTCGCTGACGGCAGCTTGCTCAACTCGAACAGCAAAGAGTTCAATGCCGTGCAACCCTATTTGCGGATTGGTTCTGCTGATTCTAAGGCTACCGCCTATGGAAACATCGATGAATTTATCGTACTGGATTACGCCAAGTGGATCACTGACTTCGAGCCGCCGACGCAGCCTGCGTCGGAGGTGACTAAAAGCTATGAAGTCAGTGATAAAGGTGCAGGCACGGTCGATGAATCGCGGCTGCTGCCCGAGAATCCCGCCAACGGTGATATTCCCTGCTTTGACGCGACCGCGACCATCGGCGGCGGAAACGACGCGCACACCAAAATCCTGCTGCATTTCGACGCGGACGAAATCAAGGACGAAGCCGCGGGGAATGCCGCCCCGGTCACGATTACGAAAAAAACGGGAACAATTACCGTCGTCGAGGGTGGTAAATGGGGCAAATGTGCCAAATACGTCACTGGCAGTATGACCGTTGCGACGAATCTGGATGAACTGAACGCAAACAACTGGGTTGTATCCGGCTGGTTCAATCCTGATGAGAATGATCATGGCGTGAGTTATCCGACATGGCTTTCTATGGATGACCAGAATACGCATGGCTTCGGGTTTGATTCCACCGGGCGTTACGGAGAATCAGATGGTCCATTGTTTTATCTGGATACGCCTCCGGCGTCTGGTACGTGGCATTGGCTGGCAATCGTGAAATATTCGGGAGGTCTACGCTTCTATTTGAACGGTGCGTTCCTGAACGAGATTTCAGCACAGCAGCGGGCGAACTTCTGTTCAACGCTTGCAATCGGCGGTTTTGCCGGAACGCACGCTGCAGGAAGCACGGAACGCACGTTCAGCGGACTGGTCGACGAGGTCCGCTTGCAGTACATCCCTGATGATGAGATCACTCAGTGGACCGGCACGAGCATTGCGGTACCTGATGCGCCTTACTCCAAGCCGCAGACGGTCGGAGAATGGGGCAAGCTCAATCTCAACCTGTCAAATATTGCAGCTGGCGACCTGCTGACATGGAACGGTACGGGATTGACCAAAATCACGCTCGCGGAACTCAAAGCAAAACTGGATGCGCTGACCTGATGTTCACCGTTGAAGAAATTCAGAAGATCATCGATGAAGCCGACCGGCAGCAGCTCGACGGCAGGGAAATCCTGCACCGGCTGCCGCCGGAAGAGCTTTGCACCGTCTGCAATGGAATCGGCCCGGACAACATGCCGGTGCTGACTTCCATTGCGACGGCGCTGCACCCGGAGCTGGTGCCGACCAGCGCAATCCACGATCTGCGCTGGTATTTTGCGGAAGGTACGCGCGAAGATTTTGAGGACTCCAACGCCCAGTACGCCGCCAACGGCAAAAGGGCGGCGGATGCCTGCCACTGCTGGTGGAGCCTCCGGCGCTACCACGTGCGCGGCTGCGCCCGGCGGCAGGCGGCGTTATGCAGCTACAGTCATTACATGGCGTGTTACCGCGCCAGATTGGAAAGGGAAGCGCATGCCAAGTATCAGTGAACGCCTCGCGGCGGTCGAACGCGGGCTGGAAGAAAACAACAAGACCACATGGCGGGTATTCCAGGCGATTTACGGCAACGGCAAACCCGGCCTGACTGCCGAGCTGCAACTGCTCCGGCAGAGCGTGGAAAAGCACCACGCCGAAGCCGAGCAGCGCCGGAAGGAGCATAAGGTTGACTGGCAGTGGATCATTACAACCCTGATCGCCGTCGCGGCAATCGCGGCGGTACTATTCAAATAACCCAAAGGAGAATGAGAAGATGTTGAAGTTCGGAGACGCAATTGAAGCCCTGAAAGCAGGCAAGAAGGTAACCCGCAAGGGTTGGAACGGCAAGGGAATGTTCCTTTGGCTGAAACCTGCGGTCGAAATCAAAGCGGAATGGTGCAAGGATGAGGCCCTGAAAAAGCTGGTCGTAGAAAACGGCGGAACGATTCTCGGCCTCGGCACGATCTGCATGTACACGCATGACGGTACAGGGCGGAAAGCGATTCTGACCGGCTGGCTGGCTTCGCAATCGGATATGCTGTCGGAAGATTGGATTATTTTGGAGGATTGACAATGAGAATCATTATCGCATTACTGGCCGTTGCGTTTGCCCTGACCGGATGCACCACCGCCAATGAGGCGATCAAAGCGGCGGCGGCCAAGAACGTCAACGCCTCCGGGCTTCTGTCCATGCAGGATGTCCAGACCGGGTACGATCCGGTAACCGGCAGCGTCACGCCCAAAGTCCTGTTCGTGACCGGCAGTTTGCACTACCGGTCCAACGTGGTTTCGGTGCCGGAGGGAAGCACAGTACCCGACGCGGCGGAGTACAGCCGCGAAGAGAGCGCCAGCATCTGGAACGCCGCCGCGAAGTCAGTGAACGTGCGCTGGAGCTTCACAGCCTCGACGCCGGAGCAAGCCGAGGCGCGTATGAAAGCGTTGCTGGACTACGACGCGCAGCAGGCGGCAGGTTCCGATTGACCTTTGTTTTGCAGCATCGCCCAGACTTCTTCGACCAGCTCCGGAGAAGTCTGGAGCTTTTCTTTGATCTCCCGCAACTTTCTCGCCGTTTCATCCTCTGTGATTCCATATTGATAGGAAACTTCCGCAGCTTTCATCATATCATGGATCGCCCCGTTGACCGCCTGCCGCTTCGGCTCTGTCGCCAAGCGCGCGTAAATATGGGTGGCATAGGTGGATTTCTGACCAAGGATATCCGCAATCATGTGCAGCGAAGTGTTGCGCCCGGCCATCCAGCTCGCCAATGTCCGCCGCAAATCATGAATCCGCAAGTCCTTCAGCCCTGCCCTCCCGCACATGGTTCGCCAAGCCGATTTCGGTTCCCGGTAGTACCCGGTCGCTGATTCACGCGAATAAAACACGAAATCAGACTTGACCTTATGCTTTTCCTGCCGGAAGCGCCGCTGTTTGAGGATATCCACGACGACCGAATCAAGCACAGTAACATCCTCGACACGGCTTTTGTTGTTCGCCGCCGGAATCGTCCAAGTACCGGTTTCAAGTTCGATCTGCGACCAACGCATGGAGCAGACGTTGTTTTTCCGTTTCGACGTGAACAGCGCGATCAATACGAAGTCACGGAAGTTCCGCGAAGGGGACCGTTCCAGCTCCTCAAAAAAGGTTTTCATTTCAGAGGCGGTAATGTAACGCGAACGCTCGACCTTCGGAAACAGCCTGATCCCGGAAGCCGGATTGCGGGTGATCGGATATTCCAAAGCAATGGCGTGATTGATCGCAGCTCGCAGATCACCGATCAGGTGGTTGGCGGTGGTGTGTCCAACGGTATTGCCGATTTCCAGCATCAGTTTTTCGATTTCAGCTTTGCGAACCTGATCGATCCGCCGCCTCAGCAGATGCTGCGGCAGGTATTTCACCAGACGCGTGCGGGAAATCCCGGTAGTACGCAAATCGTCGCCGCGTTTCTCCTTTGTCGTCAACCACTCTTCCAGAACAAACTCCAGCGTAATCTCCGCTGGAACCGCCGGCGCATCCAGTGGAACCCCCTCGGCGATTTTTCCGGAAAACGTCATCGCCTTGTCGCGTGCTTCACTCAACTGCATCAGCTCGGCATCGCCAAGTTTCTTATTTATCAGGTGTCCATTCAGACGCCGGATGTAGTAGTACAGTTTGCTGTTCTTGCGCAACACCAGCACCAGGTATTTGCAGCCGCTGTCGTGATAATAGAGTTTGGCATCGCTGTCATTTACAGCCCTTTGAACGAAGGATTGGGTCAGTTTGATCGTCGGCATGGCATTTTCTCCTGTTCGACGAACCGCAGCGGGATAACTCACGGGATAACTTTTGAGATGTATTTTCCCGTATTTTCCAGATATTCGCATGTAGTTTCAGGCGGTTCGAGGATTTTTTTTAATCCTCAAAGCAAGGAGGTCTGCAAGCATTTTTCTTTTATAATCATCTGATTGCAAGATGATTATAAAAAATGGTACACCCAAAGGGATTTGAACCCCTAACCTTCTGGTCCGTAGGACGGG
>ENA-UOJS01000557-UOJS01000557.1-human-gut-metagenome-genome-assembly--contig:-C74-NODE-557-length-39117-cov-8.471302_pt1 | contig 39117 bp, 35 predicted proteins | sample MGYA00242355_ERZ723902 | MGnify/ENA metagenome assembly ERZ723902
CGGATTCGGAAGCTCCGAAATCGGTTCGGCGGAGAGTGCGCGCAGCGCCCGGTTGACCCGCGTGCCGGAGCCGAACAGCTCTCCCCAGCGGTTCAGGCCGGGCTCCTTACAGCCGGGGAAAACACTCCACAGCGTTTCGTCGCCGGTGAACAACGCTTTCAGGAAAAGCTCCGCGCCGCCGCCGTCGAAAAGCCGGTGACTGAATTTGAAAGCGATCCGCCACTCGCCGCCGCCGTCGATGACCCGCACCGCCAGCGCGGCGCGGGGCGGCAGCGGCTCGTCCGCATAAATCCGCGCCGCCCTGAGCCAGTCGGAGGAGGCGACGCAGGAGAAGGCGACGGGAGCGGGCGGCCCCGGCTTCCAGTAAGGCGCGAGATGCCACGCGCGGACCCAGCGGCCGTGCAGCAGGGCGCGAGCGGCCTCCGGGATGGAGCCGAGCAAAGCGCGCACGGCCTCCGGCTCGGCCCTCCCGGCGGGAGTCAGCAGCAACAGAAAATGGTTGGAACCGCCGGGGGTGGCGGCGCATTCCGCACCGAGCCCGGCGGCGACCCAGTCCATGCCGTTCGCGTAGCTTCTCCTCATGCAACTTTCCCGATCAAATTTACCGCGTTTCCGCTGTAATATAGCCTCCCCGGATGGAAAGTAAAGCAGTCATGAAAAAAAGAGGCCGTCAAATTCCGGCGGGCTGCCCCTGCGCGTTCCCCCATGAACCGGCATAGACCACCGCCCGGTCGCCTTCTCCTCTCCCCGGCACGGTATTGCCCCGGCACTCCGCTCCGGCGCAGCCCAGAAAAACGATCGCGGAGCGGGATTCCTTCAACCGCCCCCGTTCTTCCGGGGAAATCTTTTCCACGGAGAGGTCCAGCCGTTCGCCGAGATCGATCCGGCCGGCCGCCGTCGGATTGGCGAACGGCGCTTCGATCCGATTGTCGGAAACTCTGGGAGCCCGGCTGTTGAAAACCGCGATTCCGGCGCCCGCGTTGCACCGGCGGATCAGGTTGCCGGCCACGACGATGCCCTCCATGTTGACAACCGGCGTGATCCGGTCTGCGGGCGGTGCGCAGCAGCCGCACATCACCAGAATCGCCGCAAGGGCGGTATGCCCGAAAGCGCAGTCCGTCAGGGTATTGCCCCGAATCACGATGTTCCGGGGCATCGGCCCCTCCAGCCAGAAAAATTCCGGTTTCAGGATGATTCCGTTGAGGGCGGTGCGTTCGATCCGGTTGTCTTCGATCCGGCAGTCGGCGGCTTTCAGCAGGATGCCGCGCACATGGCAGTCGTGAAAATGGTTGCGGCGGATCACCGCGCCGGAGCCGCAGTTGTCGTAGTCGCACGCGAAGTCGCCCGGCTCCGTATCCAGCGGCCGGTCGAACCGGACCCGGCACAAAGAGCCGCCGGGAAAATCCTGAAGGCCGATCCCGAACTTCCGGCCGTAAAGCTCCCTGACCCGCCGCAATCCCTCCTGTTCACTCCCGGCGCTCTCCTGCCGGGAGACGACCGCGGCCCGGAACTTTTCCTTCCCGTAGGGAGCGGAGAAAAAGGTCAGCTCCGTACCGGGCCGCAGACCGGTGCCGAAAGGGGTGACGATCAGCAGTTCATCTTCGGCGAGCTGTTCCAGCACCACATGAAAATAACCGTGGATGTTCACGAAATCATCCATCGCCCAGGAAAATTCGCACTGTTCGATCAGCGGTCCGCGCCGCTGGTTCATCGAGTGGAAGCAGTCGGCGGCGGAAGCCAGCAGCCGGTCCGTCCCCGGACGGCGGATCAGCCGGCAGCCGCGGTAAGTGTTGCCTCCCCCGCCGTGGCCGATCTCATAAAACGCGAAACAGGGTGAAGCGTAGACCGTGACCGCCTCGAAGCACATGGCTTCGCAGCCGTCGACCAGCAGCATGCCGCCCTCATGACGCATTCCCAGCACGACCCGGTCGCCGGGACGGGGCACCCGAAGCTGGTAGCGCCAATGCCGGGCAACCGGTTCCGACACCGGAACCAGCAGATTGCCCGCCGCGTCGAGAGAAAGTTTTTCCCGCGGGACGATGAAGTCGAGATTATCGGTTTCGCACTCGCCCGCCACGTCGAGAAACATCAGCCGGAAGTGATCCTGATCCCGCTGTTCATGAAAGCGGCGGCGGAAATACTCCTCCAGCCGGATCACCAGCCGTTCTTCCCCGACTTCCAGCAGAATCCCCTGCAGAAACGGCAGCTCCTCCATGTCGAGGGCGAGGCCGGAAAGCCGGACGTTGCGGCAGTTGCGGAAATGCACGCCCGCCGTAACTTCGGGAGAGAACCAGAAGGTTGCGCCTTCCGCTTCCAGCGAAATATCCCGCAGATTTTCCAGCAGCATCCCCTCCCGGCCAGGGAAGCGGTAATCGCCGGGCGGAATGCGGACCGTGCCGGAGCCGTCCCGCCCGGCGCGCCTGATCCGTTCCAGCACTTCGCGCCCGGCGGCGGCCCGGCGCTCTTTTTCGTCTTCATCCCACGCGGAAACCTCCGCAGGGAACAATTGCGGCATGGTAGCTATTTTTTTCATGGATCAATGATGTATTGCAGCGGCCAGAATGTCAGTAATCCTTGCGGTCCCGCCAGTTGACGCCTGAGAGGAAGCGGTAGCCGGCGGCATGACCGTCCAGAAACGACACATTATAAGAGAGATTGTGGGAGAGAGCGGAAACGGCTTCTCCCACATCCGTTTTTTCCGCCCCCCTGTCGGCAATCAGGTAATATTTGGAAGGCTGCTTTTCACGGGAGATTTTCATGACGGTCGGAGCCTGAAACCAATTGACTCCATCCGAAGCCCAATTTGCCCTCCCCCATACATAGCTGGAGGCCCCCAAACCGTTGAAGCCATCGTCCAGCGAACCGAAATACCGCTTGTCCGCAGGACACTGGAAAAGTTTGCCGTTATTCTGCCCGCAGGCTACCAGCAGCTGATAGTGAACGGCGTAACCGATATAAATATTGTCCACATTCTGCTGATATCCGGCGCAGTAATCGTCATAGGTATTGGCATAGAGTATATTTCCTTTCATCAGCTCATTCAGCTGAGAAAGGCATTTTATGTTCTGCGCCGTCGCCCTGGCCTTGTTCAGGGACGGCAGAAGCATGGCCGCGAGAATCGCAATGATCGCAATCACGACGAGCAGCTCAATAAGGGTGAAATTTCTTTTCATACTGTCCTTCCTTTCCTGATGGATGTGAATTTTGAATTAACGGAATTCCGAATATTATGGTCTGTTTTCTGTTTTGGCCTCCTTTGCCTCTCCGTCCGGTGCCTGCAGCGTCCAGAATTCCCGCATCATGATTTCCCCATTTTCCCTGAGTTCCGCAATCGGGGAATGGAACTCCAGTTCGGTGAACTGCCGCGCCGCATAAACATGGTCCGGGAACTCCGCTTCCGGCCCGCCCGGCGGGACCTCCATCGTGAACAGTTCACCCGAAGTCAGGCGGGCACGGATGAGTTGCCGTGAGTTTGAACTTTTCCGCTCCGCGCTTTCAAGCCGGTCAAACGGAATGTCGGATATCGTCAAAACTGAAAACGCTCCGTCATTTTTCCAATACCGCGCCGTTTCCGCCGGAACGTCGGCAAACCGGCGGGAAGCGGGCAGCTCCAGCTTTTCGATACTTTCCGTCGGCAGGACCGCGACGCTCCAGATGCCGCACGGCCGGTCGAACTTCCCGATATTGCGCAGCACAGTCGTCACTTCCAGCCGGTCGCTTCCCGGCCGCAGGAGAAACCGATACTCCATCTGCAGTTGAAGAAAAAGGCTCGGCCGCGAGGTCAGGATGCACTCGCCCGCTTCTCCGAACCGCAATTCGTACGGTCCGAACAAATGCAGATCCTCGCCGGGCAGAAAGTACCACGCCGGTTCCGACCGGGCGAAACGGGTGTGCTGCCGGTAATAGCTGCGGCCGCGCCGCAGGTCTTTCGGCAGCGGATGGCGGGGCTGTTCGAGCATATTCTTTCCCCCGGCCCGCCGGAAGCCGACCAGCCTGCCGCCGAACGAGGGCACGATCTCGTATTCAAGCACCCCGTTGCCGATCCGGAGGGCAGGACGCTCCCGCCAGACGAACGGTTCGACTTTGATCTCTTTCCATGCCGGAAGCGGCGGCAACGGTCCCGGAGGCAGCTCGCGCGCCATATCGGCCCGGTTGCGGCAGCGGGCCAGATGTTCCAGAAACGCCGCCCGGTCGCGTACCCGGAAGTACGCGTCGGCAAAGCACAGCGTCTGTTCCTTATAATTCGGCCCGTACTGCACGGAAAGCTCCAATTGCCGCGCTCCGGCCAGCGGAACGGAAATCCGCCGGCGCGGAGCCTCGCGGGTAAAGCGAATGCTCTCTTTCAGCTTCCGGTCCACGATGATATCCAGCCGGACTTCATCCCGGTATGCTTCTTCATCGATCCCCGCTTCGGCGGAAAAGGAGTCCGCCATGCCGCCGAGATCGTAGACCAGACTTCCGTAGGAATCGATGCAGACCGCGTCCGCGGCCTCCCTTCCCGCCGCGCGCAGCGTCACGCCGCTGCGGAAACTGCCGTTGCGGATTTCACTGTCGCAATACGGCACTCCCGCCAGCGGAATGCGTTCCCCTGCCGCGCAGCCGGAAAGGCCGCAGCAGACTGCCGCCATCACCGTGAGAAGAATGGTTCCGTTTATCGACATTTTCACTCTGCCGTGTCCGGGGAGCCGTTTTCCGCAATTACCGCCCGCCACGCGCCGATGCCGTTCGTGCCGACATAAAGCCGGTTGCCGTCATGCGGATCGAGCGTCAGGCGCCACGCCATCCCTTCACCCGGCATATCGGACAGCCGCCGGTAGTTCACGCCGCCGTCAACGGTCAGGTAAATGCCCGGAATATTCTTGTGGCTCGTCCACCACGGAGCTGCCACCGCGACGAACCAGCGGCTGGAGTTCTTCGGATCGACCGCAACGCCCTGGCACATTTCCATACCCGGCAACGAGGCTCTGGTGAAATTCTTCCCCGCGTCGCGGCTGACGAAAAGACCGTTGTCGGTTCCCACCCAGAGCGACCCCGGGGCGGTGGAAATCGCCTCAATCGTGCGGATGACAAGGCCCTTGAAAGCGTCCGCCCCGATCCGGCGCCACTGCCTCTCCCGGCGGTCGCAATGAAATATTCCCTGATCAGTCGCCGTGTAGATATTGACGCCGTCGGTCGCCAGATTCGGCATTTTCGACCAGTTGTCGCCAAAGAGCCTGCCCTGCGGCAGGCCGGGGGCGAAAACCTCCCAGCTGCCGCCGCCGTTCCGGGTGTAATAGACGTTTCCGGAAGTCTTCGCGTTGCCGCCGCAGGCGGCGAGCAGTTCCGAATTGTCTCTGGAAAGCGAAACCAGACCGGTCAGGAAGCTGTCCTGCCGGGGAAGCCCGGAGGACTTCTCCTGCCAATGCCTGCCGCCGTCGGCGCTGACGTAGAAGCCGTTCACGGTCGGATTCTGCCAGTCGATGGTCATGGTCAGCGCCAGCTTGCGGTGATCGCTGCCGGCGATCAGCAGCCGGCTGGTCTCGTTGATCAGCATGTCTCCGGTTTTCTTGTCATCCCGGAAAGGCCAGCTGAAAGTCCGGCCGCCGTCGGAACTCTTGAACAGCCCGAGGTCGGCGGTATTCACATAGATGGTCCGCGCGTCAACGGGATCGACGACGACCTGATACACGCACAAAGTATTGATGCCGTGCGGACAGGCGGTAAAATGCCTGCCGCCGTCGTCGCTGCGCCATACCGTAAAGAAATCGCCGACGAAGATACGGTCGGGATCGGCGGGATCGAACGTGATCCCGTAGACGCCGTTCAGGGCGCTGAAGCGCGTCCATTTCCGGGCGGCCATATACCAGTCCCCCGGATAGCGGAGCGCCTGTTTGAAATTTGCGGCGGGCTGCACCCAGTTTTTCCCGAAATCGTCCGTGTAGAAAAGCAGTGCGCCCTCGCCCGGCACGGAAGCCCAGATGCGCGGTTCGCAGCCCGGCTGAAACTTCACTTCGTGGAAATCGTTCATCTCTTTGCGCAACGGCAGCTTCCGCCAGTTTCCGCCGCGGTCTTCAGAAAAGAGGATTCCTTCCTTTCCGCAGTTGGCCAGCAGCCAGTCCGCCCGGAGGAAGGACCGGTCCAGGCTGAACACGCTCTGTTTCAGCAGGCAGTTCCAGCTCTTTCCGCCGTCGCGGCTTTCGTAAAGTCCGCCGCGGCGGTTGGAATCCTGACGCGATTCCCGCGCCGAAACGAGAAGGCGATTCGCATCGTCCGGGTCGGTCAGCACGTTGGTCAGGAATTTGTCTCCCAATCCCACGAACTCCCAGTTGTCGCCCGCATCTGGGCTTTTCCAGAGCCCCTGATGGAAGGTCGCCGCATAGAGCGTGCCGTCCGGCGCGAAATTGAGCCGGTTGCCCCAGCCTTTGCCGGGTTCACCTTCGCCGGGAAAGCCCAGGATTTTCCGTTCTTTCCAGCTTTCGCCGCCGTCGCTGCTGACCATCACGGCGCCGGGATACCAGAATTTCCACGCCCAGGGGGCGTTGCCGACCGCCGCCACGAGCCGGTCCGGATTTTTCGGGTCGATCACCAGATCGGAGACGCCGTAGTGGGTCTCCCGGAAAAAGCCGCGATTCTTCATAACCCAGCTTTTCCCGCCGTCGTCGCTGCGGTGAATGCCGCCTTTGTCGGAAAGGCAGTAAACCCGGCCCGCACGGCTCGGATCGGTCACGATCCTGCCGATATAGCCGCCGCCGTCGAGATTGAGGCGTTCCCAGCGGCAGGGAAGCTCCGATGCCGGAGCGGCTGCATTGACAGTCAGGCCGCACATCAGTCCGGCACCGGCAAGGAAGAGATGTTTTTTCATCAGATTGGAACCTTTTCGTTATTTCGTATAGGTGTGGCGGGAAGCCGTGTCGTGGTTGTAGCCGGGATAGAAAGCGTGGTCCAGCCCCTGATACATGGTCATGGAAGCCTTGCCTTTCAGATTGTTGAAAAGCACCCAGACGCCCGAGGGAGGACAAATCCAGTCCGAGAGTCCCGCATGTGTGATCGTGACCGGACAACTGACCCGCGACGCGAAATTCACCGTATCGTAGTAGCCGAGGCCGGGAGCGTAATCCGGCCGCCAGCCGCGCAACCGCCCCACTTCGACGCCGCTGAGGTCGCAGAGCCACGGAATACCGATTTCACAGCCGGTGATCCCGTCGGAAAGAGCCGCCGCCGCCATCGTCTGGAAAGCGCCGTGGCTGCCCCCCTGAAGATAAGTTTCCTTCCCGTTCCATTCCGGCAGGGAGCGGGCGAACTCCAGCCCCCGCAGATTGCGCAGGATCATATTCTTGAAATAGCAGGTATCCGGCTGCCGGTTTTCATCGTTTTTGAAACCGTAACCGTTGAGTTCACCCTTTGCCAGATCGCGGTAATACTCCGGTTCGCGGCCGTTTTCGATGCCGTGGGCGTTGATGAAAAAGTGAATCGCGTCTTTCGATTCGACAACTTCCGCGCTTTGCACGCCATAACCGTGGAAATGAAGATACAGCGGCAGAGAACCCGGCTTCGCATCTTTCGGAATCGTCAGATAACCGGAAACCGGACGCTTGCCGGGAGCGGCAATCTTGACATCGTAAACCCGGGAGATTTCCGTTTCCCTGACGAGTTTCTTTTCCTGCACCCGCATCGGGACGGCGGCAAGCTCCGCCTTCGCCTTCCGCCAGAACGCATCGAAGTCGGCCGGTTCGGGAACCCCCTGTTTAAGCGTCTCCGGGCCGACGCAGGCGCCGAGGCCGAACTCCACCGGGCAGAAGCGGTTCGCCCAGGAACGGTTGACCACCTTCCCCTCCCGGTCGAGCAACACCGCCTTGACCATCACAAAGCCGGGGCGGGCAAGCGAGGTGCGGCAGACCGCCGGCACACCCGGCTTCGTCTCCATATCGAACGTCTCCGTTTTGCCGTCATCCCCGTACCGGGTGATGCGGAGCTTTCCAGCCGCCGGCCTGCCGTTTTCCTGAAGCAGGAAGGAGAAACGCATCTCCTCGCCGGGCCGGTACCGGACATCGGTGCGGTCGGCGGAGCCGGTGACCGTGCAGGCGGCATAATCCGGCAGTGCCTCTTCAGTGATGGCGATGTTGCGGAAACGGGCAGTCCCGGCGACCCAGTCGAGTCCGAGCACGATCGCCGCCGATTTCAGTTTATCCGGCACCTTGACGGAAACCCGGCGTACCGTCCACTCCGCCGAGCCGGAAACGCTGCCGGCCTGCGGCATATTCAGCCTGCCTGTTTCATCCACCAGTTTCAGTGCCAGCCGGACGCCGTTCCACGGGTGCGGCCCCGCCGAAACATCCGTCTGGGCAACCTCGCCGGAGAGCGTGACCATCCGGCCCGCGAGCAGGGCGGGATCGACCGGAATGGCCACGGTGTTCTCCCCGATGGCGGCCGCCGTGAAATTCAAAACCGTCACGCCGTCCTCCTCGGTAACGTACCGGTCCGGTCCCGGCTGAACCTGCCGTGACAGCTCCGGCACGTAAAGCTTTTCACCGGCGGCGACTCCCGTTACGGCCAGCGACAACAGCACTGGAAAGATGAAACCCGGATTCCTCATGTACTCGAATGTTCCTTTCACTCCCAATATTTATGTTTTTTGCATTTCCATTTCAGGAATGTTATGTTAATATTATGGACTGAAACAAAGCAAAAAGCAAGCGGGGTAAGTTGCGTAAAATGGTAGTTGAAAATATGTTTTCCGGTATCGAGGTTCCGACGCGGATCGTCTTTCGCGACAACCGCAATTACAACGACCGGATCGGGATGGGAATACAGAACAAGACCGGGCCGGAGGATCAGGTGCCGGCTCCGGCCTGCTTTTCCTTTTTTTCCGTCTCCTGGCTGGCGCGCGGAAACGGCAGCTACGAAAACAGCCTCACCGGACAGTGCCGGCCACTGGCCGCCGGATCCGTTTTCCTGCGCCAGCCGGGCGTGGAGCATCGCGTCCATGTGGATACCGGAAGCGGCTGGCTGGAATACTGGCTCCACCTCGGAAATTTCGCATGGCCGTTTTTCCGGAATTACCTCTCGCTGCGCGACGACAGCCTGACCGGGCAGTTCACACCGTCTCCGGAGTGGTTCAGCCGTTTCGACACGCTGATGGACCGTCTGGAAGCCTCGCCGGAAGACGCGCTGCTGGAACGCGCGATGGAGCTGTGCATGTTCGCCGCCGACTGCGTCCGCCGGACCCGCGGCGGCGGCGAGGAGGAGGATATGATTCACCGCGGCTGCGAATTTCTCGGCACGAACTTCGCGGAAAACCGCGACCTGCGCACCTTCTGCCGCAGGAACGGCTGGGGATACGAACGGTTCCGCAAGCTCTTCACCGACCGGGTGGGAATCTCGCCGAACCGCTATCGGATTCAGCGGCGGATGGCGGCCGCCCGGTCGCTGCTGGCGCAGACCTACCGTTCAGTCGAAAGCATCGCCGGAGAACTCGGCTACTGCTCCGTATTCGATTTTTCCGCCAAATTCAAGGCGTACACGGGACTGTCCCCCTCGGAATTCCGGAAAAAGGCCCGCGAACCCTACAAAGACTTCTTTCACGTCCCCCTGAACCTGATCCGGTGAACTGGCCGGTCACTCCGCGTCCCGCGCGATCCTCGCCGCCAGCGCCTCCGGCGACTCCACATCCGTCATCGGCAGCCCTGCCGCCGCGTAGTCCAGATTCCACTTCCGCCTGATGAACAGCAGCAGTTCCACAAAACCCAGCGAATTGATCCGGTTCACCCCCAGCGGCGCCCCCGGAGACAATGTCGCCTCCGGCGCTCCCGTGATCACCGAAATCTCCTCCATCAGCGCCTTCAGCACTTCATCCTGATTCTTCACAGCATCGTCTCCCCGTCGCCGCGCCACGGCTCCCGGCGGCGCAGCGTCAGCACGCCGCCCGCCTCCGCCCGCTCCAGCGACTCGAAAAATTCCCGGCTTCCGCCGAAGTAAAACAATCCCGGCCCTTCCGCCGCCGTCCGGTCGAGTTTCAGCTCTCCGTACCGGTTCTCCGCCGGGTCGAGGCTCAGCAGCAATGCCGCAGCACCCTCGCGCGGCTCCGCCTCGAACCGTTCCGGCCACAACTCATGGGCGTGTTCCGTCAGCAGCGCCCGCTCCTCCGCGCCGATCACCAGCGCCCGGCGGCACAGCCCTCCAGCCAGCAGCGTCCGCGCCAGCTCCAGCGCCTCGAACCACACATCCTCGAAGCCCGCCAGCGCCAGCGTCGGCCCCTGAATCTGCAGCGCCACCCCGACATAGGAGGCGGCGGCGTTGTGCACCGAGTGCGAAAAACGCGTCGGCAGAATCTGGTCCTCCGGGTAGTCGAGGATGTCGTCCAGCGTCGCAAACGTGGTGCGGTGCGGCCCGAACGCGGTCGCGGTCACCAGCGCCGTGCCGGTTCCGGCGACCTCCACGCCCTGCGCCGCCCGCACCGCCGCGCCGACCACCAGCGCCGTATAGCGGTCCGCCCGGCGCAGCGAATAGGCTTCGCGAATCCGTTTCAGCTCCGCCGCATTCAATTCGGCGGCGCCCGGCACTTCCGCCGGTCCGAACAGGCATTTCGATGCGATATACATCACGGTATCCTCCCGACCGCCAATGCGGTATTCGAGCCGCCGAACGCCAGCGAGGTCGAAAGCGCCCATGCGCCGTCCGTCGCGAAATCCTCCGTCAGCGGCGGCACCGGAATCTCCTCCGACGGCGTCCGGTAACCGTGATTTTTCACCGCGCGGCGCGCCTCGAGCATCAGACAGCAGAAGATGAACTCCAGCGCCCCGGCCGCTCCGAGCGTATGGCCGGTCATCGACTTGGTCGACATATACTTCAGTTCCGGCCCGAACACCCGCGCCAGCGTCTGCGCCTCCACCCGGTCGTTGGCGGGCGTGCCGGTGCCGTGCGCATTCACGAAAGCGATCCTGGCCGGAGTCAGCCCGGCACTCTCCAGCGCCTGCCGGACCGCCCGTTCCAGCCCGATCCCTTCCGGGTGGGGCTGGGTGATGTGGTAGGCGTCCGCCGACTTGCCGAAACCGCCGACGATGAATTTCCGGCCGATCCCGCGCCGTTTCGCGGAGCCGGGCGACTCCAGGATCACCACGCCCGCCCCCTCGCCGAGGTTCAGCCCGGAGCGGTCCGCATCGAACGGGCGGCAAGGCTCAGCCGAGCAGACGCCGAGCGCGTGAAAACCGTCCAGCGGCACCTGGTTCAATTCGTCCGCGCCGCCCGCGATCGCGAGGTCGCACACCCCTTCGCGAATCCACAAGGAGGCGATCCCGACCGCGTCCGCGCCCGAAGTGCACGCATTCGACACGGTCAGGGCCGGGCCTTCCAGCCGATAGCGGCGGCGCACCCATTCGGCCGGATCGCCCTTCACGTAACTTCTGAACGCCTCGCGCGGCGCGGCGCGCCCGGCGCGCAGATCGGCGTAAAACGGAATGTTGTTCAACTGGCACGCGACGGTGGTGCCGATGCAGACGCCGACCCGTTTTCCGGCCAGCTCCTCCTCCGTCAATCCGGCTTCCCGCAGCGCCTCATCGAGCGCGAGCCGCAGCAGCTCCATCGTGAAACCGCCCGCGATGCCGGGCGTGCCGGGCAGCGAGGCGATTTCAAAGACCGGCAGTTCCAGCTCGGTCCCGAACCGGCGCGGCAGGGCGGGACGCGGCGGCGGCGCAAACAGCCCCGCCCGCGTCGCTTCCACTCCGACTCCGACGGCGGAAACCGCGCCGAAACCGGAAACCCCGACCGGAATCACTCCCATTACTGCATGCTCCTCGCCTGCACGAAGTCGCTCAACGTCGCAAAGGTCGCGAAGATTTCGCGCTTCTGATCCACATCGCGCTGCGGGATGTTATATTTGCGCTGAAGCATGATCACGATCTCGACCGCGTCCAGCGAATCGAGGCCGAGGCCGGAGCCGAACAGCGGTTCGTCGTCTTTGATCTCCTCCGGGGCCTTATCCTCCAGTTGGAGCCATTCGATCAGATTTTTCTTGAATTCCAGCCGGAATTTCGCAGTAGCTTCGTCCATATTTTTCCCTCACGTTTGTCATTCAGCTATTGTAACACCGTTTTGCCGTTTTTTCAATCCGGTTCGAAGCGGAATACCTGATACGGATAGCGCCGGGCCATATTCTCCAGCCCGCGCGCATACTCCGCCATCGGCGCGGCCAGCTCCTCCGGCCTGACCCGCCGGTCGGGATCGCCGGAAACCCGGATCACATCGCCGAAGCGGAACAGCAGTTCCGAGCAGTCCGGCTCGAATGCGATGAAAAGCGGCACCACCGGGCAGCCGCTCCGCGCCGCGACCAGCCACGGCGAAAGCGGAAACTCCATCGCGCCGCCGAAAAACTTCGCGGGGCGCGACGCACCGCCAGCGACCCGGTCGCCCATCACGCAGACCACTTCGCCGCGCCGCACCGCCTCGATGCACTCCAGCAGGCCGCCCATGAAGCCGTCCGCCGGAATCAGCTTGAACTGATCCGCGCAGTCCGGCACCGCCATGCGCTTGTCCAGCTCCGCCTTCGCGTCGGGCTGCGCCAGCAGATTCACGGTGCGGCCGAAACCCGCCAGCCCGGCCAGCGCCGCCTGCCAGCAGCCGAAGTGGCTGGTCACCATCACGAATCCCCGGCTCCGGTCGGCCAGCAGCGCCGCCATGCCGTCGCGGTTCTCCGCGCGGTGCGGGAACTTCCAGCCGTGCGCGCCGATCCAGCCCGCGATCAGCAAGGCTTCGCCCTGCGAGGCCATCAGCCGGTAGCAGTGCAGCCACCGCGTGAAACCGCGCGCCTCCGGGAAGCGCAGTTGCACATACGGCAGCGCCGCCCGATTCGCCTTCCGGTCGAACAGCGCGTAAAACAGCACCACGAACCACACGAAATTGCACGCGTGCTTCAACCCGAACAACCGCATGAACACTCGGAAAAACCGGATTCCCGCCGAGCTTCCCCGCGTCGCGCTGAGGTTCTGCCGCTCACTCATCGCCCCGTCTCCCGGCGAGCAGCCGCGCCGCCGCGAACACCGCGCCGAACGCCGCCGCCGCGAACACCGGCGCCAGCACCAGGCTGCCGAGCAGCCACTCCCAGAGCCGGTACGGCATCTCGCGCACCACGGAGTCGAAGGTCAGCTCCGTCCACCAATGGCCGTGCCGCAGATAGTAGCCAAGTTCGATGCACAGAAACGGCGTCAGCGGCGGCATGAAAAGGTTCTGGATCGCCAGCGCCATGATCTTGTTCAGGTTCAGCCGCACCGTCACATACAGGATCGCCAGCGTGTGAACGCCCAACAGCGGCAGCACCGCAAGAAAAGTTCCGACCGCCGCCGCCGCGGCCAGCCCGCCCGGCGTCGCGTTTTCGCGCAGCAGCTGCTTCAGGAAGGCGGCCGGATGCAGCAGCACGCCCCACCCCGGCCCTTTCTCCGGCTTTGCTTTCGCGATCCGCTTCGCGTTCCACGGCAGCAGCCGCAGCCCGACCAGATGGGCGTGGATCAATGAAATACGCAAGTTGTCCAGCCACGGCCGGAAGTGGCTGACCCGTTCTTCCTGCGCCGGATAGTGCACCCGCACCGGCACCTCGCGCAGCTTCAGCCCGCCCCAGATGCAGCGGGTCAGCACTTCGGTTTCAAAGTTGTAGTGACGGCAGCGGAACCGCAGCTTCGCCAGCGCCGCGACCGGATAGGCGCGGAACCCGCTCTGGCAGTCGCCGCACGACGCACCGGTTTCGACCTTCAGCCAGAAGTTCGCGAAAGCGCGCCCGAAACGGCTGCCGCCCGGCACGTTGTCCCCCTCGAATTTCCGGCAGCCGACGATCAGCAGGTCCTCCTGTCGCTCCAGCAGTTCCAGAAACGCCGGCAGGTCCTCCGGGTAGTGCTGGCCGTCGGCGTCGACCGTGATCATATAGTCGGCCTTCTCCCGTTCGAGGAACGCGAGCGCGGTCAGGATCGCAGCCCCCTTGCCCCGGTTGCGGCCGTGGATCAGATAGCGCACGCCCATGCCTTCGAGCATCTCGTAAAAGCCGAGCGGCAGGTCGGTGCTGCCGTCGTCCACGACCAGCACCTGCTCCATCTGCGCGCGGCAGCGGCGGACGACGTCGGCGACAGTCGCGCCGTTGTTGTAGACCGGGATCACACACCAGATATTGTTCGGCGACGTCCCCATTCAGTTCCTCGCCAGCTGGAGGTTGCGCAGCTTCACATAGCCGAATTTGTGGATCATCTGCAAGTCGCGGTTGCGGCTGCCGGGCGGATAGACGCAGAACCGGCTCCCCTTGAATCCCTCCAGCAGCATCTCATGGACGCGGTCGGGATCGAGGCCGGGCGCGAAGTAGTACAGTGAACCAAGCCCGTCCCAGTCGGGCGCGACTTTCCCCTCGCGGCGGGCGACGTCGACCAGCGGCGCGCCGTCCAGCACCCGGATTCCGGAAAACGCGATCGAGTAGGCCGGTTCGATTTCGCGCAGGTTGCGGATGCCCTCGGCGACGGTTTCGTAAGTCTCGCCGGGGCCGCCGAACATCACGCTGGTGGTCACGCCGACGTTGAGTTCCAGCAGTTTCCCGCAGCAGCGCCGCACCTCGTCGAAAGAGAAAGCCTTGCCCAGCCCGGCCAGCGTCGCGTCGCTGGCGGCATCCACGCCGAGGTCGACCGCGACCATGCCGGATTCGGCCATCCGTTCGAGGTCGCCGTCGCGCAGCCGGGCAGGAGTCACGAAGCCGGTCCACGGCACGGTGAGCCTGCGTTCGATCATCGCCTCGACCAGCGGCACGTAGCAGCGGCCGGGATCGTTGAACACCGCATCGACGAAATAGAGCATCGCGTCAGGCCATTCGGAGCGGATCCGTTCGATGTCGCGCAGCACCTCATCGAGGTCGCGCAGGCGCATCTCATGCCCCTCCAGCATCGGGTAGGTGCAGTAGGCGCAGCGGAACGGGCAGCCGCGCTTGGTCTGGATCGGGATGATGTGGGTCTCGCCGTGGTAGAAGCCGGCGATTTCCGGCGAATACAGCGGCGGAGCCTGCCGCTCCGACTTTTTCCGGTAGACGCCCGGCGCGGGCCGTTCGCCCCGGGCCAGCGCGGCGGCGAGTTCCACCACGGCGCTTTCCCCCTCCCCCGCGACGCCGTATTCGGCCCCGGTCAACTCAAGGATCCGCTCCGGGTAGAGCGAATAGCCCGGCCCGCCCAGGATCATCGGCGCCGCCGCGAGCGTGCGCAGGAAACGGATCACCTTCACGCTGTCGCGGATCAGTTCGTCGTCGTCCGCGCGGCTGTCGATGTTGTCGAGATTGCGGATGCTGACGCCGATCAGTTCGGGACGGAATGCGGCGACCCGTTTCGCGACCTCCTCGCGGTACTTCTCCGGCCCGAACGGCATCGGGTCGAACTGCTCCACCTCGTGTCCGGCAGCGGCCAGCGCCCCGGCGATCACGCTCATGCCGAGCGGATAGACCGGATACGGGTCGGAACAGAAATTGGCGGCCGAAAGCAGAATGCGCATCCCGTCACGCCTCCCTGCCCCAGCGGCGGCGGTTCGGCCGCAGTTCACGGGCGCTGCCGTCGGCTTCCTCTTTTTTCATCACGTCCAGATAGAGCTTGGCCATCTTGAACTCCTTGCTGCAGTCGTAGTAGAAGGTGTCCCACGCGTACTGATAGGCCCACTGCAGTTCGTCGACGGTCATCTTCGCGGGCTTGAACACCACCTCCCCGGCGGTATAGCGTTTCCAGTCACGGTGCAGAATCCGCCCCTGCTCCTCAAGGCTCGCCGCGATCGACGAATGCGGGAACGGGGTCAGCACCGTGAATTCGGCGAGGTCGAGGTCGATTTCCAGCAGGAAGTCCACCAGCCGCCGGATGTCGTCGAGCGTCTGGTCATCGGTGCCGAGGATGATGGTCCCCTCCACGCCGATGCCGTGGTCCTTATAGCGCCTGATCCGGTCGCGGATGTAGTCGGAAGTGTCGAACACCGCCTGATAGACGTACCAGCAGCCCGCCTTTTCCGCCAGCTTCAGAATCTCCTCGTCATCCTTGATCGGGTGGGAGATCCACTTCTTCTTCAGCGGGGCGATCGCGCGGAACAGCTCCTTTTCCCACTCGTCGTCCTGCGCGAGGGAGTTGTCCACGATGAACAGCCGGTTGTTGTCGATCGACTCAAGCTCCTCGACCACCTTGTCGATCGGGCGCGGCCGGAACCGCCGCCCGCCGAGGTAGGGCGTGCAGCACGGGAAGCAGTTGAAACGGCAGCCGCGCGACGCATGCACCAGATCCACCATCTGAATCCCCCGGTAGTTGTAGAGGTCGCGCTTGAGGATGTCGCGCCGGGCGGTGCCGATCAGGCGGGTGTCCGGGAAGTCGCCGAGATAGTTGTAGACCTTTTTGAGACGGCCGTTTTCAAAGTCGGAGATCACCGTTTCCATCCGCCCCTCCGCCTCGCCCAGAAACACGCAGTCCGCATGTTCCGCCGCCTCCTCGGCGTGAAGCATCACAGCGATGCCGCCCATCATCACCGTTTTGCCCTCGGAACGGAAGCGGTCGGCCAGCTCGAACGCGCGCGGCGTCTGGCAGGTCAGCATGCAGGAGATGCCGACCAGGTCGCAACTCCCGCCGAAATCGATCGGCTCGACGTTTTCGTCGTAGAAACGCACTTTCACCCGTTCCGGCAGCGCGGCGGCGAACACCGTCGGGCCGACCGGCGGGAGATTGAACTCCGGCTGGTTCGGCAGCTTCGGCCATTTCGGGTAGATCAACTTCATTTCCATTTCCGATACCTCATCTCTTCAAACAACTGTTCCAGACTTGCACAATCGGGGTATTCCGGCCCCGCTCCGGGCGCGAAAACCAGAGCCGCCGCCCGTTCCTTACCGATTTCAATCGCCATCGTCAGCGTTTCGCCGCACAGCTTCGCCAGCTCGCGCGTCGAAGCGGCCCCCTTCACGTAACAGCCGGAGCCGTGCGCGCCAAGCGTGATCGCCGCCTCGCAGACCGGCGTGGAGGCGAGCGTCGCGACGAACAGCCCGCCCCGGCCGAGGTCGCGGCCGTTCGCAAGATAATCCTGCCAGTAACGGCGGTTTTCAGCGGCGCAGCCGGAACCGTTCCAGCCCAGCACCGCCGCCCGTTCCGGACGCCACGCCTCCCCGGCGTCGGCGGCGGCCAGCAGCGCCGCAAGCTGGGCGAGCCGCACCGCCTCGCAGCCGCGCCGGAAATCCTCCAGATCCCCCGCCGGCACCCAGTCGGCTCCGGCGACGAGCGTTTTCAATTCCGCGAGCGTAGCGAACCCTTCCAGGCGGCGGGCGCTCCGCAGGGTTTCGGCGACGCCCGGCGCGATCCATGCGCCTCCGGCTACGATACTCATTGCAGTTCCTCCACGATCAAAGCGGAATTGAGTCCGCCGAAACCGACATTCAGCGACAGGATCGCGCCCGCTCCGAGCGGACGCGCCGCGCCCGATACCATCTTTTCCGCACCGGGGGCCGGAGTGCGAAGCCCCGCCTGCGGCGGCATCCGGTGCAGTTTCAGCAGCTCTGCCGCGACCACCGATTGAATCACTCCCGTGGCGCCGAGGGTGTGGCCGAGATTGCCCTTCAGCGAAAAAAGCGGCGGTACATTCCCGCCGAACACCGTGTGCAGCGCATTGATTTCAGCCTCGTCGTTGTAGCGCGTGCCGGTGCCGTGGCCGATCACTCCGGCGACCGCCGGATTCCCGGCGGCTTCCAGCGCCCGCCGGATCGCTCCGGCCAGATGCCGCCCGGAGAGATCGGGCGCGGTGATGTGGGCGGCGTCGCAGCTTTCGCCCCAGCCGATGATCCGTCCGAGCGGCGTAAAACCGTGCCGTTCCGCCGCTTCCGGCGACATGAGAATCACCGCCGCCGCCGCTTCGCCGAGGGTCAGCCCGTCGCGCTCCGCGTCATAGGGACGCGCCGCCGACGCCGACAAAGCCCCGAGCGACGCGAAGCCGGAGGTCACAAATTCGCTCGCGATATCGCAGCCTGCCGCCAGCGCGCAATCGAGTTCGCCGCGCCGGACCGCTCCGGCGGCCAGCACAATCGCCTGCTGGCCGGAGGCGCACGCCGCTGCGACCAGCATCCCCCGCCTCCGCCCGAAACGATCGAGGGCGAGCTTCAGCAGCGCATCGCTGCCGTCCGCCGGCTCCGCCTCTGAATCCTGCCGTTCCAGCAGGTCGATTGCGCCGACGGTGGTCGCAAGATAGAGCGGCGCTTCCTGCGGCAGCTTCGCGGCTTCCGGGAAAGAGGCCGCCAGCAGATCAAGCAGCTTTCCCGCACGGGAACCGTCACCGCCGTCCAGCTCGTGACACAGTCCGAGCTTCACGCCCTTGCCGTCGAAGTGGCGCGGCTCCGAAAAAGCGCGCTTCCCGGCCAGCAGCGCTGCGACATTTTCCCGCACGCCGTCGCCGAGGGCGGTCGCCATCCCGGCGGCGGCGATCACCGCGTCACGCATGGAATTCCCCTTTCCGCCACCGCTCGCGGCAGGCTTCAAACAACGGCGGAGTCAACAGATACGGTTCATGGGTGCGCACATGGAAAAACATCTGCACCGTATAGCCGGTCGCCGCCGTTTCACCCTTTTCATTCAGGATCAGGTACTCCACGTTGAGCCGTGCGCCGTCGCTCCAGCACAGCGAGGCGCGCACCGTGAACTCCTCGTCCAGCACCAGCGGGATATAGTAGTCCACATGACACTGCACGATCGGCGCGCCGATGTCGCTTTTGCCGTAGTTCTCATAGGTCAGGCCGACTTTGCGCATCAGTTCGGTGTGCGCGTCCTCGAAAAACTGCAGATAGCGGCCGTGCCACGCGATCGCGAGCGCATCCACCTCGCTGAAGCGCAGTTTGCGTTTCACCTCCACGGCCACTGGGGCCGGATCGCCCGGCAAGGCGTCGAAATAGTGCTTGCGCCTTCTCATTTCATTTCCAGCTCCATCGTGAATTTGCAGACCCGTTCCCCCGGCCCGGTCGCGACCGAGCCGGAAAGGCGGCTTCCCTCAACCGCCAGCGTGAACACGCCGCTGTCACCCGGCTGCAGCGGGCGGAAAAACTTCACCTGCCCGATCGAACGGATCGCGACCGGCTTTTGCAGCGCCCGTTCCGCCAGCAGCTCCGCCGCCTGAATCAGGCAGACGCCGGGAACCAGCGGATTGCCCTCGAAATGCCCGGCAAAGCCCGGGAACTCCGGGTCGAACCGGAGTTCCGCCTCGAATTTTCCCTCCCCCGCCGCGCCGAAACGGACGATCCGCTCCTCCAACGCTTTGGCCAACAATGATTTTTCACTCAATTTTTCCTCCTTCCGGCGTCACCGTGCGGGTGCGGACCACGATCCGGCACCCGGAAGCGTCATCATCCAGAACCGCATTGCCGACGCTCCAGCGCCCGCCGGTCCGTTTCCAGTCGTAATAGCGCACCCGCCAACGCCTTTTCCAGAAACCGCGGCAGCTCTTTTCCACCAGCTGCAACGGCTTTCCGGCGAAGCGGTAACGCAATTCGTCCCCATCCGGCAGCGGCAGCGAAAACTCCACGAAACGCCCCTCCGGCGCGATCCCCTCCTGCGGCTGCGGCGCATTGCCGAGCCAGACCGCCGCCAGATCGCGGTACACACTTTGCGCCGCCGCCTCGCGGTCGCCGCCGGGGAAGTACGGGGCCAGTTCCCACCGCTCCAGAACGCCGCCCGCCCCCGCCGCCTCGAATACCTTCGCCCCGGCGGGGGCCAGCCCGGCGGCGGCCAGCCGCTCCGCCGGCAAATCGCCGCGTACCAGCGCCAGCGCCGGAACCGTGACCCGCCAGTATTCGATCGACAGATTCGCCTGCGCGCGGAACCGGGGCAGCGCCGTCCGGTTCCACTCCGCCAGCTCCGCCGCCGTTTCGGCTGGCGAAAGTTCCAGCGGAGGGTACTCCGGCGCCTCAAACACATCGCTGCGGCACCCGGCCAGCAGCACCGCCGCCAGCAGCGCCCCGGCCACCCAGCCGCGCCGCTTGAAAAGCGTCCACAGCGCCGGAACCACCAGCAGCCCGGCCGCACACGCGACGGACACCCCGACCACCAGCGCAAAGCCGGTATGGAACAGCACCGGGTGCGACGAAAACAGCAGCGCCGCCGCGCCGAACACCGTGGTAGCCGCCGAAATCCCCATCGCCGCCGGCAGCGTCGAACCGCGTCCCTCTTTCGCCGCGTACACCGCGAAAATACCGTAATCGATGGTCAGCCCGGCCAACATGATCCCGGTGAAGCAAACGATCAGATTCAGCGCCGTGCCGCAGAGCGCGAACACCGCCCCCAGTACCGCCATCGCGGTCACCGCCGGCACCGCCGCGAGGAAAGTCAGCGCCGCCGAGCGGAAGAAGAACGCCGCCAACGCCAGCACCCCAGCCGCAGCCGCCGCCAGCACCTTCAGGAAGCGCCCTCCGAAGTCGTCGGCCAGCATCTGCTCGAAAGCGCCCGGCGACACCACCGCGCACTCCGGCTCGCCCGCCGCGGCGGCGCGCACCGCCCGCACCAGCTCCGGCTCGTCCGGGAAAAAGAGCACCGCAGCATATCCGCCGCCATTTGCGCGCACCATCCGGTCCCGCACCGCCCGCACCAATGCCGGCGGCTCCGTCCCCGGCTCCGCCACTCCCTGCCGGACTCCGGCGAAGAACGGCGCGAAAAACCCGGCGGGCAGTCCCCGCTTCCGCGCTGCGGCGGCCAGTTCCCGCTCCAATCGGTCAAGATCGACGCCGCGCCATGCTGTCAGATTCTCCTGCCGCGTCTTTTCGGAGGGCCACAGGTCGGTCGGCGAAAAAGAACGCCCCGCCATCCCCGGCAGCGCCGCCAGCCGCGCCGACCACGCCTCGCCGCGCCGCGCCAGCGTCTCCGGGTCGGGCGCGAGCACCATCAGCACAGCCGGAGCCGGGGCGACCCGCCACGCCCGGTTGAACGCCGCCTCCGCCTCGATGACTTCACGCGGCGAACCGTCGAATTCCGACAGCGACAGCTTCACGCGCAGCTCCGACGCGAACCAGACCGCCGCCGCCAGCGCCACCAGCCAGACCGCCGCCGTGCGGCCCGCCCACCGCTCCGGCGGATGCGGAACCGGGAAGCGCGGCCTGCGCCCGCCGCTCCCCGGCAGCAGCGTCGGCAGCAGCAAATAGGAGAGGATCAGACTGGTCAGCAACGACGCTCCGGCGAAAATCCCGAGCTGCGCATAAGCCGCGATGCCGGTCAGCATCAGCAGCCCAAAGACGCCCACCGTGGTTGCCGCGCCGAGCAGCAGCGGCAATCCGACCCGTCCGAGCCGCCGCATCCCCATGTTGCCGTGGCGCGCCGCGTACACGTGAATGCCGTGATCCACCGCCAGCCCCAGAATGCCGCCGCCCATGCCGATGATGAAGAAGAAAAGCTCGTCGCAGAAAAGCGCCATCGCCCCGAGCACCAGCAGCGCCGCGCCGAGCGGGATCACCGGAATCCAGAAACTCTCCAGCCGCCCCCGGTAGATCGCGAAAAAGAGCAGCGCGAGGAACAGCGCCGAAAAGATACCGACCCGCGTGATATCCCTTTTCAACACCTCCTCGTTGCCGAGGGTGTGCAAGTGGGGTGCGATAATCCGGCACGCCACGCCCGGCGGCGCGTCGCGGAACTCCCGCTCCAGCGCGCCGACCAGCTCCCGGCTCGCCGCCGCGTCGGCGCTCGATGCGGTCACATCCAGTACGATCGAAGCGCGCTTGCCGTCCTCCGACACCATAAAAGGGTACAGGGGGGAAAAGGCCAGCCCCGACACCGCATTCAGCGCGTTGAGCCGCAGCATCAGCTTTCCCCGCAGTCCATAGGGATCCTCGCGCGCCATCGCGGCGGCTCCGGCGGCGGGAAACATCAATTGCCGCCGGGCATTGGCCGCCGCCCGCTCCGAATCGGCCTCCCCGGGGGCCGGAGCCGGCAGCAACTGCGGCAGGAACGACAGCAGTTCGCGCATCGAATCGGCCAGCGGCGCGGTGCGGAACCGGTAGTCCACCTGCCGCACCTGCGGCAGTGCCGCAAGGCGCGGCGCGAGCCGGTCCAGCCACGGCGCGAGCTTCGCCTGCTCGATCCCCGCGTCGCCGGTGTCGAATTCCAGCTGCACCCGGTTGGTCAGGCCGCTCTTTTGCATCACCCGGAAAGTGCGGCCCGACTCGGAGTCCGGCGGAAAGAGCTCGCCCAGATCGTTGCCGTAATTCCCGGCGAACACCGCCAGCGCGACGGCACCGGCGACCGCGGCGCAGCAAACCAGCCAGAGGAGTCTGCGGCGCCGGACCACCCGGATCAGCAGCCGGGTCAGAAAGCGTTCGACGGAGGCGGAAGCTGCCATCTCTCCCCCGGAATCGGTTGATTGTTCACCACATCACGGAACACGATCTCCATCTCGTCGCCGTTTTTCTCGACGATCCGGAGCCGCTCCACCCGGTCGAGACCGGGGCCGAACTCGAATTCGACCGTTTTCACATACTCTTTGAAAAAGCCGGCGTCCAGCGGCGTCAGCCGCAGCGACCGTTCACCGGACGTTTCGACCGTGAACTCCTTTTCCAGCGCGTCGAGGTCCGCCGACAGCCAGCCGGAGAGGCTGCCGTAAATCAGCCGCAGCCACGGAATCCGCTTTGCGGAGAGCTTCAGCACCTCGCCGGAATCGCCGTCCCACTGCGCGAGGCCCTGCTCCGAAATCACGCACATGTAGCGCATCGGTTCGCGGACCAGCCACGCCATGCGCTTCCCCTTTTCCAACGCGAGGCGGCCGGTGATCGCCAGCGTCATATCCAGCGACTTGAGCCTGCGGTTCTGGATGAAGGCGGCTTCGACCGTCTCCACCTTGCCGAGGTTCGCGGCGAGCTTCTCCCGGAACTGCGCCGACAGCGGCGCGGCGCACGCCGTAGACGCCGCCAGCAGCGCGATCAGGATTCCAGTACGCATAATTTCAGCTCCCCGGAGGCGACCGTATCCGGCTCCCCCTCTTTGACGACGTTGAACGCCACGATATGCCAGCCGTCCAGCGCGGCGGTCTCCTCCAGCGACACGACCAGCCGGTCGCCGACACGGATATCGCGGAAATATTCGATCTTCCGGCAGCCGACCAGCATACCGGGCTTCACCGCGCCGTCGTTGCGGAACGCATCCGCCGCCGCGCCCGCCTGCGACACCAGCTCCGGCAGCGCGGCGCGGTCCAGCACCCCGCCGCCGTCCAGAAATCGGTTGTCCGGCCGGATCACCGCGAGCACTTCGCTGGTCTGCCCGCTCGACAGCACCTCGTCCACCATCACCATCGGCGGCTTGTGCGGCACCAGGCTGCGCGCGTCGCACGGCAAGACCGCAATCTCGCTTTCGCGCCCGATGTTGTGCCAGCAGAGCGGATCCGACGCGAGGTAGTCGCCGGTCATCTGGTAGGCGGCGCCCCGGCAGCCGTAGCACTCCTGCGCCTTGCGGCAGGTGCGGCAGGGGCCCTTGATCATCTTCCGGTAATTCTTCAGGTCGCGGATCACGCTGCTGTCGAAAAGGATGTCCCGGACCGGCCGCTCCGCGGCGCTGCCGAGCTTCGTGGTCACGCCGACGCACGGCATCACGTCGCCGGACGCATTCACCAGACACGAATAAATATGGCGGAAACACTTCCCGCCGACCAGCGGCGGCTGCGGCTCCCAGCAAAAGCCGAACTGCGCGTCGATCGCGGCGATCTCCTCGAACACCTGCCGGAGCCGGGCCGGCTCCACCATCAGATGGCGGTTTTCCAGCATCCGTCCCTGCGGCGTCATCATTTCAAAGTAGGGCAGGATCTCCCGCTCGCGCAAGTAACGCCACAGCGCGGGCATCCCGTCCACGTTTTCCGAACAGATCACCGAACTGGCCGCCACTCTTCCCGCACCGCAGCCCGCTTCGCGCAGCAGCCGGAGCGCCCGCTGCGCCAGCTCCAGCGCCTCCGGTTCGCCGGTCATGCGCGCCTGCACCGCCGGGTCGAGTGAATTGAGCTTGACCACCACCCGGCAGTTGTGCGCGGCGAACATCCGCGCCGCGGCCTCGTCGAGCAGCGCGCCGTTGGTGAAGATCTCCGCCCCCATGCCGAGGGAGTTCACCAGCTCGATTTTCCGTTCCAGCTCCGGGTAGAGCAGCGGTTCGCCGCCGAGGATCACCACCTTGCGCGCGCCCAGCTCCGCCGCCTGCCGGATCACCGAATCGGCCAGTTCGGAACTCATCTCCGGCAGTTCCGTCTCCGGGTCGCCCGCGTAACAGTACGGACAGCGGTAGTTGCAGAGCCGGTTGAATTCTATCTCGATCGACAGCAGCCGGTTCGCGGCGGCCGCCTCGCGGATTTCGGCATCGGTAAAATCAAATATCGCGGAATCGAACATCTCACTTACTCCGTAATGCGCCGGTCGAAAAACCGCACCGGCTTGCGCGACACGCCGAACACCCTCGCATGCGCATCCTCCAGCCTGACCCGGCGCACCGGCACGTGGATGCGGGTACGGCCGTACAGCCGGGCGGCGACCTCCTCAAGGGCGATGCCCGGCTCCTTCAGCGCGACGAAAATCTCCACCTCGTCGGAGAGGCCGCGCCCGGAAACCTCCAGATAGTATTCGGCCACCTCCGGCATCCCGTCCAGCGCGGCGAAGAACGAATTCGGGAACAGCGTCGTGCCCCGGATCTTCAGCATCTGCGCCTTGCGCCCGAGAACCGGCCCGAGCCGCAGGGTATGGCGGCCGCACGGACACGGCTCCGGCACCAGAAAGCTCACGTCGCCGGTCCGGAACCGCACCAGCGGCATTCCCGCGACCTGCAGCGGCGTGACCGTGACCTCCCCCGGAACGCCCGGCGGCAGCGGCTTGCCCGCCTCGTCCAGAATCTCCACAATCGCGAGATCGGCGGGGGGATGCCCGCCGGAACGGGCGGAACACTCGGTGAAGCTGGTCACAATTTCGCTCGAAGCGTAGGTCGAGTGAATCCGGTCCGGCCACAACTCGTTGAGCCGTTCGCCGAGCGGAGTCAGTTCGAGCCGCCGGTTGCGCATCGGTTCGCCGATGCACACGAGCGTGCGGATCGAACTGTCGTCGATCCGGTTCTCGCGCAGGTAGTTGCCGAGCCGCACCAGAAAGCTGGGCACGCCGACCACCGCCTGCGGCTTCTGGAACCGGATGATTTCCGCATGGCTCTCGATGGTGTTGAGCCCGTTGCGGATCGCCGCCGCCCCCAGTTTCACCACCCCGTTGTAATAGGCCATCCCGGCGATGAAGCAGCGGTCGATGGTGCAGGTCAGCAGCACCCGGTCTCCCGCCCGCATCCCGGCGGCGAGGAAGCCGAGCGCGTCGTTGTAGCCGAGCCGGTCGAGGTCGCTCCGGGTGTAGCAGATCCGGCACGGGACGCCGGTGGTGCCGCTGGTGAAGCTGATATCCGAAATTTCCTCCTCCGGCACCGCCGTGAAATCGTCGTTACATTCGGCGAGGTCCTGCTTGGAGGTGGTGGGAAAGAGCGCCAGCTCCTCCAGCGAAACCTCCCGCTCCGGCAGCCCGGCGAACCGCCTGCGGTAGAACGGCGAACGGCTCCGGCAGCGGGCGAGGTGCTCATTCAGCAGCTTCGTCTGAATCTGCCGGATCTCCTCCGGGGGCGCAAAATCAATCGCCTGCTCCAACCTGAAATAGTCACTCATCGCTCGCAATTCCCTCCATTCGCTCGATCTCCCGCTGAATCCGGGACCGAATGTGATTCTTCAATAAAAACGCGTTGCCGAAGCTCCGTACCTCCTCCGGCGCCAGCGGCGGCAACAACCGCACCCGGATCCGTCCGCACCGGAACCGGAACCGCCGGTCCGGCAGCTCCTCGTTGCCGACGATGCAGCACGGGTAGATCACCGCCCCCAGCTCCCGCGCGGCCTTGAACACCCCGCTGCGGAACTGGTTCATCCGGCGGCTGCCCGAGCGCGTCCCCTCCGGGAACGCCGCGACCGACACCCCGCGCTCCAGCATCCGCCCCATCCGGTCGCGCGCTTCTTCGTAGCTCAGTTTCGTCGTGTCGATATAGCCGCCGCGCCGCGCGAAAAAGCCGAAGAACGGCAGCCGCATCGGCCAGCCGTTCACCGCCTGGATCACCGGAATGTTCAACGTCGCGACCAGGAACGGGTCCGAAGCTGAACGGTGGTTGAATACATAAATTCCCGGCCGCGTCTCCCCGGCCGCGCCGTCCTCAAACTTCACGCGCACAAAGGGCCACACCGCCCGGTAGACCATCACGCGCCCGTACTGCAGAATCACCCACCGGGAAAACCGTCCCCGCGCCTCTTCCGGCAGCAGTGACGCCACACAGAACGGCAGCAGCATCACCGCGCAATACCCGACGGTCCAGAGCAGCATCGACGTGTAAATCAGCGGTGTCGGCCGCCATTGCGCCATCGTCATTTCTTCAGGTTCGCGGCGAACTCCGGCCGTTCCTTCGCCAGTTTCACGAAAAATTCATACACGTCGCCGAGGGTCACGATCTTGCGGATCTCCTCGTTCTGCCGCAGCGGAATCCCGAACTTGCGCTGAAGCCCGATCATCAGATCGACGATGTCGAGGCTGTCCAGCCCGAGGTCGTCAAAAATCTTCTTCTCCGCCGTCAGCTCCGCCGGGTCCAGTTCAAACTGCTCGACGAAGATCGAATTGATTTCGGCTATGATCTCTTCTCTGGTCATGTTTCCGTATTTCCCGATTCTATAATGAATTATGATAATTTCTTACCGATCAGCACCGCGTTCACTCCGCCGAACGCGATGCAGCACTTCGCAAAAGCGCCGATCCGCTTTTCATGCGGCGCGACGGGCAAATCCAGTCCGGCGCACTCCGCGCCGACCCGCTCCAGATTCAGCGTCGGCACCACCACGCCGCGGCGCGCCATCTCGCACACCGCCGCCAGTTCGATCGCCCCGGAAGCCCCCAGCGTATGGCCGAGATGCCCCTTCAGACTCGATACCGGAACCCCACCGCCGAACACGTTCCGCAGCGCGGCGGCCTCCTCGCGGTCCCCCGCCACGGTGGCGGTCGCATGGGCGCTCACATAGTCGATTCCGGCAGGCTCCAGCCCCGCATCCGCCAACGCCAGCTTCAGGCAGCGTTCGATCGAGGCGGCGTCGGACTGGCTCACATGCACCCCGCTGCAATTGGTCGCATAGCCGGTCAGTTCCAGCAGCAGCGGCGCACCGCGACGCACCGCGTGGCCGTACTCCTCAAGCACCAGGATTCCGGCCCCCTCGCCGCAGACCAGCCCGCGCCGGTCCGCATCGAACGGCCGCGAAGCCCGCTCCGGCTCCACGTCGCCGCCCGCCAGTGCAAAGAGCTGCTCAAAAGAGCCGGCCACCGCCGGAGTCGCTTCGTCGGAACCGCCCGCGAGCATCACATCCTGTTTGCCGAGCTGAATTTGCTCCATCGCCGCCCCGACCGACTGCAGCCCGGAAGCGCACGCCGAACAGGGCGAAAGCTGCACTCCGTTGATGCCGAGCAAGTTCGCCACGTTGAACGCCGACGAATGCGATGCGCACTTGAAAAACTGCGTCGCGGGCATCTCCTCGCGGCGGCCCGAAAGCAGCAGCGCCGTCGCCTCGACGATGCTCGAAGAGCTGCCCATCGTCGAACTCACCGCGCAGCCGGTGCGGCCGGAGCCGAGCAGCTCCGCATCCAGCCCGCTCTCCTCCGCCGCCTGCAAAGCCGCCAACGACGCGAACAGCGCCGCCGGGCCCATCGAGCGCCGGAACTTGCGGTTGATCCGCTTCGCGATCTCCGGGTCAAGCTCCACCGGGGCGGCCAGCGGCACGCCCGGCAGTTCGGCGCACCACTCCGGCATCCGGCGCACCGCGCAGCGGCCCGCCAGCAATGCTTCAAAGAGTTCGGCGCGGCTGCCGCCGAGGGCGCTGACCACGCCCGCGCCGGTAACCACCACCCGTCGTTTTTCCATATTCATTCTCCCTTTCGTCACCGCAGCCGCGCCTCGATCAGTTTCCAGTACGCGGCCTCCCCGGCGACCTGCCGGAACATCAGAAAAGAGGCCATCATCGTGCCGAGCATCCCGGGAATCAGCGCGCTCTGCCCGATTGCGTAAAAATTCCGCACCGGCAGCCGTCCGAAAATCCGGGAACACCCCAGCTTCTGGCGCACGCCGTAAGCGCAGCCGGTCGGCGGCGCATAGTCGCGGCAGGTCAGCAGCGAAGAGGTCGCTCTCCAGTCGATCCTGCCGCGCAATCCGGGATAGACCCGGTACACTTCATCATAAATCTTCTGCGCATAACGCTCTTTGTATTCAAAATACGCGGCGTCGCGCTTTTCGCTCCAGCGGGCGGTCGCCTCCGGCCACACGCTGCCGAACGCGGTGAAAGTCCGGACCGGCTTCCCCGCCGCGTCCCGCTCCTCCGCGATCACCATGCCGGTGCCGGTGCCGCCGCCGCCCGGCAGCAGAATCCGGTTCAGGTCGGGTGTGGAGAGGTACGAAGTCAATTCCGGCACCGCCTCTGCGGCCGGATCGATCACGCCGGAAACCGTAAAGAAACCGCAGCTGTCCTCCATCTCCCCGACCCGGCGGCGGAAGAACGCATTCACCGCCTCCGGCGGCAGCAGTTCCAGAATCGCCTTCGGGTGAATCGCCAGAAACGCATCGTCGAATTCCAGTTCCGAACCGTCGCTCAATACCGCCCGGCGGCACTCGCGGCGGCCGACCACTTCGGGGCACTTCGCGATGCGCACTCCGGTACGCACCTCGATTCCCAATTTTTCCGCCTCGCGCCGGAAGCCGTCGATAAAGGCGTCTCCCCCGCGCTCCACCCGCGCGATATGGTTGCCCAGCCCGAAGCTGACCCGGCAATGGTTCGTGACCGAGGATTCGCACGGGGGCGTGCCGTGACACATCGCCGCGCTGCCGAGCGCCGCGCGCAGCTCGCCCGCAACGCCGAGCCGGTCGAAAAACTCGTCCAGCGTCATCAGGTCGTACTCGTTGAGCATCAGCTTCTCCGCCAGGTCGCGGTCGCGCAGGTCGAACATCGGAGTATGCTCCACCACCGCCTTTTCGCATTTGTAATAGCCGTAAACCGCGTCGCGCTTTTCCGGAAATTCCGAGGCGAGGTAATCGGCGAGCGCATCGACGCCGCCGCCGGGCAGCTCCAGCCTGCGGCCGGATTCGCCGAAAAAGATCCGGCTGCGGAACGGCGCTTCTTTGACCATGTCGTCAATTCCGAGCACCTGCAGCATCTGCGCGAGCACATTCTCAAAACCGCCGGTGAAGTGGAACCCCGTGTCGAACGGCACGCCGCCGCGCCGGAAACGCTGCATGAAGCCGCCGATCTTCGGGCACGCCTCAAGCAGCGTCACGCGCCGCCCCGCCGCCGCCAGCAGCAGCGCCATGCTCATGCCGCCGATGCCGCCGCCGACCACGACCGAATGTACTCCGGAATGCCCCACCCCTTTTCGCTCCTTTTCAGATGACCAGTCCGCCGTTGACGGCGATCACCTGACCGTGGATATAACTGCTGTCCGGCCCGCACAGGAAACTGACCGCGCCGGCGACCTCCGCGGCCTCCCCCGCCCGGTTCAACGGAATCAGCGGCAGCACCCGCTCCTCCGGAATCTCCCGCGTCATTTCGGTATGGATGAAACCGGGCGCGACCGCGTTGACCAGCACGCCCTTGCGCCCGACTTCGCGCGCCAGCGCCTTCACCGCGCCGATCAGCGCCGCCTTGGAGGCGGAGTAGTTCACCTGCCCCGCCTGCCCGGTCTGCCCGGAGGCGGAACTGACCGCGACGATCCGGCCGCGCTTTTTCGCGAGCATCCCGAACACCAGCGGCTGGATGGTATTGTAAAAACCGTTCACATTGGTTTCGATCACCTCGTCCCACTCCCGCGGGGACATGAACGCCATCAGATTGTCGCGCGCGATTCCGGCGTTGTAAACCGCGACTTCGGGAGCGCCGCCGTCGCCGAACACCCGTTCCAGCTCCCGCCGCACCGCTTCACGGTCGCGCACGTCGAAAGCCAGCAGCGTGAATTTCCGCCCCGCCGCCGCGACCTGCCGCGCCAGTTCTTCCGAATCCGGCCCCGCCTGCCGCGCGGTCGCCGCGATATCGAATCCATCCTCCGCCAGCCGCTGCGAAATGGCGCGGCCGATGCCGCGGCAGCCGCCGATCACCAGTGCGATTCTGTTGCCATCCGAACTTTCACGTTTCATTGAATGTGCGGTTCACCTTATATTTCATCTGATAAAATAACTCATAGCCATCTGTTTAATATAACCGCCGCCGCCGGAAAAATCAACCTTTTTCCGCGTCATTCCCGGAAAGCGCGCCGGTTCCGCGGCGGCGATTTCCTCCCAGACGGTTTTTACCGGGAAAATTCGTCACAACTTCGGAAAATCAACTTCAAAAGCGATTTTTTTTCGATGTTTTTTCACATTTTTTCCTTCCAGCTATTGTCATTGAGTTTTTTTCCGGTATAATATTTGTAGATTTTGATGATGGTTTAGTCATTTTTCGATTGGATCTTATTTATTCAAAGTATTGCTAAGTCTACAATTTTCAGCCAGTTGGCACCGTTTTCCAGATTTCGGAAGACGTTTCCTTTAATCTCGCCGGCGATTCCCGACATCAGCATTCCGCCTGTATTCCCCTGACGGTTCGGCATTTTCCAGCGCAGATTCAACCAGAAGTTTAAACCATCGGGGCACAGGCGACAAGATCAACAGGGATTCCGGGGGGTCCGGAAAACCGGAACAATGAAGAGAGAAAGGAATGAGTGAGGATGAACATCTACGTGGGCAATCTGCCGTACTCCACCGACCGTGACGAATTGAAGTCGACCTTCGGCGCTTTCGGCGAAGTCAGCACCGCCCGGATCGTAACCGATCGCGAAACCGGCAAATCCAAAGGCTTCGGCTTTGTCGAAATGCCGAACGACAACGAAGCCCGCCAGGCGATCGAAGAGCTGAACGGCAAAGAGATCGGCGGCCGCAAGGCGGTCGTGAATGAAGCGCGTCCGCGCGAAGAGCGTCCGCGGGGCAACTTCGGCGGCGAGCGCCGCGGCGGTTTCGGCGGCGAGCGCCGCGGCGGTTTCGGCGGCGGAGACGGCGGCAGCCGCTGGTAATTCCACCGCAACAGCCAAAGACGTTCCCCGACCGGAACGTCTTTTTTATGCCCGTTCCGCCCCGATTCCGCCGCCAGTCACATTCAGGGATAAACTCTTAATCCGGGAAATATCATGGATAAGGTCAAACTGGAGCTGCTGAAAGATGTGGAAGAATATATTCCTCCCATTATTCCCATCACGGAAGATGATATCGGTTCTTATATCGAAAAGACTCTTGTAAATAATATAGAAATTTCACAATATATTGATAAAAATGGTTTTCTTACCCAAATAGGTGAGAATTCATACTTTAAGTTTGTTATCATAAATATTGTTTTACAAGAAAAATCTTTTTATCTTGAAAGAATAGTTTTTGTAATTCGTAGAATATTGGTTGGTTTAGATATCAACAAATTAAAAAAGGAAGAAATTAGAGTCATTGAAATTGATATAGGATACAAAACTCCCTCTAATAAGAGGATTGCAATATTACGATTTACGATTGAAATTGATTCAATTTTACTCGGTTATAAATTGACCCAAGAAGCATTAAGAACAGCGAAGCCTGTATATGACTTACAGAAAATTGCTGGTCTACATTGCGGTTGGTTTTTTCTGAAACGTTTTTCTGATGAATCAGATGCGATATGGAATATTTTTCAAACTCATCCGCATTGCTGCCGGACATAAAAAGGTGAAGCGTTTCAAAAATTATTTTATAAAAAGGAAAGAAGGTTTCGATGATTTTTTCTATCGACCAATCACATTCGTTGACTTGTCTTGTAAGGCCTTCCGCGCCAAATGGACAGCATCTGAATGAAAGAGATTCAAATCTTCATCTGATAATTCCGGCTGTCGAATCTGCCTGGAACATTTGTAAAACCACCGATGCCAGCACTGACATCACTCCTTCGGCGACGGGGTCACTACATTCCCGTTTTCATCTTCGTAGGTGACCTGATTAAAGTCAAGCCAGTCTTTCAGGGCTTCGACCTCGGCCTGCTCGGAAAAGTCGTACCACTCCTGCAGAAGTCCCCGCTCACACAAAAAGTCTTTCCAGTTGCCGTAGGCGCCCCGGTGCGAAAAAATTCGTTCGACTTTGTCCTGCTCCGGCCCGCTCAGGCGTCCGGCGGCAAACCGGAACACCAGTTCCTTGCCGAGGCCGAGATCATATTTATCCGGAATCTGCAGCCATTCGCCCTCCTCGATTTCCCGGTATGCGGCCTGGATTTCCTGATCGTCAGCCGCCATCTCACTCGGGATCAGCACGACCCGTCCCTGCTCTTTCCCGACGTAAGCGGCAGCTTCGCCGGGGTTGCAGAAAGCCACATAATCATACGCTTCCTGAATCTCATTGAATTTCAGCATAGGGACCTCCTTATGTTATGCGAGCAATGCGTTGAGTTTCGAATAGATGCGCAGCGCGTTTTCCCGGAAAACCAGATTGTGGGCCTTCTCCGGCACCAGACGGCGCAGCACGGTCAGGTAGGCTTCAAGGTTCACCAGCGGCCAGTCGGTGCCGTACATGAATTTGCCGTAATCCGACAGGTAGTTCATCCATGTTTTCAGGTGCTGGAGGTAGCCGGAATAGTCGTTCCAGAACCACTCCGGGTCGAAGTTCCCGACCGCGAGGCCGGAGAGGTCGATGAACACATTCGGATTCTTCGCCGCCACCTCGGTCGCGTCGACCACCCACGGATTCCCGTAGTGCGCCATCACGAAGCGCACCCGGGGAAAGTTCACCGCCACCTCGTCCACCGTCAGCGGATGCGAATACTTGACCAGCGCGTTGGCCGTCGCGGTATCGCCGGTGTGGATCGCGACCGGCACATCGTAATGTTCGGCCAGTTCGTAAAGCGGATAATGCAACGGATCGTTCAGATAACGGCGGTTGTAGCCGGGATACATCTTGATTCCGACGCAGTGCGGATCGCGCAGCCGCTCCTCGAACAGCGCGACGGACCGCTTCTGATTGGCCTTGTTCAGCACGTCGCTCTCCACGCCAGCACAATAGGCGATGCGCCGGGGCTGGCCGTAGCGGACCGGATCAAACGGACCGGCCAGATTGACCGTCATCGGCAGGCACTCCCCCTCCGGCGAACCGCCGCGCCCGGCCCCCATCGCGACCGCCGCCTCAATGCCGAGCCGGTCGAATTCGGCCAGCAGATGTTCGGCGCTGTTGATATGCCCGGCTTCGCGGGCCCGCTCGTCGAAACCGTCGAACTTTGAAAAGTGCAGATGCGCATCGATAATCTTCATAATACACCAATCCTCCTCAGGAGGAGATAATATACCATTCCGGCGGCGGAAGTTCAAGAACTTACCACCTGCCCGAAGCGCCGCCTCCTCCGAAGCCGCCTCCGCCGCCGGAAAAACCGCCTCCCCCGCCGCCGCGGAAGCCGCCGCCTCCGCCGAAGCCGCCGCCGCCCAGGAAGAAGAAGCCGCGCCCCCGTCCGAGGACCAGCAGCAGGATCACCACAAAGACGATGATCGCCGCCACGGGACTGTCCCCCGAATCGCGCCGTTTCGGCGGAACCGGCTGCCCTTCCGGCGCTTTCCCGGTCACGAACTCCTGCACCTTGCCGACCGCGTAAACCGCGCCGTCGGCATAATTTCCGGCCCGGAAAAACGGCGCCATATCCCGGATCACATCCCCGGCCTTCGCATCGTTGATCTCGCCTTCCCAGCCGTAACCGATTTCAAGCCGCATTTCGCGGTCATCCGGCACGATCACCAGAATCGCGCCGTTATCCTTGCCCTTGCGCCCGATCTTCCACGCTTCGGCCACCCGGATCGAAAAATCCTCGATCGGTTCGCCGTCCAGCGTCGGAACCGTCAGCACCGCCATCTGCCCGCCGGAGGCGTTCTCCAGCGCCAGCACCGCCGCCTCCACCCGCGACGCTCCCGCGCCGAACACCCCGGCCCGGTCGACCACCCGGCCGGTCAGCGGCGGCACCTCCACCGCTCCCAGCCACAGCGCGCCGCACAGCGCGACCGCCGCCAGAATGATTTTGCCGTATGTTCTCATCGTATCAGAAACTCACCGCCGGCGGTTTCGCGACCGCCGCCGCTCCCTCCGGCGGCTGGAAGTATTCGGCGGCCTTGAAATCCAGCCCCGGCGCGAACAGCGAACCGGGGAATTTGCGGATCGCGGCGTTGAAGTCGCGGACGGTCTGGTTGTAGCGGGTGCGGGCCACGCTGATCCGGTTTTCCGTGCCGGCCAGTTCATCCTGCAGCCGCACGAAGTTGTCGCTGGCTTTCAGCTGCGGATAGTTTTCCGCGACCGCCAGCAGCCGTCCCAGCACGCTGTTGAGCTGTGCACCGGCCTCCGCCTTGGCGGCAGGCCCCTGCGCGCTCAGCAGACGGCTGCGCGCGTCGGCGACTTCGGTGAAGATTTTTTCCTCGTGTTTGGCGTACCCTTTCACGGTATTGACCAGATTCGGGATCAGGTCGGCGCGCCGCTGCAGCTGCGTCTCGATCTGGCTCCACTGTTCCCGGACCTTTTCATCCCGGTCGATCAGTCCGTTCCGGATGCCGATGCAGGCGATCACCGTGATCACCACCACCGCGACCACCACGCCGAGCGTGATAAACAATGCTTTCATTTCGTTTTCTCCTTAATCTGTTCCGTCTCTGTTAAAAAGATAGCACCTGCCCGCTCATTTTACAACTTCAACTTGAAATTCCGCGCAAAGGTGATATTGTGAATTAGACACCTTTAACCACCAATTCAAATGAGGAGAATTGTCATTATGTCTGAAATCAGAGATGTCCATGCCCGTGAAATTCTGGATTCCCGCGGCAACCCCACCATCGAAGTCGAAGTCGTGCTCGAATCCGGCGCGATCGGCACCGCCGCCGTCCCCTCCGGCGCTTCCACCGGCGAAAACGAGGCGCTTGAGCTGCGCGACGGCGACAGGAAGCGGTACGGCGGCAAGGGCGTGCTGAAAGCCGTCAGCAACGTCAACGACGTGATCTTCCCCGAAATCGAGGATCTCGAAGCGATTGACCAGATCGGCGTCGATTCGACCATGATCGAACTCGACGGCACGCCGACCAAGGAGAAGCTCGGCGCGAATGCGATCCTCGGCGTTTCTCTGGCGGTCGCCAAGGCCGCCGCCGCCGAACTTGAGCTGCCGCTCTTCCGCTACCTCGGCGGCGTGAACGGCAAGGTGATGCCGGTGCCGATGATGAACATCATCAACGGCGGCTCCCACTCCGACGCGCCGATCTCCTTTCAGGAGTTCATGATCCGCCCGGTCGGCGCGGAGAGCTTCAGCGAAGCGCTCCGCATGGGGGCCGAAACCTTCCACGCGCTGAAAAAGATCCTGAAGGACAAGGGACTCTCCACCGCCGTCGGCGACGAAGGCGGCTTCGCCCCGAACTTCAAGGGCGGCACTGAGGAGGCCCTCGAATCCATCCTGAAGGCGGTCGACCTCGCCGGCTACAAGCCCGGCAAAGACATCAAGATCGCGCTGGACTGCGCCGCCAGCGAATTCTTCAAAAACGGCGTCTACGACTACCGCAAGTTTGAGGGCGGTTCCGCGCCCGAACGCGACGCCGCCGCGCAGGCCGACTATCTGGAGAAGCTGATCAGGCTCTATCCGATCGACTCCATCGAAGACGGCATGGCCGAATCCGACTGGGACGGCTGGAAACTGCTGACCGACCGCATCGGCGACCGCTGCCAGCTCGTCGGCGACGATCTTTTCGTGACCAACGTGAAATATCTCGCCAAAGGCATCGAACTCGGCGCCGCCAACGCGATCCTGATCAAGGTCAACCAGATCGGCACCCTGACCGAAACCCTCGACGCGATCGAAATGGCCCATCGCGCCGGCTATCGCGCGATCGTCAGCCACCGTTCCGGCGAAACCGAGGACACCACCATCGCGGATATCGCGGTGGCGACCAACGCCGGCCAGATCAAGACCGGTTCGCTGTCGCGCACCGACCGCATCTGCAAGTACAACCAGCTGCTCCGCATCGAGGAGATGCTCGGCGACCTCGCCCGCTACGGCAACTGATCCGGCGATTTCCCGTCAGGCTCCATCCGAATCCGGGTGGGGCCTGTTTTTTTGACGTCAGCGCGGATCGAGGAAGTAGTAGACTTTGCCGTCCTCGGCACCGACCAGCAGGTCGGGGCTGCCGTTCCCGTCCAGATCGGTCACGCACGGCGTCGCGTTGATGTTCAACACGTTTTACAGCTTCCTGCCGATCCATCCCTACTGGACGACGATCGCGGTCAACGGCGTGCTCTGGCCGGTCGGCTATCTGCTCGGTTTCCTGTGGCCGAACCGTCGCGACCTCTCCGGGCTGACCGTCTGGACCGGACAGCAGCCGGCATAACTTCATATTTTCCGGCGGCGGAAGTGGCAAAACCTCCCTTGCCGTGCTATCTTTGAAAAACGCGAGGTGATTTGCCATTATGCAGGATATTCGTACAAGACAGCTCAGTCTGGGCGGAGCCGGAATGCGCGGCGTGGTCGGCCCCGGTCTCACTCCGGCGGCGGCATGCGATTTCGCGGCGGCTTTCGCCACGCTGGACCCGCAGGGGCCGGTGCTGGTCGGCGTCGATCCGCGCGTCTCCTCGGAGATGCTCCGCTGCGCGGTGGTTTCCAGCCTGACCGGCAGCGGCTGCGAGGTGATCGACGGCGGCGTATTGACCGCCGGGATGATGCACTTCCTGATCCCGCACCTGAAGGCCGGCGGCGGCATCCTGATCACCGGCGGCCACCAGAGCGCCGGGTGGAACGCCTTGATTCCGCTCGGTGCGGACGGCTCCTACTTTGAACCGCTGCGGCAGCGGGAGCTTTTCGACGTCTATCACGAACGGCGCTTCCGCTACGTTCCGGCCTCCGCGATCAAACCGGCCGCACCGTTGGCGCCCGCAGCCGTGGACGCCTACTGGGAATTTCTCGCGGCCAATTTGAACGTTAAAGCGATCGCCGCCGCCGACCTGCGCGTGGTCTGCGATTTCTGCAACGGATCGGGGGCCGCTTACGCAACCCGCTTCGCCGAACTGCTCGGCATCCGGCTGGTCGCGGTCAACGATTCGGTTTCGGGAGTGATCCCGCGCGACCCGGAGCCGCGCCCCCGCAGCGAATCCCCGATCCGGTCGATCATCGCCCCACTCGGCGCGGCGGCGGGGCTGGTCTTCAACCGCGACCTCTCCCGGATGGGAGTGGTCACGGATACCGGTGAACCCCTCAGCGAGGAGCTGACCTTTCCGCTGGCCGCCGACTACCTGCTCGAACGGTATCCGAAAGGTTCCAGAGTCGTCACCAATATCTGCAGCACCCGCGCCCTCGACGACGTCGTCGCCCGCCACGGCTGCATTCTGGAGAAATCCAAAGTCGGACAGGCCAATGTGATCGATCTGGTCCGCGCGCTCGGCGCGGTCGCCGGCGGCGAAGGCAGCGGCTCCTTCACCTTCGGCCCCCAGCGCGGTTTCGACGGCTTCCTGATGGCCGGATTGCTGCTCGAAGCGATCGCGGTGCGGAAAAAGCCGCTCAGCGGGCAATTGCAGGAGTTGCCGCGTTATCATATCGTCAAGCAGACCATTCCGTACAACTCTCCGCACGCCTACCAGCAGTTGCGCCAGTTACGCCTTGAATTCGGCGAGGAAGTGGAGTGTTCGGATCTCGACGGACTGCGGTTCGACTGGCCGGACGGTTTCCTGAGCCTGCGGCTCTCCACCACCGACGCGCTGCTCCGGCTGATTTCGGAGTCGAAAAATCCGGAACTCGCCGCCGAACGCGCCTGGCGCGCCCGGCTGATCTGGGAACGCCTCGGCATCTGACCGTCTTTCCCGTGGCACCGGCACCGGCAAGATCGTAAATTCTGTTCTGAAAGGCCGAGACAATACAGACATGGAACTTCCGCCCGTCTTCCAGAGAGAGTTCGTAATTGCAGTCAGGCGCGCGCAGCTCGCCGCCGAACGGCATGCCCGGCGGTTCTTTCCGGTTCTGGGAGTTCTTTTCCTCCTGATCGGTTGCTTTTATGCGGATTTTATACGGCAGTTTCCCCGAATGCTCTGGGTATTTCTGGGTATTTTGCCGTTCTTCACCTTTGCACTGCCGCTTGTGTTATGGAACTGCCTCTGTCTGCTGCATGCGGTGAAATGTCCGCACTGCGGCTTCCGGCTCCGCCGAAGCGGACCGGCGGTGGCGCTGCACCGCTGTCCGCGCTGTTACGGGCGGCTGTTCCGGCCGGAATCTTTCAAGCATCTGGACCTGCCGCCCGCTCCCCGGCCGGCGAAACTGTCCCTGAGCGTCGGTTCCGTGCTGTGTCTTTCCGTTCTCATAATTCTGTTCCGCCTCTTACCTGTCATCAGGCCGTCTTTCGATCTTCTGGTCAGTTGGCCGTGGTGGCTCAACGGCGTTTTTCTGCTGCTTTTCCCGCTGCTGCACTTCGGGATCGGCAAGCTGCCCATACCGCAGTGGAAAAGAAAACGTTGTCCGGTCTGCGGTGAGTTTTTCGACAGCGAATCATTGCGCTATACCGGCAACTGTTCGGTCTGCGGTTCGGGTATCGATCCCGACTGGCCGCCGCCCGAACCGGAGCCGGGAGCGGAACTGCCCGCCCTGACGGCATACGCGCATTACCGGAAGCTCCTGAACCGCGGCACGACAACCGGAACCATTCTCTTTTTGCTCTACTGGTGCAACTTCGGCTGGATTGCCCGGCATTTCCTGACGTTTGAAGTTCTGAATGCCGTTCTGTTTCTGGCTTCGCCCATGCTTTTGCTGATCGGAATGTTCCTGATGCAGCAGCACCTGCAACATCGCCACAACATCCTTGAAACATGCCCTTATTGTACCGGCCGGTCGCGATGGCTGAAGTTTTTCGCTGTCGCGACTTTGCACCGCACCTATCTGCGCTGCACCGTATGCCGGAGAAAACTTGTTCAGATGCCGGACGACGGGGAGCGCCCGATACGATCCGAATGAAAATATCCTGTTATCAGCCGAGCGGAAAATGGCTGCCAGACCTTGTGCAACCCATGATTATTCCCCCCGGTTTCGGCATATTTTTGTGGCCTCAAACTCGAAACCCTCGCCCTC